>Ga0187782_10003227_pt1 | contig 12149 bp, 11 predicted proteins | sample 0715_SJ02_MP15_2_FD_132454 | JGI IMG/M metagenome (GOLD analysis project Ga0187782, IMG submission 132454) | Tropical peat soil microbial communities from peatlands in Department of Meta, Colombia - 0715_SJ02_MP15_20_MG | ecosystem: Environmental > Terrestrial > Soil > Wetlands > Peat | place...
AGATGAAGCCCGAGTTCCCCGCAGCACAGCTTCGAACTACGCAACGAATCAATTGCAGCGAAGGAGAACCCTATCGGGAGAAAGGATGGCGGAGAGGGAGGGATTCGAATTGCCGATTTGGCGTAATCGATTCGTTTTCTCAGACTTATGCTAAGTGACTCAAGAATCAACCGCTTCCATTCCTCCCGAGTTTTCCACATTCTCCATTGAGCCCATGGTTTGGGACAGATTTCGGTAGACCTTGGACACCATGGACACCAAGGATTGGCGAGTTCACGTCCGACGGTCAAATCGGCGCATTGCAACGCTCTCCTCCTCTGAAACTGTTATGTCGCCGCTCAATCACGTTGGTCCGGAACACTTGTGCTGCTCGACGCAGCCACTGGACTTCGCGTGAGCGAACTCCTGGCGTTGCGTTGGGAAGATGTTGATTTCGAAAATCTCGAACTGCGTGTGACCCGATCGATATGGCATCGGGCTGTGGGTGAGTGCAAGACAGAGGCTTCCGCGAAGCCGGTCCCTCTCGACAGCTACATGGCGGAGGATCTGTTTCGCTGGCGCCGAATCAGTCCGTACCCGATGAACAGCGATTGGGTTTTTGCAAGTCCGACCATGCACGGCAAGCAGCCCTACTGGCCGGACAATCTGATGAAGCGATACATCCGGCCGGTTGCGAAGGCAAGCGGCATTTTCAAAAACATCGGTTGGCACACATTCCGTCACACCTTCGGCACTCTCCTGAAGGCGAACGGAGAGGATGTGAAAACCGTTCAGGAGCTCTTACGTCACGCGAACAGTCGGATCACTCTGGATGTGTACGTCCAAGCCGTGAACGCGACGAAACGCGAGGCTCAGAGCAAGGTTGTCAGGATGATGATTCCGGGCGTGGGTCAGGTAAGCGAAGAAGATTACCCGCAAGCTTCGGTTTGACGGGCTTATTGGACCTTTATTGGACCCGGATTTGTATGTCACTCGGTTCCCAAAGATTCCGGAAGTCTTTTGGAATCTATGGCGGGGACGACGGGGCTCGAACCCGCGACCTCTGCCGTGACAGGGCAGCGCTCTAACCAAACTGAGCTACGTCCCCGGCTATTTTCTTCGACATACGCTAAGTCTAAGAAAATGCTGTCTTCCGCTGCTGTCTATTCTTTCTCCTGCTTCCACTTTTTCCACGGAATCTAACCAATTTCCGCGATTAATGGACAGCATGAAACTCTGCCATCAATACTGCTGCAGGCGACACGCAACCCAGAACATCTGTCCATGTCCCGTGATTCAAATTGTACCAAACAAACCCGCATCAAATCAGTGACACGAGTTATGCTCTGACCCTCATCAAACCCGTTGCAGAGGCACATCCGAAGAACCGGCATGCGGCTGCATTGTTGGCGCGTGCTTACGCCGAGAGCGGCGAGAAAACTCTGCGCGATCAGCAGATTGCTCAACTGCTCGCCTTGCATCAGGCGACCTCCGACGCCAGTTTCGCCAACTTGCGCACCTTCCCAATCGAAAAAGTAAAGCTCAGCTCCGGCCATGCAGTTTCTCTCTACCCCTTCGAGCCGCTGAAACCCTACAACACATATCTGGTCGCTTTGATCCATACAAACGATGGCAAAGCGGATTACCGCAACGAGCTCGAAAGCGAGGACGTGGATCAGGCCTTCTTTAAGCCAAAGAAGCCCGGCGAACGGCGTTTCTCCATAGATTCTTACCGAAAGACCGAGACCAATGAGAACTGGCCCGAGTCGCAAGCCCTGCATGGGTTTATCGATGGAGTATTCGACTACGACCGGATGCGAGACATCATGGTTAAGACAGCCAACGGCGAGGCATTACCGAACAACTGAGCAACATTTGCCGAATCAAGAAAAGGCCCCCAGCTTTCGCCGGAGGCCTCTGCCTTCCTCACAAATCGAGTAAATTGAGGCTAGGACTCAAGAGCAGGTTTTTCTGTTCCCTGTTCCCTGTCCCTGTCTTTAATACATGTCCCCCATGCCGCCGCCGTGTCCGGCAGGGGCTGGAGTCTTGGGCTCTGGCAATTCCACAACCAGAGCCTCGGTGGTAAGCAACAAGGCCGCGATCGAGGCCGCGTTCTGCAGCGCCGTGCGCGTCACCTTGGTGGGATCGATGACGCCCGCTTTCACCAGGTCCTCGAACTTGCCGGTCAGCGCGTTGTAGCCGTAGTGCGCTTCTTTCGCGTCCAGCACCTTGGCCACCACCACCGCGCCCTCCTCGCCGGCATTGCCGACGATCTGGCGCAGCGGCTCTTCGAGAGCCCGGCGCACAATCTCCGCTCCGGTCTTCTCGTCTTCGGTCAGCGTCTTGAGCAGCGTATCCACCGCCGCCATGCAGCGCACCAGTGAAACGCCGCCGCCGGGCACGATGCCTTCTTCCACGGCCGCGCGCGTGGCGTGCAGCGCATCCTCCACGCGAGCTTTCTTTTCTTTGAGCTCAGTCTCGGTGGCCGCGCCCACCTTGATGATGGCGACTCCGCCCACCAGCTTGGCCAGCCGCTCCTGCAGCTTCTCCTTGTCGTAGTCCGAGGTGGTCTTTTCGATCTGCGAGCGGATCTCCTTCACGCGACCTTCGATGTCCGACGCCTTGCCGGCGCCGTCCACGATCGTGGTGTTGTCCTTGTCCACCGTGAGTCGCTTCGCCTTGCCCAGGTCCTCGATCTTCACGCCTTCCAGCTTGATGCCGAGATCCTCGGTGATGGCCTTGCCGCCGGTCAGGATCGCGATGTCGCCCAGCATGGCCTTGCGCCGGTCGCCGAAGCCCGGAGCCTTTACCGCGCAAACGTTCAGGGTGCCGCGCAGCTTGTTCACCACCAGCGTGGCCAGCGCCTCGCCCTCCACGTCCTCGGCAATAATCAGCAAGGGCTTGCCGCCGCGGGCAACCTGCTCCAGCAACGGCAACAGATCCTTCATCGCGCTGATCTTCTTTTCGTAGATCAGAATGTAGGGATCCTCGAGAACCGCCTCCAGCCTCTCCGCGTCCGTCACGAAGTAGGGGCTCAGATAGCCGCGGTCGAACTGCATGCCGTCGACCGTCTCCAGGCCGGTGTGCATGGTCTTCGACTCTTCGATCGTGATGACGCCGTCCTTGCCGACCACCTTCACCGCCTCGGCAATAATGTCGCCGATCTCCTGGTCGCCATTGGCCGAGATGGCCCCCACCTGCGCCACTGAGCCCTCGTTCACCGGCTTCGACAGCTTGCTCAGCGCGCCGTCCTGCTGCCACTTGCCGTCCTTGTCGCGCGTGCCGATCACGGCCGTTACGGCCTTCTCGATGCCGCGCTTCAACGCGGTCGGGTTCGCGCCGGCAGCCACCGTTTTCACGCCTTCGCGGAAGATCGACTGCGCGAGCACTGTCGCCGTCGTCGTCCCGTCGCCGGCCACATCCGAGGTCTTCGAGGCAACCTCGCGCACCAGTTGGGCGCCCACGTTTTCCAGCGGGTCCTTCAGATCGATCTCTTTGGCCACCGTCACCCCGTCCTTGGTGATGGTGGGTGAGCCAAACTTTTTCTCGATGACAACGTTCCGGCCCTTGGGGCCGAGCGTCGCCTTCACCGCGTCTGCCAGCGTGTTTACGCCGCGCAAAATCGCCTGCCGGGAATCTTCACCGTGCAAAATCTGCTTTGCCATATCTGCTTTTCTCCTGAGTCAGAAATCTTCGTTTGCAGTTCATAGTTCTAAGTTCACAGTTCTCAATTACTCCTCAGTTCGCTCCAGTCCGAAAACTGTGAACGACGAACTGCGAACTATGAACTCCGGCGCGCTCCGCGCGCTCACTTCTTCAAAATGCCGAGAACCTCCTCTTCGCGCATGATCAGGTACTCTTCGCCGTCGATCTTGATCTCTGTTCCCGAGTACTTTCCGAACAGCACCCGGTTGCCCGCCTTCACGTCCAGCGGAAAGACCTTGCCTTCGTCGTTCGATTTGCCCTTCCCCACGGAGATCACTTCGCCCTCCTGGGGCTTTTCTTTCGCGCTGTCCGGGATAATGATCCCGCCGCGAATGGTTTCCGTCTCTTCAATACGCCGGACCAAAATCCGGTCGTGAAGCGGTGTGAACGTAGTCGTTACAGATGTTGCTGCCATTGCTTCGCTTCTCCTTGAGCGCAAACCGGGCTCTCCCGGTTGGCGAGTTGAGATGTGATTCAATAAGACCTTGGGGTGATTTCGAAATGCGGGCTACCGCCGACAGCGAGAAGCTCCAGCGAGCAGTCCCGCGAGCGGATTGCTAGCACTCTCGCCTTCCAATTGCTAAAGATAGAAAGGAGACCGGCATTTGTCAAGTGCCTTTTGTTTAAATATGAGTGAATCACGCTCAAGAAACACACTCATTTGGCGCAGCACTCGCCGCGTCGGCCTGTCCTGGCCGTCCGTTTACCTCCAATCGCTCGAACGCGATAAAATGGCTTCGATGTTCTTCCGTTCCAGTCTGGGCTCCATCCTCGTCTTGGCTTTCGTTAGTCTTGTCCCTGCCTCACTCCTCTTTGCCCAGGACCAGAGCACCCAGCATCTGCGCAAATACAAAGCCCCGCCGCCTCCAGCCCATATCGAAGTCACCGTCCTCCGCGACTACAACGGCAAGCCCCTGGAAGACGCACACGTCATCTTCCATCCCATCGAAGGCGAAAAGGATAAGGGCTACCTTGAATTGAAGACTAACGAAGACGGCAAGGCGATCATCGACGTACTGCCCATCGGCGACACCGTACGCGTGCAAATCATCGCCAACGGCTACCAAACTTACGGCCAGGACTACAAAGTCGACAAGCCGGAGATGGCGATGGAGATCCGCATGAAGCGGCCCGGCGCGCAGTACTCCATTTACAAAGACAACTCGACAACGCCCAAGTCCGGCAACAACTCCGGCTCCGGCAACTCCTCGAATCCGGGGCAAAACTCAGCGCCTCCCCCCTCGAGTGGCAAGCCTTGACGAGCTCACCGCGAAGGCACTTTAGCCGGCTTGGCCTCTGTTTCGCAGCCGGTTACGCCTTAATTGCGGTCATCATCTACTGGTTGATCGCGAGTTCTCCGGAGCAGGATCCGCTCAAATGGATTCTGTTTATCTGGCTGGGTTGGCCTTGGTATCTCCTCGCAGATTACCACGGCCTGAGCAATCAGTTTTACCTTGCGTGCGCACTCCTCAATTTCGGCACCTCGTACCTGCTTGGATGGTCAGTCCAGAAAATGTTGCGGCGAATCTTCTCGAACAAGCAGAAGACGAGCCCAGACTCGGCGGAGTAGATAAGTGTCCGGCAAACTTCTCGCAGGCAAAACCGCCTTCGTCACCGGCGGCGCACGCCGCATCGGCCGGGCGATCGCGCTCGCCCTCGCCCGCACCGGCGCCGACGTCGCCATCTCCTACCTCAATTCTCACGCCGAAGCCACGCAAATAACTGCCGAGATCGCCGCCCTCGGCCGCCTCGGCGCCGCCACGCATTGCGATGTCCGCTCTGAGGCTTCGATTCGCAACGCCGTCGCTGCGGTCGCTGCAGAGTTGGGCCGCATCGACATCCTCGTCAACAACGCCGCCGTCTTCGCGTCTGCGGCCCTCGAAAGCCTCTCTCTCGATCAATGGGACGAGGTTTTCGACACCAATGCGCGCGGTCCATTCCTCGTTGCCCGCGAAGCGCTGCCCCATCTGCGCGCCGCGCATGGCCGCATCGTCAACATCGGCTCGCTGGGCGCCACGCACGCTTGGGCCGGCCACGCCCACTATTGCGCCTCCAAGGCCGCTCTGCACATGCTCACGCAGGCTATGGCCAAGGCCTTCGCCCCCGAGGTCAGCGTGAACTGCGTCGCTCCCGGCTGGATCGAAATCAACGGCTCCGCCGATGGACCCGTGCCCCATCCTTCGCAGAGCGAAGCGGAGCGAAGGGCGGGATTGGAAGCCGCGCGCTTCGCCGCCAAAACCCCCATGGGCCGCAACGGCTCCGCGGAAGACGTCGCCCAGGCAGTGCTCTTCTTCGCATCCGGCCCGCACTTCATCACCGGCCAGATTGTCGCGGTCGACGGCGGCTTGGGGCTCAACTGAGGCTTATGGCTCACTGCCTCGCCGACTCGGTCGCTCGTTGACTGCATAGCGCGCGAACAGGCGCCGCCAGAAGCTCTTCGCGCCGGACTTCTCGTCTCCGGTGCTGGAAGCCACCGCGGCCCGCCTCACCCTTGCCTTCGCCGCAGCGCTTCTCTCCGCAAAGCGCAGCGGCTGCTTCGTCCACAATCCCTTCGGTTCGGGCTGCTCCGGCCAAGCCGCTCCCTCCACCGCCGCCCGCGGATTGGTCACAAACAGCCGTTGTGCCGTCTCCTCGCAGCGCCGCTGCACCACATGTTCGTATGCCTTTTTCAAATGCGGCGCTCGCCAAACCGGATGGTGCGCATCCGTCGCGATAAAGTGAATCCAATCCCGCTCCAGCAACTCGTTGGCGAAGGCCTCCTCGGCCTTGCCGAAGCGTCCACACAACGAGCCGGCGGTCACCTGCACTAGGCACCCATGCCGCATCCACTCGCCGAGCAAACCGGGCTGCCGCAAGACCGCCAGATACCGCTCCGGATGCGTGATAATCAGCATGTAGCCTGCCGACTGCAGCCGGAACATGGCCTCGTCCATCGACGGCGGAATCACCTGCGACGGAAACTCGATCAACAAATACCCCTTGCCATCGATCGAATAACGCAGCGGATGCGTGACCGCATCGACGATATTATCGGCGGTCAGGTGGAAGTCGCTCGCCAGGCTCAAGCCGACCACGCCCTTCAGTTTTTCCTTCAGCTCGGCAAATCGCTCATCGATGAGATCGGCCCGGTACGGAAATTCGTCGTTCGCGTGCGGCGTGCATCCGATATGGGTAATGCCCTCCTCCACGGCGCACTGCGCCATGGCCAGCGAGCTCTCCAGATCGGGCGAGCCGTCGTCCACTCCGTAAATTAGATGATGATGAATGTCGATCATAAAAACAGCTTCTAGCTACTAGCTCCTAGCCAGAGTCCCGCCTGACCTTCGCAACACGAATACCGCTGTCATCCTGAGCGGAGTCCGCCGCGGCGGACGGAGTCGAAGGACCTGTATTTGAGCCCTTCCTTAGCCCCTTAGCCCCTAGTCCCTAGAACTGGTTGCAAAAATCCGGTTTTGAAGGGGCTTGGCTTTAGCCGTGCCGTTGGAGCCGCGTAAACATTGGGGCTTTAGCCCCTGAGGGACGCCTTTCGATCGCCTCGAACCATTTTTGCAACCAGCTCTAGTCTCTGCCTTTCCAACATCGACGCAAAAATCTTCCATCCGTCCGCCGACCCCAGCAGCAATTCGCTCGACCGGTCGGGATGCGGCATCAGGCCCAGCACATTCCTGCCCTCGTTCAGAATCCCCGCGATATTGCCGAGCGAACCGTTCGGATTCGCCTCCGGAGTAATCTCTCCCGCTGGCGTCGAATACCGAAAAGCAATGCGATCCTCCGCTTCCAGCCGGCGCAGTTCCCTCGGCTCGCAAAAATAATTCCCTTCCATGTGCCCGATGGGAATCTGCAGCACTTCGCCCTTCCTCAGTTGATTGGTAAACGGGCTGTCCGACGTCTCCACGCGCAGGTGCACCTGTTTGCAGACGTACTTGAGCCCCGCGTTGCGCATTAGCGCTCCGGGCAGCAATCCGCTCTCGGTCAGAATCTGGAATCCATTGCAGATTCCCAGCACCAACCCGCCGCCGGCCGCGAACTTCTTCACCGACTGCATCACCGGCGAGAACCGCGCAATGGCGCCTGTCCGAAGGTAATCGCCGTAGGCGAACCCTCCCGGCACCAGCACCGCGTCCACGCCCTGCAAATCCTCCGAGTCGTGCCACAGGAACACGACCGGCTGCCGCGCAATCTCGGCAATCACGTTGTAGGCGTCGTGATCGCAATTCGAGCCGGGAAAAACCAGCACACCGAATTTCATGTGTTTAGGGTATCAGTTTCGCTGAGAGGGGCATTCCTCTGCCAGGCTGGCTTCGCGGGCAGACGGTGATACGATTCACTCCATCATGGTCAAACCTGCGTATCTTCTTGTTGCACGACTGACCGATCTTTGGCACTGGTTAGGCAGTGGACCCAATAGCGCAGCATTGCAAGCGCTCGGGGCTCTTTTGTCTGCGACCGTCGGAACCATCACAATCATTGTTCTGGCGGTTACCTGGAGAGCCATCAGGAGACAAGCTATAGCTGCCGAAAAGCAAACCGCTGCTTCACTTGCCCTGATTGGGGCAGCCGACCGGCAGACGAAAGCGACCAATGAAGCCGCAGAAGCGGCCAATGAGCAAAGTAGGCTTCTGGGCCTTCAATATGAGCAGAATATGGCGCCGCTAGTGGTTGCCAGGCGCACTATTGGAGGTCCTGGAGGCATGTTTGACATGCTCGATCTAGCCAATGTTGGCGCAGGCGCTGCATTTGGAATCGTGGTAATGAGAGGGAAGGTCGAACTTGGCGCAATTAACGCTAGTTATGAGGGAGTCGATTTCAGCCCATCAACACTCGGTCCTGGAGATGGCGGACAGGTAGCGTTCAATCCGGGTGACGATGGGTGCATGAGTGTGCGGTATCGAGGATCGGATCGAATTGAGCGCTACACGATACTCAGCACCAGAGGGGGATTTTGGCAGGAGCACTGGGTCAGGAGAGGGACCCAGTTTATTGCCTTGTGACAATCGATTCGGGAACAGAGTCTCAACGGCCCTCCTAGCGACGGCAGATGCGGCGCTACGCTCTTATAAGTGCAGGACCCGATTTGCCCCGTACACCAGTCCCAACGTCAGCAGAGCGATAAACGCCTCGCCGATGGCTCCCACCGCGAAGGGCCGCCAGCCCTGCTTTCCCAGCTCGCGCAGATTGGTGCGCAGGCCGACGCCCGCGAAAGTCAGCAGAAACGCCCATCGCGAGAGGTTCGCCAAACTGGTAAGTTGCGGCTTGGTAAAGAAACTAAGCGTGGCGAGCAGCGAAATCAGCAGAAATCCCAAAACGAATTTGGGAAATTTGCGCCACAGGAACCCCGCCTTGTTCTGGATCGCCTGGGCCTGGCCTCGCGACGCCCAGAACAGCGCATAGGCGAGAACCACAAATCCGATTAGCGCATTGCGGCTGGTCTTCGCCAGCACGGCGACCTTCCCCGCCGCGTCGGAGTAGAGCGCTCCCGCTGCGGTGGCTTCGGCAGTGTTATCGACCGCAAGGCCGGCCCAGATTCCGTATGCCTTGTCGCTCAGATGCAGCGAGTGCCCGATCAGCGGAAATGTAAAGAGGGCGATCGCGCCCAGCGCCAGGATCGCTGCAATAGCATACGATGCGTCCTCGTCATCGGCGTCGATCGCCGGCTTGGCCGCGATGATCGCCGAAACTCCGCAGATCGCCGATCCGATGGCCAACAGAGATGTGAGTTTCGGCTTGAGCTTGAAAGCTCGCCCCAGCAAATGCATAAAAGTCAGCGACAGAGTGAGCGCAATAGCCACCAGCAGCAGCGAAATGCCGCCCAGGTGCAAGACATCACCCAACAGAAACCGGGAACCGAGCAGCACAATTCCCGCCTTCAGCCAAAACTCATACGTCGCTACTCCCGCCTCAAACACGCGCGGAATTCCCACCGTGTTGGCGAGAATCAGTCCGATCACGATCGCCCACAGCACGTACTCGATGTTGGGAAACGTGATGTGATGCGCCTTTGTATACCGCGCGATCGATTGCTCGATGATTTTCCCGGCAAAGCCTACCGCCGTCAATAACAGGAGCCCCGGAATCAGCCCTTCGATGCGGCGCAATAGGTCGGCGGGTCTTGACAGCGGCAGTGTATTTGCCGATGAAGCAGTAGTTGCCATGCGATCTCCTCGAACACCTTAGAATCTACTTCAATACCTGTTCTGTGTCAGGGCACGACTTCAGTCGTGCCGCAAAAACACCTTCAAAAAACCAGGGGCTTTAGCCCCTGTGCAAAGCTGGTGGAGCGACCCGCTTTGCTCCACGGGGAGCAGGTGTCGGGTCCCTGATCCTGCTTCTTGCTCCCGCGCTCCCCTGCTCCCTTGCCCTTACCACCGGATCGCGGGAATCAGATTGAACCGGACCAGCAGCGCGAGCGCGAGGGCCAGCAGAACCGCGAAGCTATCAAGCGTTAGAGCGCGCAAAGGTGGTGTCCTTTCCGCCATATTGCTCTCCCTAAGTGTTGTTTGCGTTGTGATGGAATCCTAATTGGTCACGGCAGTTTCGTCCACCAAGCGAGTACAACCATCGGCAATGTTCCGCACCGCCCACCCGGCAATCAGCAGGCTGGGCGCAGCCGCCGGCTCTGCTTCGCCGAGTGCTCCGAGCGTCGTCCGCAAGACTTGCAGGTCCGGTTGCGCCGCCCGCGAAACCACTACGCAGGGCAGATCGGCCGGGAGTCCCTCCGCCATCCACTCGGCGGCCAGCAACGTCAAATCCCGGCCCGGCATGTAAACCACGCGCGTTGCATCCTCCAACGCCGGCAGCGCCGCCCGATTGTGCGACTGGGCGTGATGCCCTGTGGAAAAAATGACGTTCGATGCCCAATCGCGATCGGTGAGCGAGCGGCCGATGGCAGCGGCCGCGGCAAATGCAGCGGAAATTCCAGGCACAATCTCATGAGGCACACCGACCTCACCGAGAGCCGCAATCTCTTCGGCCGCGCGTCCAAACAGCAGCGGGTCGCCGCTCTTGAGCCGCACCACGCTGCGCTCCGCTTGCGCGCGCCCGATCATCAGCGCGTTGATCTCTTCTTGGGTGATCGATTTCACGCCGCAGCGCTTGCCCACGTTTACAATTTCTGTCGCACGCGCCGCCAGATCGAGAATCGCCGGTGGTACCAGGTCGTCGTGCAAAACCACGTCGGCGCTTTCGATCAGCCGCAGCGCCTTCACCGTGAGCAGTTCCGGATCGCCGGGTCCTGCGCCAACCAGGTAGACTCGCCCGGCCTCGGCGCGCCCCGCTTCCCTGCCCGTGCGCGCCAGTTGCTTCGTCGAGCACAGCGCCGAGTCGCAAATCTGCCGGTGGGCAAGCTCGTGCAGCAGCAGCCTGCGCTCCTCGCCGCGCGGATGCGCCGTCAGCACCTCGCGCCGCAGCTCGCCCAGTTTTTGGAGCCACGGACCAAGGTCCTCCGGCAACTGATCGTCCATCTCCCGCCGCAGCCGCTGCGCCAGGGCCGGGCTCTCGCCGGCCGTCGAAATGGCGATTTGCAGATCGCCCCGCCTCACCACGGAGCCAAAGAAGAAGTCACAGTTGGGAATGTCGTCCACGCTATTGCACGGAATATTACGCGCAATGGCCCCTCGATAGACTACCTCATTCACCTCTGGCACGTCGGTCGCGGCAATCACGATGAAGTTGCCATCCAGATCGCCCGGCTCGAAGACGCGCTGCACCCACTCCAGTTTGCCCTGCGCGGCAAGCTCGCGAATCTCTGCCCGCGCCCGCGGCGCCACCACGCGCAGATTCAGGCCGGTCCTCAGGAGACTGCCGATCTTCTCGAGCGCCACCGTCCCCGCACCCACCAGCAGGCACTGTCGCCCTTCGAGCTTCAAGAAAATCGGCAGTAAGCTCATAGTGCTTTCCCTTAGTCCCTCAGTCCCTTAGTCCCTTAGTCCCTGTCTTTTTGCTCCTATTGGCTACTCCCTGCTTTCACTCCGCCACCGCATGCGGCACGCGGCCTGCGGGCAGGTCGCGCTCCACCGGCTCTAGATCCTCGCCCGCCAATTGCGCGCGCAGCTCGTCGTTCGAGTGGCGCGCAAACCACGCGCGAAGATTCTCTTCCGGCGCGCGTCCCTCCAGATAGCGCCGCAGCAGCCGGTCGATCGCCTCAGGCACCAGCGGCGCCGGGCAGCGGTAGCCCACCGGCCGCGCCACTCCCGCATGCTCGCCGACCGCCCCGCCCAGGCAGAAGTAATACGCGTCCGTCATCTTTCCTTCGTGCTTGATCTTTTTGCCCTCCAGGCCGATGTCCGCAATCCAGTGCTGGCCGCAGCCGTTGGGGCAGCCCGTCACGTGCAGCTTCAGTTGCTGATCGAACTGCGGCAGCCGCTCTTCCATTTCCTCGACCAGCCAGCGCGTGAACCCTTTGGTCTCCGCGATGGCCAGTTTGCAAAACTCGGTTCCCGTGCATGCGATGGCGCCGCGCCAGAACG
>Ga0187782_10003230_pt1 | contig 12137 bp, 9 predicted proteins | sample 0715_SJ02_MP15_2_FD_132454 | JGI IMG/M metagenome (GOLD analysis project Ga0187782, IMG submission 132454) | Tropical peat soil microbial communities from peatlands in Department of Meta, Colombia - 0715_SJ02_MP15_20_MG | ecosystem: Environmental > Terrestrial > Soil > Wetlands > Peat | place...
CCCGATGAAAAGTTGGGCCCGCGTCGCCACATGTCTGAACGCGGAGCGGAGGGGGAGCGTGGTCAAGCGCAAGAAACCGGAACTCGGCGAGGGGCGGATGCGCGCACAGCGCGCCGTGCCCGCCGACGGGGCGGCGCTCGGGCGTCCGCCGATCCTCAAGTCGAAGAAGGAGCGCCCGGCGAGCAAGGGGCGCGTCCATAAGGGTCGGACGCGAAGTTGATTCGGGCGACGAAAGGACATCCCGTGGCGACCTCGAAGATTATCGCCGCTCTGCTCGGGCCGACGCTCGTTGTCAGCGGCGCGATGGCGCTCTTCAACCTCGACGCGATGCCGGCCATCGTCGAGGAGCTTTCCAAGAGCCCGATGCTTATCGTCCTCGCCGGCTACGCCGCTTTCGTGCCAGGACTGGCGATCGTTTACTTCCACAACCGCTGGACGAGCGGTTGGCCGGTGCTGATCACCCTGCTCGGATGGTTCTCCCTGATCGTCGGCTTCATACGCATTATGTTCTTCCCGCAACTGGCTGGGCTCATGACCAAGGCGGCGCCCGCCTTGCTGAACGTCATACCGGGCCTCGCGGCGGTTTTTCTGCTCGTAGGGGGCGTGCTCTGCTATAGGGCGTACGCCCGCGACTGACGGCTCTAGCAAAACGACAGCTTCGCTTGACCCAAGACTCTCCCCGCATCGCTCTCGTCACCGGCGCCTCGCGCGGCGTCGGCCGCGCGCTCGCTCTGGCGCTCGCGCGCGAAGGCGCGCATGTCGTTGCGCTCGCGCGCACGCAGGGCGCGCTCGAGGAGCTCGACGACGAGATTTGCGCGTTAGGCGGCGAAGCGACGCTCGTCCCCTGCGACGTCACTGATTACGACGCGCTCGACCGCCTCGGCGCCGCGCTCTTTGAGCGTCACGGCCGGCTGGATGTGCTCATCGGCAACGCCGGGGCGCTCGGGCCGATCTCGCCGCTCGCTCATGTCTCCCCGAAGGATTTCGAGAAGACGCTCGCGGTCAACGTCACGGCCAACTGGCGGCTCATCCGCTCGCTCGATCCGCTATTGCGGGCTTCGCCCGCGGGACGCGCGCTGTTCATCACCTCGGGCGCGGCGTCGCGCCGCCCGATGAAGCCCTATTGGGGCCCCTACGCGCTTTCCAAGGCCGCGCTCGACGCGCTCGCGCGCACTTACGCCGTCGAGACGCAGAACGTCAGCAATGTGAAGGTGATGCTGGCCAATCCCGGCCCGCTGCGCACGGCTATGCGCGCCAAGGCCATGCCGGGCGAAGACCCCACGACGCTCAAGACGCCGGCGGAATTTGCGGAAAAGGCTGTGCGTCTGGTCTCGCCGCAGTGGGGCGAGACCGGCAAGCTCTATGACTTTCCGACCGACTGCATAAGCGAATAGCGAGCGGCGAAAAGCGTTTTCGCTCTTCGCCGCCCAATTCGCCAGTCGCCTACTTTCTCGCCGGCGCGGGCGACGCGGGCGCTGGCGCAGGCGCCGTCGGGGCGGCCTGTTGCGGCAGCTGCTGCTTGCGCATTTCCGCGGCCTTTTTCTCGAGTTCCGCCTGCAGCTTCTTCTGCTGCTCCTCGAGCACCTTGGGATCGGTCGCCGGACCGTCGTAAGCCTTGCCGAAGCCGGCGAGCGGCACCTTGAGCGTCACCTCGGCGCCGCCGGCATTCTTGACCACGAGCGTGACCTGCTGGCCCTTCTTCATGCTGTCGACGAGCGAGGATTTGAGCTTCGCCTCGGCGAAGCAGCCGGCCTGAAAGCAAACCTCGTAGCCGCCGCTTTCGAAAGGGCTCGAATCCACGGAGATCCGGAATCCCGGCTTGAGCTGCAGGCCGAGCGGCAGCAGCACGCGGACGAGCTTGTCGGTCGCGCCCTTCTGATCGAAGACCTGGAAGGCCATGATGGGCTGATCGGCCTTGGGCCCGAAGTCGCGCACCGTGTAGCATGCGGTGGTTTGCGGGTCGGCTTGACCGCAGACCTTCACCCAGTCCTGCTCGACGCCCACCAGGTCGACGGAAATAGGTCCTTGCGGCTGCCCCTGACCGGCAGCCGGAGCCGGGGCGGGCTGCTGAGCCGACGCCGCGCCGCTCGCCAGCAAAGTCGCCGCGGCGAGCAATCCCTTACGAATTCTGGACATTGGATGCCTCTGTCTTGAACGGTGAAGCCGCCGGCCCCCCGGCTTTCGCGCGGAAGAGGCGAGCGGCCGGATGTTTGGATCACTTCTTGGGCGCGGGGGTCGTGGGCGCGGGCGTGGCGCTCTCCTGCTGCTTGCGCTGCTCCTCGGCCTTTTTCTCAAGCTGCTCTTGCAGCTTCTTCTGCTGCTCCTCGAGCACCTTGCGGTCGATCGGCGGACCGTCCCATGATTTGCCGAAGCCGGCGAGCGGGATAGCGATGGTCGTCTCGGCGCCCGACGGCTGCTTGACGATGATGTTGAGCTTCTCGCCCTTCTTCATGGCGTCGACGAAGGCTGGCTTGATCTTGGCGTCGGCGAAGCAGCCGCCGGGAAAGCACACCTCGAACGAGCCGCTTTCCGGCGGGTTCTTGTCCACGACGAGGCGGAAGCCCGCGCGAAGCGGCGTGCCGAGCGGCATCAGCAGACGAATAAGGTTCGGCTCCGGCGCGCCCTTTTGGTCATAAACCGCGACGGCGAACATGGGCTGGTCGGCCTGCACGCCGAAGTCCCGGGTGGTGAGGCAAGTCTGCTTCTTGGTTTGCGGATCGTCCTCGCAGATCTTGTTCCATTCCGGCTGCACCGGCACGGCGTCGACCTTCGACGGCGCGCCCTGCGCCGGCGGCGTGGCCGGAGCAGGCGCCCCGGCGGCAGGCGCTCCGGCCTGTTGAGCATTGGCCGCGCCGCTCGCCAGAAGGGCCGCAACCGCGGCGCCGGCGAAGCGCTTCAAATGTAATGACATCCTTAGTCCTTTCGACCGTCTTCCAAGACTCTGCCGCCCTCCGCCCATCGCCGGAGGCGCATGATGTTATACCCCTCGCGCAAGGCCGCAACGCTTTCAAAGCCGCGCGACTTTCGCCCTTGGGACGAAAGCTCGCGCCGCGAAACCCCTCGCCAGCTTTGAGGAAATCCTTACGCGCGCCGCTGGCTACCTCCGCCTTGCGGCGAAGTTAAGGACGCCTGCGACGCTCTTACATGCTCCAATCGGCAAATTCCAGTCGCAAAAGCGCTCGTTTTTCCGTCGATGCTCGTAAAAGGCGCCGCGCGGCGTGGTTTACGAGACCCCACCTGGCTTATGGTGGCTGCATGAGGATACGCATGATTCGCCCTGCCTGGACGCTGCGGCGCCGGGTTTCGACGCTGCTCCTTTCCGCAGCGCTGCTTTTTCCTTGGGCGGCGCTCGCCCAAGGCGCGCCTGAGCCCGCGACGGGCCTCGCCATGCACGGCCCGCCGCAGCTTCCCGCAAAGTTCGACCATTTCCCCTATGCCGATCCGGCCGCTAAGAAAGGCGGGCGGCTGCGCGTCGGCCTGCCGGGAACTTTCGACAGCCTCAATCCCTTCAACGTCAAGTCCGGCTCGACGTCGCAGGGCCTCATTGGCAACGTGTTCCAGACGCTGATGGTGCGCTCGCAGGACGAGGCCTTCGCGTTCTACGGCCTCGTCGCGCAGTCGGTCGATCTCGATCCCGAGCGCGAGCATCTGACCTTCCACCTCGATCCGCGGGCGCACTTTTCCGACGGCGCGCCGATCACCTCGGCCGACGTGCTATTCTCCTTCGACCTGCTGAAAACAAAAGGACGTCCGCAGCATCGCGTCGCCTACGGCCTCGTGAGGTCCATCGACGCGCCGGACGCCCACACGGTGCGGTACGATCTCACCGGCGCCGGCAATCGCGAGCTGCCCCTCCTCCTCGCGCTGATGCCAGTGCTGCCGAAGCACGCGACCGACACCGAGCGCTTCCAGGATGCGAGCCTCGCGCTTCCCCTGGCGTCCGGCCCCTATGTCGTCGCCGAGATCGATCCTGGCGCACGGGTCCTCCTCAAGCGCGATCCGAACTATTGGGGCCGAGACCTGCCGAGCCAGCGCGGATTGTTCAACTTCGACGAGATCGACATCGAGTATTTCCGCGACGGCAACACGCTGTTCGAGGCGTTCAAGTCCGGGCTCGTCGACTATCGCGAGGAGACGAGCTCGACGCGCTGGGCGAACGGCTACGACTTCCCGGCCGTGCGCGACGGGCGCATCGTCAAGGAGGAGATCCACAACGACAGCCCCAAAGGGATGGAGGGATTCGCCTTTAATTTGCGGCGGAAGCTGTTTCAGGACGCGCGCCTGCGCGAGGCGCTCGGCATGATGTTCGACTTCGAATGGATCAACGCCAACCTGTACGCCGGGCTCTATGCGCGCACGAAGAGCTTCTTCGACGCCTCCGAGCTGGCTTCGACGGGGCGGCCTGCGAGCAAGGAAGAGCGCGCGCTGCTCGCCCCCTTTCCGGGCGCTGTGCGCGAGGACGTGATGGAAGGGCGCTGGACGCCGCCGACGAGCGACGGCGGCGGGCGCGACCGCGCGATGGCCCGGCGAGCGCTCGATCTGTTGACGAGCGCGGGCTACAGGCTCGAGGATGGGACGCTGTTGAAGGACGAAGAGCCGGTCGAATTCGAGATTACGGTCAAGGACCGCGCCGAGGAGCGACTGGCGACGATCTACGCGGCCTCGCTCAAGCGTGTCGGCGTCGGCGCACGCGTGCGGCTTGTCGACGAGGTGCAGTATCAGCGCCGGCGGCAGAAGTTCGACTTCGACATGATGCCGGGACAATGGGTCGCCTCGGCCTCGCCCGGCACCGAGCAGCGCACGCGCTGGGGTTCGCTCGGCGCGATGCAGGAAGGCTCATACAACCTCTGCGGCGTATCCTCCCCCGCGGTCGACGCGATCATCGACGCGCTGCTCGCGGCGCGCACGCGCGACGAGCTTGTCACGGCTGCGCGGGCTCTCGACCGCACGCTGATCTCCGGCTTCTACATCGTGCCATTCTTTCATGCGCCCAACTCCTGGATCGCTCACAGCGCGAGCTTGAGGCGGCCGGAGCATTTGCCGCGCTACGCCACGCCAATTTTCGGGCCGACGCTCGATAGCTGGTGGAAGGAGGAGAGGGGAGGCGGTAGGCAGTAGGCCGTCGGGAGGCGCCGGTCGACTGCCCATTGCCGACCGCCCTCTAACGCAGCCTCACCGTGAGGTCGGTGCCGACATTGCCAGTTTCCGAGCTCGGCGGCTGATCGGAGACGATCAGCGAACCGCCGACCCATAGAAGCTCTCCGATCTTGTCGCGCACGTCCGGCGCCATCTCGATGCGATCGAGAGCCTCCGACGGGCTATTCGTATCCCCGGCCAATAGCGACGCCTCGAGGGCGAGCTCTTCCGCGCTCGCCAATTTCTTGCCCAGCGGCTTTGGCTCGTCTCCCGCGCGAGCGGGCCACGACAACACCGTCCATTTGAGCGCGGCCCCATCCTCGCTGGCGGCCGAGGCGATGAAGAGGTGCGAGCCCAGCGGCCGTTCGGGATCACGGAACTTCACCGGCGCGTCGAAGAGGGGGGCGAGGCCTTGCCGCACATAGATTCGCCCGTCCTTCTTGCTCACCAGCGCCGAGACGGGGGTCAAGCGCCGCAGCGCTTCCCTCTCGGCGTTCGTCGCGGCTTCAAGAGCTGCGCTCGCTTCGCTCGAGCGCTTACCCGCATCGATCAGCTCGGCGTCGTTCGCCGAGGACGTCTTGCGTACGGCCTCGACCTTCGCCTCTGCCGCCCACAGCGCCGCCTCGGCTTCGATCTCGGCGGCGGCGGCGGCGTTTCTGGCCGCCAATGCCTGTTCGTAAATCCGGACCAGACCGAGGGCGATGGTCCTGGCGTCGGCGTCGGCCTCCGCGTCCGGGGCTCTCAATCCGGAAGCCGCGACGAGGCTTTCCTTTCGCTTGGCCACGGCGGCGGCCGACGCAGCTTTGGCCGCCTTGGTCGCCTCGTCGAGCCTTGCGCGCGCAGCCGCCTGCACGTCCATGGCGACATCGAGCTCGCGCTGCAGCCGCACGGTCTCAAATTCCTTGCGGGCGGCGACGGCCGCGCTTTCTCTTATAATCTTTGCGGCCGCAGCCTTGTCGGCGGCCGCCTTGAGCTTCAGCCGTTGCGCATATTGCGACGGATTGAGCCGCGTCGGCTCAGCGGCGACGTCCGGCTGCCCCTGGGACGCCGACGGCGCCTTGTTGGACGCCTCTTCCGTGCGCATCTTCGGCGTCGGCAGCAAGGGGTGCGCGAACTCGTGCGGCGTCGTCTCGTGCGGCGCGATGACCACGCGCTCGCCGATCTTGGTCATGCCCCAAAGCCTGGCGGCGAAGTCGGCGGGGAGTCGAATGCATCCGTGCGAAGCCGGATGGCCCGGCACGATGCCGACATGCATCGCGACGCCCGACCAGGTGACGCGCTGCATGTAAGGCATCGGAGCGCCGGAGTAGATGTTCGACGCGTGGTATCGCTCACGTCCGATGATCGTGTAGATGCCGCGCGGGGTGGGGTGTCCCTCGATGCCGGTCGAAACCGCGGAACGAGCGACGAGCCCCTCGTGGTTATAAACGGAAACGTGCTGATCGGCGATCGAAACAACCAGAAAGAGCGGCAGCCCCGGGGTTACGGCTTCCGCCTTGCGCCCGGGCTCGGCGTCGGCCTTTGACTGCGGAAACTTGGACCTCGATGGAGCCTCCAGCGGATCGAGCTTGTGACGCGATCGCTCGGACTCGCCCTTACGTATGAGCGCGTCATCGTATCTGTAGCTTGCGGTTTTCCAACCATGGCGCTCGCTCGCTCTTCGCGCTCGTATCGGCTCGCGCGGCCCCATCTCTCTCCAAACTTGAGCCCGCGGGCGATCGTCGGAAAGCCACTCGAGCAGGCCTTGCGCCGCGGCCGGCGTGGCGGAAAAACCGACAGCCGCCAGCGCCGCGACGGTCGAAAGCGCCATCGTCGTGAAAAGTTTGCCGCCATCGCGTCGGCGCAACCGCATGTGACGCCCCGGATCCGAAAGAGCCAACTCGACAAGAGCAGGCAGGATAGCTCCATCTTGGATCGTTTTCTATAATAGCCCTTAAACATGGCAAAGAAACCCGCCCGCGCGGCGACGATTTTTCAAGAGTGTGACTGCAGCGCCACGATGGAGCGCCGGTTGGCGCGCGTCAAACCCAATCCCGACCCCTCTGCATGATTTGCCGCACCTCGTTGGAATCCATGCAGGCGCGCGCCCCCGGCCCACAAAAGGCTGGCGCATGGAATCAACAAGCTCCTCCACCTTTCCGCGTCGCGAACGACGATCGCGCCTAACGGCAATGTGACGGTCTCCCGCGGACGGACCGGAGAGCCTCAGGCCGCAGCCGAACGCCGAGTTTGCCTCACAGGCGACGACGACGCAAAGGCCCTCAAAGCTTGCTCCGTCTGCTCATATCCTTCTCTTGCCCGCGCCTCGATGGTCTGCGGCGAAAAATCGCTGGCGTCGAAGCCGGCGACCTGGTCGGGCCGCGTGATCGTCACGATCTTCGGGACGCGGACATAGTCTCGCTTGGCCACGGCCTCGAAGGCCGGATCGCCAGCGAGCGGATTGCCCCCCGGAAGCTTCTTAAGCGCCTCCATAAGGGCCGCCACCTCGTCGATTCGAACGAGCATCTTCACGTCCTCGAGGGTTTTGTTCGCGAACTGTAGACTTTGGACGCGCTCGTTGACCTCGAGCAGGTTGCGGGGAAGCGGCGCCTTGTTGGGAAACAGATTCACGACATAGATGGTGCGCTCCACGTCGGGGCTCTTGTCGAGCCTGTCGAGAACGGCGCCGAGCGGCGTGTTGTCGAATATTCCGCCGTCCCAATAGGAGACGCCGTCGATCACGGTCATCGGAAAGGAGGGCGGCAAGCTGCCGCTCGCAATGATGTGGTCGAGCTTTAGTCCGTGCTCGCCGCTGTAGAAATAGCTGATCTGGCCTTCTTGCACATTCGTGGCGCTCACGAGAAGTCCCGGAGCGGCGTCGCGGTCCGCGAGCGCGTCGAGATTGACGAGCTCGGCGAGCGTGCGGCGCAGCGGCTCGGTGTCGTAAATGTTGGTCCAGGTTGGGTAGGCGAAGAAGTCCAGCCGAGGCGTGAAAAAGTTCGGATTGCCGAACAGAGAAGCGTATTCCCGGAAGGGAGCCGGAAAAAGGCCTCCCGAGACGCTGACCTTGCGCCAAAACTCCTGCAAAGCTTGCAAAGGCTTGAGGCCCGTCGCCGGCCGCGCCAGCAAAGCCGCCGTGATTGCGCCGATCGAGACGCCCGCAATCACATCGGGATGGAAGTCGTCGTTCTCATAAAGCGCTTCGGCCGCACCGAGCTCATAGGCGCCGAGCGCGCCGCCTCCCTGCAAAACCAATGCTGAGCGCCCTGCTTTCGCCATGACGATCGCTCCCATAAAATTGTTGCGATGCAGCACGGTAGCCCTTGACGCGAAGGGCGTCAATCTCGTCGAATTGCCTAGAAGAGACCTCCTCGGACGGCGGCGCGTCTTCCCCTTCGCCAGCGAAGCGCCAAGTCGAAGCCTTGCCAGCGCGACATGGTTCGCTAGAGCCGTCGAAGCTCAATCGCGTCAATTTTTTGGGTTCGGCGCCTGATCGCATGGAACCCATACCGTTGCTGTGCGTTTTCTGTTTGTCAGCGTGTGGCGGAGAGCGCGTCATGTTCGAGTCGCGTGTCGTAGCGAGCATCTTGACTCTATCGCTGGTTGTCGGCGGGGGCGCTGCGCGGGCGTGCCCGGTGGAGCAATCGGCCAATTCCGTCGCCCGGGGTTGCGGCGTTTCGCTTGTCGGAGCGGCTTCGGTTCAAAGCGCAGAAACGGTCCCGGTAACGAGCTCGTTCCGCGAAATGTTCACGCGAAGCTCGACGGCGCCGAGCCGTGAGCGCGCGGGGCTGCAATTCTCTTTGCGCGCCGCAAGCCCCGATCGCAGCCTCGACGGCGCAGCGCCGGCTGGCTGGGCGCAGGCTTTCGCGGCGCCTGAAGCCTGGAAGGTCGACTGGGCGGAGCCGAGCTTGAGATCGCCGCTCGCTTGGCGGCAAGAGGCCGAAGATATTTTGAGGCGGGAAAGCATTGCGGATCTGGCCGCCCAAAGCGCGGCTGCGGCGGCCCTGGCGCATCTGCCCGGGCAATTCGGCGCTACGGGAGCGATTGAGGCGCTTAAACGGCAGGATGTCGAAAGGTGGCGCCAGATCGGCGCGTGGAGCGCGAAGAGCGGCTTCGAGCTCGACGCCGCGCCGACAAAGGACACGCTGTTCTATATGAAGAGCTTCTACTCCGCAGCGAGCCAAAAGACTCAAGCCGAAGCCAAGGTGGGGGTCGCCGTCTTCGATTCGTCTTTTTGGGGCGCGGCGCCGCAGGGAAAAGTTTACGTCGGCCCCTTCGCCGTCGCCGACGGACTTCGACGCGATCAGCTCTCCAAAATCGGCGCTCACCTGACCTTGAGCGAGATCGGCGCATTTCACGTCACTCTTGCGAGCGGCGTCTCGCAGGACAGGCTCAAAGGCCGCGGCGCCTTCGGCTTGATCGAAACCTCCTGGAAGTTCTGAACGCGTTGGGCGAGGCCTCATGAGGGAGGCGCGCCGAGCGTCGACGCGCGCGGCCAACACAGGCCGATTTCATGCTCGAGTCGCCGAGATTGACGCTCGTCGCAAAAAGCGCCTAATGCGCCCATGGCCTTCACGCATCCCGCGCTCCAAAGCGCCAAGCCTTTGTTTTCCTATCGAAAATACTGGGCGCAGCGCTTTGGCGTCGCGCCCTTCTTGCCCATGTCGCGGCAGGAGATGGACGCGCTCGGCTGGGACTCTTGCGACGTGATCCTCGTCACGGGGGACGCCTATATCGACCATCCGAGCTTCGGCATGGCGATCGTGGGCCGGCTGCTGGAGGCGCAGGGCTTTCGCGTCGGGATCATCGCGCAGCCCGACTGGCGCGACGCCTCCGCTTTCCGGGAGCTCGGCAAGCCGAACCTGTTCTTCGGCGTGACCAGCGGCAACATGGACTCGATGGTCAACCGCTACACCTCGGACCGGAGGCTCCGACACAACGACTCTTACACGCCCGGCGGCGAAGGCGGCAAAAGGCCCGACCGCGCCGTCATCGTCTACGCCCAGCGCTGCCGCGAGGCCTTCCCCGACGCCCCGATCCTGCTCGGCGGGATCGAGGCGTCGCTGCGCCGCATCGCCCATTACGACTATTGGTCCGACAAGGTGCGGCGCTCCATCCTGTTCGACGCCAAGGCCGACCTGCTGCTCTACGGCAACGCCGAGCGCGCGCTCGTCGAAGTGGCGCACAGAATCGCGATAGGCGGCGCCGCGCAGGATTTTTCGGACGTGCGCGGCGTGGCGTTCGCGCGCGACGGGACGCCGGAAGGCTTCGAAGAGGCCTCCACCGCGGACCTCGACTCGTGCGACGAAGGCCGAAGGCCCATGGGCGGCGACATCGTCATCCGCCTACCCTCGTATGAGCAGGTCGCGCGCGAGCCGGAGTCTTACGCCCGCGCCTCGCGCGTGCTGCACCGGGAGAGCAATCCTGGCAATGCGCGCCCGCTCACGCAGCGCCACGGCGACAGGGACGTTTGGCTTACCGCCCCGCCCATTCCGCTCACGACGCCGGAGATGGACGCCGTCTATGGCCTTCCCTTCGCGCGGGCGCCGCACCCGTCCTACGCGGGCGCAAAAATCCCCGCCTGGGAGATGATCCGCCATTCGGTGACGATCATGCGCGGGTGCTTCGGCGGCTGCTCCTTCTGCTCGATCACCGAGCATGAGGGGCGGATCATCCAGTCGCGCTCGGAAGTCTCGATCCTGAAGGAGATCGAGACCATCCGCGACAAGACCGAAGGCTTTACCGGGATCATCTCCGACATCGGCGGGCCGACCGCCAACATGTATCGGATGGCCTGCAAGGACCGCGAGACCGAGGCGCTCTGCCGGCGCCCGTCCTGCGTCTACCCCGACATCTGCAAGAATCTGAACACGAGCCACGACGCGCTGATCTCGCTCTATCGCAAGGCGCGCGCCGTTGCGGGCGTCAAGAAGGTCTTCGTGGCCTCGGGCGTTCGTTACGATCTCGCGGTCAAGAGCCCGGCCTATGTGCGCGAGCTCGTCTGGCATCACGTCGGCGGCTATCTCAAGATCGCGCCCGAGCATACGGAAGAGGGGCCGCTGTCGAAGATGATGAAGCCGGGCATCGGCTCTTACGATCGCTTCAAGCAGCTGTTCGACGCAGCGGCGCAGGCGGCGAAGAAGGAATATTATCTCATCCCCTATTTCATCGCCGCGCATCCGGGTACGACTGACGAGGATATGATGAACCTCGCGCTATGGCTCAAGCGCAACAAATATCGCGCCGATCAGGTGCAGACTTTTCTGCCTTCGCCGATGGCGCTCTCCACCGCCATGTATCACTCGGGCTTCAACCCGTTGAAACCCGTGCGGCGCGGGGCGTCTCAGAAGGTCGACGCAGTGAAGGGACTGCGCCAGCGCCGGCTGCACAAGGCCTTTCTGCGCTATCACGATCCGCAGAACTGGCCCCTGCTGCGCGAGGCCCTGAAGGCCATGGGCCGCGCGGATCTGATTGGACCGGGCAAGCATCAGCTCGCGCCGGGCTGGCAGCCGGCAGGGACGGGGAAGGCGGGGGAAGGCCGGCGGCGCGGCGTGGAGACGCGGAAGTTTTTGACGAAGGCGTGAGGACGAAGCGGGTTTGGAGGGGACTCCTTCTCCCGCGGAGTGGGAGAAGGTGGCCTCGCGAAGCGAGGTCGGATGAGGGTTCTCTCCGCCTCAATCCCGCTTCGGGCTTATCCTACTCTTCTCAACCCGGCGCCGCGGGTCAATCGCCAAATGCCGGGCGGCGTCGGCGCAAGCACTTCCTGAGAGCTTTCACCCTACGCCCGGCGGCCCTCATCCGACCCGCCTTCCGCGGGACTCCTTTTCCCACTTCGTGGGAGAAGGAGTCCCGCTCCCCTTCACCTGTTCTCGAACACGGGCTTCCGCTTCTCGACGAAAGCCGCCATGCCTTCCTTCTGATCCTTCGTCGCAAACAGCGCATAGAATACGCGGCGCTCGAACTTCACGCCTTCGGCCAGCGTCGTCTCGAAGGCGCGGTTGACCGCCTCCTTCGCCGTCAGC
>Ga0187782_10003231_pt1 | contig 12136 bp, 11 predicted proteins | sample 0715_SJ02_MP15_2_FD_132454 | JGI IMG/M metagenome (GOLD analysis project Ga0187782, IMG submission 132454) | Tropical peat soil microbial communities from peatlands in Department of Meta, Colombia - 0715_SJ02_MP15_20_MG | ecosystem: Environmental > Terrestrial > Soil > Wetlands > Peat | place...
ATTGTGCGAATAGAGATTTGCGTTCCGGCCGGGATGGTCACATATGCCTTTGGCCCAGCAGCCGCACCCGCTGCATCAGGAACCGAGCTTGCCGGCCGTACGCCGAGCGCCGGTGCACCAGAATCAAACTTTATCGAACTGAGGTCGGTGAGATTATATTTTTGGACTGATGAACCGACCTGGAAGCTGATTTCGTTCTCAGTTCCGCCCACGAACTTGCCGTTAATCATGCTGCCGTTCTTCAGTTCCAAAGAATCAGCCCAGGCAGCCAACGCCAAAAGACATACAGTAACAACGAACAACCCACAGCTACGCTTGAAATTCATAATGACTCTCCTTCATTGACAGTAATTCCCAATTCTCCCTTTCTGTGCTGCTACTTCTAAACGGTCCCTCGATCTATTTTCTCTCCGGTTAGCAGTCACTGCAGCACTTCGAGGCGGTGTTTTGCGTCCCAGTTCTGGCCGTCCGTGAGTGCCAGTACGCGCTCCAAGAACGCCTGGACGGGTCGTCTTCCAAGTGTTCGCGCCGCTAATGCATCGGCGTCGACTTCCATCTGTGGATCGCGAAGGATGTAATCGTTGCATCCCTGCGCCGCGCCGTCGCTTACAAGGTGCGCCATCTCGTGTCCCAGAAAACCCTTGAGCGAAAACGCATCGAACAGCTCGATGGCCTGCTGCCCGACGACGATCTTGCCTCGCCCGTCTGCGGCAGTGCTGCCCGCGATATAGCCCATGTTCAGGCTTCCGGGAAAAATATAGATGTGCGGAATTGCCCGACCATACGCCTGTGCGACCTCGGTCAGCACCTCGTAGGCCTTGCCCGAGAAGACTTCGCGCGCGCCCATTTCACGCAGCATCTCAGTTTCGCATGCGTTCTGCGCTTGGATGTTGAACTGTCGACTAAGGCCGGTTGCGTTCACTATCTCTTGCGGGGCTAGGAGAGTTCCCAGCACGATGATCCCCGCAAGTATTCTTCTGGCCACTGTAAAGAGTACCGACACAGCGGACACGCATTCTCCTCCGAGCCAGCCCAGCTAGCCCAGCTCTCCGAGCACTCCCATCTGTGCACGTGAAGGGCAAATGGGGAGCACTCCCGCGATGTTCATGCCAAAAGACTTAGGAACGGGATCATACTGCCCGTGGTGACCTTGCAAGGACAGTGCCCGTATCTAGGCAGGCTGCGGTGATGCGAGGCTCCAGTCCCGCTTTCATCCGCAGCCGCATTGAACCAGGTGACCACGGCATGATGCGCTTTGCTCGTTGTCGATTTCTGAATACCGGCACTTGCACGCCGTCGGCGTATGTTGCCAGCAAATGGATTCTCCGCCTGCTACTCGCCGCTGCCGATTGCTCCGCCTAGCAGTGGGATCCACTTGCTCAGGGACGTTGCCATCCACGCGCCAACAGCGGGCATTAATGATGAACAGCAAGGACTCCTACGCCCGATCATGACAGGTGCCCCGATTAACAGATGTAATTTCGACTCGCGCCAGTAATCTTGTTGCGGTCGATTCACCTCTCGCTCCTTTTGGCTCTATCAAGGGCACTGCTCCAATGTGGGCAGAGTTCCGCTGACATTCAGATTGCCATGCGTTGGAACACACGGAGCCTTAAGACAATGAGGCTTTGGCCCGGCAAATGCACATCTGTTACGCGACAGGGATGTAAAGGCCATGATGTATATACCAAACGAAGTTGGGATGGTAACGAAGATGCGAGCCGCATCTTGCGCGCGATCTTCCCGAATTATCTCCAGCTCAAGCCGTGCAATCCCGCGTCGACTTTCGTACCGATCGCACCGTCACCCGTGAAGACACGGTCTTGAAGGTGCAGTTACATGGCGTGCTTCCACAGGCCGGGCTTGAACGAATAGCAAAAGACGTATGCGCGAGTTGCTAATTCCGATTGAGACTGAAAGCACAGATGAGCTTTTGTTTACAGCAGTTCAAAAGCCACACAACTATGAAGACGATGACAGCGGTCGTGCTTATCTCAAACCTTTCCGCGAGTCCGCTGTGCACTTGGCTGTTTCACGTCCTCGGATTTGCGCCTTTTGGTCCATGTTCCGATTCGTCAAAGAGACCTACGTCTGGCTCGTCTGGATTCCGCTCCTACTGCTCGGGCTGGGAATCGGTATGAACTTCTTGGCAGTCACGATGAACCATGGAATTATGCCGGTTGTGTTACCACCGTCGGGAACAATTGCTGACAAAGATAAGATGCATGTAGCAGCAACTGCCAACAGTAGGTTCCTCTTTCTATGCGATTGGATTCAACTTCGCGCAACCAGGGACGTAGCTAGCCCTGGCGACTATCTGATCACCGCAGGAGACTTTCTGAAATGGCCTCTTGTATGGATATGGGTGGGATTCAGTTGGGGTCAATCCACATGGAGGAAACTAATCGGCTCATACGCCAACGCTTAGCTGACCTGGGTAGTTCCTCAGCAGAAGTGCAGCCACGCCTAAGATAACCCCAGATGGAACCCCGGTCAAAGCAAGTTCTGAAATTATGCCGACCCCGCGGGCAGCTTAGCGATGGCCCTTGCTCAGGCAAGGGCACCGCCCAGATATTGGCGCAGTTGCGCAGACATTCAGATTACTGTGCATTGAAAACAGGCAGCTTAAAGCAATGAGTTTTGGTCCGGTAAGTGCACTCGTGAGAGTCTTATGGAGCAGACGACGATAATCAGGATTAGGACGGTTTCGTTGTTGTTTGTGTTGCTCACGGTGGCACACTGGGTTTATGCCCAGGATGCTCGGCAGCATGCCTGGACCGTTCTTAACACTGGATTAGCTGACAAAAACTCTGGTGAACGCGCGATCGCGGTACGGGTTCTCGGATTATTGACTAATGATTCAAAGGCACCGAAGTTAGCAATGCAGGCGTTGGATGATGCTAAACCGGAGGTGAGGGCAGCCGCGGCAGATGCCCTTGGCGAGCTCAAGTACCAGCCCGCCAGACGGAAAATCAGAGAAATCCTCCATAGCGATGAGGAAAATCCTTTGATCGTTTTGGCCTGTGCAAGGGCCTTGCTCGAACTGGGGGACGAAGAGGCGTATGCAGTCTATTACGCCATTCTCACCGGCGAACGCAAAAGCGGAGAATCGCTGACGGAGAGGCAGAAGAAGACGATTAAGGATCCGAACAAGATGGTGCAAACGGGATTGACATTCATTCCCATTCCGTTTGCCGGACTGGGGTATGGTGCCTTTAAGGCATTCAACAAAGATGACGCGTCGCCTGCACAAGCAGCGGCAGCGACGATGCTCATCAAGGACCCCGACCCGATGAGCAAAGAGGCCTTGATCAACGCGTCAAAGCACAAGAGGTGGACCGTTCGAGTGGCAGCAGTTGATGCACTCGCGCGCCGGAACGATCCCACGGTGATTGTGCAACTCGAACCCAGATTGAGCGATGACAAAGATGTCGTAAAGTATACTGCTGCTGCAGCGATCATTCGACTGGCTGATCTGCAGAATAGTTCCGGCGCACCTGTGCCAGCCGCTCCGTTAGCAGCCTCGAGGTGAAGGATCAGTCTCGGAATGGGGAACCTGAATGTCCATCTACGATTGCTCGGCCCCACGAGTTGGTCGACAACCCCACGAGACCCGGGCGCTTGATTGTTGCGCTTACAGGTTTTTCTTTCTTGAAAAGTGCCGGATGATCCGCAAGCAGTTTCGGTTATTGCGGATATACTCAGGGGCTCGGCCACCTAGTACCAACATGGCGGTGAGTCTGGGGCAGGGACCGACTCCACAGGCGCGGCAAATGATTGCGCTTATCACCGTTTTCGTGACGGCGTTAATGTAACAATAGCGATGTCCACCGTCGACTCAGGATGTGACCCAGTGTCCTTACCAAGCGTACCAGCGGCACTAACCAGCGCCCCACCTGCCATTTCTAAACGAATTCGGAAGTGGATTTGGCCGCTGGCCCTGGGATTTTTCTTTCTGCTCATTCCGGCGCCGCCAGGCTTGACCTTGGCAGCCTGGCACTACTGCGCGCTGTTTGTCGCTGTTGTTGCAGCACTGATCACAGAGCCATTGCCTGGTGCGGCTATTGGATTCATCGGTGTTACTGCGGCCGCAGCTTTATTGTTAGTGGGCAGAACCCCGACTGAGGCTACTAACTGGGCACTCTCAGGATTTTCCAACGATGCGGTATGGCTAATCTTCGCTGCAAACATGTTTGCGTTAGGTTATGAGGCAACAGGACTCGGCCGACGCATCGCGTTGTTACTGGTTAAGGCTCTGGGGCGGCGAACGCTTGGACTCGGTTATGCGATCGCGCTTTCCGATCTGTGTCTGGCGCCCGTGATGCCGTCGAACACGGCGCGCAGCGGAGGCACAGTGTATCCCATCGTTAAGAATATCCCGCCGTTATATGGCTCACTCCCCAACGATAGTCCACGGAAAAATCGGTGGATACCTGCTGTGGACCGGCTTTGCCACAACCTGTGTTACCAGCTCAATGTTCCTGACCGCACTCGCGCCCAACCTGCTCGCGGTGGAAATCGCACGCAAGGTGGCGCATGTGGACATCTCGTGGAGTATGTGGGCGATTGGTTTTCTTCCTGTCGGCATCCTGCTGTTTGGCACCACTCCTCTGCTCTCGTACCTGCTCTATGCGCCGGAGGTCAAACGGGGAGACAAGGTTGCGCAGTGGGCTGGCGGCGAGCTAGCCACGATGGGGCGAATTAGCAGGAAGGAACTGACGATGGCGGGGCTGGCCGTGATGGCGCTCATCGGCTGGATTGGGGGGAGCCGCTGGATCAGCCCGGTCACCGTGGCTCTGGCTGTAATCTCGGTTATGCTGCTCAGCCGGGTGGTCAGTTGGAACGACATTCTCGCCAACAAGCAAGCTTGGAGCGTGCTGGTTTGGTTCGCCACCTTGGTAGCGATGGCGGAAGGTCTCAGCAAGGTGGGATTTCTTACCTGGTTTGGCTCGCGTGCCGCGACTTATATGGTCCGCATACCGCTCGTGCCGATGCTGATTGCGACGGTGGTGGTATTCTTCGTCATCCACTATCTGTTTGCCAGCATAACAGCGCAAACGACCGCACTCCTGCCAGTGTTCCTGCTGGCGGTACTATCCGTGAACGGCGTTCCCACAAGAGGCGTCACGCTCATCCTGGCTTATTCGTTGGGCCTGATGGGCATCCTCACTCCCTACGCGAGCGGACCAGCGCCCATCTGGTACAGCAGCGGGTACATTCCGACTAAGGACTTCTGGAGATTAGGCGCGATCATGGGCGCTCTCTATCTTTTCGTGCTGCTGGCCGTTGGCATGCCGTTGGCGATTAAGTTCGCCCACTAACGCTTGCCTCGTGGCGCACAGCGAATGTGCGAAGCAGGTGTTCGAGGGACTGGGCAGACCGGTTGCTCACGCGGCTAGCAGCGTACGATTTTGTTGCTCTTTATTCCTCGCGTCGCATTGCGCGAATCGACCACTAACTTGGAATCGTTCACAATCTTTTTGTAATCGTAATCGGAATGGTCGGTGACGATAAGCACGCAATCGTACTGGCCGAGATTATCGAGCGGAGCACACGTCATCTGCAGGTCGTATTTGCGTCCGCGGCCGACGAATGGAAAATACGGATCGTTGTAGCTGACAGTCGCGCCTTCTTTTTGAAGCAGTTCGATAATAGTCAGTGCTGGCGACTCGCGCAGATCGTCAATGTCTTTCTTATAGGCCACACCTAAAATAAGAATCTTCGATCCATTGATGGCCTTCTTTTGTCTGTTGAGCGCACCGATGATGGCGGTGACGACGTGGTACGGCATCGCAACGTTGACTTCGCCAGCCAGTTCGATGAACTTTGTGCGGAAGTCAAACTCCTTGGCCTTCCAGGAAAGATAGAACGGATCGACAGGAATGCAATGTCCCCCGAGGCCAGGACCGGGATAAAACGGATGGAAGCCAAAGGGCTTGGTAGAGGCCGCGTCGATGATCTCCCAGATATCGAGATTCATGCGCAGGCAAAGCATCTTAAGCTCATTAACTAAGGCGATGTTGACGCAGCGATAGCTGTTTTCGAGCAGCTTGGTCATCTCGGCCGCGGCTGGCGAGGAGACTGGAACCGTACGGTGAAAAATCGACCCATAAAAACCGGCAGCGATTTCGCTGGCCTGCCAGTCTACGCCACCAATCACCTTGGGAATATCGGGGCGAGCCACTTGGGTATTGCCTGGATCTTCGCGTTCAGGTGAAAACGCAACCCAGAATTCATTTTCGTCGGCATTGCTGCTACGCGAGACTTTCAAGCTTGCCCTGTTTTCTTTTTCGAGAATCGGAATCAAGACCTCTTCTGTTGTCCCCGGATAGGTTGTGCTCTCGAGAATCACGATCTGACCCGCGCGCAGGTGCGGGGCAACGGCGTGAGCCGTGTTCGTGATGTAGCTCAGATCGGGCTCATGGCATTCACTGAGCGGCGTCGGTACGCAGATAATGATCGCATCCATTTCGCTGAGCTGCGAGTAATTTGAGGTAGCTTTGAACCCGTTCGCTTTGGCGGCTGCAATCTCTTCCGGCGTGATGCGGAAAATGTAAGTTCCGCCCCTGGTCAGTGTGTCGACTTTCTTCTGATCGATATCGAAGCCGGTAACCGAAAATTGTTGTTCGCTGTAAAGCAAAGCGAGAGGCAAACCCACATAGCCTAGGCCAATGATCCCGACGCGCGCCTCGCGCGTCATAATGCGGTCTTTAAGATCGGAATACAGAGAAGGAGCAGCTAATTGAGTCGTCATAGTTCCACCAAGCAAAGCTTTTCGATCATCCGAGACGTTGCAGTTTGTCTGCCAGTGCGAGTTCCTGCTAAGTAGCTCACTGCCTTGCACTACAACTGAGCTTCGTGCAATGCGCCGTGGGCAGCTGACCGCCAACGCCCGAATGTGGGCACTCAGCTATGCAATGTCACAAACAGACTTGTAGAGAATTCTGGTCCAGGGTCGGGTAAGCCGATCCAAGGGCACTGCCGGAGTCTGGGCACAGGTCCGCGCGGACATTCGGACAGCGTCATAAGAAACATTGAGCTTAGAACAATGAGGGCTTTGGCCCCGCGCTGACCATAGAATCGATTTTACGGTCGCCGGGGAGACGTCCTTTGAGATCGCAGTTGCATGTTGTACGTCCACTTCGCGGAGAATTCAGTTTGGCATGCACATTGCACAAGCAACGGAAAGAGGTAGGCCAATATGGACAGCAACTACGTATATCTTTGTGGCGTCATGTGGTGCGGTTACGGCCAGCAAGAAGCTGGCGCAGAACTCCTCAGGGCCACTAGTTCTCCTGATCTAGATACAAGGACGCTTGCCTGGGCGATGCTGGCCAAGGGAATGAGTGAGCTCAGGAAGAAAGTGATAGGAAACCCCTGTTGAGAAGATTGTTAGGTAAAGCGCGAAGCCGCAGTGCCGCTCGTATGGGTCGCTCCTGATGAGCCGCAGTCTGAATGTGGTAAACGCGCACTGAACCGACTGTCTGAGCTGGATCCTCGGCAATTCGAGATCGTGGAACTGGGAGGCCTTCATGCCCTTTAGCGACAGGGACGGTTTTGCCAAGGAAGACTCTCGACTTTTGCCCCGCCGCGTTGATGCTCAGGGCGTCTTCGACATTCGGTTCAGATCGAATCCCTTCGACGCACGTTGGCAAGCGTGCTGGTAGCGAATGGGAATGACCCGAAACTCGTACAGGAGCTACTCAGGCACGCGAATGTAAAGACGACCTTGGACATCTACGCAAAGGCCATGACTCCGGCCAAGCTTGAAGCCCAGGGATGGGTGCTACAGCAGTTGCTCAACGGAGATATGGAAGTAGCAGCGTAAGACTGGGCTCGTAGCCCCGATTTTTTTCTTATCGTGGGTTGCAACCCATAAAACGAGAAATAAGTGGGATAGTGGAAGTGATTGAAAACATGGTGGCCAGGGACGGAGTTGAACCGCCGACGCCAGCCTTTTCAGGGCTGCGCTCTACCACCTGAGCTACCTGGCCATCTCAGTCTACCCGGCTGTCGAGTCCCATTTTTCATGGTCAAACAGGCCAGACGAGAACTCCAAACACAACATCTGCACGTTTCGGAACAACCTGATTATAACAATCGGAACTATAGTTCGCCCAATCGACAGCCTCATGTCAAACGTTGCGGTGATGCTAATTCGGAGCCGTGAAATCTAGCGCAGCGTTTGGTAGTGGGCTGTTTTGAATTTATGGTACCCAACGGGCGGGTTCATTTAGATCGTTGGTCCCCTCTATCGCCTTGTCCATTCGACCCTGCATTTCTGTGAGTGCTTTCTCTTTCTCCTCAGCACTCTTGCCATAGAGGAAGATTTTTCCGACCACGAGGAAGATTACAGCGAATGCAAGACCAGCTATGCCGCTTATTATCAACTCACGCATACCGATCACGCTGCAAACTCTTTCTGCTCCAATAATCCCACTAACTCTTGCAAACTCCAAACATGGTGTGTTAGTCCGGCTTCCATCGCAGGTGTCACTCTCATACATAACCGGCCCACTACCCAGCGTTTATTGCACTTATTGAGCGGCGCACACGACTCCGTTTAATACAGTCATTACACAACGATTCGAAGCAAACCAATACGGGATCTCCCGGTAGTCTCTAACCTCGAAAACTGAGAGGTCAGCATCTTTGCCCGGCTCGATCGATCCCTTTCGATGATGCAGCCGGAGTGCATAGGCGCCATTTATGGTCGCGGCTGAGATAGCTTCGGCTGGCGACATTTTCATATGCGTGCACGCGAGAGACATCACAAAAGGCATGCTCGGCGTTGGCGAAGACCCTGGATTGAAATCGGTGGCCAAAGCGACCGGCACACCGGCGTCTATGAGCTTGCGCGCGGGCGGGAATTCACCCAGACCCAAGAAATAGTTCGCTCCAGGGACCAAGGTCGCAACAGTATCGTGCTTTGCCAGTACAACGATATCAGTGTCGCTGACGTAATCCATGTGGTCGAAAGATGCAGGCTGGAACCTTAATAAGTTTTGCAAGGGCATTTGGGTAAGCTGGCAAACGTGAACTCGCACTCCGAGGCCGTGCTCTTGCGCAGCCTGGAAAATTGTTGCGGTTTGCTCAGCGCTGAATGCTCCGCGATCGGCGAAGACATCGACGAATTTTGCGAGTTTCCGCTTGGCAGCCTGTGGGATCATCTCGTTGCAGACGAGCTGAACGTAATCTTCGGGACGTTCTTGAAATTCTTTTGGGACGACGTGTGCTCCCAAAAGCGTGCTCACCACCGTACCGGGCCACAGTTTTGCGGCATCGCGAATGGCTTGCAAAGATTTCAGTTCAGAACTGAGTGTTAATCCGTATCCTGACTTAGCCTCGACTGTGGTGGTACCCTGCTCAGCCATCTTATTCAGCACTGTCAGGACTCTTTCCGCAAGCTGAGTCTTTGATGCTTTGCGCACTGGCTCGATGCTCGAGCGGATTCCTCCACCGGCTTCGGCGATCTCCTCGTAGGTAGCTCCTGAGATCCGTTTCTCGAAATCCACGATCCGGGGATTGATGAAAGCAGGATGAGTATGGGAATCGACAAAACCGGGGAGCACAACTCGGCGTTCGCAATCGACCTCGGTCACTCGTTTACGATTTTTTTTAAACCACGGATCGCGCAGCGCGTCTTTGGTCCTGCCGATGGACACGATTCTGCCCGCGAGACAGAGGACCGAGGCATCTTCGATGATGCCGAGTTCTTTGAGATCTGTCCCGCGTCGAGGAGTCGGAGCGTTCGACTGGGAACGCAGAGTGAGAAGCTGGCCGATGTTGAGTAACAAAAGTGCGGATCGAGAATTGTCCGTTCTGCGGTCCAAGCCTGAATAGTTTAACAGCGGTCCGAAGTACGCATTCCTACAGGGTTGTCATTCTGGCATAGGAATCTTTACGCCCTGCTTGTTCGCGAAGTTTGCTGCTTCTTGATAGCCAGCGTCCACGTGGCGAATGATGCCCATGCCGGGGTCGGTCGTCAGCACACGCTCGATGCGCTGCGCCATCAATTCGGTGCCGTCCGCGACTGTGACCTGCCCAGCATGCAACGAATAACCGATGCCCACTCCGCCACCATTGTGGATCGAAACCCACGACGCACCGGCAGCCGTGTTCAACAGCGCGTTGAGCAGCGGCCAATCGGCGACCGCGTCACTGCCATCCTTCATGCCTTCGGTTTCGCGAAACGGAGATGCCACTGATCCGCAGTCGAGATGATCCCGGCCGATCACGATGGGCGCCTTGATCGTGCCTTTTTTCACCAGTTCGTTCATCGCCAACCCGAACTGCGCGCGCTCGCCATAACCGAGCCAGCAGATACGCGCTGGCAGGCCCTGGAACTTGATTCGCTTGCGGGCAAGTTCGATCCAGCGGCGAAGAATGCGGTTATCAGGGAAAAGTTCCAGCACCAGATCGTCCGTTACGTGAATATCGGAGGGTTCGCCAGACAATGCCACCCACCGGAATGGGCCGCGACCTTCACAGAACAGGGGACGAATGTAGGCCGGCACAAATCCAGGGAAGTCATAAGCGTTCTTCACGCCACGCTGAAAGGCAAAGGTTCGGATGTTGTTGCCGTAATCAAATGTGACAGATCCCATCTTCTGCAGGCGCAGCATACCTTCGACGTGCCGGGCGATCGCGTCCAAGGATCGCTCTTGATATTCGTGCGGGTCGCGCCGGCGCAACTCGAGCGCCTCTTCCAGAGTCATTCCATTGGGCACGTAGCCATTAAGAGGATCATGTGCGGAGGTCTGATCTGTAAGAATGTCGGGCACAACGCCGCGCTCCGCAAGCTCCGGGATAATGTCAGCGCAATTGCCAACTAACCCGACTGATACGTTTTCTTTTTTGCGTACTGCATTCTTCAGGATGCGCAATGCCTCATCGAGGGTGGTCACCATAAAATCGCAGTAACCGGTCTTGAGACGCTTCTTGATACGTTCGGGATCGACGTCGATTCCGAGGAAGGCTGCCCCGGCCATAGTAGCTGCTAATGGCTGGGCGCCACCCATGCCTCCCATGCCGCCGCTAACAATCAACTTGCCAGCCAAGTCGCCGCCGAAATGCTTCTCTCCCGCTGCTGCGAAGGTCTCAAACGTACCCTGCACAATTCCCTGCGAACCGATGTAAATCCATGAACCGGCGGTCATCTGGCCGTACATCATCAGCCCGGCATGCTCCAGTTCGTTGAACTTTTCCCAGTTGGACCAATGACCCACCAAATTGGAATTTGCAATTAGCACGCGCGGCGCGTACTCATGAGTTTTGAAAACGCCGACCGGCTTGCCAGACTGAACGAGAAGGGTTTCGTCATTCTCAAGTTTCTTGAGTGAGGCGACGATCGCGTGATAAGCCTCCCAACTGCGGGCTGCGCGGCCTGTACCGCCGTAAACTACGAGATCACGCGGCCGCTCGCCGACTTCTTCGTCGAGGTTGTTCATCAACATCCGCATGGCGGCCTCCTGCTGCCAGCTTTTGCAGGAAATCGTGGCGCCGCGTGGCGCGTGAATAGGCGTATAGGTGGCGGGAGTAATTTCAGTTTCGACCGGCATAACTAGATGGTAGTTCTAGGCCGCTGCTGTTCAAATTCTAGGAGGGTTTGGGCAGACGAGGCATCCGCCCCACACGCACAGTTATCACCACGTGCTGTACGCGGTGCCCTCGCTGCTGACGGCTTCGGAACCGCTGTGCACATCGATGATGCCGCCCTGATCCTGCTCATCAATGGACATGATCGTGTTTTCTTCCTGGTCGGCGACCCAAGTGTCGTTCTTGCCCGTCATGGGATCAACTGGAAGTTGTTTTAAATAACCGGCTGAGACCAGGTCATCGAGGGACTGCGGGGCCTTCTGCTTGTCGAGCGTGTACTGCGAGATCACAGAACGCAGAGTGAACAGGTTCTGTTTCAACACCGATTCGCGTGCCCGAACGATTGATTGGTTGTAGGCGGGAAGCGCGACGGAAACCAGAATGAGAATGATGCTGATCACAATCATCAGCTCGATCAGGGTGAAACCGCGGCTCCGCTTCTGGAAAACTCGTACCATTACCAATCCTTGTACAAGGTCCCATCGAGGCCGGTGCCCTGAGATTTGGTGAACACGTCAAATACGTTTTGGCCGCCCCA
>Ga0187782_10003232_pt1 | contig 12136 bp, 14 predicted proteins | sample 0715_SJ02_MP15_2_FD_132454 | JGI IMG/M metagenome (GOLD analysis project Ga0187782, IMG submission 132454) | Tropical peat soil microbial communities from peatlands in Department of Meta, Colombia - 0715_SJ02_MP15_20_MG | ecosystem: Environmental > Terrestrial > Soil > Wetlands > Peat | place...
AACAGCAGCGACGCCACCACCGAAATTACCAGGACCCCTCCCACCACCGACAGGGCAATGCCGATCGGGATTTGAAAAAACTCTGACCCCAGCATTTTCACCCCGATAAAGATGAGGATCACCGACAGCCCGTAATGCAAATAATGGAAGACCTCCATCATCCCCGCCAGGGCGAAGTAGAGCGAGCGCAGCCCGAGGATGGCGAAGACGTTGGAGGTGTACACGATGAAGGGGTCGCGGGTGATGGCGAGGATGGCCGGGATCGAGTCGGTGGCGAACATCAGGTCGGTGGTCTCGACCACGATCAGCACCACGGCCAGCGGGGTGGCGATCCACCGCGCGTCGCGTTTCACAAAAAACTTCCGGCCTTCGTAGTTCTCGGAGATGGTAACCAGGCGGCGGAACAGTTTCAGGACAGGATTTTTTTCCGGATGGACCTCGGCCTCATGCTCCCCGAACAACCGGATACCGCTGTACACAAGAAAGGCGCCGAACAGATAGATGACCCAGTGCAGGCGGTTGATCAGTGTCACGCCGCCCAGGATGAATGCCGCGCGCATCACCAGCGCGCCCAGAATGCCCCAGTAAAGCACCGCGTGCTGGTGCGCGCGGTCCACCTGGAAGTAGCGGAAGATCAGCAGGAAGACGAACAAGTTGTCCATGCTGAGCGATTCCTCGATCACGTAGCCGGTCACGAACTCGAGCGCCAGCACGTGGTTGGGCCGCGTGGGATTGGGGACCATGTGGTGGCCGAACAGGTAGATCAGCAAGGCGAATAGTCCGGCCAGCGACACCCAGACGAAGGTCCAGCCGATGGCCTCCTTGAAGCGGACGGCATGCGACTTGCGATGGAAGACGCCCAGGTCGAGGACCAGCATCAACAGCACGAACGCGTTGAAGACGACCCAGAAGACCCAGTTGGGCGGCATGCCGAGCCATTGTAAGGCAGAGGAGATCAGCCAAGCCGCGGGGCAAGGTTCGCCGATCACTTGGAACCTCCACCAGTGACCGCCATCACTGCTTCACGGGGTTCAACGACGGACACTCCAGGATATGCGGGGTATCATGAGTGGCTGGTTCACTTGGAGGATCGCCATGAAGCACTTTCTAATCACAGCCTGTTTACTTCTGGCTCTTAGCGGAACCGGATTGGCACAGCAGGCCGCCGACGCCCCTGCTTCGAAGGAGGATGTTGAAAAATACTTTCAGGTAACGCACTCGCGCGAGATGCTGGACAAAATGATCGAAGCTATGTCTAAACCCATGCAGCAGATGATCCATGAGCAGTGCGAGAAAGACAAAGATAAGCTCCCTCCGGATTGCGAAGGGCAAATGAACAAGATCATCGGGGACATGTGGAAGCGGATGCCGTGGGATGAGATGCTGCAAGCTATGGTGCCGGCCTATCAGAAGCACTTCACAAAGGGCGACATCGACGCGCTCGTTGCCTTCTATGGCTCGCCGACCGGACAGAAGGTCCTGCGCGAAATGCCCGCAATAACGGGAGAAGCAATGCAGTCTATGATGCCAATTCTGCGAAGGCAGATGGATCAGATGACACAGCGCATTCAGCAGCAAGCTGAAGAGTGGGCTAAGTCACACGAGAAGGAACCCGGCCAAGCTCCGCCCGCACGCAACTGAAGAAGCGCCCAATAAATCCTTCGACTAAGGCGGCTCACCAGAATTCTCACCCGCGAGCTGACTGCTGAGTGCTATTCCCCGCTCAGCGCATCCCAGCCGCGGCGGCCGAGGTCCCAGAAGATGAACGTCGCGCACACAGTGGCAGTCGCGAGCAGGACGATTCCCTTCCCTGCGTGTCCGAAGATGATGTAGCCAATTCCGAACAGCGAGCTGTAGATGAGCCCGCAGCCGGCGATCCAGTCTGCGGCGGACCACAGCAGATTTTGTCTTGCCGGCTCGAGACCGGCGACAGAACCCCATCCTATCGAGGCCGGGCGGACTCGCTCGTAGAACTGGAGCAGCTTGGCAGCGGGCTCAGGAGGAGTGATGAACGTTACGATCAGCCATGTAACCGTTGTGCAGGCGGTGGTCAGGATCATCAGCCAGGCAAACCCGTGCGGATCGGCCGCGTTCAGCGGGCCGGCAGGCAATCTGGGATCGATCGACCGCAGGCGCTCAACCAGGCTCGTTGCTGCCGGCGATTGCAACAGTAAGGATGAGACACCCGCCGCGCTCATGGCGCTGATCTCCGACCAGGCGTTGATCCTCCACCAGAACCAGCGCAGCATGAACACCAGCCCTGCGCCCGCGCCGATGGAAATCAGGAACTTCCACGCCACTTCGATCGAACTCATGAAGTACGTAGCGATGGCGGCCAGCAGCGTGACCACAATCGTCGCCACGCGCGAGGCTTCCACATAGTGCGGCTCGGCAGCGTCGCGCTTGACGAAGCGGCGGTAAAAATCATTGATGAGATAGGACGCACCCAAGTTGATGTGGGTGCCGATAGTGGACATATAAGCGGCGGCAAAGCCGGCCAGCATCAGCCCGCGCAGGCTCGCCGGCAGATGGCGGATCATCACCTGGATGTAACCCACCTCGGGATCGCGCAGGGTGGGATAAAGCACCACCGCCACCAGCGCGGTGAGAATCCACGGCCAGGGGCGCAGCGCGTAATGCGCCAGGTTGAACCACAGCGTTGCAGCGAGAGAATGCTTCTCGTTCTTGGCCGAGAAGATTCGTTGGGCGATGTAGCCTCCGCCGCCGGGCTCGGCGCCGGGATACCAGCTCGCCCACCAGTTGATGCTCAGGTACACCAGGAACATCAGGAACCATCCCGAGGTCCAGTCGGGCGCGAAGGCCAGGGTGTTCGAACCGCTGGCGGCATCGTGGGCCGCAAGGCGCGAGGTCAGGCCGTGAATGCCGCCAACGGCGCGCACCGCGAAGACGGCCAGCACGATCACCATCCCCATCTTCAACACGAACTGCAGCAGGTCGGTCCACAGCACCGCCCACAGGCCGGAGATGGTGGTGTACAGCACGGTCATCGCCAGGCAGAACATCACCGCCTGCAGCCGCTTGACGCCCAGCGTCAGCTCGAGAATCTTGGCCATCGCCAGGTTCACCCATCCCATGATGATGGTGTTGACGGGGAGCGCGAGGTAGAGCGCGCGGAAGCCGCGCAGGAAGGCCGCTGGGCGGCCGGCGTAGCGCAGTTCGGCGAATTCCATATCGGTGAGGACGCCGGCGCGCCGCCACAGCCGGGCGAAGAAGAAAACGGTCATCATGCCGCTGAGCGCCATCGTCCACCACAGCCAGTTGCCGGCGATGCCGTAGCGGTAGACGATTCCGGTAACTACGAGCGGAGTGTCGGCGCCGAAGGTGGTCGCGACCATCGAGGTGCCGGCCAGCCACCAGGGCACGCTGCGTCCGGAGATGAAGTACTCACTTACGCTGCCGCTGGCGCGCCGGTAGTAGAGAGCCCCGATCCCGAGATTGACGGCGAAATAGGCGACGACGACCAGCCAGTCCGCGGTGGAAAGCTGCATGAAGTGCAGTTTCACGTTTCGCGATTCAGGTTGCTAGTGGGTTTCGCGGTACCAGCGGAGAGCGTTTGTCCGTTTGTTCCGAATCTGGAACAAAACAAACTTTTTTCTTGACTATCAGCGGGGAGGCGTATGGTAGCTGGCACAAATTTGCGCCCACGTACGAGACTGGCAAGCCAACCAACCTACCGTTCTTCCTCTTGGAGGTCAAAATCATGCTGCAACCTGGTTCAGTTCGTGCCCACCTTAAAAAAGGCCATTCGCAAGCGCATCCGGGCGTGAGTGCGCTCGATCAGCTCACGCACCGAAATACCGGCTATCAGCCCTTGCCCAAGCCGCTGGGCTTGCCTCCATACCACTACGCGTTGAACGACCATTTCTCGACTGCGGCAAAACACATCAGCGATTCCGGCAAGATGGTCTTCGACGTCCTGGGCGATTCAGGCGGCGTCAAGGACGGCGAGTTTCAAGACAACGTAGCCAACCAGATGGTGGCAGCCTTGGGGAAGGCGGGTCCGAACGCGCCGCAATTCTGCTATCACGTCGGCGACGTCGTTTACTTCACCGGCGCACACGATGACTACTACGGTCAATTTTACTCGCCGTACGAACAGTACACGCCTCCGATCTTCGCGATACCGGGCAATCACGATGGGGAGGTCGACGATCCCAAAGCCCAGACATCCCTGGATGGGTGGGTTGCCTACTTCATGCAGGCCCAGCCGGACGTCGATCCCATTTCCAAGGACGCCCCGCGCGTAGGTCTCAACCTTCCCAATCCCTATTGGACTCTGATTACGCCCTTGGCGACGATCGTCGGCATGTACACGAACGTCCCCGAGCATGGCTCAATCGACTCGAACCAGCAACAATGGCTGACGAACGAGTTCGCGACGGCTGACCCGAAGCTACCCCTCATCCTGGCGCTGCACCACCCGATCTATTCGTTCGATGTTTTTCACAGCGGAAGCTCGAAGATGGCCGATGCGCTTGAGAATGCAATCCGGGACACGGGGCGAGTCCCTAACCTGGTGCTTACTGGCCACGTCCACGACTATCAGCGAATTGAGAAGGACATAGCGCCGGATGGCCCCACACCTTTCATCGTCGCCGGCCACGGGGGTTACCATAACCTCCATAAGATTCACTCACCGAACGGAACTGTCGCTACCGACACCCATGCCAAACTGGTGTATGGCAAGGACGACGTTTGGGGTTATCTCACATTGACAATCGACAAGAAAACTATTAGTGGTCAGGCCACAGAGATCGACAAGACCGGCGAGGTAAGGGCGGGAGACAAGTTTTCGTACCCTGCCGCACCGGTCTCCCTTAAGAATCCTAAAAGTGTGCCAACGTTATAAAGGGCTGGGTACCTTCGCGAAAATGGCGGTCCAGCTCGGAAGCGTAATGAGTGCCGACAGTGGAGGCATTGCGCTGAAGCCATTCGCTGAAGCGGTCCTTTCCTGTCGGCGGATGGTGAGAGACCAGGAGATCGTCCACGAGGGCGCCGATCTCCTCGCGGGTCAGGAGAACATCGTTGACCGTTTTTCCCAAAGCCCAGGCCAACGCCCAGACCAACCGTGACGGCAAGTGGATTACCCGTGCGCGAGCGCCCACTGCACGGGCGATCAAGTGCACCAGGGCTTCGTAGCTATAGATCTCAGGGCCGGCGGCGTCGACCAGCAGATTGTCCTGGCGTTCGCCGGCGTCGACCGCAAGAGTGGCGTTGTCCTCCGCCGAAACCGGCTGGATTCGATAGCCGCCGCCCGATCCCGGAATCGCAAACACAGGAAAGCGGCGCAGCCGCCACGCGATGTTGTTGATAAGGATGTCCTCGGGCCCGTAGATCACCGTGGGCCGGATGATGGCGTACGACAGCCCGGATTCCGCCAGCGCTTTCTCCAACTGCGCCTTTCCGCGAAAGTAGGCATAGGGGGAGTCGAGCGCAGGATTGGAGACGCTGATCTGCACCACCCGGCGGACGCCCGCCTGACGGGCAGCGCGGATCAGCGTCTTCGTGTTCTCGACCGCGGAGTCAAAGGTGTCCCGGCCATGCGGAAATCGCACCCAATAGGTGTTGTAGAGCGTGCTCGCACCGGTGAGGTTTCGAACCAGTTCGTCGAAGTTCGCGAAGTCGAGCGGCGCGACCTCGATTTGTGCGCCAAAGGGATTTAGTCGGTCGGGATGCGGGCGGGTGAGCGTTCGCACGCGCGCGCCGCGCACCAGCTCGCGAGTGATGTACTTTTCCGTATAGCCGAAAGCGCCGGTGACGACGTTGAGCGGGGCGGACATGGGCGCTCAGTGTAGCAGCGGCGGCAGGATGCCCCGCAACAGCCGGCGAGACGCCGGCACTACTTCCTCAAGCAGGCGCACCGAGTGGCAGCCGTGTTTCGTTGTCCTTGAGGCTATCGCCATTCTACGGATACACTCCCGCCAGAGCGTCGCACCCGGGAGGCCGTGCCATGACAACCACGAGCAAGTCGATCCTGCTTCTGATTTCCGATGCGGTTATACGCTCGGCCGTCCGCGACGCGCTGGAGCACGGGGGTTACCTGGTGACGGCGGTTGGTGACCTGGGGACGGCCGTCGACCGGCTGCTGGAGTCTCCGCCGGATCTGCTCATCATCCGCTCCTACATCGAGGACATTCCCGGCTATGACGCCGCGACGTATCTGCGTACCCGGCAACCGGGACTCAAGGTCCTGATGATAGGCGGTCTCATCGACGATGATCGGCTTGTAAATCGGATGGAGCTGGAAGGGTTTGAGGTTTTCCCCAAGCCCTATCCCGCGACCGCGCTACTCGAGAAAGTGAAAGAGGTTATCAATAGGCCTCAGTGAGAATAGGATGAGTCCTGATATGCAGGCCGTGGTCGCATCGCCCGCGGCTCGATTCGTCTGAGGAGCTCGTGTTGTTCCAGTTTCTCCTGCTCGCGCTGCTCGGCTTCGGCAATACTGCCGCCTCGCTGGAACGAAGCTTTCGGCTGGAGGTCGTGGTCGAGGGCTCACCGCAGTTGGTTTATCGGCTTTGGACGACGGAAGCGGGTGCGGAAAAATTCTTCGCGCCCAAGGCGCGGATCGAACTGCGGCCAGGCGGCCGATACGAGATGATTTTCGATCCGGACATGGACCCGGACGGGTCGATTCGCGGAACGAAGGGATGTCACATTGTGCGTATGGTCCGCGACCAGGAGCTCGTGTTCGAATGGATTGCGTTTGTCGCCCAGCAGCCCCGCGGGCGTGGCGGCCCTCCGTACCTGCCGGAACCCGAGCGCAGCGAGCACAAAACGCGCGTCGTTGTCCGCTTCTCAGCCGTCCCCGGAGAGCCAGCGCACACGCGCGTAGTGCTTGTGAATGACGGCTTTGGCAGCGGAGCAAAGGGGGATGAAGCATTCGCGTACTTTCGCGACCGTGGCTGGCCGCAGGTCCTCGCGCAGCTCAAAGCCTATTGCGAGCATGGGGAATTGGCGCCCTGGGCAAAGTGAGAAACTGCCGCCCTAGCCGGCAAAATGCCGGCGTTACTTCTGGTCCAGCAGGCGCACGGTCTCGAGCAGCACGTCGCCGGTGATGGCAAGGCTCTTGGGGCTGAGCTTGTCGAGGGTGTCTTGCGTGGTGTGCCAGAAGACGTTGTTGTAGCCGTAGTCGAAATCAATCAAATCGGCGACCGGAACTCCGGCCTTGGCGAAGGGAATGTGGTCGTCATCGACCGCCAGCGTGCGCGCGAAAAAGTGTGACTGGTAGCCGAGCTTGCTGGCCGCCTGGAAGACCAGATCTTCCAGCCAGGGAGTCGAGCTCTGGTCGCGGTCGATGTTGAGGTCGGCGTCGCCGATCATATCGGCCAGCAGAAACGCCTTGACCTCTTTGACGGTGCCATCCTTCTGCCACTTTTCGGCCAAATGGCGGCTGCCGTAGAGACTATCGGTCGCTGACCATTGGCGCACGGCCTCTTCGCCATCCAGCCATACCAGCCACACGCTGTAGCCGCTGCGATTTGTGCCGCGCAGCTGGTTGGCAAGTTCGAGCAGCAGCCCGGTGCCGGAGCCGCCATCGTTGGCGCCGACGAAATTCTTCACTGACATCAGCGTGTCGTAGTGCGTGGCGATGACGACGGCGCCGGGTTTCGCGCCAGCAAACTTGGCGATGATGTTATGGATCGGGAAACTGCCCTCTGGAGTCGATGCGGTGAAGTCGTCGTGCTCGATGGTTGCGCCCTTCAGATGCCCGACCAGGTACGCTTCCAGCTTCTTGTGCGCCTCGCTGCCGATGGGACGCGGCCCGAAGGCAACCACGTCGCGTACGTACTCGAAGGCGCGGGCTGCGTTGATGTGGGGCAGGTCTGCGCCGGACGCTTTCGCGCTCGCCTGCACGAATTCCGGCACCGGCGCCGCGGCCTGGGTTGCCGGCGGCTCGGGAAGGCGGCCCAGTCGCCTCAGCACCAACGGGGCGAGCAGCAACATCAACAACGCCGGGATGGCAGCCGCCATCCACTTCCGCCGCGAGTCAGGAACGATCATGCTTGCGCTTTGGCCTTGGCCGCGCGGGCTTTGCGCTGCTTGGGGTGCACCAGCCAGGCAATGGCGATGCTGACCATGTACAGCGCCACCATGGGCGCGGCGAAGATGCACATGTTGAGGATGTCAGTGGTGGGGGTGACGATGGCCGCGATGATGAAGATCACCAGGATCGAATAACGCAGGTTGCGCCACATCCAGCCTGCGCTCACGATCCCAAACAGCGACAGGAAAAAGACCAGGATGGGCATCTCGAAGACGATCCCCATGCCGATAATGATGGTCAGGAACAGACTGGTGTACTCGCCGATGGTGATCATGGGCTGGAACTGCGCGCCGTAGCCGATCAGGAAATCCAGCGCCGCCGGATACACCATTTTGTAGCCGAAGGCGCCGCCGGCCAGGAACAGGCCCACCGTCGAAACCATGAAGGGCAGGATGTAGCGCCGCTCGTGGCGGTAGAGGCCGGGCGCGATGAAGGCCCACACCTGATAGAGGATGAACGGTGAAGCGATGAACAGCCCGGCGATCAGCCCGACTTTCATGTACATGTTGAAGGGGTCGGTGGGATTGGTGTAAACGAGCTTCTCGTCCAGCTTGTGGGCGTGCAACGCGGTAATGATGGGGGCCTGCATGAAGGCGAAGATTTTCTCCGCCTTCCACCAGCCGATAAAAAATGTGACGGCTATGGCAAGCAGCGAGTAGATGATGCGCCGCCGCAGCTCTTCCAGGTGTTCGAGGAAGCTCATGCCGGGCAGCTCCGGCTTGGCTTCCTTCTCGGTCTCAGGCACCTTCTACTCCGGGACCGGCTGAGGGAGCGGGATCTGAGTTCACGGCGACGGCCTGCTCAGAGTCAGCCATCGGCAGGGAGAGTTGCGGCTCCGTTTTCGCGGGAGCGGGGGTGGCCGTCGCGGCAACAGCTTTCGCGGGTATGGAGACGCTTTCTGTTGGCGCAGCCAGCGTGGGCGCGGGAGGCGGCGATATCTTCTTCTCGCGCTCCTCGGCTTCGAGCAGCCGCATTTCGTTCTCCAGTTGCCCCTTCAGTTCGTTGGAGGCACGCCTGAACTCGGCCAGGCCGCGGCCGATCTGGCGGCCGATCTCCGGCAGCTTCTTCGGCCCGAACAGCAGGAAGGCCAGCACCACCAGGAACAACATCTCCGGGCCGATGTTCATAGCTACATGATACTAGCTGGCGGGCCGGCGGCCAATGCGGGGGTTCATGCATGCTGGCCATTCAGCCGCACACCTCGACGTCGGTGCGGAGAAAGTCGTCGCCCTTGGCTAATAGCGGTTCGCCGAGAACCTTGGCCAGCGCATATGCGAAACAGTCCACGAAATTGAGCGCCGCCGGATGGCGGCCTTTGCCGTACCTGCGCCACGCCGCGCTGGCCACCTCGACTTGCTCAGTGTCGACCGCAACCATCTCGACTCTGGCGTGGTGCAGGAATAAATCGAATTCCCGGCCGGCCGCTTCGCCACGCCGGGCTTCCAGGACGATACCGGTTTCAAGAGCACTGGCGACGGAAATCAGTCGCGTTTCGGCTTCCGTGATCAATTTCAGGAACTGTTTTCGCTCGGGTTCGGCCAGAAATATGGCGAGCAATGCGGAAGTATCAATTACCATCAGCGCGGCAGTCCCTCGCTGTCGTATCCCAGAATCTCATCCACCGGCCGGGTGTCGAGAGTCGGGAGGGCATCGACGCGCCGCAAGATGTCCTCGAGTTTCCGGGTCGTGTGCCGTCGCTGCCGCCGTTCTTTCAGACGCTGCAGGCGCTCCTGCAGGGACGTCCGGATGGCGCCGGTTAAGGATTCACCGGTTTGCCGTGCGATCTGACGCGCTAGTCTTTCGGTCTCACTATCTTTGATGCTGAGTGCCATGGCCGTTCAGAGTGTATATATATACTTATGCGCTACCGGAAGGCGTCGCGCCCTGCGCGGCATCGTTATTACCCAAACGGTTACGAGAAAACCTTGCTCTTGACATCGATTTCACAACTGCCAGGTTTTGCGACTCAGATCCTCCGCTCGGCTTCGCCTCGCGAAGGATGACACTCCTCGAAAAAGGGGACGTGCCATCGCAAGAAAATCGGAATACTCGCCCGCGTTACGCTCCGGCCTGCTTGAGCAGCCTGCAAAGCCCCTCGATGGCTTCGGGGCTGGCGTCGCCGAAGACGAAGTACCGCAACCCGCCGGTCGCCCACGACTCCACGTGAAAGGAGAGAACACGGCGGGAGGAATCGCGTACGGGGAAGACGCGCTCGATCTCCGGGCGATCGCGAAAGATGAACACCGAAATATGGTGGGCCCCCACGTCGTAGAGCAGGTGCGCGCCGGGTTCGTGCTCAAGGTAGGCGATGCGGCCGCCGATGAGGGTATATCCGGTGCCCTGGAGTTCGGGCAGGTCGAAGGTGAACGGCAGCTTTCCCTGGAACCACGGCTTGACCGTGTGCCGGTCCGAGGAGACGACGTCGACCGGCGTCGGCGACGCCAGATCGGCAACGTGGATATCAGCCAGCTCCGCCAGCAACTGCTGGGAGCGCGTGCGCTCGTACCAGCGCCCAATTGTGACCACGGATGCCAGCAGCAACATGGCCACGGCCAGCACGGGGACCCACAGCAAGACGCGCCGGGGACGGCTTTTTGCTGCCACCTGCCGCTCGATGCGGCGGCGGAAGTCGGCCGTGGGCGTGTAGCGCTGCCCGGCGAGGCGGGTGGCCCGCTTGAGCTGGAGATGACGCAAAGCTTCGCTGGCGCAGGAGGCGCATTCGCGCAGGTGCGCGTCCATGCCCCGCATCTCCTCCGCCGGGAGCTCGGAATCGAGGTACTGGTCGAGCTTGGGCCGCCAGGTGTCGTCAGGCATGCTTCGCCTCCGGCATCTTCTCTTGGAGCGCCGTCCGCAAGGCCTTGCGCGCGCGATAAAGGCGCGACATCACGGTGCCGATGGGCACGCCAAGCGTCTCCGCAATTTCCTGGTAGCTCATCTCTTCCACATCGCACAGCAGCAGCACCTCACGAAAAACAACCGGCACCTGCTCGAGCGCAGCCTGCACCTGCTGCTGGCCGGCCTGCTCAAGCATGATGGATTCCGGCGTCTCCCGCTCGACAGCCACGGTTTGCTCCTGATCGTCCTCGGTTTCGAGCGGCACGGTCCTGGTTGCAGCGAGCCCGGTGCGCGAGGTCAGAAAGGTGTTGCGCAAAATGCGGAAGATCCAGGCGCGGAAATTCGTCCCCGGCTGGAATGAGCCGAATCCGCGCAACGCCTTGGCGTAGGTCTCCTGCACCAAATCCTCAGCCTCCTCGCGGCTCTGCGTGAGCCAGTGCGCGAAGTTGTAGAGAGACTCGAACAGCGGCATGGCCAGCTGTTCGAAATCGGCGCTGGGATCATACGCAGGCACGGCGGCCAGTATTAAACCAGAATCCTGTCCCGTCCAACCGCATTTCGTTGACTTGCTGTCAAGAACGCGAGCCAAAGGAAACTCAGCCCGGTTGGGCTGAGGATTTCCTGCTGCCGCCGCCGGTTGTCATCCGGCGCCGCCGTACTCCACCTGGTTCTGCGACCCCTGAGGATCGCCCTGCCGGTCGTCCTGCTGGTTCTTCCGCTGGGAGTGCTTTTGCCGCTTCGTCGGGCAGTTGCTTTTGGTGGAAGTCGCTTGGTCCATGGATCCATCGGCGTCGTTGCGCGCCATCTGGGTCTGCTCGGCCTGCTGCGACTCCGGCTGCGCGACGTTCTTCCGGTCTGCTGCCAGAGCGGCTGTCGCCATGCTGAACAGGACGGCGGTGATCAGAAATGTATTTCGCATCGTAGTTGCTCCTCGCTGTTTTTTCGTGGCTGTTTCTGCCACTGCTGGTGCTAACCGGAAAGCCGGCCGATTATTCCCGTGCGAGGAATAGATTTGGTTACGAAAAGTTTACGAACCGGTGAGGCAGCCATTCGAGGCATCCGCCGTCTAACTGTGTAAGGAAAATCTGCAGGAAAGGTGACGACATTCAATGATGCTATCCACCGAGAACGTGGCCTCCGCGCCCCGCATGCCGGCGGAAGAAGACTGCGAAATGGCGCTGGTCCACGCTGCCAAGACGGGCGACATGGACGCCTTCGGGCAACTGGTGCGGAGCA
>Ga0187782_10003235_pt1 | contig 12132 bp, 6 predicted proteins | sample 0715_SJ02_MP15_2_FD_132454 | JGI IMG/M metagenome (GOLD analysis project Ga0187782, IMG submission 132454) | Tropical peat soil microbial communities from peatlands in Department of Meta, Colombia - 0715_SJ02_MP15_20_MG | ecosystem: Environmental > Terrestrial > Soil > Wetlands > Peat | place...
GCCCGGCGATTACATCGAGATCGACGTCCGTTAATTTCCCCCAGCGCTCTTTGATTGCACCCTTGACTTGCTTCCATTTTCCCTGCCATTGATCAGAGTTCATTTGCGTTTTCTCCATTAAGGTCTTATCTACTCTCTACAGAAAGGTATCGTCGGTCGAAGGCAAGCGCGATCAGGAGGAGCCGGTATTTCCGAGAGAAAAATGCTGCAGCCGTCGCCGGCGCGGAGATGGGGCTGGGTTACGTCGAGGCTGGAACGGCAGCAGCCGGGTCAACAGGTAGAACGCTGATTGAGCAGAAGAGCGACGGGAAAGTTGTGGAGTAATGTTCCCAGGGATGACAGGCAGGGACTTCCCTCGCCCCGGACCGGAAAGCACTCGCCCGTCAGCACGTTGTGATAGCAAGGCGCCGCCTTGAAAGGCAACTCCAAACGGGTATCGCCCCACACCCCTTCCTCGCATACGGAGTTGAAGGTTTCACCCAACAACGCGGCACAGAGCCGCGGGACCACAACGATCGCCAATCGGCCTCGCTGTTCTCGGGCAAATGCGCAAACATGCTCAGATCTCGGGCCGGTGGCCTGCAGCGGAATATACTCTCCCTGCTGAAAGAGCAGTGGCTCAATTTGTCGGATCTGCAAGGTCCTCCAGGTGAGATATAGCTTGGCCTTACCGCTCTCCCAGTTTGCGAGAAGCCCTGCCAGATCGGGCAACCCCTGCTGCGAAATCTGAGATTCCCGCCGCAGTTCTCCGATCACTTGCCGACGTTGTTCATAATCGACTGGCCGGCGATTGTCAGGATCGACCAGGCTGAAGTCCAACAGCTCGTTCCCCTGATAAATGTCAGGAACACCCGGCGCAGTTAATTTCAACAGGCATTGCGAGAGGCTGTTGAACATACCGATCCGCGCGATCCGATTGTGAAACTGTGAAAAGTCGGCTAGGAAGCGATTGTCGTCTCTTCGCTCTAAGATCATCTGCGTGAAATGGAGCACGGCGTCTTCATATTGAAGGTTCGTATTCGCCCAGCTGGTATGCTCTTTCGCCTCCCGAAGCGCTTTGATCATGTACTGTTGGATTCGCTCCGAAAATGCTCGCCAGTCGGCATCGTTCACTCTCTCCGCCGGAAGCGTTCCAACCAGGGTCTGATACAACAAATATTCGTCATTGCGGCTCGGAGCCAACCCACCCTCGACGGAGTGCTTCCGTGCGTAATTCAACGCTCGCCAGTGACGCAATTTCAGCCGCCAAACGGCGGGCATTTCTGAAAGCACATTGATGCGAGCTCGCACGTCCTCTGACCGTTTGGAGTCGTGTGTAGAGGAGGCCAACATCGAATGCGGCCAGCAATCCAGGCGCTTCTGGTTGGCGCGGTGAAATTCAGTGACGGTACTCCCAAACTTGCTCGGGTTTCCACCCACTTCGTTTAGGGATACCAGGCGATGATATCTGTAAAAGCTGGTGTCCTCTAACCCTTTTGCCATGACCGCGGCAGTTACCTGCTGAAACTTCATGGAAAATCCGATGATCGCCCGTTGATATTCATCCGGTTGGTAGCCATTGGTCTCGATCAACAAGACCCGACGAATGAAATCGAAAATGCTCAGGTCAGTGGCGGTGCTGCGTTTTCGTCCTTCTACCACTGCCTGCTCCACGTACCGTCGATCGTCAGCCGACAGACCGGTACCGGTGACATAGGTTCGATATACCGGAAAACTGGCAATGACCTCGGCCAGGGCGCTTCTCAGGCTATTCAGCGTGAAATCACAGGTGTGGCGGTTGGAAAGTGCAATACGGCTCAGAAGGGTGGCGAGGACATTCAGCTCACCGGCGAGCGCGACCTTGAGAATAAGCTTCTTGCAAGCATAGACGAGATCGCGGAAATCCACCGACCGACCGGAAAAGGAACGATAAATGCGCTCCATTTTGGCGGCAGCGGCGCCGTCGACGAACAGCCCGTTCACGAGATTGGCGAATTCGTAACCCGTCGTCCCCTGAACCGGCCAGTCGGGACGGAGCTCTTCGTTTGCGGTTAAAATCTTCTCTACGACGACGTAGATGGGCCGTGGCTCGATGGCATCCGGATCTGAACCGGAAGTGGACTGGCCGCGCAGCTCGGTTAGATATTTCTTTGGGTGGTATAGACCATCCGGATGGTCAATGCGAAGACCGTCCACTTGTCCTCGCGACACCAACTCCAAGATAAAACGGTGGGTCGTGCGGAAGGCAACCTCGTTTTCCATGCGCAGCGCCGCAAGATCGTTAATGTCAAAGAAACGCCGATAATTGACATCATCGGCCGCAACCCGCCATTGTGCCAAACGATACGCTTGGCCCTTGATCAGCTCATGCAAGGCATCGAAACTGCGGGGATCTCCGGGCTGTCCATTCAAGAGGTCCACGTTTACGATCAAGAGGTGTCGAACGGAGGGACAACGTGCGCAGAGAACCGCGAGACGGCGCTTTTGAACCTCCTTTTCCCGATCACGTTCTAGCCGTTGTTCAGTACTCAGGCCAACCCGTCCCGGTAGGTGATCAAATGCAGTCGCGATACTCTCTAGTTCAAGAAAGTCATTGTCCGCCGCACCCAGCTCGTCTTTCAGATGCTCGATGTTAAAGCGAAGAATGCGCGAATATTCCCTGGGGTCGATCGGAAAACGGTGCTGCTGATAGAAAATACTGAATTCACCCCGCTCAGGATCAAAGGTCAGCTTCAAATCCCCAGCTTCCAGAACATTGCCGTATTGATCCGCCAGAATCGGAACCAAGACTTTTGCCTTCAACTCGTCTTTGATCGGATTCCAATCAATGTCAAAGAACTCTGCGTACTGAGAGGCTTGGCCGTTTTCGAGCACGTCCAGCCACCAACTGTTGTCAGTACCCATCACCCCCATGTGATTGGGCACTATGTCGAGGATGAGTCCCATTCCATGACGGTGTAGCTCGGATACGAAGTGCTCGTAGTCATCAGGACTGCCGATCTCGGGATTCAGCGAGTTGTGGTCGATGATGTCGTACCCGTGCATGCTGCCGGGCCGTGCCTTGAGGTAAGGCGAAGCGTAGCAATGACTGATTCCGAGAGCCGCGAGATAGGGGACAAGCGCAGCCGCGTCGCGAAAAGTAAAGGTTCGATTGAATTGCAGCCGATACGTCGCCAGCGGTATTTGAGCGTGGTCCTGCATGCACTCGCGCCATCAGACCCGCCTTCCAACCCAAACAGGTTGGCGGCGGCTAACGTCTACAACGCGGCGTTGATTGTGAAACTTGAAGCTCTGTCCCTGCCATCAGGCGTTTCCCGCATTTTTCCGAGGAAGGTCGTGTAGTGCCCGGTTTGAGCTGCGACGAAGCCAAATGTCCTGTCGAGTGCAACCGTCTTCCCTTCGGAGGAAATCTGGCTTGCCGTGCGAGTCGCGGTATGTCTGTGCGGGGAGAGAGAAGAGCCCTGGCCGTGATTATTGCCAGGGCCCTAGAAACCCCTCATCATGTCAGTCCCCGTGAGTTCCCGTAGCCGGCCTTGGGCGATCGCTTTGGCCGTAGTCGGCTGAAGCCTCGCTGCTGGAGGCCACGTCCTGGGCTCCGGTTGTCTCGAGCACTTGCTTGGCCAGTTTGACCCATTTCGAGTCATCGCAGTGTACAGACAGCAGGATGCTTCCTTTCAATATCCGGCCTTCGTAACGCTTGGCTTCGTATTCCGGCACTCCGAAGCCGACTAAGCCACCGGTGATGCCACCCACCGCCCCACCGGCCCCAACACCGGCCAGAGCAGCCACGATGGGACCGGCCGCGATTAACGGTCCCACTCCCGGAATGGCCAAGGCTCCAATGCCTACAAGCCAACCTAAAGCGCCTCCAATTACGGCGCCTGAACTGGCGCCCGCCGCAGCGCCTTCTGGTGCTTTTGTGGTTTTCACGGTTGCGAGTTCTTTCGAGCCCAGGTTGTCGGGGAAAAGCACAGAAATGTCCTCATGCCGAAAGCCCGCTACCTTCAATTCATTGAGCGCGGATTCGAGGTTGGGCATCTGCGAATAGATTCCGAATACTGCCGTGTTCTTTCCTGCCATGCGGTCTCCTTTCGATTGTTCGAACTAGTGTGCGCGAGCAGGTCCTTGTGCGGAATCCGGAGGATGCTCTAGGGGCGCAGCAATTTTCCGGTAGGTACGAGGAACCGATGATCGCAGCCATGCTGAATTCGCTAAGGTCGCGGGATTAGAAACACTCGGCGAGTACTTAACGTAGCGAAAGAATCTAGGAAGGCCCCGGCGCCTCCAGTAAGGCGAATCATATTCTTCCACACCGCGCCCAGAACGCAATGCGCTAAAGAAAGAGCGCTTTGCCGGACTCACAATGATCCCGACGTGTCCCCGCCAGACGATCAGATCTCCCGTCTGGGGTTGGTTGACGGCCTGAAAGTGTTCGATTCCGGCGTAAAGTTCTCGAGAATTCGAGTATGGATAAGGAAAGCCGGCGCGCTCATACACAGCATGCACCAGGTGGGAACAGTCTCGCTCGTTAGAAAGTCGATGCCGAGAATCGAGAGCCGCGCCGAGGATGTCCAACCCTTCGTCCCGGCTCAACAGTGGATCGGCGCTAATCGGCAGGTTCCACTCTGTCTCTTCTCGCCAACTTGGAGCGTTATCCTGGGCCATCATAGAACTCGACAGGGTCGCCCATAAGAGCATAGCCAATGACACGACGCTGACGGTTCTGGTACACATCTCGCGGTCAATCGCAGCAAGCGGTCGAAACACCGGTCAACGATCGGCCTTCCTCCCGGTCTGCGAACCTCACAGATGTCCGATGTTTTCTGCCCGGGAGGCGTTTGGTCCTTAGGTAATTTCGGATTCACGGCTGGGTGAGAAGCCGTAGCGGGGGAAAGGTAATTCGCAAACCGGAGTCGGCCATCGACATTAAGATGGCGAGAGCGTTGAGCGCTATCTAGACTGGGTACCGAACTTGAGCATCCTCTCCCCTGGGAGCGCGCTCAATATTCGCTAACTTGCGAGCTTGTGGTTTGATCAGACCGGTGGACACACACCTACAGTAAGAACTGTAGAGAATATTAAACTTACTTTCTTGATAATAACTGGTTACGAATGGCGGGGTGCCATTCTCATCCGAACAGCTGAGCTCGGCCGCGTTTACCACTATGCTTCCGACTGCCGAAGCTGGTGGGGCACGAATATTCGCCGCCGGGGGACCGTCGCGAAGGGAGATTGTAGTTCCGTTCCTAGCTTTGGAGAAGAAGCAGAAATGCGATCTGTATCCTTCGAACGCCGATCCTCGCTTCCAATTAGCAAAGCCGGCGCGACACTGAAAAACACGAAGGGTTCCCCCGCTCCAACCGCCGCTGGGGCTCGGTCTCGGCCGAAAGGTAAATCGTGCGTCTCTCAGGTCAGGGCATGAGTGTGGTCAAGGCCGGAACTGAACAGAATGCATGGACACCAGGGAACTCCGTCGCGACGTCGCGATCGTGCATTAGAATAACTTGGCAGAAGTCTGTGTTCACCCAAAGATGCCCGTCTCGGATTGCAAGATAGGCCGACATGACTAACAAGGAAAAGGTAAACATCCTGATGGTGGATGATCAGCCAGCCAAGCTCCTCACTTACGAGGCCATTCTGAGCGAACTGGGGGAGAACCTCATTCGATCGACTTCCGCCAAAGAGGCTATGGCGGTACTGCTTAGAAACGATGTTGCTGTCGTGTTGATGGATGTTAGTATGCCGGACCTTGATGGCTTTGAATTGGCAGACATGATTCGTCAGCATCCGCGGTTCGAAAGAACCGCGATCATTTTCATCTCCGGCGTGCACTTGACAGACTTGGATCGGATCAAGGGATATCAGCGCGGAGCAGTGGATTATATTACCGTTCCCGTGATTCCGGAGTTGCTGCGGGCCAAGATCAGCATTTTTGCCGAACTCCATCGCAAAACCCACCAACTGGAGCGCCTCAACCGGGAGCTAGAACTGCGTGTGGCCGAGCGGACTGAAGAGCTCGATCGAAGGGCGGAGGCGCTACAAAAACTCAACAGCGAACTGGTGCAAAAGAATCAGGAGCTAGATGCCATCTTGCAGACCGCTCCGGACATCATTTTTAGCCGGCGGGAAGATGGAGCGAGGGATTATCTCAGCGACCGATTCTATGAATATACAGGGGCTGCCGCAGGCGCGGCCAATGGCTTTGTCTGGTTGGAATACGTTCACCCGGATGACCGTGGGCGCAGCATGGAGGAGTGGAGCCGTTGCGTCCAATCCGGTGATAACTACGAGTCGGAATACCGCCTGCGCGGATCGAACGGCACCTATCGCTGGTTCCGCGCCCGTGCCGTGCCTCTTCGAGATCGCGAGGGCAGGCCCGTGCGGTGGTACGGCACTTGCTCTGACATTCATGATCGCAAGCTGCGAGAACAATCCTTTCGCGAAAACGCTGCTGAACTGGAAAAGATGGTTGATGACCGGACTTTTGCGCTCCGGCAACTTTCCAGTCGCATGATGAGAATCCAGGACGAGGAGCGGCGCCGTGTCGCCAGGGAACTTCACGACGGTCTGGGCCAGAATCTAGCTGCCGCCAAGATGCGCCTGGATACGATTCTTCATTTGGATTCTGGCCACGGACAGGTGCAGGAAGTGAAGGAGACTATCGAGATCATTGACAATGCCATTCAGCAGGTCCGCAGTGTATCTCATCTCTTGCATCCGCCTTTGCTAGACGAAGTTGGTCTGCTCTCGGCGCTTCGGTGGTACCTCGACGGGCTCACGAAACGGAGCAACATCGAAACCTCACTTAGTGTCTCTCCCGATGAATTGCCGCGGCTAACGCCAGAATTGGAGACCGCCGTTTTCCGAATCATTCAGGAAGCTCTCACCAACGTGTATCGGCATTCTGGTGCAAGCCATGCCAGCGTGACTCTGGGCATGGAGAACGGCTACGTGACCGTCACGGTGCAGGATGACGGTAAAGGAGTGGAAGAGCGGACGGCACAGCTCGAGCCCGGCGCGATTGGTGTCGGCATAGATGGAATGAGGCAAAGGGCGAAGGAATTTGGTGGGGAACTGCGCATGGTGAATACCAATCCCGGTACACGAGTCGAGCTCGTCATTCCTTGCGCAGAATGGGTATCCCCGCAGGCGAAGGTAACTGCCTGAAGGTTCAGCGAATCCTCTCCTTTTCTATATGGCCTCCAAGGGGATGGGGAGAACAGCCAGATCTGTCTGAAACCCTAGCAGGGCCTAGCCGAGCTATGCGAGGACCGGGAGCGAGCTAATCGCAAAATCCCTGATCCGCTAGCCTATCGAGACAACCGCTCTGGCTTGCACATCATCGGATGCCAGTGAGGAGGAGATCGCACCTGGCAAAACCGTGCGCCTGCATGGAGCGAATGGTCAATCTCGCCATTGATTGGACGCAACTAACAAACCATGAGCGGTGTCCCTTATCGAATCTTCCCGATGCACTTTGAATAGGAATGCTAAACCGGTGACCATTAAATGCGTGATAGTCGACGATGATGCATTGTGCAGACAGGCCTTGCGACGTGCGCTCGAAAATGAAAGCGACATCCAAATCATAGGCGAAGCAAACAGTCCCGCGGAGGCGCTGGACAAAGTTCGAAAGGTAAGAACCGACATTGTGCTCATGGACACCAGTAAGCTCGGCATGACAGGTTTTGAAGCGGCCCGACTTATGACGAAGGACTCCGAAGGTACGCGTCTCATCTTTCTCGCCATGCCCGAGGAGGAAGAGGATTTGCGCCAGTGCCTGGATGTGGGCGCCTCCGGATACATCGCCAAGGACGCTGCGCCCTCTCGTCTGATTGGCGCCGTGCGAGATGTATATCAGGGGCGTAAGTACCTCAGTCCGCAGGTTCTCGGAAAACTCGTCGACGATTTCCGATTGCGCCAGGCTCCGCTCGGACAAGCGCGGGCCGCACTCCTAACCCGTCGAGAACTCGAAGTGTTAAAGATGATTGCTGAAGGCGAGTCAGTGAAGGAGATTGCTCACCAGCTTGGTTTGAGCATGAAGACGGTGGATACCCACAAGTTCAATCTCATGCGCAAGCTTGACATCCATAATAAGGTGCAGCTGGTGATTTACGCGATCCAGAATCAGATCTTGAAGCTGCCGACGAAGGTCTAATTGAAGCTGGGCCGGGCCAGCTACTCATTCGGTACGGACTCAGCCTTAGTCGGATGTCTGAAGTCGCCAGATCACAGACCAGGGAGGCAGTCGATTGGCCTCAAAGGCACTGGCCGCCTCCGGACTGCTGCTATAAAACTGGCTTCCAGATCGCGACTTCGTTGTTGTTAGCCAGCCCTGGCCCAGGTTCGCGCACAATCGCAAAACACTACCGTCTCCCAGGTTCCAATCGACAGCCAGGCCGAGACTCTCGAAGTTGCAGTATCGAGCCGGGATGGAAGCGCTGTCCGCCAAGCGGGGAACAACCACGCGACGCCGTGTGGAAAGCAGTTTGTGATAGAGCTCGAGCCAGCCCATATGAGATTCATTGGCCACGCTACCCCAGTTCAGTTTCGAGCGACGAAAACTTTCCTCCGCATTCGGATCTGGGATGTGGCAGCGTGCTTCGGGAGAGCTAAATTGGGAAAAGCGGGCAAACTCATTTCTTCTGCCGGTCGTTACTGATAAAGCTAGGTCTCCCCGGAAGTCGCAAAAAAACAGAAACGGCGACGTTGCGCCAAACTCCTCCCCCATAAAAAGCAGAGGCGGAGCGGGCGCCAATAGCAAGATCTCGATGGCGGCCCGCAGCGCTTCTGGCGGAGCGAGTCGCAAGATTCTTTCCCCGAAAGCGCGATTTCCCACCTGATCGTGATTTTGCAAGAATGAGATGAAAGCCGAGGGTGGCAATATCTCGCTGGGCGTGCCGCGAGGACTGCCGTGATACGCGGAAAACTCGCCTTGAAAAGCAAAGCCCTCGGCCAGACAGCGGCCGAGCTGCCGGATTGGTTGTTGTGCATAATCGGAGTAGTAGCCATCGGTTTCGCCGGTGATCAGCACATGCAAGGAATGGTGAATGTCGTCATTCCATTGTGCATCGTAGAAAGAAACGCGATTTTCCGTGTCGCGAGTTAAATACTGAGCCGCATTCTCTCCGTTCTCCACCATTAGATGAATCCGTCTTTCCCCCTCGAATTTCTTGCGAACCAACAGTGCCAATTCGGTCAGGATGTCAGGCTTGGAGTCATCAATGATCGCATGCACCGCGTCCAGCCGCAGTCCGTCGAAGTGATATTCTTCCAGCCAGTAAAGGGCATTGTGGAGGAAAAAATCTCGGACGGTTCTGCTGTCGGGACCGTCAAAATTGATGGCATCGCCCCACGGGGTACGGTGATGATCGGTAAAGAACTGGGGCGAATAAACGCGCAGATAGTTGCCGTCGGGGCCGAAGTGGTTGTAGACCACATCTAAGAACACCATCATCTGCTTGGTGTGGGCGGCTTGGATGAGCCCTTTTAGGTCTTCCGGGCGACCGTAAGAGCAGTCAGGTGCGTAGAGCAGAACACCGTCATAACCCCAGTTGCGCTTCCCGGGGAAATCTGCAACCGGCATGAGTTCCAAGGCGGTGACTCCTAGCGTCGCCAGGTAGTCGAGTTTCTCCTCAACTGCTCGGAAGGTGCCTTCTTGGGTAAAGGTCCCTACGTGTAGCTCATAGATCACGGCCTCTTCCCAGGGACGCCCGCGCCAGTCGGCATCCTTCCATTCAAATTCTTGAGGGTCTACGATCTGGCTTGGTCCTTCTACATCGCGAGGCTGGAATCGCGAGGCCGGATCAGGGACGCTCAAAGAGCCATCGATCCGAAAGCGATAACACGACCCAGGAGAGGCTGCGCGGGTAAACAATTCAAACCACCCCTGTTCCAGCCGGTTGAGACGCAGGTGCCTCCCCGTCTCCTCGCCGAGGCAAAGCTCGACCGCTTGCGCCTCGGGTGCCCACAGCCGGAAACGAACGCTGCCGTCTGCGCCGAGTTCGGCCCCGAACGGCATTGCATGGCTACGTCTCATGCCTGCGATCCTCGCGCGTCCGCCCCCGTTGTCGTTGCACCAGCAATGCCAGAGATCGCGCCTGTAGTGGATACGTCGTTCCCGCTTCGTATTGGAGGGTGCAGCCTCGCTCGATCCGGCAGGAAGTGTCCAGCAACACGATCCAGAGCATTCCCGACACTGCTGTAGGCAGCAAGAATGGCATTTCTTCATGATGAGCATTCATGATTAAAACGAAATTGCCATCTTTGACAGGTCGCGCTTTCTCATCCAGTTCGTCGACGGCTTCTCCGGACAGGAACATGCCCAAGGTTCTGGCGTGTTCCTGATGCCATTCCTCGTCGCTCATTTCTCTGCCGTCCGGCCGCAGCCAGAGAATGTCTTTGATGCCGACGCCTTTAATTGCTCGGCCCTGGAAAAAATTTCGGCGGCGGAAAACAGGGTGGTTTCTGCGCAGAGCGATCACCTTCTGCACGAACCCGATCAGGCTCTTGTCACCCTTCACCGCGTCCCAGTCGATCCAACTGATCTCATTGTCTTGGCAGTATGCGTTGTTGTTTCCTTGTTGCGTGTGCCCGACCTCATCGCCCGCCAAAAGCATGGGGACGCCTTGCGATAGCAGTAGCGTTGCCAACAAATTCCTCTTTTGCTTCGCCCGCAGGGCATGGATCTGAGCATCATCGGTCGTACCTTCCGCGCCGCAATTCCAGCTTCGATTGTTGTCCGTGCCGTCGCGATTGTCTTCTCCATTCGCCTCGTTGTGTTTTTGGTTATAACTGACAAGATCCTCTAGCGTGAACCCATCGTGCGCCGTCACGAAGTTAACGCTCGCGTACGGCCGCCGTCCACTCCGCGCGTAGAGGTCGCTCGAACCCGTAATTCGGTATGCCAGTTCTCCGATTTGGCCGCCGTCGCCCTTCCAGTACGACCGAACCGCATCACGATAGCGATCGTTCCATTCTGCCCAGCCTACAGGAAACTTTCCCACCTGATAGCCGCCTTCACCTAAGTCCCAAGGTTCCGCGATGAGCTTCACCTGAGACAAGACAGGATCCTGGTGGATGATGTCAAGAAACGCGCCCAGGCGGTCGACTTCGTGCAACTCTCGCGCCAGCGTGGCCGCCAGGTCGAAGCGAAAGCCATCGACGTGCATGTCCAACACCCAGTATCGAAGGCTGTCCATGATGAGCTGTAGCACGCGCGGATGAAGCATATTCAGAGTATTGCCGGTTCCCGTATAGTCCACGTAATAGCGCGGGTTATCTGGGGACGTTCGATAGTAGACGGCGTTGTCAATGCCGCGAAAGGAAAGTGTCGGGCCCAGCTGGTTGCCTTCGGCCGTGTGGTTGTAAACCACATCGAGAATGACTTCGATCCCGGCCGAATGCATGGTTTTCACCATGGTTTTAAACTCATTGATCGAGTCGGTCGCACAGTAACGGGCTGCCGGTGCGAAGAATCCGATCGAGTTGTATCCCCAATAATTTCGTAGGCCCTTCTCCACCAATTGCCGGTCATCAACGTAATAATGCACCGGCATGAGTTCGATGGCTGTGATGCCGAGCTTGATCAGATGGTCGATCACCGGCGCGGTCGCCAATCCCGCATAAGTACCCCGCAACGGCGCTGGAACGTCGGAATGGCGAATGGTGAAACCTTTGACATGCAGTTCGTAGATGACGCTCTTGTGCCAGGGAATTCGTGGCGGTTGCTCCGGTCCCCAGGTAAACGCTGCATCGATCACCATCGACTTGGGCATCCCAGGTGCACTGTCACGGCGGTCAAAGGATAGATCCTCTTGCCGATGGCCGATGCGGTAACCGAAATGTGAATCGCTCCACTTCAAGTCACCCACAATCTGTTTGGCATACGGATCTAGCAGGAGCTTGTGGTGGTTGAAGCGGCTTCCGTGGTTTGGGTCATACGGTCCGTGGACTCGGTAGCCGTAGAGAAGCCCTGGCCGTGCCTCCGGCAAATAGCAGTGCCAGACTTGATCCGTTTGTTCCGTAACATTGACCCGGTATAGTTCTCGGCGCCCGGTTTTGTCGAACATACACAATTCCACTCTCTCCGCGTGCTCGGAGAAGAGCGCGAAGTTTACCCCTTCGCCATCCCAGCTTGCCCCCAGCGGATAA
>Ga0187782_10003236_pt1 | contig 12132 bp, 7 predicted proteins | sample 0715_SJ02_MP15_2_FD_132454 | JGI IMG/M metagenome (GOLD analysis project Ga0187782, IMG submission 132454) | Tropical peat soil microbial communities from peatlands in Department of Meta, Colombia - 0715_SJ02_MP15_20_MG | ecosystem: Environmental > Terrestrial > Soil > Wetlands > Peat | place...
TCGCCGTCGGCGGCGCGCTGCTGTTTCCCATCGGCTGGGTCTACGGCAAGCTGATCGCCGCCATGCCCGACGCTGCCGGCGAAATCGCCTATACCGCCGCCGCGTTTTCGCGCCCCGTCAGCTACGCCACCGGCTGGATCATGTTGCTGTCCTATTTCATCGTCTGCCCGTGGGAGGCCGTCGCCATCGGACGCATCGCCGGCTACATCATCCCCTCGCTCAACTCGCTCGAAATCTACCGCATCGCCGGCCATCCAGTTTATCTTCCGCATCTCGTCATCGGCCTCGGCCTCACCGCTCTGCTCACCGTCCTGAACTATCGCGGCATCCGCCTCAGCGCTACTTTTCAGAACTGGACGGTCTTCATCACCATTGCATTATTCTTATTCTTCGTCGCCTCAGGCATAATCAAGGGATCGCCGAATAACTTCCAGCCATTGTTCACTCATGCGCCGTTGGTTTCGTTTCTTCTTGTGGTGCAAATTGTTCCGTACTTCATGTCAGGATTCGAGGCCGTCGGCAAAGCCGCCGAAGAATCCACCACCGAGTTCGGCGGCCGCGGATTTCTCAAAGCCATCTCGATGGCCATCTTTGTCGGCATTCTGTTCTACGCCATCATCATCGCCGCCGTGGCATTCGTCGCTCCCTGGCGCGAATTGACCGGCGAAAAATTCATGACCGCAGTCGCTTTCGAGCGCGCCGTCGGCTCGCCCTGGATCACCAGCGTGATCCTCGCAGCTGCCCTTCTTTCGCTGACGAAGTGCTACAACGCCAATGTTATCGTCTCCAGCCGCATGATTTTCGCCTTGGGGCGCCGGGGCTTAATCGACGAGCGCGCCGGCTATATCCATGGCCGCTATCAAACGCCTTCGACTGCAGTTCTCTGCGTCGGATTCGTCAGCGCCGCGTGTATGCTGCTCGGCGATGCGATTCTCGTTCCGGTCACCGAGGTCGGCTCCGTCGCCGCAGCTATGGGCTGGCTCGCCGCCTGCGCCGCGTTCATTCAGTTGCGGCGCAGGCGCGCTCTTCCGGTAGAAAAGCCCTCATCCTTCGGAACGTACATCGTTGCTGGATCCGCATTGCTGGTAGCCCTGGGTATGACGCTGATGAAGATACTGCCCACAGTTCCCGGCCACTTCACGGTCTACGAATGGCTGTCGCTTGGAATCTGGATCGCGTTGGGGGCGTGGGCGCATAAACGAAGAAGGGAAGCGTAGACACTCCGCGTCCTCCGCGGATTTTCTCCGCGATCTCCGCGGGTTAAGATTTTAACGCAGAGTGCGCAGAGAACAGCCGTGGAGGACGCAGAGTTGTGCCGCTGTCTTTTCCCGCAAAAAAGGAGAATCGATGAAAGGCAAGATCAAAGTTCTTGTTGTTGACCTTTTATTCGTCCTGTTTGTCCTGAACTTGTCTGCTCATGCCCAATCCGCCCCGTTCGACCTCGTCATCACCAACGGCCACATCATCGATGGCACCGGCTCGCCCTGGTATTCGGGCGATCTCGGCATCCGCGATGGAAAAATCGCCGCCATCGGCAATCTCGCAGCCGCGCCGCGCAAGCGCACCATCGACGCCGGCGGCAAAGTGGTTGCCCCCGGCTTCATCGACATGCTCGGCCAATCCGAACTCACCATCCTCGTCGATCCGCGCCTGCCATCGAAGATTTATCAAGGCATCACCACCGAAATCACCGGCGAAGGCGGCTCCATCGCGCCCCTCAACGACGCCATCATTCAGGCCGATCGCTCCGGTTACGACCATTACAAGATCACTCCCGACTGGCGAAGTTTTCGACAATATTTCGCGCGCCTCGAAAAGCAGGGCATGGGCATCAACCTTGCCAGTTATGTCGGAGCTACGCAGATTCGCCGCATGGTCCTCGGCGACGACAATGTTCAACCCACGCCCGCTCAGCTTGAGCAAATGAAGGCGCTGGTGCGCGACGCCATGAAAGATGGCGCCGTCGGAGTGTCCACTTCGCTCGAATATGCCCCCGCTCCTTACGCGAAAACTGACGAACTCATCGCCCTTGCCGCTGAAGGCGGCAAATTCGGTGGCATCTATGCCACTCACATGCGAAACGAAAGCGATTCCGTTCTCGACGCCATCGACGAAGCCGTGCGCATCGGCCGCGAAGCCCATGTGCCGGTGGAAATCTGGCACATCAAAGTCGCCGGCAAAAGCAACTGGGGACGCATGCCCGAAGTCGTCGCGAAAATCAATGCCGCCCGCGCCGCCGGCGCCGACGTCACTGCCGACACCTATGCCTACACGGCGTGGTTCAACGATCTTTCCGCTTTCATTCCAGCCTGGGCGCACGATGGCGGCACGGCCAAGCTCGTCGAGCGCCTGAAAGACCCCGCAACGCGAGCGCGCATTCGCCAGGACATGCTCACTCCCTCGAAAGACTGGGACAACGAATGGCAGGAGATTCCTTCGCCGGAAGCCATCATGATCGGCATTGTGGAGAACCCCAAGATGCTGCCGCTCCAAGGCAAACGCCTGTCAGAGATCGCGAAGCTCTGGAACAAAGATCCCATGGATGCCCTCTTCGACTTCCTCATCGAGGATCCCAGTATCGGTGTCGCCGTCTTCGGCATGTCGCAGCCCGACGTGACGCTCGTGCTGCAGCAGCCGTGGGTCTCCATCGACAACGATTCTTCCGGAACCTCGCCCGAAGGCATTTTGGGCCAGGAGCATCCTCATCCCCGCGCCTACGGTACTTTCCCCCGCATCCTGCGCAAATATGTCCGCGAAGAAAAAGCACTAACCCTCGAAGACGCCATCCGCAAAATGTCCGCGCTCCCGGCGCAACGCCTGCGTCTCGCCGACCGCGGAGTCCTCAAAGCCGGTATGTGGGCTGATATCGTCATCTTCGACCCCGCAACCGTGCGCGACCTCGCCACCTTCGACAACCCCAACCAGCTTTCTGAAGGAATGGACTATGTTCTGGTGAATGGCGCCCCGGTAATCGACAAGGGAAGGATGACGGGCGCGCTCCCAGGCAAAGTTCTGCGCGGCTCAGGCTACGTGCCTTAGGCCGCGCTCTCGTGCCTGGAAGGAACATGTTGAAGGAGAGAAACTGGATTTCAACGAAGAGAAATAGGATCAACCACGCTTGATTCACCGTGGAAGAGCGGCGCTTCAGCGCCGCGTCAAGTGAATTGAGTATGGGGCAGGGCTTTATCCCCCGAGGGTCGATCCAGCTTACCTTTTCAACTTCGCCTGTGTCTCTGGCGCTGCCGTTACCTGTGGCTCCGCCACCGTTCCCGTGATGTTATAAGCCGCACCGGTCTTGATCGATTTCTCTCCCACTTGCATCAGCCTGAGATCCAGTACCCGCCCCAGCGACGCCGTCCCGCTAACCTCATACATGCCGATGGGAGAAATCAATCTTCCCTTGTCAATCTCAATCTTGCCATGACGCAGTTGTGCCCGGCCCTGCCACTGCGCAACCCGCAGCGGACTGGCATCGCTCGGCCACAAAATATGCGGCAGCGCGGCGTCACGCACATCGAACTGTACGCCACCTTCGGCCGATTGCCAGAATGCCGCCGCATCCGCCCCCGAAGCCGTGAGATGATACGTTCCCGCCGCGGTTCCTGAAATCCAGCTATCATGCATGGCATCGGCCACCTGCTGTAAAGAGATTGCGCTCAGCGTTCCGCTGCCCGTGTAGACCGGCGACTCCCCGCTGAAATCCGCGTCCCAATCGCCCTGATGCTTTCCGCCGAACACATCCGCGCGCAGGTTCGAAACTTTCAGTTTCCCATGTTCCAAATCCAGTGCCGCAGAGACTCGTCCGGCGACAATGTTGTGAATGCGCAAACGGCTGATGCTCACTTTGCCGGACGCCATCGCGCTTTCAAAAAATGACGGTACAGGAGCAGAAACCGGCAAGATGTCGTACCAGGCGCGAGGACGGGCCGGCGGCGCGAGTGTCTCGGCGAGAGCGGTCAGCCCAAGCTCTTCGGCGTTCAAATTGAAACGGATCAGGCACGCCCCGGGCATTCCACAGCCGCGTGGCGTCTCGACTGTTCCCGTCCAGACTGCGCCGGCGGCGCGCGCATTCAATTTCTCCATCCGGGCTTCATCGCTCAGCAGGCGCAATTCCGCCGAGGAAATCTCAATTGGCGTACTCACTCCCCGTACCCTGGCATGGACGTTCCGCAGGTGTACTGTTCCCGTCACTTCCGGCAAAGAAAACCCGGAAGAATTCCCACTCTGATTTCCCGCCCACGATCCTGCAATCTGCAATTCCATCTGGGCGCCACCCTCGGCGCTCGTATGAATCGCCGGCAACCCCAGTAATCCCGCCAATCGTAAGGTGTGAGAAATCTCTCCTTCTCCCCGCAGCGCCACTCCATAACCAGACCGCGCCACCCATCCTCGCGCCTGCGCCTGCGCCGGGCGGCCCAGCGCCAGCGGGAACGGGCCAAACTCCACGTGCAATTCTTCCGGCGCAGGCAGCATGTCAACCACCAGTGGCCGCGCGGATTTGCGCCCCGCTCGATCCCGCGTGTCGCTCTTTCCCGAACTCAGGACGAAAGGAATGGTGGCCGTCGCGAATTCCACCTTCGCATCCGCCGATTGCAGCTTAAGATTGTCGATCTCGCCGCGGCCCTGAAACTCGGGTCCGGAGGAAACGCCATCCTCCTTCACGGCGAAATTGCCTTGCACCGTTCCCGCCGACGCCAGGTCCGCCGGCAGATTCTTTTTGGCCCGCCGCGCCAGCGCCGCGACTGCGCTTAACGGTACATTATTGAGATTGAGCGAGAGATCGACCTTGTGTACTCCCGGCAGTCCGGCGTCCCCGTGCAGTGTAACCATGCCGTCGCCGGCCGGCGCGCGGCACAGGATTTCGCGTACCATATCATCCACAGAACTGTACGTGCCATCGCAGTGAGCCGCCAGCCGCAATTCCTCGGTGCTGGAGATATCGTAGCGATGGAAGTTTTGAATCGACGTATCGACGGTGACCCGCATCGCCGCAGGCGTGCCGCTCAGCGTGGCATGCAACCGCACTTCTCCCCGCCAGCCCTTGTCGTTTCCTGAAATCAGCTTCGTCATCTGACCCAGCGGCGTGCCGTTCCATTCCACGCTGACGTTCAGCGGCGTCGCCGCCAGGCTTGCCGCCCGTTGCCACGTGCCCTCCATCCGCAGCAGGCCGGTGTCGCTGGTGCTGACGTCCGTGCGAAACGGCTCCGCCTTGAGGCGCGCACCCCACGCGTTTTCCGACTCCTGCCACAACACAAAGTCCGCGTTCAGCAGCGCGTAGGGTTTCTTTTCCGCTCCTGATTTGAAGTTGATGCGGCCGGAACTGGCCTCGATATAGGGAAACGCCGGCCGCGGCCCCGACTTCGCTTTTGCCGTGGGCGCGAGCGGCGCCCGCTCCGTGCGCTCCAGCAAATCTTCCCAATTCCAGCGTCCGTCGGCCCGGCGCACCAGATTCAGACTGGGCTCGCTGAGTTCCAGCCGGGCGATTTCGAGCCGCCCGCGCGCCAGTGACCGAAGCCGTATCACCGCGGTGACTTCCTGTGCGCGCAGCATGGGCTCGGCGCCGAACCCGGGGTTTTCGTGGATCACCACGTTATCCAGGTCGAAGCCCGGCTGTGGCAGGAAGCGAAACTGCACCCCACCGATCTCCACATTGCGTCCCACGCCTTGGCTGATCGAACGTGTAATCCGCGCCTTCAGCTTCGATGCGCCCGGACGCAGCAAAAACAGCGCCAGCACCATCACCGCTGCCGCTACCCAGACGCGCCGTTTGGAAAGGAAAGTTTTCACCGCACCACGTTCAGCGTCCGCTTCCACCGGGTTCCGTCAAAGAAGTGCAAAACCACGTGGGCCAAAAATCCCAGCCGGTCGCCGATACCGGTCCGGGTGTATTGGTCGGCTGGCGTTTCAAACGACCAGTAAATGAACATGGGACGCCCAATCACATTCTCTCGTGGAATGAAGCCCCAATAGCGGCTGTCTAGGCTTACCCCGCGATGATCTCCCATGGCGAAATAGTGTCCCGGAGGCACCACCAGGTCCTCGCCCTGAATGTGCGACGGCAACTCCGCCTGCCACGTGGGAGAAATGTTCGGGTCGGATGGAGGCACGGCGGGAAAATCGTTGCGATAAAAGTCGGACGCGTCATCCCGGTCATGAAATATGTAAGGTTCATCCAGCTTCTCGCCGTTTCGATAAACCACTCCATTGCGCAGGTGAATGCGATCGCCGGGGATGCCTATGATCCGCTTCACCACATACGTCCCCAGGTAGACGGCGTCGGGATGCAGGAACACCACGATATCCCCGCGCCGGATTTCGCGATACGGCAGCAGCGGCCCCACCCATGAGGTTTTGGGCGCGAATTGAATGCGGTTCACGAATACGTGATCGCCGATGAGCAGCGTGTTCTCCATCGAACTGGAAGGAATTTCAAACGCCTGCACGATGAAGGTGATGATGAACAGTCCGGTCACCAGCACCGCCGCCAGCGAGGCGAGAAACTCCACCATCGTCTCGCGCGGCTTCTCTTCGGCCTGCTGCTCCTTGTCTCTCTCTGTATCCTTCTGCTTGTTTTCTCTCTTGGCCACGTGGTCAATCCATTTTGTAATTTTGTAATCGGGCAATTCTGTAATCTAAAAAAGGCGCCGGCTTAGGCTTGCAAATTACCAGATTACCCGATTGCCCAATTACAAAATCAGCTCAGTTCACCAGCCGCAGCGTCCGGTTCCAGCGCGTGATCTGAAAAATGTGGGTCAGCGCATAGGCAAAATGATACAGCTTCTCGCCCACCGAAGCCGGCGCACTCACGTCTGACTCCGCGCCTTGCACTGACCAGTAGATCACCAGCGGCCGCCCAATAATGTTGGCCTTGGGGACGAACCCCCAATACCGGCTGTCATAGCTGTTGTCCCGGTTGTCGCCCATCACAAAGTAGCTCCCCTGGGGAACAATCAACTGCCCGTCTTCGACCAATTTGTGCATCTGCACCCACCATTCCGGCGTAGGTCCCGATGGCATGTCCAGCCGGGGAAAACTGTCCCGGTACAAGTCGTCCACCGGGCGGTTGAAATGCGCATAGGGTTCTTTCAGCGGCTTTCCATTCACAAAGACTTGCTTATTCACCAGGCGCAACCGGTCCCCGGGCACTCCGATGACCCGCTTCACGAAGTGCTGGGCCGGGTTGACCGGGTAATGAAACACGATAATGTCCCCGCGCTGCACCCGCCGGTAGGGCATGAAGAAATCCGTGATGCCGCCGCCACCGTAAACCACCTTGTTCACCAGAAGATAATCGCCAATCAGCAGCGTATTCTCCATCGACGGCGAGGGAATCTGAAACGCCTGCACCACAAACGTGATCACAAACACCGCGATCACCACCGTTCCCAGCAGAGACTGAACCGAGGCGATGATGTCGGTTCCATGCTCCCACGCCGATCGCCCCGCCTTCGAAATCCCTACGTCCTGACGACGTTCTTCCGGAGGACGTTCTTCCAAAGACTGTCCCTCTGGAGAATCCGGGTGTGGGAACTGGTTCTGCGGAGGACCACCCCCCGGCAGAGGATCATTGGAAAAATGTTCGACGGGTGAATTCATTACGCCACGTTCTCAGCTGCGCCCAAAACGCGTCGTAGAGACGTAGCTAGCTGCGTCTCTACCGCCGAAGCCTGCGCCACTCGGCCGTTCGCGATTCAATTTTCCTCCGGCCGCGATTCCCGCCCCGGTTTTGCGCCCGGCGCTTGCGGCCGCGACGCCAGATAGGCCAGTAATTGACGGGCCGCGTCCTGCTCCGCGGTTTTCTTGGTCGAGCCCTGCGCCCGGCTCACAAACTCTGGCTGCTTTTCGCCGTTCTTGGTGTTCAGACGCACTTCCACGGTAAACGTCTTGTTATGCTCCGGCCCCGCCTCCTGCACCAGCACATACGAGGGTTGGGGCATGCCCAGGCCTTGCAAAGTTTCCTGTAACGCCGACTTGAAGTCGGTCATGGGGAGCGCGCCGCCTTCCCGCTCCATCCGCTCCAGTTCGGGAGCCAGAATCTCGCGCAGGATAAACTCGCGCGCCGGTTCCATTCCGCCATCCAGATAGATCGCTGCCAGGATCGCCTCCAGCGCATCCACCAGCAGCGCTGTCTTGCTCCGCCCGCCGCTTTTTTCTTCACCGCGTCCCAGGCGCAGGTAATGGCCCAGCTCCAGCCGCTGCGCTACTCGTATCAGATGCCGTTCGCTGACCACGTGGGCGCGCAATTTCGAAAGCTCGCCTTCGCGAAATTGCGGAAACCTGTGGAACAATTCTTCGCTCGTTACCAGGGCGAGGATCGCGTCCCCCAGAAATTCCAGTTGCTCATTGTCATTGACTTTGTACTTGCCGTGGCCGGCTTGTTGTGACTCCTGCTCGCGCGCCTGCGAGCTGTGCGTAACCGCCTGCTCGATCAACCCGCGTCGGTGAAAGCGGTAACCGAGCGCCGCCTCCAGCGTTGAGATTTCTCGTTCTTTCATGATGACGATGAAATCCCGCGGATTCTCCTTCGCGGAACCTTATCGGACGTCAATGACGTAATCCTGAAGGATGTCACTCCGAACCGCGCCAATTCCCTGATGTTATTCCGAGCGCGCGTTGCGCGGGTGAGGAACCTGCTTTTTCTCACCCCTGACGCGAGCTTACCTGCCAGCAAATCAGTTCTTCCCCGGCGCTGCCCCTGCCGTCAACTGCTTAAGTCGATCCCGCTCACTGCGGGCCGCGTCCCCGGTGGAGGTCCCTGCCTTGGTCAAATCCACCGCCTGGTCCGCGTATTTCAGCGCCTCCGGATATTTGCCCTGCATATCCAGCGCCAGCGCAAGCCGCAGCACCGCCACGGGATCAACCGACTGCGGAAATGCGTCGATCGACTTCTTCAGATCTGCCTCCGCGTCGGCCCACGCCTTGTTCTTGGATTCGATCGTCCCCAGAATGTCGTAAGCCTGGGAACGCACATAGGCCTGGTAGTTGCTCAGTCTTTCCGGAGCCACTCCGGCCGTCGGCACGTCAGTGTCCACCGTGACCAGTGCGCGCTGCGCATCCTTTTTGGCTTCCGCCAGCTTCTGATCGCGGTCCAGATCGGTATCTTGTGTGCTCTCGGCCAGTCCTTGTGCCACGCCTAGGAGCGCGTCGGGATCGTCGGCGTCAATGGCCAAAATTTTCCGCCCCATCTCCATCATCTTATCGGCGTTGTTTGCCTGCTGGTAGGCGCCCATGACCGCTTTGTACAGCAGCGGCCGCAACTCGCTGTCGGGATACTTCGTGGCAAAATCATTCGCTGCCTTTTCCTGCGCCGCAGGATCGGTCAACGCCGCAGCGGCCTTGTACGCGTCAAACTCCGCCTGCGTTTTAGCCTGCGGCAGGCGCTTGCCCGTCGGCGCCGCCTGTCCCGTCGGCGCACTCTGCGCCCCAGGTTTGCTGCTATTCTGTGCTGTAGCCTGCTGCCCCGAGATATATGCCGCCACTCCCAGCACTGCCACCGCGATCGCCGCTCGCTTCATGCAGTCTCCTCAAATCCATCTGGTCATTGGGAAATTGAGTAAGTATGGAATTGAGCGATTGAGTGATCGGGTGATTGAGTGATTGAAAACCACCCGGCCCGCCCCAATTTCTCAATTACAAAATTACTCCATTACCCAGTCGCTCAATCGCCAAATCGCCAAATCGCCAAATCGCCAAATCGCTCAATGTTCTCATTGCGGTTTCGCCGGCGGCTCATAGGCCTGCTGCAACCCGCGCTCCGCCGCCGCCCGGATCTCGGGCAAACTCCCGCCGATGTTGAGCGCAGCCTGGTATTCCACCAGCGCGGCCTCACGATCTTCTTTCATATCCAAAATCCTGCCCAAATACACGTGCGACCACCCCACCACCCTGGGATCATTCGTGGCCGCTATCGCCTTCTGAAAATTTTCCTGCGCCCCGTCCCGATTCTTGTTCGCGACCGCCACTTCCGCCAGGATGAACAGCGCCCGCCCCTGATCTCCGATCTTTTTGTCCAGTGCGTGTTGCGCCAGTTCCTGCGCTCCCTTCAGATCGCCCACCTCCAGCCGCTTCTCGGCGGTCACCAGCATCCGCCGCTCTTCCGGACGCGACAGCCGCACCAGTTCCGGTGACGCGGCGCTGGCGAACTGAACCTCCGCCGCCGCTTTTTCTTCTTTCTTGATGTCGATGTCGTTGAGAAAGTCGCCGTACACTCCATTGATGCTCACCTGATCTTTTTCAAACGCCGCCATCACGTTATAAAAGTAGCGCGTCAGGATATAACCCTGCTTCACCGCATCATCCACCGCCTGGACACGCATCGCTTCCACCGTCTGCTTGTTGCCGGAGGTGCGAATCTCGATCGCCCGCACCAGGCACTCGGTCACCAGCAGCGAAATGTCGCTCTTGAAGCTGTCTTCCATGGGCGCGCGCCTCACCGATTCCAGCAGCGGCTCCAGCCGTTTCATCGCGCTGTAGTGCTTCTCCGCCAGCGGATCCATCTCGTAATGCAGAAACGTGTGCCGGATCTGGTCCATCTTCAGCGCGTCTTGCGGCGCTTCTTCCGCATCCGTCGTTGGAGCGGGGAAGACCACCACGTAATAATCGCTCCCGTAGTTCCGCGCATCCGTCTCATTCGGCGAGCCCATGAAATCCAGGTAGATCGTGAACCGCCGTCCCAGATACTGTGACGAAGCCTTTTTCAGGTAGATATCGGTGTCGAACACCATCTTGGCCAGGGGTTCGTGATACCGCCGGAACGCCGCCGCGTAATCGTAACGATGCCGCATCCAGATCGCGTGCAGCCCGGTGGTGGCATAGAACTTTTCCAGCAGCGATCCCAACGGCGCAATCAACGCCGCATCCGGAGGCAGATCCTCCTCTTTCACCCGCGGCACGAAATGCGGAGGCCCATCCATGTACAGCGCCAGCGAGATGTACTGCGACAAATTGCGGTTCGGATCCTTCGACGCCACGTGAGTCTGCGCAAACTCGCACAGTGCCGTGCGCGCCGTCTCGGCTTGATCCGAGTCCCGCAGACTCCTCTGCACCTCGGCCCGCACGTTGCTCCGCGTCGCATCCGAGATCGTCAAATCCTGATCGTAGCCGCAGGCATTCAGCGCCGTGAGCACGGAAAAAATCGTCTCGCTGCCATCGAGCGTAATCGGCGACTGCGTTGTCCCCTGCCCCGCCGGATTCTTGCCCGCTTTATTCTGGGATGGTTTCTGCCCCGGTTGATTCTGCGCCGGATTCTGCTGAGTCTTGGGCTTGGAAGTGGACTCTGTCTCTTGCGATGGCGTTTCCTGAGGCTGTCCCTGTGCAGGCGCTTGCTGTGCCGCCGGTTGCTCGGCCGGCTGTCGCGGAGGCACCGGGTCCTGCGCGACGCACACCCCTCCCAGCAGCCCCAACACGGCCGCCCACCATAAACTTCGACGTCGCAAACTCAGGAAACCCTCCACCGGATAATCTCGTGCCGAGCGGGGAACATTATCAAGTGTAAGGAGTTCGGAGCGGAGGGTCAAACGCAGTTGGGGGTGGTATATACAGACGGCAAAATGGACCCTCCGTGTCCCGCAAGGCCAATGCGCGGGTGGCTCACCTTTTCCGGGACCAAGTCTACCTTAAGGGACTAAAAACCTGGGTGCCCCATCCTTGCCGCGCTCTTTGCGGCAAGGGTGGGCGGCTCCGTCCACGAGCACAGCGGTTGGTCTCCAAACAAACTTCCCGAAAGGAATTAGGTTGAGGGCTGTTGTGTTCCAGAGCGCCTTTACTGTAAACGTGGACAATTAGGTTCAACGCTCCGTCATCATCGAAGCTGAAGGTGAGGGCTTCGGTGGCATTATAGGCCTCCCCACCCTTTCGCAAAGAGCGCGAAAGGATGGGGCAGCCAGCGTCGGAATGACAAAAAGGTTAAAGGCTTAAGCCCGAAGCCCAAAGCCCGAAAGCCGACGCCCGCCCTACCCTCTCACACTAATCCTCGAGAACGACAGCACCGCCCGCGCCGGGATGGGATGGCCCATCGACATCGCCGGACGGAACGTGGTGAAGATCAGCATGCGCTTCACCTGCGGCAGAAGCTCCTGCGACTCGCCCGGATCGGAGAGAATTTTGTAGTCTTCCACGCGCCCGTTCTGGTCA
>Ga0187782_10003238_pt1 | contig 12131 bp, 10 predicted proteins | sample 0715_SJ02_MP15_2_FD_132454 | JGI IMG/M metagenome (GOLD analysis project Ga0187782, IMG submission 132454) | Tropical peat soil microbial communities from peatlands in Department of Meta, Colombia - 0715_SJ02_MP15_20_MG | ecosystem: Environmental > Terrestrial > Soil > Wetlands > Peat | place...
GCCACCCTTTCCGCCAAAGTCCAGGAAAATCTCTCCGGCGTTCGCGTCATTCGCGCCTACGCTCAAGAGCAGGCCGAAATCAACGGTTTCGACGAGCCTAACCGCGACTACGTGGCCAAAAACGTCAAGCTCATTCGCATGTGGAGCATGTTCATGCCTTCCCTCCAGGCCATGATCGGTACTACCTTCTTGATCGTCCTCTGGCAGGGTGGCTATCGGTTTCTCAATGGCCAGATGTCCCTGGGCTCGCTGATCACCTTCAACACTTATCTTTCCTTCCTGGTGTGGCCCATGATCGCGCTGGGCTGGGTCACCAATATTTTTCAGCGCGGCGCCGCTTCTATGGGCCGCTTGAATTACATCTTGGCCGCCAAGCCACAGATCGACGATCGCTACGCCACCATTCCCAAAGACACGCCCCTGGCCGGTGAAATCGAATTTCGCAACCTCACTTTTACCTACCCCACCTCCATTTCCGGCGATGGCAACGACGGCGCCAATGGTCACGGTTCCGAAGCGCGACCCGTTCTCCGCAACATCAACTTGAAAATCCCCGCCGGTTCCACCCTGGCCGTCGTCGGCCCCACCGGCAGCGGCAAAACCACTCTCGCCTCTTTGGTCGCCCGCTTGTGGGAAGCCCCTGACGGACAGCTGCTCGTCGATGGCCGCCCCATCCGCGAATGGCCCCTGGAAACCCTTCGTCGCGCCATTGGCTATGTGCCCCAGGACACTTATCTGTTCAGCGAAACGGTTCGCGAAAATATCGCTTTCGGACTGGAGCAGCACCAGGAGCTGCAGGTCTTGGAGGCCGCGCACATTGCCAATCTCCACGGCGATATCCAGGACTTCACCAATCGTTACGACACCACCGTCGGCGAACGCGGCATCACTCTCTCCGGTGGCCAGAAGCAGCGCTCGGCCATCGCCCGCGCGGTCATCCGCGATCCCCGCATTTTGATTCTCGACGATTCCCTTTCCGCGGTGGACACCCAAACCGAAGAGAAAATCCTGGAACGCCTTCGCGGCGTCATGCGTGGCCGCACCACCATCCTGATCGCCCATCGCACCTCCACGGTCCGCGGGGCCGACTGCATCGTCGTTGTCAGGGATGGCACCATCATCGAGTCCGGCACTCATGAGGAATTGCTGGCGCGCGGTGGCTATTACGCCGATCTGTATCAGAAACAGTTGTTGGAAGAAGAACTCGAACGGGCATGAGCACCATTCACGAAGAAGAGGCACTCGGCAAGGCGTACGATTCGCGCCTCATGAATCGGCTCCTGGGCTACATGGCGCCGTACAAGTGGCGCGTCATGTTTGCCCTGGCCTTGGTGGCCGTGGTGACTCCTCTCGAACTGGCGCCTCCGGCTCTGTTCGGCAAAGCCATCGATAAATATTTGGTTCCGGGCGTGGGCCACCGCATCACCCTGGTCCAGGCCAAGCACGGCCTGGTGCTCATCAGCATCGTCTATCTCCTGGTCCTCGCCTTCGACTTCCTGGCGCAATACATCCAGATCCGCATCATGCAGCGCGTGGGCCAGCAGACCATGTACGACATGCGCGCCGAGATTTTCGGCCGCTTGCAGCGCCTGCCGATGACCTACTTCGACAAGAACCCCGTCGGCCGGCTGATGACTCGCGTCACCACCGACGTGGACGCGCTCAACGATCTGTTCGCCGCCGGCGTGGTCACCATGATCAACGATTTCTTCCTGCTGGCGGTCATGGCCGTTTTGCTGTTCACCATCGACCGTAGTCTCGCGGTCGACGCCCTCGCGGTTTTACCCTTCATCCTGATCGTCACCCTGGTCTTTCGAAAATACGTTCGCGAGGCCAACCGCAAGATTCGCACCGCCATCGCGCGCATCAACGCTTTCTTGCAGGAATACATTTCCGGGATGAGCGTGGTGCAGCTTTTCAACCGTGAACGAAAAGCCCGCCAGGACTTTCGAAAGCGCAACCTCGACAACATGCTCGCTTGGCGCGACGCCATCCTCGCTTACGCCTTGTTCTATCCCGCCGTGGAATTCCTCAACTTCGCCACCATTGCGCTGATCTACTGGGCCGGCGGCCTTCGCATCATGCACGGCACCCTCACCCTGGGCATCCTTACCGCCTTCACCATGTACGCCCAGCGCTTCTTCCGTCCCATTCAGGATTTGAGCGAAAAATTCAACATCCTGCAGTCCGCCATGGCCGCTTCCGAGCGCATTTTCAAGCTGCTCGATGAACCCATCACCATCGATTCCCATCCGAATGCCGAAAAGTTGCTTGCCTCGCACGGCGAAGTCGAGTTCCGTAACGTCTGGTTCAGCTACAAAAACGTCCCTGAGCCCGCGGACGAGGATTGGGTGCTTCGCGACGTTTCCTTCCGCGTCTCTCCCGGCCAGAACTTCGCCATCGTCGGCCACACCGGAGCCGGTAAGACCACCCTCATCTCCCTGCTGCTGCGCTTCTACGACATTCAGCGTGGCCAGATCCTGATCGGTGGCGTCGATATTCGTCTGCTGGACTTGCAAGCATTGCGCAAACAGTTCGGCATCGTCCTCCAGGATCCGTTCCTTTTCACCGGCACCATCGAGACCAACGTTCGCCTCGGCACTCCCGGCATTTCGCGTCAGCGTGTGCAAGCTGCTCTCGACGAAGTCGGTCTGGGCAACTATGTCCGCTCCCTGCCTCAGGGTGTCGCCACTCAAGTCAGCGAACGCGGTTCCACTCTCTCCGTCGGTCAACGCCAACTCATCAGTTTCGCCCGCGCCTTGGCTCACAATCCGCAGTTCCTGATTCTCGACGAAGCCACTTCCAGTGTGGACACCAAAACCGAATTGCAGATTCGCGAAGCGCTGAGCCGCCTGCTTTCGGGTCGTACCGCACTGGTGATTGCTCACCGCCTCAGCACCATCCAGCATGCCGATCGCATTCTGGTTTTTCACAAAGGCCGTTTGCGCGAACAGGGCGCGCATCAGGAACTGCTGGCGCAACGCGGCATTTATTTTCGCTTGTATCAGCTTCAATATAAGGAACAGGAATTACACAATGGCAACGGGGTCCACCCGGCAGCGGGTCCTTCCGCTTTGCCGGCGCCCTTGCCTGCCAGCGATTAAACGATTCGCCTCCGATGCCACCGATTCCCTTACTTCTCTCCGCCGGTGAAGCTTCCGGGGACATGTACGCGGCGCAACTCGCCGACGCTCTGCGCGCTCGTCTTGACGTTCGTTTGTTCGGGATGGGCGGCCCGCAAATGCAAGCGGCCGGCGTCGACCTGGTGACCCACTACGAGGAAGTGGCCGTCGTGGGCATCACCGAAATCGTCAAGCACCTGCCTTCCCTGCTCAAAGCCATGGACCGCATCGTTGCCGAAGCCGAACAGCGCAAACCGGCCTTGGCCATCCTCACCGACTTCCCCGGATTCCATCTCCGGTTGGCGCGCAAGCTCCAACCCAAAGGCATTCGCAACGTCTACTACATTTGCCCGCAATTTTGGGCTTGGCGCCCTTGGCGCGTGAATCTCATCCGCAGGCGCTTCGAGAAAGCTCTGTGCATCTTCCCTTTCGAAGAGCAATTTTTCAGCAGCGCTGGAGTTCCCACCGAATTCATCGGCCATCCCTTGGTCGGAACCGTTCAGGCCATCAAGGATCGCAAGCAGTTCTGCGAGTCCCACGTGCTCCCGCCTGGACGCCCCCTGGTCACCGTGCTTCCCGGCAGTCGTTCCGCAGAGTTGGAGCACCATTTGCCCGTGCTCCAGGAAGCCTGCGCTCGCATTTATGCCCGGGTGCCGGTGCAATTTGTGGTTGCCGCGGCGCATCCCAAAGATGTAGCCAGACTAAAAGCCGGCTGGCCCCACGGGCTAAAGCTGTGCGTCGTGGTTGGCGAAACCTATAACGCGTTGGCCGCCGCCGACGCCTCCATCGTTTCCAGCGGCACCGCCACCATCGAGGCCGCCTTGTTGGACGCTCCCATGGTGGTCGTTTACCGTGTATCCCCGCTGACCGCCACGCTGGCAAAGCCCTTGGTGCGCACGCCATACTTCGCCATGGTGAATCTGGTCGCAGACAGAAAAGTGGTGCCGGAACTGGTGCAAGACGACTTCACGCCCGAGCGGGTCGCCTCAGAGGTTCTACAGCTTTTGCAGGACCCCAACGCGCGACACTCCATGCGTTCGGGCTTGGCTGAAGTGCGCAGCAGGCTCGGTCCCCCGGGCGCCGTGGCGCGCGCCGCCGATGTAATCTCTGGACTATTGGCTCGCGCCGCTGGCAACGCTTCCTAGGCCCTTGTTATCCTATATAAGGCTCCCCCCGTGAATCGACGTGAAAGGATATCGATGACGCCTCGCCAATTCATCAGCGCCACACGCGCCGCCGTTATCCTCTTGCTCTGCGCTTTCTGTGCCGCTGCGACCCTGGCTCAGCAACAGGCGCCCATAACCCCTGTACAGCAACAAGGCGGCGCGCAACAAGGGCCCGTCCAAGTACCAAGTTTTCTGGCCGACAACTACGAAATCTCGGCTTATATCGACACTGTCGCTCAAGGCATCAACGTCATCGCCAAAGTCGAATTCCGCGCCCAGGAAGTCTCCCAGCTTGTGCGCGTCGAACTCCACGAAAACATGGAAGTCCGCGAAGTCAAAGGCCCCGACGGCCGAACCCTTTCTTTTCAGCGCGAGCCCGCCAATCCCATGTATCTGGTCATCACTTTGCCTACCCCAGTGGCTCCCGGACAAACCGTAACCTTGACCTTCACCTATGGTGGCCTGCTCGCCAACGAGGAAAACAGTCCCATCCCCGGCATCAAGATGGCTTCCGTCGCCAAGGATTGGTCCTATCTGCTGCTGCCCTCCCGCTGGTTCCCGCTGACCAACTATCCCTGCAACCGCTACACCGCCACCTTCAAGCTCAACGTTCCGGAGAATGTGGCAGCTGTTGGAACCGGTAAAGCCGAAGCTCCTCAGCCTTTGCCGCAGCGCTCGCCCGCTGAAGGCAAGCGTCTCATGTACACCTTCCATGGCGATCAGCCGCAACCCTATGGTTCGTTCGTCATCGGTCCCCTGCAACTCAATCCCAAGCAAGCCGAGGGCATCAACGTGGCTGTCTATGCGCCTCCCGCAGAATCCGGCAAGGCGCAAGAGTTCGCCAATGGCGTGGGACACCAGGAAGTCATCTTTTCCGACATGTTTGGCGAATTGCGTGAACCCGATATCACCGTGGCGCAACTGCCCGATGGAACCGTCCGCGACTTTGCCGGTCCCGGCCTGCTGCTACTGGCCCACCGCATTTGGGATCCCAAAACCAGCGACCGCACCATCAGCCAGCTCGTCGCTTCTCAGTGGTGGGGCAATCAGGTGCTTCCCGCCAGCACCTCCGACGTCTGGATCAGCGACGGCCTCGCGCGCTATTCCGAGGAACTTTACGCCGAGCAAGCCATTGGAAAAGAAGCCGGCCTGCGCACCGTCGACGAATTCGCTGTGGGCGCGCTGATGTTCGACAACTCCGCGCCGGTTTCGCAGTCCGCCCGCTTGATTCCCTACACTCCTGAATATCAGTCCGTGGTCATGAACAAGGGCGCCATGTTGTTTCACATGATTCGAGCGGAGATTGGCGACCCCGTTTTCAAGTCCGTGCTCCACCAGTTTTACGCCAAGTATCAAGGCAAGGCCGCGACCGTCGCCGACTTCGAAAACATCGCCATCGCCCAAACCAACGCCAATGTGAAACCGGGAACCGAGCCATTCAACCTTCAGAGTTTCTTCGCGCAATGGCTGAACTCCACCGGCATCCCCGAATTCAGCCTCGACTACGTCGTCTACCGCACCCGCAAGGGTTTCCGCATTATCGGCAAGGTCAAACAGCCCATCGATACCTTCAGCATGCCCATTCAAATGCGCATCGACACCGAAGGCAATCCCGAAACCAAGACCATCGATGTCTCCGGCACCGAATCACCTTTCATCGTCGAAACTTTCGGCAGGCCCAAGCCCGGCGGCATCCACATCGATCCGAACAATACCGTCCTGAAGAGCACGCCGGGGCTTCGCGCTCGCGCCGCCATCGCCCGCGGCGAAGAACTTGCCGAAGCGGGCCGCTACTACGATGCCGTTGCGCAGTATCAGAAGGCCTTGACCATTCAGCCCAATCGCTCTTTGGCCAACTTCCGCATGGGTGAAGCCTTCTTCTACGAAAAGAACTATCAAGCCTCCGCCAATGCTTTTCGCGAAGCTTTGGCCACCGTCCCGGAGCCTTCCGAAAAGTGGACCGAGGTCTGGAGCCACATCTATTTGGGCAAGATCTTCGACCTGCTCGGCCAGCGCGAACGCGCTCTTCACGAATACGACAGGGCTCGCCAAACCAACGACAATACCGGCAATGCTCAGCAGTACGTCGAAGCCCTCATCAAGAAGCCTTACACCGAAGGTCAAACCGTTCCGGTCAGTAGTCCCACTAACCAAAACCAGTCTGCCGACCCCACAAAGACCAGCAGGCAGGCGGACATCCCGGAGCCCTCTTCCGGCGACAAGCCCACTCTCAAGCGTCCCAGCCCCTAAAACGCGAGTGCATTTGAAAAACGGTGTCACCCTGAGCGCGCTTTATGCCTGCGTGCCGCAGGAAGCGTCTTTTCGCGCCTTTTGCCGAAAGAACTTCTCTTCGATCCCCTCTGCACTCCCCACCGTCCCTAAAAGCCCGCAACTCCCGTAATGCTCGCCGCGTCGTCGCCCTTCTGTTGAACCAACACCTGAAACCGCTCGCCCATCCCTTCTGGAAATATCAACGTTTTCAGCTGTAGTCGCGCGCGCACCCGTTCGGTTTCGTCCATGTCCTCGTCGTACAAATCCGCAAAATCATTCTTCTGTCCCAGCGCCAGCAGAAAGCTCGTTTGCGACACCAATCCGAGTCTCGCCAATCCCACGCGTTCTCCCCACATCTCCAGCGCCGTGAAGTTCACGTGCGCTGTCAGGTCCTGCTGGCCGGGTGCGGCATAGAACTCCTCATTCGCGCGGTGGTTCGCGTACGCCAGCACCGTTCCCGCCATATGGTGCGCGTCAAACAAATCCGCGGCCTCATGCCCGTAATCGATCGTCAGGATGAATCCACGCTCCAGCCGGCGCCCCATCTCGCTGATCCAATCGCCAGCCTCCAACCCCACCTCCGCCTGCTGTCCTTCCATCAACGCAATGCCTTGGGCCGTGAAATATTCGGAAATGGCGCAGGTCGATAACGGCATACACACTTCCGAAAAACTCATTCCATCGCTGGCTACAAAAATTTCCTGAAGTGTACCCTGGCGTTGCACCACCCGGTGCACCGGTAACGCATCCACAAGCTCATTCGAAAACACGCAGCCCAACGGAATCCTCATCGGCATTTCCACCGACGTTCTGCAGCGCCCTTCCGCAACATACGCCGCAAGGCGGCGAGCCAATTGGTCGCATCGCGCCGGTGAACGTTCCACCGCCGCGTAACGTACCGCCCGGTAAAAATCCGGCAGCTTCCTTTGCACAAAACTCAAAATGTGACCGGCCAATCGCCCCGCGCCAGCCGCCCCTTCGACCAAATAAAACTCATTCGGCCGACCCAGTTGCTCCCACATCTCCGCAAATTGTCGCGCCAGCAACCGCCCAAAGATCGGGTGCACATCAACACTGGTGTAATAATCCGCGAAGCGCCGCGCTTCCACCTGGCTGTAGTAGCCGTGGATGGGATGGTACAGGCACTCGCGCATGTATTCGGCGAAGGTGATGGGGCCGAATCGCCGTATGCGTTCGGCCAGCAGCGCCGCTAATGGAGTCACGCCCCGGCGGCCTCCGCACCGTACTGCCGCTTCAGTTTGTCCCAGGTGCGCTGAAAAGTATTGCGTGCCGGCTCATCGAACAGCACAAAATAAATGGTCTCGAGTGACGTATCGCCTTTCAGGTGTTGCGCCGCTTCCGTCAGCATGATTTGCGCGCATTCGTCCATCGCAAAACCGGAAACACCCGTGCCCACCGCGGGAAACGCCATGGTTTTCAATCCACGGTCTGCCGCTAGCCGCAGCGAGTGCGCGGTAGACGTCCGCAGCGATTTCGCCGTGGTCGGTACGTCCCCCAGCCCCATGCTGGCGGCGTGAATCACATAACGTGCTTTCAGCTTGCCGCCTCCGGTAATCGCCGCGTAGCCCACCGGAATGCTGCCGATTTCCCTGCATTCCTGCTGAATGCTGTCGCCGCCTTTGCGCCGGATCGCGCCGGCCACCCCCGCGCCCAAAATCAAATCGTTGTTCGCGGCATTCACAATCGCGTCTACATCCATATCGGTGACGTCGCCTTGTTGGATGACAATGCGTTCGCTGACAGGTTTCATGATTTGCTTTCCAGCCGGAGCGATCTATGCTTTCCCGCGGGGTGTTTCCTGCTGCCTGTAATCATACACGCCGCGGCCGCTTTTGCGTCCCATCGCCTGCACCAATAACCGCAAAGGGTTTCACTTCCAACGGACTTTCCCGGAATCCAGGCCTTATTTGCCTAATTTGCGGTAAGCGGCTTCATCGAATCCAACAATGATTTGCGAGCCGGAAATCAGCACCGGCCTGCGGATCAAGTTCGGCTCTTTGGCCATCAACTTAAGCGCTTCCGCGTGGCTCGGCGGGTACTCGCTCATGTTGCGCGTGCGATACAACTCGTTTCGTGGGTTCAAAAATCCTTTGTAATCGCGCCGCCCGATTAACGCATCTAGTTCGCTTTCGCTCAGCCGTTCTTTGTCCAAGTCCCGCGTTATGAATTCCAGCTTCAATTCCTCCAACAGCGCTTTCGCCTTCCGGCAGGTCGTACACGTAGGCTTTTGGTAGAACGCAATTTTGCTACTCGCCATCTGTTGCTCTCTCAATTTCCGTGAAATCTGCGGAATCAGTAACGCGGCACCGCCGGATCAATCTCCACCGACCACCGGTCGATCCCACCGGCCATGGACTTCGCTGATTTCACGCCCTGGCTCCGCAGCCAATTCGCCACATCCAAGCTGCGCATCCCGTGGTGGCAAAAACAGATCACGTCTTCGTCCACGTCCAACTGCTGCAGCCGTGATGGAATGTACTGCATCGGAATCAGCACCGCGCCTTCAATGTGACAAAGGGCGTGCTCGTGCGGCTCGCGCACGTCCACCAACAGCAACTTCTCTCCTCGCTCCAGCCTCTGTTTCACTTCACTTGGCATGATTTCCAGGTCGTTCATAGTTCTCCTGATTTCCATCGCAGTGACGCGCGCCTGCCGGCATCGCGACGGGTATCCCCGTGCGCGCGCCACCATGCTTTGACCTCTCGGGAGCGAGCTTTCCGCTGCGTTGCGCCTGCTAGGCCGCTCCGTCAGTCAAAGAAACTCGTCATTCTTCGCGAAAAATCGGGGGACGCTTCTCCATGAACGCGCGAATACCTTCCGCGCAATCTTGCGAATGAAAGCATTTCAGTTGATGCTCGACCTCGCGTTCCATAGCTTCCGCCAACTCCCGCTCTTCCCTCGCAAAAATAGTCTGCTTTACCGCGCGAATCGCGATCTGCGGGCCGGTCGCTATCTTCGCCGCCAGCTTTTCCACTTCTGCGGGAAACCGGTCCGCGGAAAAGACATGATTCACAATCCCCAAGCGCAGCGCGGTATTCGCGTCAATCATCTCTCCCGTGTAGAACAGCTCCGCGGCCTTCGAAGCTCCTATCAGTTTTGGCAACAGGTACGTGCCCCCGTAATCGGGGAACAGGCCCACATTCGCGAAGTTCTGTCCGAACACCGCTTCTTCCGTCGCTATCCGGATATCCGCCGCAAGCGCCAGGTTCATTCCCGCGCCCGCCGCAGGCCCATTGACTGCCGCGATCACCGGCTGCGGCATGGTGCGGATCCTCAGCACGGCTTGCATTCCGGCACGCAAAATCGGCGCTATCTCGGTGTCGTCTTCCGTCGCCCGTCCCTTGCCGATCACCGCCAGGTCTCCGCCCGCGCAAAAAGCCCGCCCCGCCCCGGTCAGTATCACCACGTGCACGGAACTGTCATTCGAAACCCGCGACAGCGCCTCATTCATTTCCGTCACCAGGTGCTGATCCAACGCGTTCAACCGATGTGGCCGGTTCATGGTCAGCGTCGCGATCGGGCCTTCTCGTGTTTCCAGCAAATGTGCGGTTGCTGCCGCGTGTCTCGCCTGACTCATTTTCAGCTTTACCTCTGCTTCCCTTTCAAACCCGATGCGTCTCGCGCGCCCTGTTGGCCTGATCCACCAACCGCGCCAGCCCGCGAAAATGCTTCAACCGTTCGGCATTACCATGTTTGCTGTGTGCGCCGGTGGCCGGCAATACGTACACCTGCGCGCCGTACAACAGTTCCTTTTGTAGCCCGAACTTACATTTCCGCTGCGCAAACTGTTCGTACGTCAGCTTGCCGTTAAATGCCACCACTCGCGGCCCGTACTCCTCCAGCTTCTGCGACAACACGATCCGTCCCTCCGCAAAATCCTCCCGCTTCAGTTCCTCTACCACTTTGGTTGGCCGCTTCACCAGGTCCGTAAGCCCGATCCCGAATTCGATGATTCGCCGGTCGTCGGGATAATCGAACGGTTCCGGCACCACGCCGCTTTCGAACAGCGTGGGCCAAAACTGGTTGTTGCGTCCTGCATAATAGTGCCCCGCCCGCACTGAGGATTCCGTGGGATTGCAACCCACGATCACCAGCTTCATCCCTTTGCGTAGATAATCCGGCAGCGTTTTCATTGCCGCTTCACTCGCTTTTGCTCGCTTCCTGGGCTACGCACAACGCCACTTGTCCCGCTCCACTGCCCGGGTTCTCTGAATTCTAACTCCCAATCGCACATTTCCACCGTCCACTTCCCTGGGAAGTTCGCTGTGCGTTTTCCCCGTCTCCCACTCGATATTTCACCGGCTCTTTTGCCGCAACGCCGCTGGTCGCCATTTGCCCGTTGTTTCCATCAACTTCTCTCAGCTGGCTGCTAATCCGAAGGAATTGCGGGCGAACCCGTTGCCGATAACGCGCTTTCTTCAACCCGCGCCTTTCGAACTCCATTCAGAAAAATGTTCACGATCGCATCGGTCAGTTCTTCCACGCCCGGATCAACCTTCGGGTTGTGCCATTTATAAACCCAGTTCATCATCCCAAACAGGCTCAGCACCGCCACCCGGGGATTTAGCCCGGGCGTCAACCCCTCGGCGGCCACCCCATCGAAAATCTCTCGTGCCAAGCTGTAATAGCGTTTCTTGACCGCCGCCACTTCGTCGCTGTACGGAGGCTCCAGAGCCTCGTCTTCATGTGCCAGCACCTTCATTTCGTTCGGGTGCGATAAGAAGTATTCCACGTGATTTTGCACCAAGGCCCGCAGCCGAGCCTCCGGGTCCACCACATGCGTCAAACGCGCCTGCAACCTCTCGGTTATGAACGTAAATGTATTACTCTGAATCAGGTACAGCAGCTTCTGCTTGCTTTCGAAGTAGTAATACAACCCCGACAGGGAAACTCCGGTAGCCCGGCTAATATCCCTGATGGACGCGCCCTCAAACCCCTGTTCCGCGAAAATACGCGCTGAATGCAGCAATATATGCTGGAGTTTGGCTTCCGAATCGCGTGGGGCAGGTATGGCGCCAGCCATGGCGTTCCCGAACGTTCGTTCAAAAACTGTACTGTAGTTCCACTCTCTTGCCCCTGTCAACCCTATTCCCGCTAAGGTCATTCTGCCTTCCATTGCGAAGAGTTCCGAGTCTATTGACCATCCTAGCTGCGCAGCCTACAATGCCCCGGCTGCGGCAACTTGCGCGACAGTGGATTCTCCTCACGAGCTCAGATGCTAAAGGACGGCAGACATTTCTCGGCACGGCTTTTGGCGTTGCTGGCTGGCCTGCTCGTTGGCGGATTCTTGTTCCATCGGTTCGGCTTTGACCACGACAACGCGCTGCTTCATGGTTGGCAGTGGTATCAAAGCGCTGTCCTGCTGGCCGCGTTTGCCCTTGCCGCACTGATTCCCAAGGCTTCGCTGATTACGAGCTTGGCATTAGCCATAGCTCCGACTCTGCTCTTCTGCTATGAAATCGTTTATCTTCACCCCGCTGAATCGATGTGGCCAGTCATGTTGCCGATGGTCTTTTTGTTCAGTTTTCCAGCTCCGATTATCGGCAGCACC
>Ga0187782_10003239_pt1 | contig 12129 bp, 5 predicted proteins | sample 0715_SJ02_MP15_2_FD_132454 | JGI IMG/M metagenome (GOLD analysis project Ga0187782, IMG submission 132454) | Tropical peat soil microbial communities from peatlands in Department of Meta, Colombia - 0715_SJ02_MP15_20_MG | ecosystem: Environmental > Terrestrial > Soil > Wetlands > Peat | place...
ACAGACCGTGTTTTCGCAATAAAAAACCGTGGGCGCGCGGATGTTCATCCAGCACATTCTCAACCTCACGGGTCAGCTTCAGAATATCCTGATCGTTTTCCAAAATGGGTAGCCATTCTCGATGTTGGTGCGAGGTTACGCCTTGCAGGCCCTTCAACATTTCATAGCCTTCAACCCACAGGCCGCACGCGCTGGCATGACTTTCAGAAAGTAGAGTGCTCCAGACCGAGTGGGTGTGCAATACAGCACCCGCCTGGCGAACGCGCGCCACCATCAAATGCAAGGCGGTTTCGGCGGATGGCTTGCCCGTACCGTGAACGACGGAACCGCTCGCGTCGACACGTACAAATTGCTCTACGGTGAGACTGCCTTTGTCGAGTCCCGTGGCGGTGATGGCCAGGCAAAAAGGATTACGGCTCACAACCGAACTGAAGTTGCCGCTGGTGCCCAGCAACCAGCCTCGCTCGTAGCAACTCCTCGCCAATTTCGCCAGCTGCATTTCCGGTTTGAAAGCGAAACGCGGCGAGGTTCTCATAGGACTTTCTGCGGATTTGCGCGAGGCGCTCATAAAACATGCAGCGACATCTGAGAAACGCGTGTCCAAATTGTCGAACCGATACTCGAGATTGTATCGTTCGGCGTGAAGAGTTTGCGCAATACTGATTGCGACGAATGGAGGCGGGGCGGAATCGAACCGCCGATAAAAGTTTTGCAGACCCTTGCCTTGCCACTCGGCTACTGGGCTCGCGTTCTATTCGGCTTGCAACGAACTTCGTGTGACTTCATCGCTCACGATAATGGCCTGCGCGCCTTCCTTCATCGAGCGGCGCTTCTGCCGGTTTTTGGCGTTGTAAAGCGAGTAAAGCTTCTTCCTCGCTCAATCCAAAGCCTGCGCATCACTCAACTCCTATTTGGTGCTCCTCGCCGTTTGCACATTCGCAGACAGTAGCCTTGCCACGTTGCTGCTGATTTGATCTTTCAGGTCGGAGTCAAAGCTGCCGCTCGCACGGCTCGTGAACCCGGTGTGGACCTCGTGGACGAGTCCATCGCGCCCAACGAAAAATGTGGTAGGCCAGGCGTTCAGATTTTCGGCTTGCGGTATCTTTTCGTTCAGTTGGCTCGGCTCGCCCGCGACTAGGTAGGTGTACTTAACGCCGTAGCGCTGAATAAATGCTCGCAGCCGCGACAGGTCTTTCAACTGTTCGGCCTGCTCAAAATCCAGCGCCACAATCTCCAACCCCTTGTCATGATATTTCTCGTACAAGGATTCAAGGAAAGGAGCCTCATCATGGCAATTCGGGCACCAACTGCCCGTGATGTTAACGAGGACAACCTTCCCGCGGAAGCGCGGGTCGCGATCGGAGACGATCTGTCCTTGAAGATCAGGGAAGCTGAAGTGCAGAGGCTCATTGGGGTCTTTCAGTTTGGTGTGTTGCGTGGGATCATCCGGCGGCGCCAAGCCTTTGGCGCGAGCCGCTTCTGGTCGAAATGCAATCAAGGTCTGGGTTTCACGATAATTGCTCAACGCAAGCTGCAGAGTGCCGTCCGCAAGCGGCGTAACTTCTGCATAGAACGGCCGTTCTCCAGTGAAGTGGCTGAGAACGAATTTTCCGTCCCGATAGTTCCCAGAGAGGGTTCCGGTATCGCCATCGACGCGCAGAATAGCGGCCGAGACGTTCGTGCCCGACTGCTTCACGATAAAGTGCCAAGCCGACTCTCCTTTCGGACTCTTCACCTGGATCTCCCATCGGCCATCGATCAGCGGTGCGCTGGAATCGGCGGCAGGTGTTAACGAGGGATTGTGCCGCTTCGCCTCGAAGCGATACGAGCTTCCCGGTCCGCCCTGAAAGGAGCCGTTCAAAACCTCGTCGTTGAAAGTGGCTTTCAGTTCGGTCGCGTAGCTCGCGAACTTGAGATCGAGCTGTCCGTCGCGGAAGGAGCCTTGGGTGGAGGGATTCACCTTGTCGTCTCCGTTAAAGAACCAGTTCGTGGCCTCGGTGCCATTGGTCGACAGTTCAATCCGGAACGGGATGGGTACGTTGTTCACAGTCACGGTTGCGTCCCAGAGCCCGTCAATTGATTGGGGCTGGGATTGGGCTTGCCCCGCCGTCGAAAGGCAGGCGGCAGCGAGCACGAGGCAACTCACAGCCCATAATCTTCTGATGTGTGCTGTTGATTTCATTGCGAAGCTCCTTTTCAAATGGACTGGGTCTGGACCCCGTTTTGAGTTTCGTCCTTGTTTCTGAGAGGCTGTCAGCGACGGGACGGAGAATCGATGCGAGTTCTATCGACAGCGAAGTATTTGAGGTGTGAGGTGCATGATCAATAAAATACAATCATCTCTATCAACATTATAGCATACCATCGAACAGCGCTGAGGAGGATTCCTTAGGGCACTGGCGAAAGCTCGTATCGAAATGCCAAGTCAACTTTTTGCTTCATCGGAGTCTCCTTAGAATCCCTTGCCGGGAACTCGGGTCTGTGCACCATGTGTCTTACTCGCCGCTTACTTGGGACCGATGTGCAGACTCGAAATATCCTGCAGATAAACGCCGGTTGTATGCGCTCCAGGAGCCGAATCGCGGGTCGAGGTGAACAACAGCCAGTGGCCGTCGGGCGAGATGGAGGGATAACCGTCGAAAGCGTCGTTATAGGTCAGTCGCACTTGCTTGTCGCTGTTCAGGTCTCCGAGAAAGATCTCATAATTATTCGGTGGCAGCACCTTGACGAAGACATAGTGATGTCCGTCAGGAGCAGGGAACGGAGACCAGTTGGTGCCGTCGTCGTGAGTCAACGGCGTTAGCCCAGTGCCATCTTGCTGGATGGTAAAGAGGGTCATGGGCAGAGGATGTTTTTTCGCCACGGCATCCGCGGTGCGCCATGCTCGGAAGATGATGGTTTCGTTGTCAGCGAAGATGAATGCGCCGCCTGGCTCCCAGCCATCGAGATGCGTGATCTGAACCGGATCGCTGCCATCCGGCTTCATTTTCCATAGTTCCATCTTGCCGGAACGCTGGCTGCCGAAAAGGATCCATTGCCCGTTCTGAGCGACTGAGACTTCCGCGTCGTAGACGGTGTTGTTGGTCAGTCGTTTCACGTCGGTGCCATCGAGGTTCGACGTATAAAGCTCGGCTCCCTGCGGATAGTCGGTCGGGTTCGAGTAATTGGACTTCGCCAGCTCTGGGTGATCTTTGGTAGACGTCCAGATAATGCGCTTGCCGTCTGGGAAATAGAACGAGCAGGCGTCATCGCCCTTGTCCTCGATGCGGCGAATTTCGGTGCCGTCAATCTTGAGTGTGTAGACGCGGAATCCGGTATCACCTTCGCGCTGAGCGTTACCGATAATGTGAGTGTTGTCGGGAGCAAAGTAGAATTCAGCGCCTCGTCCGAGGTTTGGAATCTGGTGCACGGGCAATTCTTTGTTCTCTGGTGGAGTGGTTGTGGATGCGCTTGAAGCGCTCTGTGCGGGTAAGCAGACTCCAAGCAAGACCATGATCGATAGTGTGATAAGAGTGTGAAGCAGAGTGCGAGTAAGATCGAATGGAATCAAGCGCTTCATCGTCGTCTTAGTTTCCCTTCTAGCTAGTTTGTGTTTCGTGCAGCCACAAGCGCATCGGAAGCAGCGAGCCGGCTTTTTTATTTGTTCGTGCGATCATCTCCTCTGTTCGAGCGTAACTTGGACCTTTAACGGCTTGCCATCACGGAGCACGATGACTTCGACTACATCACCTACCTTGCTTCGGCGCAGGGCATCGGTAAAGTCGTAGAGATTCTTGATGGGCTGGCTACGAAATTCGATGAGCGTATCGCCAGCTAGCAGGCCTGCTTTGGCCGCAGGCGATCCCGGGCGCACATCGGAAAATCGGACGCCGTTTTCGACTTGCCCAAAATCGGGGATCGATCCGAAGTAAGGGCCGTAACCGGAGGCGCGGCTGGACCCCGTGCTGGTGGAATGAGTTTCTACCACGGCGATAAACGTGGGCTTCTCTGGAGCTTCATCGATGCGCACTCCGGTATCGGCCACGAGACTCACCACGCGGGCCGTTTCCTTGGCATCGATCTTCTCCCAGGTGTCAGAGGGTTTGTGATAGTCGGAGTGCAGCCCGGAGAAGAAAAATAGGACTGGGATCTGTTTGATCAAAAAAGACGTGTGGTCGCTCGATGAGTAGCCGCCTTCCGAATATTCGGCTTTCAGGCCATTGTGTGCGGTGGTCTCGTCGAGAATCGGACGGAAGGCTGCGGCCGTGCCGACACCGCCTATGTAGATCGTGTCTTTACTAACTCGGCCGATCATGTCCATGTTGAACATGGCGATGGCTTTGTTCAGCGGGAGGGTTGGCTCGCGCACCCATGCGGCAGAGCCAAGGAGCCCGAGTTCTTCGCCGGCGAAAGAGGCAAATAAGATTCCGCGGGGGAGTTGCCCTCTGAGCGGTGCGAGCAGACGCGCCAGTTCCAATAGGCCGGCGCTTCCCGACGCATTATCGTCTGCTCCGGGATGAAATTGACCGATCAGTGATGGCGCCAGCGAACCATATTCGCCTTTGCCTAGATGATCGTAGTGCGCTCCCAAAATGATGTACTCATCTGTCTTGCCCGGCAGATAAGCGAGCACATTGCTGACTATCGCATGCTTTTTCTTCACGCCCACTCTGAGGTTGATGTGAAGACTCTCTGGAAAAGCGAATGAGGCCGGCGCGCCCGAGGTTTCAATGCGGTGCGGCAAGCCGAGGAGATCTTTGTCTTTGCCCGCTTTGCCGAACGAAGTAGCAACGGCCTCGTTTGAGACCTGCACAATCGGGATGCCGATATCTTCCTGACCGCCGGCTCCGGAGAACCGTGGCAGCACATCTTTATCTCCATTGCTCGGTTTGCCCCTCAATACGATGACTGCTTTGGCTCCATGACGGCGCGCCAATATAGCTTTGGTGATAGGGTCTCCATAGTGAGTGGCACCGTCCTTCAATCGACCGTTCGATTCGAGCAGCGGCTCCCCTTCGAAAACCACCACGATCTTGCCTTCCGCGCTCACGCCGTTGTAATCGTCGTATTTCCATTCGTCTGCCGTAATGCCATATCCGGCAAAAACCACGCCGCCGCTGGCGCTGCCAGCAGCCGAGAAGCTGAAGGGTATGTATTCTCCTCCTAGTTTTGGCCTGCGTCTGGTGCCTGCTTCTTCAATCGAGAAAGCGTTGCCGCCGGTGAGTTCGGCGCCGGTAACGACATGCACAGGCTGCAGAAAACCTTTCGTTCCTTTAGGCTCTAGCCCCAAACTTGAGTAATTCCGTACGAGGAATTGTTGAGCCCTCGTGAGTCCCTTGTAGCCATCTCCGCGGCCTTGCATTTGTGGCGTTGTAAGAGTTCGGATGTCATCGATAACCCGGTCGGGATTTGCAGGTGCGATGGTTTGTGCCGTCAGCGCAAAGGACGCAGCAAGAAAGAAAACTGCGGCCCAGCAAAACACACGGGCCAGCCATGTCTTTCGGTGTAGCTCCTTCGAATGCACCTTTTGCGTCATTCTTGTTTGCATTTTTTTGGTAACAACACAAAATCCACGGCAGGGCTAAGCTAAATCAAATTGTCTTTGCAGTGCTCCGCAGCGCAAAGCGCCCTGGCTTGATCTAAAAGATGACCTTCAAGGCCAACTGCACGTTGAAGGGCTCGCCGGGGCCGATTCCGGGCAGCCCGAACTGCGATCCATTCGTGGAACCGATGGGGATTCCGCTGTTTCCAGTTCCGCCGTACGGCACATTCGAATAGATACCGTTGGCTCCGGTGAAGGTCGGGCTTCCAAGATTGATGCGATTGAACAAGTTAAAAATCTCGATACGAAACTGAGTGGAAACCCGTTCGTTGATTGGAGTCTCCTTAAGAACCGTGAAATCCACATCACCGAACCCAGGTCCGAAAAGTTGGTTCCGTCCCATGGTGCCGAACTGGCCGTAGTTGATGGTGAAAGAGTTGGGATTGATCCACTGCACAGGCTGGTGGTCCTGAACACTGTGGGAAACACCTTGATATGGATTTCCGGTCAGATTCGGACGGTCTGTGTTTTCGCCCGTGCCACTGGGATCCCCGAAGGCATCGACTGTGAAGGGCAATCCAGTTCGAAAACTAAGCAGACTGCTGAATCTCCACCCGTTCGTCACTAATCGCGGGCCGTGCGAAAACCGGGGCAGAGAATACAGAGCATAGGCCGTGAAGTTTTGTCTTGCGTCGAAGTCGCTGTTGCCATACTCCGCTGCGGGATCAAAACTATTCTGCGGCAGCGCCGTGAAACTACCGTAATCCAAGGTATGAGCAAACGTGTAGGCAAATTGTGACGTCAATCCGTGCCAAGACGAAGTTTTCAGAGTTGCCTGCAATGAGTTGTAATTCGAGTTCCCCCTGCTTTCGAGCTGATCAATGACCCCAAACTGAGGAAACTGCGAATAGTAGGGCCGTGTCGGATTGGGCTGGCCCGGCGCAAGATTGAAGTCGCTGCCGAGTGCCGCCTGGTTGAGATCTCTTAATAGCAACAGGTGCCGTCCCAGGCTCCCCACATAGCCGACCTGTGCAATGACTGCCTTACCCACAGCTGTCTGCAGATTGAGGCTGTAGTTGTAAAGGTAAGGCGTCTTGAAGTTCTGGCTCACTGAAAAGAGGTTGAAATTCGTATTCGTCGGCCACGGGATCAAAGAGCCGTCAGTTGGCAATGTGAAGCCGTTTAGAGTCAGGGTCTGAGACTGATTATTTCCGATCGGATTGCCTTGGACTCCGTCCGGCCCGCCGTTAAAGATGAAACTGTTGCCGAGGAACGGCGACACGTTGATCGTGTCGTAAGTGATACCAAAACCGCCGCGCAGCACTGTATTGCCATCGTTGAACGGTTGGTAAGCGAATCCAAGGCGTGGGCCGAAATTTTTCCAATCGCTCGGGTAGAGAGAAGGTATGCCCTCGCCGACTACAACCAGTCCCGCAGGTGCACTTGGGATGAAGGTTGAGAGGTCTTTGTTGCCGTCATGGATGGGGCCGCTATAGCTGTAGCGAAGGCCGAGATTGAGGTTCAGCCTGCGGGTCACTTGAAAGTTGTCCTGCGCGAAAATCGAGAATCCGTTGGTGTAAACCGTCCGCTCCGGATTGCCCGTGACAATGCTCGATTGGTAGACATATCCGGCCAGAAAATCTGCCAGCGCCGTGATGTTTCCATCGGTGATATTGGGATCCCCGGCCCAGGGCCCTTGGTAGCCGTCAAAACTGAAAGTGCCGCGTTGTCCGTTGTGGTAGAACTCGTCCACGTTCGATCGCCGGAATTCTCCACCCAGCCGCAATTGATGTTTGCCAACGTTGTAGCTGACGGCGTCGTTCAGGTGCCAGGTTGTGTCCTGGCGGCCGGAATAAGGGTTAGGACCGATGGGATCAAATGCCCCAATCGTGATGTTCGGGGCTCCAGCCAGTTGAGGATTGGTCACGCCCGTGTTCAGCCCCAAAGCGATCGGATTGAAGTTAGTATCGGCGTCGGCGAATGTCTGATCAAAGTAATTGAAACCAAATAGAAGTTGATTCGTCAGCCGCGGTGAAAATGTCGTGTTGTAAACCAGGGCCCAGTTCTCTACGTGCATGGGGGAAGACTCGAAGTAGGGAGATAGAAAAGAACTGGTGGGAGCCGTCTGATGACCCTGCCCCACAAACGCCCGCAACGATAGATGATTGCTTTCGTTGAAAGCATGATCGAGCTTCACGATTCCATTATTGCTATATCCATTCTCTGTGCCGGGATTGAAATAGTTGTCAGGTTGAGCGAGCCCGGTCAGCGCCGATGCCGGCCACAACCGCGCGATGAGGTTCTCGGAGACCGGATTAACAGGAACGTCGTACTGCGCAAGTACCGCGAGCGCAGCTTGCTGATAGGCCTGAGACGGCTCTGTAACCAGCGTTGGATTCCCGATATCGAAGCTCTGATGTTCAAAGCTGATGAAGAAGAAAGTCTTATTCTTGATAATCGGACCGCCAACGGTGAATCCATATTGCTGGTTCCGCAATTTGTTCTTCTGCGGAGTGTCCGAGCCGTTCGCTGCAAACACTGGCGATGTGGCCAGCGCTTCGTTACGGTCGTAGTAATAGGCATTTCCGTGCAGACTGTTGGTGCCCGACTTCAACACTAGATTGACCGTCCCGCCGGGGTTGCGTCCAGTCTCCGCGTCGCCTTGCGTCACCAGGGAAAATTCATCCACAGAATCAAGAGGTAATAAAATGCCTGGAATCCCATACACGCCACCCTGGTTCACTGCTGAGGTGTTAATCCATGAATCATTGTTGTCCGCGCCTTCGATCTGCCAGTTAACCTGTGTAGCCTGCGAGCCATTGATCGCGCTCATAAATCCCACGCCGTAGCCGGCGTATCCAGGAGTCACGGTGAGCAGTTGAGTGAAATCTCTTCCATTCAGCGGAATGGTTTGCACCGCAGCAGTTGCCAGGTCATCCGTCTGTACGGATGTCGTCGTGTCGACCGATAGTTCGGCCGCGGCGACATCTACTTTGGTTGCAATGGAGGCCACCGACAACTTCACAGGAAGGTGGTAGATGGTGCCCGCTTGAACCGCCACATGCAGAACCTCGCGGGCTTCAAAACCGGTAGCCCTTACTGTGACCGAGTACCCTCCCAAAGGAAGGTCCTGAAACGTAAATTCTCCGGCCGATGTCGTTACCGTTGAATAAACCTGGCCGGTTTCATCGCTTTTCGCGTTCACTGCCGCACCTGCCAAGAGGGCACCGGAAGGGTCTTCGACCGTGCCATGGATTCCGCCGCGAAATGTTTGCGCCCCTGCGGGATCAGAGACGTGAATGAGAACCAATACCAAGGCGAAACTTAACCACCGGCCCCAAAGACCGGCTCTCGTCGGTGACATTCTTTTTTGTCTCCGTCATTGATTTAGAGCCAGGTTTCTCCGTGCTGCGGAGTTCTCAAGTCGCAGTGTCTTTCCAGAATGAATATGACCACCGCACCAATGATCCGCGAGCATATCGATAAATCTCAAGTATATGAATAGACATAATTATAATACATTCCTCGCGGATGACCAAGTCCGTCCGAACTTGGGAGCATTGTCCCTGGCGTTGTTCACCATCAACGAGGCCAAACCGAAGTCCGAGCGTCCCCGCGGTGGCAATCATCCTTTCTGCAGATCGGCAAATTGCGATTCATGAGATCCCGCAGGCGTCGGGGAGTAGCAATCACCAGTTGCGAACCGGCTCGCAGACTTTGGATCTGCGACTTTTCCGATACGCCTCCGATGACGAGCGCAGCCTTAGACATTCTCTTCGTGCGCAATTGCTCGTATTGATCGTGAACCGGGTTTGCGTTATGTGGAATTGTTGTGCGCCAGACCCACCGATACGGGTCTGACAGTTGCGCAAGCAGCAGCCTTTTTGTGAGGGTCTATAATGGCGCAGCAATGGCCCTGACTCCTGGCACGAGAATTGGAGACTATGAAATTCTTTCGCCGCTTGGAGCGGGCGGCATGGGCGAGGTGTATCGGGCGAACGATTCGCGGCTGAACCGCGATGTTGCGATTAAGGTCTTGTCCGGGTTACTCTCCGCCGATCCAGAGCGCATGCAGCGCTTCGAGACGGAAGCGAGAGCGGCGGCCGCGCTGAATCATCCCAACATCCTGGCCGTTTACCAGATGGGGACATACGCACGCGTGCCCTATCTGGTAACCGAGCTGCTCGAAGGCAGTACACTGACCCAGATTCTCAAGCGCGGTCCGCTGCCGCTCCGCAAAGCGATTCAGTATGGAGTCCAGATCGCACACGGCCTGGCCGCCGCGCACGAAAAGGGCGTCATCCACCGCGACCTTAAACCAGATAACGTGTTCATCACCAAGGATGGGCGAGTCAAGATTGTTGACTTCGGCCTGGCCAAGCTGGTTCCAACCCAAGCGGCTCCCACGCACCATTCGCCCACTCTCACGGAACCGGGCGTAGTGTTGGGAACCGCGGGTTACATGTCTCCGGAACAGGTGCGAGGGCTGACCGTCGATCACCGCTCCGACATTTTCACCTTCGGCGCCATCCTCTATGAGATGGTAATGGGCAGGCAGACCTTTCAGAGGCCAACGTCAGCGGACACGATAAGCGCGATTCTGAACGAGGAGCCTCTATCCATCTCCCAGATTTCGCCTGACACGCCTTTGGCGCTGGAACGAGTCGTGCGTCGTTGTTTGGAGAAGAACGCCGAGCAACGGTTTCAGTCGGCGTCCGATCTGGCGTTCGCTCTGGAGGCGTTGTCGGATCCAGCAATCTCGTCATCCACCGCGGCCCACGCGATCTCGCAGGCTGCAGCCAGCCGCGGACGAACTGCTTTGGCCGGTGCTGCCATTGCGATGGTGCTTGGCGTCGCGGGGCTTGCTTATTATTGGATGCGGCCCGCTCCTGCGCCCACGGTCACAAACTACGTTCAGCTTACCCACGATGGCCAACCGAAATCCCTGATCGGAACCGACGGCTCAAGGCTCTATGTCGGTTTGGGAGAAGGGAGAATTGGGAATTTCTCATCCCGCGGCATCGCCGAGATGTCGGTTTCGGGCGGAGAACCGCAAGAGATTCCAATTACGCCTTCCATCAATATGGTTCCCTTCGACCTGTCGCCCGGCGGGTCCAACGTTCTCGTCGTGGACGGGCAAGGTGCTCCTGCCCAGGGTCCGCTGTGGAGTCTCCCGCTTCTGGGAGGTTCCCCGCGCAGACTCGGCAACTTCGCGGCAGAAACCGCCGCCTGGTCCCCCGATGGCAAGATGCTGGCCTACACCAACCTGGGTGATTTGTTTGTGGCGAAGGCGGACGGAACGGAGCCACGCAAGCTGCTGAGCGTGAAGGGTGACATCTTGCATGTAACCTGGTCTCCGGACAGTGCCCACTTGCGATTTGACTCTTCGGAGACCGCCGGAACTATCAGCGAGAACCTTGCCTGGGAGGTATCCCTGGCCGGAACCGATTTGCATCGTTTGCTGGCTGGCTGGCACACCCCACCAGACGAATGTTGCGGTAAGTGGACTGCAGACGGCAAGTATTTCGTGTTCCAGTCGAGGAGTCAGATCTGGACCCTTTCGCAGAAAGGCGGCTTTCGCCACTCAGAAGCCAAGCCAATTCTGTTGACTTCGAGTCCGTTATCGTTGTCTTCTCCGCTTCCCAGCAAGGACGGCAAGAAACTATTTGTTGTCGGGCAGAATTATCGTGGCGAACTCATGCGTTACGAGTCGAAGTCCGCACAGTTCGTGCCTTTTCTCGGCGGCATTTCGGCGGAATACGTTGATTTCTCAAAGGATGGCCAATGGGTCGCCTACGTCTCCTATCGTGATGGCACCTTATGGCGAAGTAAGGTCGACGGAAGCGAGCGCCTGCAACTGAGTTATCCGCCTATGTACCCGGTTCTGCCTCGCTGGTCTCCGGATGGCAAGAAGATCATCTTCTTCGAGTTCGGGTTCACTCCTGACAAACCTGCCAGAATGTATGAGGTGACACCCGATGGAGGGAGTCTGCGGCAATTATTACCCAACGACGCTCAGCAGCAATTGGACCCCAATTGGTCGCCGGATGGAAGCAAGATTATCTTTGCTGGCGAATCGAATAATCCTGACTCGATGATCCGCATCCTGGACATCGCGAGCCAGCAGATCTCTGACTTGCCTGGTTCACAGGGGCTGTTTTCACCACGTTGGGCTCCAAACGGCCGATATATTTCTGCCTTCTCAGCGGACTCGAGGAAGCTTGTGCTGTATGACGTCCAGACTCGGAAATGGACTGAGCTTGCCGAGGGCTCCCTGGGCTGGCTGAATTGGTCGCACGACGGACAGCACGTTTACGTTTTGGACACCGGAGGAAAAGACGCCGTCGTCAGAATTCGAATCAGCGACCACAAGGCCGAGCAGGTGACCGACCTGAGAAATTTTGTACGCACCGGCCGGTATGGAGGTTGCCTGGCTCTCGCGCCAGACGATTCGCCTTTGCTGCTTCGCGATACCGGCACGGTGGATATTTACGCCCTTGACTGGGAAGCACCCTAAGCAATCGGACGCTTGCTTCGGCAGGCGGACTGAACGGGACGATCAAGTGGACAAAAAGAGACTGAATGTCGGGATGATCGGTTCGGGATTC
>Ga0187782_10003242_pt1 | contig 12125 bp, 5 predicted proteins | sample 0715_SJ02_MP15_2_FD_132454 | JGI IMG/M metagenome (GOLD analysis project Ga0187782, IMG submission 132454) | Tropical peat soil microbial communities from peatlands in Department of Meta, Colombia - 0715_SJ02_MP15_20_MG | ecosystem: Environmental > Terrestrial > Soil > Wetlands > Peat | place...
AGGAACGCGACGCGGGCCTCGGTCGGGAGCTCGAGCGTGTGCCAGATCTCCTCGGACTGCTTTTCGAGCGCGGCGACGATCCGCGGATGGCGGTGTCCCAGGTTCAGGACGCAGATCCCGCCGACCCAGTCGATGAAGCGGTTGCCGTCGACGTCCTCGATCGTCGCGCCCTGGCCGATCTTCGGGGCGATGGGAAAGTAGTGCGGATAGCCGACCGCATCGGTCTCCCAGCGGGCCTGGTCCCCCAGGAGCTCGCGCGAACGGGGGCCGGGCGGCGGGTGGACGATCCGCGGCGCGTCCGGAAAGCTGAGCCAGCCGGCCGGGTCGGTCATGGCCACCTCGACGAGCGTCGAGTAGTCCGGGACATATCAACCCTCGGAAGGAGGCCGGGACGGGCGGCCGAGGGCCGCCGACCTAGCGCGGCGCGGTCGCGACGATCACCCGGAACCCCGCGTCCCCTTCGACGGCGATTCCCGCGACGCCCTCCACCAGTGCGGCCTCGCCCGCGTCCACCGCGCGGCCATCGACGGCGCCATGGCCGGCGAGACCGTAGACGAGCGCCTTCCGGGAGTGGCCGACGCGCCGGAACGTCGTGCTCGGGACGACGAAGTTGATCTCGGCCGCCTCGAAGCCCGAGGCGGACGTCATCGGTCCCCCGTCCCCGACGAGCGGCCGGACCTGCGCGTCCTCGTCGTAGCGCGGGGAGGTCGGGGGCTCGCTCGCCTGGAGGCGCGGCTTGCCGGCCGGGAACCCGGGGTTCTCGACGACCAGATTGAACCAGCGGATCGGTCCCCGGCGGGCCGGCGAGATCGTGTGCATGATCTTCGACGACGTGGAGATCAGCCGGGCCGAGCCGGGCGCAAGGGACTCGGCCGGAAGGGTGTCGACGACGTACGACGCCACGCCCTCGACGAGGAACGTGAGCACCTCCTCGTTCTCGTGGGCGTGCGGCGGGAACGCGCGGCCCTGGCTCGTGATCACCTCGCCCGCCCGGCTGAACGGGGGCCATGCGGGTTGCTTGGAGGTCGGGAGGACGAGCCGCGTCGGGGCGTTCCGGGTTTCGAGCTCCCCCGGTACGACCCGCAGCGTCGGGGCGGTGTCGGGCGTTTCCATCCGGTCGGGGAAGGCGCGCGCGAGAGTAAAACAGGGCGCCCTAGCCGCCGGGAGGGGAGGCTTACGGTGGGGCGCCGAGGTGGGCCCAGATCGTGTTGAATCCGTAGATGATCGCGGCGATCCCCGCGAGGACCAGGACGATAAGGAAGAAGGCGTTGAAGCCCAGCCACACCTTCGGGTAGCGGGCCGCGATCTCCGGGGACATCGGGGCCACGTCCGGGGTCGACGGCGCGACCACGAAAAAGTCGATGTAGAGGGTGACCGGGAAGCTCAGGATGGCCGCGCCGCCGAACGCGAGGTAGAGCGCGAACGCCTCGGTCGGGTCGAGGGTGAGCGATAGGTTGTACGCCCGGTAACCGTAGAAGATGAGCGCCGAGCCGACCAGGACCCCGAGGATGCCCGCAAAGCTCGTCGGGAGGCGGAGGCGCACGGTGAGCGCGAACGCCACGAGTACGATCCCGCCCATCGTGAGGGCGTCGAAGAAGAGGATGTTGTACGCGGCGAGCACGTTCGTGCCGTCGGGGAGCGTGACGTTGAGCGGCCAGGTGAACTCTCCCCACAATGCGAACGCCAGCAGGACCACGCCCAGAATGCCGAGGACGAGCGCGCCGGCACGTAGCTGCGTCTGCGCGCGGGCCACGTCGTGGCTGCGCATCGACATCCAGACCAGGAAGGCGGTGTAGAACACCGCGACCGCGACCAGCGTGATCAGGTTGAGGACCAGTCCCAGGTCGTCGATGAACGTCATTCTTCGTCCTTGGGCCCACCCACGCACCCCGGTCGTTCTTGATAGATGTTCCGGTGGACGGGTACGGGCGGGGGTTCGGCGGCAAAACCCTTAGTGGCGGCACCCTAGCGGCCCCGGAGAGGCGACGACGACCGCATCGTTGCGTCGGGTCGACACCCATCTGCATCTCAGCCGGTGGTGGCGGGATATCCGCCGGACCGGCTACCGACGCGACCTCGACTACTCGGTGCGCGGCCTGCTGGCCGAGATGGACCGCAACGGGATCGGTCACGGCCTCTTGCTCCAGCTGCACGAGGCGCCCACGGTCGCCGATGGACTCTCGGACGGCCGGGCGTCGTTTCGCGCGAGCGGGGGTCGGCTTCGGCCGGTCACCACCGTGGATCCGACGCGAGGGAGGGCGGAAGTCCGGCGCGCCCTCGAGCTTTGGGACCGGGAGAAGGAATTGGCCGGTATCAAGCTCTATCCCGGATATCGCTCGTTCTATCCCCACGACGTGCGCCTCGCGCCCGTCTACGAGTACGCGCATCGTCGGGGCCTGCCCGTGCTCTTCCATCAGGGCGATACCCTCGACGGGCTGGGACTGGTCAAGTTCGCCCGCCCGATCGAGATCGACGAGGTCGCCGGCCGCTACCGGGACGTCAACTTCGTGCTCTGCCACTTCGGGAACCCCTGGATCGCCGAAGCGGCCGAGATCGTCTACAAGAACGACAATGTCTACGCCGACACCTCGGGCCTCTTGGGGCACCCGAAGCTCCCGTACTTCGACCGGATGGTCCGACAGTCCCGCGAGGTGCTCCAGCAAGCGATCATCACCGTAGGGCAACCGGACCGGATCCTCTACGGTTCCGACTGGCCCCTGCTCGAGCTGCGCGAGGCGATCGACCTCGTCGACCAGCTCGACCTGCCCGCGCGCGACCGCGTCGCCATCCTCGGGGGGAACGCCCGGCGCCTGTTCCGCCTGCCACCGGAGTACCGCCCGAAGGGCGGTTCGTCATAAGTCCGGAACATCTCGCCCGCAACAGCGGGGGTTGCGACGCGATGGACGCCGAGGAGATCCGCCGAGTGGTGCGGGAAACGAACTACGTCACGTGGCGACGCCAGGGGGGATGGGACCCGCTGGTCATCGCTCGAGCGTCGGGATCGAAATTCTGGGACGCCTCGGGCAAGGAGTACCTCGACCTCTCCTCGCAGCTGATCGCGACCAATCTCGGTCACGGAAATCCGGCCGTCGCCGAGGCGATCGCGAACCAGGCGCGCACGCTCGCCTACGCGGCCCCGGGTTTCGCTACCGAGGCGCGGGCCGCCATCAGCTCGGCGCTGCTCGAGGTCCTTCCCTCTGGTCTCTCGCGGTTCTTCTTCAGCACCTCGGGGACCGAAGCGAACGAGGCCGCGCTCAAGATCGCGCGGGCCGTCACGGGGCGCACGAAGGTGATGGCCCGGTACCGGTCGTACCACGGCTCGACCGCCGCGTCGATGTCGGTCACCGGGGAGTTCCGCCGGCGGGCGAGCGAACGCCTCCAGAAGGTCCCGGGGACCGTCTTCGCCCCGGACTGCTACTGCTACCGCTGCCCGTTCGGACTGACGTACCCCAGCTGCGGGGTCGCCTGCGCGGAGTACGTCGACTACCAGCTCGAGCGCGAGGGCGACGTGGCGGCGATGATCGTCGAGCCGGTCGTGGGGACCAATGGGGTGATCGTCCCGGTCCCCGAGTATCTTCCTCGGCTCCGCGAGATCACGAAGCGACGGAACGTCCTCCTGATCGCGGACGAGGTGATGAGCGGCTGGGGCCGCGTCGGCGAATGGTTCGCCGTCGACCGCTGGAAAGTGCAACCGGACCTCCTCACGACCGCGAAGGGGATCACGGGGGCCCAGATCCCGCTCGGGCTCACCGCGACCACCCCGGAGATCCACGACGCGTTCAACGAGGCGTACTTCCCGCACGGTCACACGTACGAGGCGCACCCGCTGACGCTCGCGCCCGGCGCCGCCGCGATCGGCGAGTACCGTCGCCTCGGTTTGATCGAGAAGTCCCGAAAGGACGGCGAGTATCTCCTCGGGCGGCTCCGGGAGATACAGCAACGCCACATCTCGGTCGGCGAGGTCCGCGGTCTCGGTCTCTTCGCCGCGGTCGAGTTCGTCAAGAACCGAAAGACCCGCGAGCCGTTCAACACCGAGGACGACAAGATGGCCGGTCGTCCCCTGCTCGTCGATCAGGTGACGGGTGCCATGTTGAAGGAGGGCGTCTTCTGCATCGGCTGGGTCTCGCACTTGATCGTCGCGCCCCCTCTGATCGTGACGCGGGCGGAGCTCGACCACGGCTTGGACGTACTGGACCACGCCTTGGCAATCGCCGATGCTCGGGCGGAACCCGCATAGCCAGTTCGCGAGGTGTCCTTCACAACGTCGGCCTCGGGCCTACTATCTTTCTAGATATTTCCGATTCTCCAAAGGTCGCATACATATACGGGAAGTGCGATTCAAGAGAGGGCGCCAGTCTGCCAAGCGCGGGGAGCTCGGCGGAACGGCCACGAACTTCACCGCCCCGCGCTCCCCCGCGCGGGAACTTTTCGAGGCTCGTCACCCCCGGAGCGTTCTCCCTAGCATTGGCAATCTTCGTCGGGCTTCTGATGCTCGCCCAGCCCACCTCGGCGGTGGTCGATAGTCCGTTCACAGGACTGCACTCCGCCCCCTCCTCCACATCGAATACGGGGCCGACCCCCCCTCCGCCGCCGGTGGTCTCTCCCTTGAGCTACCAGCTTGAGATCGACTCGCCGGCCGGTGCCACCGGAGCTGCGGAGGCGGCGATCCCGTCCGATGGCGACCTCCTGAACTACACGATCACCTACGATCCATCGACGAATGCGGTGAGCTCGACGGTCACCGATGTGACCACGGGAGCATCCACGTCGATCCAGTACACCATTACCGGACCGTTTTCGACGCCCTCCCCGGGCACGTACCTCTTCGGGGTGGGCGCGGGAACGGGGGGAGGGTACGCGAACTGGGCCGCGAAGGACATCTCCCTGACCGGGTCGGACGGCACGACCACGGTCCTTTCGAGCGCTCCCAACGCGATCTTCCACGAACCGATCTACGTTCAGGGCTCGGTCACTCCGAGCTACGACAATTCGACCGGCGCGCTGGTGCTGATCCCGGATCCCTCTCCGTTCGTCTGGGGATTGGGAGTCTTCCCGTACGTCTACGACGGCGGGAACCTGACGCTCACCCTCTTCGCCAATTTCACGTCGGCGGAGGCCGCCCCGGTCGCCTCGGACGGCCTCGAGGAGTACCTCTTCATGAGTCCGGACCTCGTGTCCTCCGCGCCTCCCTCGGGCCTCATCAACGCGCCGCCGTTTTCGGGTAATCTGCCGGTCGTCTCGGGCATCTATCGGTACAGCATCCAGGGGGACGTCCCCTGGCCGCAATCCTCGGTTCCGTACTTTGATCTTCAATGGGACCCGGCGTGGGCGGAACGCGGCATCGACACCCCCGAGTTCAACGTCTGGGAACCGTACCCGACCGGCACCTTCATCACGAACTTCTCGGCCGATCCCTCCGCCGTCGCTCCCGGGGCGCCGACCAACTTCACGACCAACATCTCCGGAGAGCCGGCGAACCTCACGTACTTCTACGGAGGGCTCCCTCCCGGATGCGTTACGCAGAACGCCTCGAGCCTGGTCTGCGCTCCCACGACCCCCGGGACCTACTCGGTATGGGTCAATGTCACCGGCGCGGGTTCGTGGGAGCTCGCGCGAACCAACGTTACGGTCGAATCCCCGTCGAGCGGCGCGACCGCGTGGAATGAGTTTCACGGCGATGCGGCGCATGCGGGCCTCTCGGTGTCGAACGGTCCCACCTCCCCGACGGTCGCTTGGTCGGCGCCCACCTCCGCCGGCACGGGAGGAATCACCGTCGATGGCCCCTACCTGCTGGTCACGGAAGCCGGAGGGGACGGTCCCGCGGGTGGGGCCGCTCCCTACGTGTTCGATGCGAGTAATGGGACCAGTGTCGGGAGCCTTCCCAGCTCCACCCTCGGAACCGGCTACTCCCCCGCGGAGGGCGGAGTTGCGTACTACGAGAGCTACTCGTGCTTCTTCTTCTTCTGCTCGTGCGACCTCGTCGGGGATTGGATCAGCAACGGATCCGTCCTGTGGGAGGACGGGGTGGGCTGTGCTCCGAGCTTCAACTCAGAGTTCGGCTGGTCGGCCGCTTCCGCCGAGGGCGGCACGGTGTTCTACGCGATCCAGGGATCGGGCGGCCTGACGGCGTACTCGGGCGCGAACGGCGGGACGGAATGGTCGACCGGACTCCCCGGAGGGGCGTGGGGTACTCCCACCGTTGGCGGCGATCTCGTGGTCGTGGGCTACGACAACGTCGATTCCGTGTCGGCGTACTACGTGTCGAATGGCACCGCGGCGTGGACGGTGCCGATCAACGGGACCCTCGGGAGCTCGCCGGCGTACGCGAACGGAGTGTTCTACTTCGGAAGCACGGACGGATACGCCTACGCCGTTAGTTCCGACGGTTCGACCTTGTGGAACGTCGCCGTGGGCTCGGCGATCGAAGCGACCCCCGCGGTCGACGGCACGACCGTCATCGAGGCCGACCAGGGCGGATCGGTGCTCGCGCTCAACGCTGCGAACGGGGCGACGCTCTGGAACTTCACGACAGAGAGCGGCATCGACGCGTCACCGGCGATCTCGGCGAATGGTCTCGTCTACGACGGGAACGCAACCGGCACGCTCTTCGCGCTCAACGAGCGGACGGGCGCCGAGAGCTGGCAAACGACCCTATCGGCAGCGATCACCTCGAGCCCCGCGCTCGCCGACGGGATGCTGTTCGTGCTCACCGCGGACGGGACCGTCTCCGCGTTCTCCTACACATCGTCCGTCCTCGCGCTCAACGTAACTGTCGCCGACAGCAGCGAGGCTCCGATCGCGAACGCGAGCGTCACGGTCGACGGCGCGACCGCCCTGACGAATGCCGAGGGAGAGGTCGCCTTCCAGCTCCCGTACGGGACGTACAACGTCTCCGCGTCGCTCGCCGGCTACCTTCCCGATTCCGAGGAAGTCACCTTGCACCAGCCGGCGTCCGTCGAGATGACGCTGGCCCGTCCCTACGATTTCCTGGGACTCATTCCGGCGTCGCACCTCAACATCACGGAGACCCCGACCGGCTACCAGATCTCCTTGCTGACCATGTTCCCCGAATCGGCCACGGAGATCTTCTTCGATTGGGTCCCGGAAGGGGTACTCCCCGTCGGTTCGGGCTGGGTGAACTTCAGTGCGCCCGACGTGCCGAGCTACATCGTCATGGCGGCCGACTACGGCACCCCGGACTACCCCGACGCCTACTACGCGAACCCTTCGGTCACCGTGTTGCCGCCCACCGACAACGGGTGCGGCGCCTTCGAGGACGTGGCGCAGGATCCGTGGAACCCGAGCATCTCGGCGAGCCCCGACCCACCCGTCCTCGACCAGCCGACCACCGTCAGCGTGGTGCTCTACAACAGCTGCCCGTACCAGCTCAATATCAGCGAGCTCAACTTCGAGATCTCCGGGCTCGACGCGGGGGGCACGGGCTGGAGCCCGATCGGCACCATCTACAACATCACCCTCGCGGCCGGGGAGAGCCTGAGCGAGAGCGTGATCTGGTCGACCCAGTTCGACCCCGCGCTGGTCGGGCTCCACCACTGCGTCCGCGTCTACGCGACCTACCTCACGATCCCCCCGCCGCAGTGCCCGGACAACTACTGCCCGATCCAGCACAACCTCGACATCGAGCCGAACCTCCTCTCCGGAGTAGAGGGGAGCGCCCACTTCGTACTCGGGAGCGTGAGCCCCGAGGCGGAGAACGCCAGCGTGACCGTGACCCAGTCGCTGCCCGCGGGGTGGTCCACCTCGTTGACGGTCAATGGCGCCACCTACCCATCCCCCGGCACCGACAACCTGACGGTCGCGGCCGGGCAGGTCGTTTCGGGCACGCTCACCGTGATCCCCGACCCCGCGACCCCCGGCACGGGTTTCATCAACGTCTCGGTCTCGATCAACGGGGTCCTCTACGGCGGCTTCGAGAAGGAGATGGAGGAATTGCCCATCGGCCACTACGGCGTGGCGTTCCAAGAGTCCGGTCTACCGGCCGGGACCCCGTGGTCGGTGACGTTCAACGGTCTCACGCACTCCGCGACCGGCGCCACGATCGACTTCAACGGGACCAACGGGAGCTACCCGTTCTCGATCGGCCCCGTGACGAACTACGTCGCGTCCCCCGGCTCGGGGTCACTGACCGTGAGCGGAGCCTCGGCCGAACAGAGCATCACGTTCGACCTGGCGGACCTCGGACCGCAGTACTGCGTCTCGCTCTCCCCCGGACCCTTCGGCCCGAGCGCCGGCCTCGAGCGTGATCTCGAGGACGGCGATTACTCCGCGAGCCTGAACTTCTCGGGCGGCCTCAACATCACGCCGGCGATCTCGGTCTGCGTCGGGACGAACGGGGCGCTGATTCCCTCGCCGACGTTCGTCAACATCACCGAGAGCGTCACCGAGCTTGCGACCATCAAGGTCAACGCGAGCGGTGCCTACGCCTACTCCGACGAGGACGATCCGGCGGTGCTCGCCGGCCCGTACCCCCTCGGCTTCATCTGCGTCGCATTCCCGGTCTGCTTCGACATCCAGGCCGAGATCGATCTCGAGGTCAACGCCTCGCTCACGGCGGCGGCGCTCCTCGAGTTCGATCAAGGGGTCGTGATCTCCACGTCGCAGAACTACTCGTTCCTCACCCACTCCTGGCAACAGGTGCCGACGACCGAGTCGTGCGTGAACTCCTCCGCGTCGCTCGCCACCGGTTGCACGACGTTCATCGGGTCCGCGTCGATCGAGGGCGATCTCGACGTACGCCTCGGGCCGATGGTGAGCATCGAGGCCGATGGGCTGGCCGGCGTGTTCTTCTACCCGTACGCGGAGCTGAACCTCTCGGCCGGATTCGCGACGAGCGGGGGACCGGTCGGAAGCTGCGGGACGGCCTCGATCGGCTGGGACCTTGCCGAGCCGTGGGCCGCGGCGTGCGCCGCGATCGGGCTCGAGGTCGGCGGCAACGTCCTCGGCGACGACTTCGACACGTCCGACTGGACGCTCTTCGGCGACCCGGTCGCCGCCTCCGTCATCGCGTGCAACGCGACCTCGGGGGCCTGCGGGAGCGACTACTCCGTCGGACCCGGCGCGCCGCTCACGCTCAATGCGGACGCCGCGGCGGGCGGCGCCGCCTTCACCTGGACCTCGTCCTGCCTGAGCGCCCCGGTCGAAGGCTCGACGCTCGTGTTCACGGACCCGGACACCGGCGTCACGACGTGTCACGTCGTGCTCAACTCGGGCTTCCCACTCGCAGTCCCGGCGCTGTCACTCTCCGAGACGATCCTCACGATCTCGGTCGCGCCGACGTACGACGTTATCTTCATGGTCAACGAGCTCCCCAGCGACAAGCAACATTGGAGCGTCTCGCTGAATGGCGACACGATCGACCCGACCGGGCCATCTTCCGTGACGTTCCACGTGCCGAACGGCACCTATCCCTACGTCATCTTAGGACCGTACGGCTACCGCGTCGTGGGGATCCCACCGGCCGGCAACGTCACGGTGAACGGAACCTCGGTCACCATCGACGGGAATCCCCTCACGACGTTCGCCTTCGAGCGGGGGACGACGTACCGAATATCGTTCGTCGAGATGGGCCTCCCGCGATTCACCGAGTGGTGCGCGGCGGTCGGCGGAACCGTATGCACGGATCACCGGACCCTCTCGTTCCATTCGATCACTCCCGGCGAATTCCCCTACGCGGTGTCGCTCGTGCCCGGCGAATCGGTGGCCGTGTACTTGGACGGAACCGAGATTCCCCTCTCGGGCTGGCTCTCGGTGACGGGCCACGTGCGCATCGTCCTCCGCTTCACGCCCGATCCGTCGGCTCCCCGCGGCGCGGGTCAGGAGCCCCTGGAGAAGTCCGGTGTCGCGCTCGGACGGATTCCCTGGACAATTCCCGCACCTGCGCTGTCGGTCGTGCCGGCCGCGTTGCCGGCGGCCTGTCCGACGGTCCGAAGTCCGGCGGCATCGCCCCGGGTCCCCGACTGATTTCGAACCCGACTGCTCTGCGGTGACCCCGTCGTCGGTGATCGCCGCGTGTCGACGGTCGGGTCAGGGGGGACCGACGTAGTTCAGGGGAGCGTAGTCCCCGCCCGGAACGATGTACGGAGAGTTCCCCCAGGGCGTGGTAGCATTCTCCGTGTAGGGAATCTGCCCGAACGGATTGTTCGCCCCGTTGAACTCGTTGTACGTCCCGTAATCCCACCAGTAATTGCCGCCCTGCCAGGAGGTCCCGAGGATGCTCCCGACCAGGGGGTAGAGCGGGAAACCCGCCGCATAATGGACATGGGACGCCGACTGAACCGTGATGTTCCAGCGGTTCGACCAGAGCTCGGTGGTGTCGTTGTAGAGATTGAAGATCGTCTGCCACGCGGTGGTCGGCGTGTCGACGTAATTGTTGTAGAGAGTGTCGCCCGACTCCGCGACGACGATCCCGATTCCCCAGGCGTACGGGATCGCGTAGCCCAGCCCGGACGCCGGCGCGGGCACCTCGTGGAGAGTGTTGCCCCAGACCGTGTTGTGCCCACCACCGAAGAGAAGGAGCGCGCCGCCCCCGTCGACGTTGAAGGCATTCGATGCGACGAGATTGTCGTCCGAGTTGTAGAAGACGACGTCGTAGGGGGTCCAGTAGGTGGGGGCGTAGACGTTGAAGTCGAACCAGCCGGTGACGTTCGTGCCGCCCACGAGGGCGACGTGGCGGACGTCCTGGAACCAGAAGGGCAGGTTGTTCTCGAAGGGCGAGGAAATGAACTCGCCCTGGAACTCGGTCAGGAACGACGCCGGTCGCACAATCGACACGCTCGCGGTCGTGTCCACGAGGAGGACGCCGGCGAAGACCGGGTAGCCGTAGTCGTTCAGGACGCCGAAGAGCGGACCGATCGGAGCGTACTGGTCATTGACGAGCCGGTAGGGGGAGGTGGGTGTGCCCGACCCGTAGTACGAGATCGCGGGCAACTGCGAGTTTTGCCAGGCGAAGAGCGGCGTGTAGATTCCGTACGCGTAGTCGACGCGCAGGGTTCCGCTCAACCGGCTCGAACCGTGGGCGGGAACGACGAGGGTTCCGCGGGACGGCGCGTGGTTGCTGAGCTCGAGCAGGTAGGCGTAGGTCCCGGGGGCCAGGAAGAGCGTGTCCGTGAAGATCGTCGGCGCGTATTCGGGGTCCGCGTAGACGTACGGGCTCGGCGCGGCGGTCAGGAAGAGGAACGCGTTCGACGGCTGAAGCGCGAGATGGACCGGGACGACCCCTTCGGCGCCCCCCGCGTTCCACAGCCCGGTCAGTATCGCCGGGCCGGTGGAGACCACGCCGTACGCGGGGAGGTGGTCGGGACCCCCCGGCGCGTTCGACCAGCCCACCGAGGCGCCGATCACGGTCTCGCCCGTTTCTCCGCCGTACCCGTACGCCGAGGGGACGTCGACGTAGTGCCCTCCGGACTTGTAGGCGAGGCCGATCGTCGCATCCGCGATCGCGAGGTCCGCCTGGCTGCCCCCGTTCGGTCCCCCCAGGATCATCTCGAAGTCATCGGTAAGGCCGACCGGGTTGTAGAGGAAGCCGTTCGCGGAGTAATTCGACGGCGCGGGAAGTCGCGCTCCCCCGGGGGCGGTCGAGTTGAACACCGCGAAGTCCCACGGTGCCTGATAGGTTCCCGATGGGCTCGAGATGTCCGCCGTGAAGAAAACCGCATCCCGACCGTGCACGAGCGTCGAGTTGAGGTAGAAGGTGAGCTGGAAGGGGTAGGTGACCGTGAACGGTCCGATGAAAGCGTAGTAGAACTCGTTCCCGACCTGGACGCCGAACGGGCCGTGGGAGTAGAACACGTTCGACGTGAGATTACCGATCGGGCTCGAGAAGTTCCAGATGTTGGAATCGAGATAGAGCTGATCCGCGTCCGGGTAGTAGAGCGCGATATCCTGGGTCCAGAACGAGTACCCGCCCTGCCCGAAGAGCGTCACGTTCGTCTGGACGGCGTTGAGCTGGATGTCGTAGCCGTCCGGCGAACTGTCGGCGAGATCGAGACCGTGGATCCCCGTCGCGGTGGTATCGATCGTGCCGCGGACGCTGGTGGTGTTGACGATCGAAGGCACGATCGTTCCACCGGGTCCGGCGCTGAGACCAAAGTCGGCGACGCCCATGG
>Ga0187782_10003243_pt1 | contig 12123 bp, 7 predicted proteins | sample 0715_SJ02_MP15_2_FD_132454 | JGI IMG/M metagenome (GOLD analysis project Ga0187782, IMG submission 132454) | Tropical peat soil microbial communities from peatlands in Department of Meta, Colombia - 0715_SJ02_MP15_20_MG | ecosystem: Environmental > Terrestrial > Soil > Wetlands > Peat | place...
CACTTTGACGGGCAGTTGGTAAGTATATTGTGCCGTGAGGTTGTGCCGAATATCGTAGTCGCAGTTTCCATAATCTCGGCCAAGCTCTCCCGGCAGCGGCGACAAAATTCCTCCCGCGGAAAACTGGAGGAATCCGCCGTTCGAGACCGTATCCAGGCAGTGGCTCCAGGTGTAGTTGATTTGCCCTTGAAGGCCATACCCCATGCGCTTCATCGCAGTGAGTTGCAGCCCATTGTAGTGGCTGTTCGCTCCAGTCGAGAATTGCGTGACAGCGCCAAAGCGGCAATCCGGCAAGCCATTCGAGGAACAATTGGGAAGCGCCGGAGGGACGCTGGGCTGTATGTAGGGGAACGGTGCAAAACAGCCAGGGCAGACTGTTTGATAGCCATTCAGTTGCGTGGTGTACGGCTGATTCACGGCACGTGTGCCCACGTATTGAGCTTGAATACTGACCGTCGTCCCGACTTGGTGTTCAACGCCAAGACTCCACTGCATGAAGTACGGCGCGTGAAGTTCGCCACTGGGTACGGCAGTGATGGCGACTGGTGGCAAGCATGAAGCTGGGTTCGCAAGTGGAGAAGCGCAGGAAAGTTGGCCTTGCCCAAACCCCGAAGTAAACCGCTGATTCGCGGCAACCGTCGCATCGACCGCGCTGTTCGGGACTCCCGGTGCGATCGCGCTGCCGCCCACAGTACCCAAAAGGCCTCCCTGAAACGTCTGGACGTAAGGTGGGTTCATGCCTACGAGATCGGCAACGGTTCCGGGCAGAATATCGCTAAACAATCCAAACCCAGTTCTCAACACGGTATTGGGTTCAAACTGCCATGCGATGGCGGTTCTCGGTTGCAGGATCGCCAGCGGAGTGGATGAGAACAGATTCCCGAGGTGGGTCTGAATCGCGGCGTTGAGCGGCTGATTGAGATCGTGCGAGATCGAATCAAACGAACCTGGAAGACGGGCAACCTCGTTATGCGGGTTGAACGGATTGGAATTGAACGTATCGCGCAGACCAATCGTCCATGTTAGCGTTCTGGTCAGCTTCCACGTGTCTTGAGCGTATAAATCGAGATTCAAGAAGTTGAACGGTTCGTTTGCGTTCGTCGGAAATGTCTTCGTCGCCGTGTACGCCACGCCGTAGATAAATTGTGGCAAGTCCGTATACGTAACAAGTGGAACTGTCCCTTCGCCGAAATCGTAGTCGTTCAACCGAAAGATGCGAACATTTGTGCCCATCCGGATCTCGTGCGAACCCCGACTCCAAGCCAAATTGTCGTTTACGAAGAACCGCGATGCTCGTCTTCCCTGGAGCCAAGTGTTATCGAGACCTCCGATTGTGGTGAACGGGGCATTCGCACCACTGCCCTGCAGGACTATGGGGAAGGCAGCCAGTGTGTTCTGGAAATCGCTCGGTGCGAAGAGGCTCGAATACCACGAGAACGCTAGATTGAAGTAATTCACTAGATTCTGCGAGAAGACATGCGTGTAGCCCGACGCGAAAGAGTAGAGGGGCTGTGGCGAGATCGCATTGAAGACCGAGTTGACCGGGTCCGTCCAGACGGCTTGCAGACCAGTGTCCGACTGAAAGCGGAACCACGCAGTGTCGGACTTGTTGATGTTGTAGTCGATGCGGGCGGTCTGTACCTGCTCGTGGTCATCGCTGGAATGGGAAACGCTTTGCCGATTGGCACAGAAATTGCCATCGTTCGCGACTGCGGGCGGTCCCCCACCAACATCGTAAGGACACCCAAGCACGCGGAGAGGAGTGCCGCCGGTATTGCCGTTGAGCGAGAACATCTTTTGATAAAACGGCACAAGCTGTGGGGCCGGGGCATAGGTTGACTCAGTCACGGAATCGATTCCGCCAAGTGGAAGCTGCTGCAGCACGTATTGCTGGAAAACTTGGGTTGGCACCGTTGCTGGAGTGACGATGGGTAACGCAATCCGCATCCACTCGCTGTCGAAAAAGAAGAATAGCTTGTTGTGAATAATCGGCCCGCCCAGACTGCCGCCGAAATGGTTCACGTTGGAACGCGGCTTGTAGCTCCCTGGCGTGGCATTTGTAAAGTAGTCCGCTGCGTTGAGAATCGAGCCGTTCCAGAGCTCGTAAAGATTGCCATGGAATTGGTTCGTGCCGGATTTGGTGACGTAGTTGACCTGAGATGCGCCGTACCGGCCTTGGTCCACTGAATAAGACAGTGTGTTCACGGTCACTTCCGAAATCGAATTCAGCCCCAGAACAAGATTTGTCGAGAGCCCGCTGTTGAGGTTTGTAAGCGGGTCGTTCGTTTCCAGCCCGTCAACGATGTACCCGTTGGAAAGAGCGGGCAGGCCATTGAATTCCACGTTGCCATACCCGTTCTGACTGCCTACAAAATCGTTGCTGCTTCCAGCCGTGTTGATGAGGGCACCGGGCGCGAATTGCAATGGATACGTCAAATCGCCACCCGGATTGGGGAGATCTTCGAGGGCGGGCGCATCGAGAGTGGTCGAAGTGTTTGCGTTGCTGGGATTGATGATCGGGGCTTCTGAACTGACCTCCACAGTCTCATTCGAATGAGCTACCTTGAGGGTGAAATTGACTGTTTGCTTCTGTCCCAAACCTGAGAAGACGTTGTCCGCAGTTTGCGGTTCAAAGCCCGGCGCCGCGATCTGGACCCTATAAGCACCGGGCTTTAGCTGCGGGAAGTTGAACCGCCCTGCTTCATCTGTCCTGACGCTGCGCTTCGATCCGGTGTCGATGCTACTGATGGTTACTGTTGCGCCGGGCACTACCGCCCCCATCGAATCTGTTGCCCGCCCTTGAATGGCGCTCGTGGTTTCACCTTGCGCCTGTGCGCCCGGAGGAACCAGGAGGAAGACGGAAACAGCAAAGAGTGTGAGAGCGAATACGTCGCAGGCCATCCACTTGCAGTGCGGACTCATGATGATGTCTACCTAATCTCAAGTGCCGAAATTGAGGGTTGGCCCCACAGGCTAGAAATTAGGATACATCATGTGACGTTAACTATGGTAAACAGTTTTGTGAAAATTATGATTTAGTAACCCAGATTCTCTCCGCAGCCGGCATCCCAAGGCGAATCTGCCGTCTATTGACCGCGAGGGAAACGGTGCCATCATAATTTCGGGCTTCCACGGATACGGGCACGCCTGGGCGGATTCCTTCCTTGTCGAAGAATTCCAACAACTTACGATCGCGTTCGTAGACACTCGCGACGGTGTATTTCGAGCCGGGTTCTGCCTCGGTGAGCAGCCGCAAACCTCTCTTGCGACGCTCCGCTGGGCTGCGCAGGGTCAATCCGTTTCCGTGCGGGCAGGTATCTTTGTGCCCGAGTCTCTCGACAAGGTGTTTCTCAAACGCCGGTGAAACGGCATGTTCCAGCCGCTCGGCTTCGTCGTGGACCTCATACCAAGCCATGCCGAAAATCTCGGCCAGCATTCGCTCGATCAGGTGATGGCGGACAATTGTGCGCTCGGCGATCTCCCGACCTTGTGGGGTGAGCCGGATGTGTCCGTCAGGTTTGACCGAAACCAGGCCGTCTTTGGTCAGACGCTTCAGCGCGAACGTCACGGCGGGGCGAGTGACTGACAGCCAGTGCGCAAGCGTGGCAGGAATAACGGCTTGGCCCTCCGCTTCGGCCTCGGCTATCGCCTTCAAGTAATCCTCTTTGGAAATCGTAATCATCTGCTGTCAGTTACTCTGACAATCTGAGCCGTTCAAAGGTCGGCCAAAGTCTGGGTGGGATAATACTGACGCAAATGACAATAGCGTCGCAAATCCCGATGGCAGATCCGGTTCGCAAGGTCCAGCGCATTCAGCAGATTACTATCATTTGGATGAGCATTGAAGCGGCAGTGTCGCTGTTCGCGGCGTGGCATGCACGCAGCCCGGCCTTGCTCGCATTTGGCGGGGACAGCGCCATTGAACTCGTCTCAGCAACAGTTGTGCTGTGGAGATTTCGCGCTAAGTCATCCCACGAGCGGATCGAGCGCCACGCAGCTCGAATTGCGGGAACCCTGCTATTCTTGCTGGCGGCCTATGTGGTCGCTGCGTCGGCGATCTGTCTTTTGGGATTCAGCCAGCCGAGAGCAACAGTTATTGGGATTGCTATTCTGGCTGCCGCGGCGGTGATCATGCCGTGGCTTGCGAAAGAAAAGCGACGACTGTCATTTGTGACTGGCAGTGCAGCCTTGAGGGCGGATGCCACCGAATCCACATTATGCGCCTACCTTTCGATCATCGCACTTGTTGGGTTACTGGTCGGATCGATTTGGCGAATCCATTGGGCCGACCCAGTAGCGGCGTTAGCGATCGTGCCGTTCATGGTTTGGGAAGGTCGCGAAGCGATGCACGGTAAGCCTTGCTGTTGATGAGCGCTCACACTCTGTGCTTGTAAGGGCTGACGCGGCCTCTGCGTTTTCTGACAAAGTGATCACCGCCAATCGCGTCTGAATCCGTGGCCTAAGAAGTGATGCTGTCAAGTGCGAGAAGCAGGCCTGACAAGCCCAGAACGATCCCGAAGACGCGGTACCAGCGTATGAAGGAAGCCCTGCGTTTAGGAGTCAGGGTGGCCAGTCGTTGCGATCCCCAAATTTCAGCCGCCCGATAAGGCGACACCGCAACAAAACACCCTAGTGCCACCGCGACGACGCTGACCAAAAGGTTCGCAGTCATCAGAGTGTCTCTGATTGAACGTGTGAATTGCGGGCCTCTGTCCTTCGGAACGAAGAACCTTTCCCGCGTGGCGATTATTTCTGCAAGGCGAACGCGAAGGGAATCTGTCTTTCAGAGTTCCGGGGACCTATCTTTCGGAAAGTTCGACACCTATCGTTCAGCCAATTTCGTAGGAACTCTTGAAACAGCAGCCTCGGAAGGATTGACAAAAAGATAGTTGTTTGGAATCGACAGATACGGTCTCGCTAGCCCACCTGCCAAAGAGACAGACTGCGAAAAGATAGACCTCATTCGCACGAAAGATGATCTTCCGTTTTTCCGCGCATTCCGGTAATTGATAGAGAAGATTCAGTTCTTTCACTACAACGAAAGTTAACGACGTGTGCGTGGTTAAGAGGCACTTCAAGAGTGCCCGAATCGACTCCCGCACACGAAACACACCGGAATTCTCTCTCCTGACGGGTGGTGATGGGGCAAGCCAAGTATCAGCAAAGGACTACATCGGATGAAACGTGCCGAAGCAAAACTCATTCTTCTAATCGCCGTGGTTTTACTTGCGAGCCATTCCGTTCTGGCTGACGTCGGAGGAAAGATCACGGGGACGGTGAAAGACCAAACAGGGTATGCGATTCTCGAGGCCACAGTAACCGCGGTTAACGCTGCCACTGGAGGCAAGCAAACCGCCAAGACTGACATCCAAGGGGTCTATTCCTTCCCTCTCCTCTCCGTTGGACAGTATGAGGTCGACGTCATGGCGAGAGGGTTCAAGTCATACCGGAAAACAGGTCTGGTGATCGATGTAAATAGCGCACTTGTCGTCGACATCGTCATGCAGGTAGGGCAGCAGGCCGAGTCGGTATCGGTGACCGAGGCATCGGAGACCGTGCAGGTCGAAAGGGCCGACACCGAGTTGGGCCAGACCATCAGCGAGAATCGGATTACCGAAGTTCCGCTGAACGGCCGTAGCTATACGGATCTGATCGCAAACCAAAGCGGCGTCACCCCTGTGACCACCAGCGCAACTTCTAGCACCTCTTCCGGAGGTGGTTTTGGCGCGATCGCTCCTTCTGGCGGTCTAGATCCGGGCGAGTTCTCTGTCAACGGACAGCGTGAATCCGCGAACGGTTTCATGCTCAATGGCGCGAACGTCGAGGAGGGTGTGGCAAATGGCGCCGCAATCATTCCGAACCTCGATTCCATCTCAGAGTTCCGCATCCTTACCAGCAACTTCGACGCCGAATACGGCAATTACAGCGGCGGATTGGTGAGCGTTGTTACCAAGTCCGGCAGCAATCAATTTCATGGCTCGGTGTTTGAGTTCCTCCGTAACACGGATTTGGATGCACGCGGCTTCTTCGATCCCGGCCGTCCGCAATTTAATCAGAACCAATTCGGCGGGACGTTAGGCGGACCAATCAAAAAGGAAAAAATCTTCTTCTTCGGAGATTTTCAGGCGAGCCGTACTGTTCAGGGCCTGGAAACGGGAATCCTCCCCGTCCCATCTCAACTGGACCGTACAGGCAATCTCTCGGATCAGGCAAGTTTTGGCACTTGTTCGAACGGCCCGTGCCAAGTGAGCGGGCAGATCGCCACCTTGCTCTCCAATCGAGGCTATCCAGCAACTTCCGGAGAGAACTACTATGTGCCCGGCTGTGCCAGCGCTGGCCCATCGCCCTGCGTATTTCCGGGCGCAGTGATCCCGACAAATGCGTGGTCGGCTCCGGCTCTGAATCTCTTACAGTACATTCCGCAGCCGAACCTCGGCAGCAGCGAATTCTCAACGGCCGCCTTCGCCGAAAGGCTCAACGACGCGAAGGGTTCCGTTCGACTCGACGCCACCACGGCTTACGGCGCGCTGGCCGCCTACTACACCATAGACAACTACAACCTGAACAATCCCTACCCCATTCAGCAGGGGGGAGCGAATGTGCCCGGATTTAATGCTCTATCAAACGGGCAGGCCCAGTTGATCGATCTCAGCGATACCAAGGTATGGGGAGGAAAGACCGTCAACGAATTCCGCTTCAGTTACATGCGTGACAATAACGATCTCGGCCAGCAACAAGGCGGTGTAGGTGTAAGTCTCGCTTCGCAGGGTTTTACCATCGGCGGAGAGGGCATTGTCCCTGGAGCTCCGAATGTTGAAGGAGTGGAATCGATCCTCTTCAACAAAATCACCTTTGGGACAAGCCCGTTCTCTCTTTTGCAGACGGATAACAATTATCAGTGGCAGGATAATTTTTCCAATGTGATCGGCAACCACACCCTCAGATTCGGCGGTCAGTTTCTCTCGGAGGCCGTGAAACTGCTTCCCGACTTCACCGCCAATGGACAGTTCCAGTTCGTCGGAAGCGCCACCGGGCTGGACTTTGCCGACTTCTTGCTCGGCCTTCCCACCCAGTACACACAGGGCTTTTCTCCACCGTTCCACGAGCGGTCACGATACGCCGGCGCCTATGCGCAAGACAGCTGGCGGATCACATCCAACTTGACGCTCAACTATGGTTTGCGATGGGACATGATCATGCCCTGGTATGAGGAGAATAACCAGACTGGCACCTTGATCCTGGGAGAGCAGTCCCTGGTATTTCCCGGAGCACCGAAAGGTTATGTGTTCCCCGGCGATCCCGGAGTTCCCAGAACCATAGCTCCCACGCGGTACAACAACCTTTCTCCACGTCTGGGTCTTGCGTACTCGCCATCGGCCAAGGGCGGACTCCTGGGCAAGCTCACCGGCGGGCCTGGCAACAGCAGCGTGCGGGCCGGCTACGGGCGTTTCTTCACCGCCATTGAAGGCCAGACCCTCGCCTTCGAAACCGGCAACGCTCCTTATGGCATCACCTATGCCAGCATAGAGCCGCCGCTCTTTCAGACTCCTTTCATCGGCGCTTCGTCGGGCACGAACTACCCACAGGAGTTCCCCGTCACCGTTCCGCCCTACGGTGCGTCGCCGCAGCATCCCGACACCAGCGTCAATTGGGCAAACTATGAGCCGGTGAATGGAATAGACGCTTTTTCTCCGACGAATAAGACTCCCTATTCCGAGAACTACTTTCTTTCCCTCCAACGGCAGTTCGGGGCGGGCACGGTGCTCACGGCAAGTTACATCGGCAGCCAGGGACATCACCTGATCGTTCTTCTCCCGGCCAATCCCGGAAATCCCGCGCTGTGCTTGAGTCTGCCCGGTTGCGGTCCATTTGGGGAGAATGAGATCTACACGAACAGCAGCGGCCAGCCAGTCTATGGCACGCGTCAGCCCTTTGGCTATGATTTCAAGAGCGACGTCTACTTCGATGCCATGGGCAACTCCGTATACAACTCCTTGCAGGTGACGCTGAAGCATTCCAGCGGGCACCTGACGATGTTGGGCAGCTACACATACGGGAAATCGCTGGACCAGTCTTCCAACCTCGGTGAGCAAGTGGATCCCTACAATTACCGGCTCACCCGGGACATATCGTCGTTCGACATGAGGCAGAATTTCGTCGCGAGTTACCGCTATGACCTGCCCCTCGATAAGCTTTTCCACAACGCAAACCGCTGGTCGCAAGGCTGGGCCATCTCCGGGATAACCCGCTTTAGCAGCGGCGTTCCCGTTACCCTGGTCAATCCCAACGATACCTCTCTCATTGGAAGTGGGAATAATGGAGTGAACAACTCGGCGATTGACCAGCTAAACCTGGCGCCGGGGCCGCTCGACATCAATCATGATCCGAGAAACGGTAAACCTGCCTTCAACACTGGGCTGTTTTGCGTCCCGGGTGCGAGCGGTTGCGGTGCAGCGCTAGGCCAGATTGGAAACGCCCCCCGTCGTTTTTTCTATGGGCCGGGCATGCAAGACTGGGACATAGCCTTGCTGAAGACAACCAGGCTGACGGAAAGCAAGTCGCTTGAATTCCGCTTTGAGACTTTCAACACTTTCAACCACTCGCAGTTCTTCGGGCCGACGACAGTAGATGGCAATTTCGACGATCCGACTTTTGGCCATGTGATCACCGCTGATGCCCCGCGCATTTGTCAGGCGGCACTCAAACTTCATTTTTAATGAAATGCGACAGCGTGGGTACAACGCATCACATGACGTGATCAAACGTTAGAATCAGCTCTTGGGCACATCTGCCCTGTTCCACCAGCCACCGCCGAGTGCCTGGAACAAGGCAGCCGTGTCGGCGTAACGATTTGACTGAGCTTGCACAAGGTTAATCACGGCTTGCTGGTAGGCCTGCTCCGCGCTCAAGAGGGCAAGATAGCTCACATAGCCGGCCTGCATTTGGCGCGTAGTCAGGTCAAGCGTGACCTTGGCGGCATCTCTTGCGGCTACGGCAGCCTTTAAGCCGTCGGCGTCTTGTTCGAGCGCATGCAGCGTGTCCGCGACATTCTGGAATGCGGTCAACACCGTGCTGCGGTACTGCTCATCGGCTTGAACGTAGGCTGCCCTCGCGGCGCGTTCTCGATGCATCAAGGTGCCGCCCTGGAAGATTGGTTGAGTGACACTGCCAGTGACATCCCGAAAGCCGTTGCCAGCAGAGAAGATGTTGCCGAAGGCCAGCGCCATGCTGCCGATATCGCCGGTGAGGTTAAAGCTCGGCAGGCGATTCGCACGTGCGACCCCGATCAGCGCGCTCGCCGAATGCAGGTTCTCCTCAGCCTGAAGTACGTCCGGGCGCTGCTCGACGAGTTTGGAGGGGAGGCTCAAAGGAAGTTCCTGTGGAAGCTGCAGACTGGACAGTTCAAATTTCTCGACGAGATCTTCGTTGGGATATCCACCAGACAACACAGACAGCAGGTCACGTTGTTGAGCGAGCTGCTTAAGCAGCGGGGGTAACGTGGCGGCGACTTGGGCGAGCTGTGCTTCCTGCGCAGCAACGTCGAGCCTGCCAACATAGCCTGCAATGAATTGCTTCTGCAATACGTGAAGCATATTGGTGTTGATTTCGATCAGCTGATTCGTGGCGTCAATTTGCGCGCGTAAGGAAGCCTCCTGGATAGCGGCAGCGGCAACGTTGGAACTCAAGGTGATATTCGTCGCCGCTAGGACGAAGCGGGCTTGCTCTTGCTGCGCTTTCAAGGACTCTACCGTCCGACGGTTCAGACCAAAGACGTCTGGCACGAACGAAACACTGACCTCCGGGGTAAACAAGCTGTATTGGAAAACGCTGGCGTTGGGTACGGGCGAGAGTTCGTTCGATGTTTTCGCCCGAGTGGCAGAGAAGCTTCCTGAAACACTCGGATAATACGCACCACGCTGGGCCAAAGTGTTCTCGCGTGCAACCAACAGCGCCGCCTGTGACGACTTAAGATCAGGATTGTTCTTAAGCGATCGCTCAATCAGGTCGTTGAGCGGCTTCGAGTGAAATAGTGTCCACCAGTCTCCTGGAATGTCGCGTCCTTGAGCAAAGGTCTGTGCTTCTCCGCCGGTGACGTTCGGGCTGGTGCTCGTGGACGCGGGCAGGCCAGGCGTATAGCCAGGAACATTCGGGGCAGCTGGCCTTTTGAAGTTCGGACCCACCGCACAGCCGATCGTAATTAACAACGCTAAGAGCGCTATCAGACCTGAGGTGACATCAATGGCGTGAGTTTTGCGAATTAGAGTCATAGCAATTCAAGGTTTGCGTTTCATGTTGGTTCCGTTGATCGCTGCCGTGCCCCTCGCTGCCGTCAGCGGCCCTTCGCTGCTGGTAAGACGCGCACCTGGATCGCGGGAATTCTTAAACTGTTGCCCGTTTACGGCGACAGTGGCTGTGGGAGCGGGCGCGGTGCGATGGCTGACTGTTCTGTTTGGAACGCCACTCGATGAGCTTGATCCCAGCCGATGGGACCCAATGCCATTTTCGAGCGTCTCCGGTCGAAGACTGCTAGCTGTCGGCGTTCTACCCGAACGCACTTGATGACTGGGAACCGGTTTTGCGTGGCTCTGGCTTGGACGACGCTGGGTTACATGTCTAGTTCCGCGTTCGGGGCTGTTCTGTCCGACATCAGAGTCTCCGGCGCCGGTTTGGCTCTCTTCACTACGGACCTGACCGTCTTTCAGACCGTGGGACGAATCGCTGGTTTCGCGACTCTGCGAAGGTGTTTGTTGCGATGCAGAATTGGACTGGCGCGCGAGAGTTGTTCCCTGCAGCAAAACAGCCCAGACAATCATCAAGAAAATGAAGCGCGGGGTCTTCATTTTGACTCCTTTGGCTCCGTCTGATGAATGGTCAGGTGATGCTCGCCGCCCAGGAAAATCATTCGGAGCGCGGGCACAGCGAGAAGCAGCATGACGGGGCCAACCAGCATCCCGCCGACGATTACAGTGGCGAGCGGGCGCTGCACCTGGCTGCCAATTCCCGTAGAGATCGCCGCTGGAAATAGACCAATACAGGCAGAAAGCGCGGTCATCAACAGCGGGCGCATACGGGTCGTTGCGGCGCGGTACATGGCGTCCACGGGTTTAAGGCCGTGAGCCAATTCCTGATTGTAAAAAGTGATCATCAAGATGCCGTCCATCACCGACACGCCGAACAGCGAAACGAAGCCGATGGCGGCGGAGATGCTGAAATTGAGTCCGGTGACATAGAGCGCCAGGATGCCGCCGACCACCGCGTCAGGAATACCGGCGAGCGCCAGAATCGAATCCTTGAAATTGTTGAACAGGCTGTAAAGCGCCCCGGCAATCAGGATGAAGCTGATGGGCACGATAATTTCCAGGCGCTTCTTCGCTTCCTGCAGGTCGCCGAATTCGCCGGCCCAAATCAGGTGGTATCCGGGTGGAAGTTGGACGGTTTTAGCGATTCGCGCCTGAGCCTCTTCGACCGTCCCGCCGAGGTCGCGGCCACGGACGCTGAATTTCACCGGGATGAAGCGCTGCACGCTCTCGTGATAAACCCAGGAAGCTCCGGTATCGAGGGTGATCGTCGCCAGCTCGCTTAACGGGATGTAAGCATTGGCGCCGTTGGGGGCCGTATAGGCGACTTTGATGTTGCGGATCTTGTCGATGCCGTCGCGATATTCCGGCGTATAACGCACCACGAGATCAAATTGCCGGTCGCCTTCCAGGACCTCGGTTGCCACGGCTCCGCCCATGGCGGCCTGAATCACTGAGTTCACGTCACCAGAATTGAGTCCGTAGCGCGCGGCCTTCTCGCGATCTACCTTGATGTTCAGGTTGGGCTGGCCAAGAACCGGGAAGATGCCGAGATCGGTGACGCCCCGCACTTGGCTCATCTGGTCGCGGACTTGGTTGGCAAGATTCGTCAGCACTTCCAGATTGGGGCCGACAATCTTGACTGAATTCACGCCTTTAACACCGGAGATGCCTTCCTCGATGTTGTCCTCGATATATTGCGAGAAATTGAAAACAATGCCCGGCAGTTCGGTGTTGAACTCCGTCTGAATCTGCTCGGTGAGTTTGTCTTTAGTCAGCCCGCGCTGCCATTGATCAAACGGCTTGAGCGGTGCGAATAGTTCCA
>Ga0187782_10003244_pt1 | contig 12122 bp, 10 predicted proteins | sample 0715_SJ02_MP15_2_FD_132454 | JGI IMG/M metagenome (GOLD analysis project Ga0187782, IMG submission 132454) | Tropical peat soil microbial communities from peatlands in Department of Meta, Colombia - 0715_SJ02_MP15_20_MG | ecosystem: Environmental > Terrestrial > Soil > Wetlands > Peat | place...
CAGCCAGGTGGACTCCCCCACACACGGTGGCGGAGCCACCGCCAGTATTGCCCGGCAGATCCTGCGCGGGGCGATTGCAGGACCCGAGGGCCGCCAGCACCCGGCGCCTGATTGATAGCGGGGACGGCGTTATTGTCGCGTTCCTCGGGTACTCACGAAATTCAGTCAGCTTTGTGTCCCCGGCCGGCCGTCTCCCTGAGGGGCCCCTGCGCGCCGCGGCAGCGGTTGCACGGTCGTGGTATAAGCCCGCGCGGCTTGTTCAGGCTCTCATCAGATCACATCACGGGGGAGGACCAATGGTGAACGCGTTGTCGGCGGCCCTGATTGCCCTGACGGGACTTGCTGGTGCGGCGTACGCACAGGAGCCCGCGGCCGCACGGGATGGCGCGCAGGGGACGCGCACCGCGACGCCCTCCGAGGCGCCCTCGCCGGCACTGGTGTCGCAGCTGTGCAAGATCGACCTGAAGGGTGACAAGAAAGAGCAGTGGATGCTGCTGCCCAAGGTGCAAAGCTCGGTCACGCAACACCGTCTGAACATGCGCGGAAGGAGCATCGACTATACGGCGACGGCCGGCACACTGATCATCCGTGACGACGAGGACAAGCCCATCGCCAGCATCGGCTACGTTGCCTACGCGGTGCGCAACGCAAAGGGCGCGGGGAATCGCCCCATTACCTTCGCCTTCAACGGCGGACCGGGCTCCTCCTCGCTGTGGCTGCACATGGGGGTGCTCGGGCCGCAGCGGGTCGTGGTATCCGACCCCGATCCGACACCGCCGGCGCCCTATCACACCGTCGACAACGAGTACGGAGTGCTGGACAGGAGTGACCTGGTGATGATCGATCCGGTCGGCACGGGCGTGAGCCGCGCGGTCTGCGACCACAAGGACGAGGAGTTCTGGGGGGTCGACCCGGTCATCGACTCGGTGAGCCGCTTCATCGCGCAGTATCTCAGCGACAACGACCGCTGGACCTCCCCGAAGTACCTGCTGGGCGAGAGCTATGGGACCACGCGCGGGGCGGCGATAATCAACTACCTGCGCGAGCGGCGCTCCCTCAACTTCAACGGCCTGATTCTCGTCTCGGTAGCCACCGACATCGAGGGAATCGCGGCGGAGCTCCCCGGCAACGACCGCCCCTATGCGCTGTATCTGCCCGCTTATGCGGCGGTCGCCTGGTACCACAAGGCACTACCGCAGCAGCCGCCGGCACTCGAACCGTTCCTCACCGAGGTGCGTGGCTACGCACTCGGCCCGTATATGCAGGCGCTGCTGAAGGGCGATACGCTCTCGCAGGAGGAACGCACGGCGGTCGCACAGAAGATGCACGAGTACATCGGACTGCCGGCGGAGTACCTGCAATACGCCAACCTGCGCGTCTCCGAGGTGGCCTTCGCGCACGAGCTGCTCAAGGCACGCCGTCTCACTGTCGGCCGGCTCGATGGGCGCTTCACCGGGCCGACCCCCGATCCACTCGCCAAGGAGGTCGACTACGACCCGCAGTCCGCGGCGATCAGCGCCGCCTACGCAGCCACGTTCCTCGACTACTATCACGGCGAGCTCAAGTTCGGTCAAGGCAGTACCTATCGCACGACCAACTTCAGCATCGCAGAGAAGTGGAAGTGGACTCACAAGACGGCCCAGGGCGAGCAGCCGATCGTCAATTCCGACGTTGATCTGACGGAGGCATTGATGAAGGATGCGGGACTGAAGGTGCTAGTGCTGAACGGCTACTACGATCTGGCCACGCCGTTCTCGGCCACCGAGTATTTCATGACGCACCTGGGTGTGCCGCCGGCGGTCGGTGCGCGCGTGCACCTGACCTATTACGAAGCAGGGCACATGATGTACGTGAACCCGACGTCGATTGCCAAGATGAAGCGCGACCTCGACGCCTTCATCGACTCGACCGACCGTCTGTGACCGACCGCCCCCCCGCGCTCCGCTTCAAACTGCACCGGCAGGTCGTGGCGCTGCTCTGGCTGGTACCCGACACCCGCATCGAGAGCCTCGTCGGGAAGTGAGGCACCCGCTCAGGCCGCGCGGAGCGGGGGCGATGCCCGGAGCCTTTCAGCCGCGACCGAAAACACGGATCGCCGCCCCGGTCACGGCGCGCGCCGCCTGCGAGGCGAGAAACACCACGACGTCGGCCACCGCGTCCGGTGGCACCCAGCGTGTGACGTCGGCGTCGGGCATCGCGGCGCGGTTCGCCGGCGTGTCGAGCGTGCCCGGGAGGATCGTATTCACCGTAATGTTCTGCTCCTTGAGCTCCTCCGCGAGCGATTCACTCAGCCGCTCGACGCCCGCCTTCGAGGCGGCGTAGGCGCCGGTGCCGGTGTGGCCACGTGCCGCGGCTGCCGCGCCGATGTTGATGATGCAGCCGCCACCGGAGAGCAGGTAGGGCAGCGCTGCGCGCGAGGCGACCACGGCGGTCTTCAGGTTCATGGTGAACATGAGCTCCCAGGTCGCCGGATCTCCGTTGGTGAGTTTCTCGAAGCGAAAGCCACCGGCCACGTTCACCAGCACCTCGGGCCGACCTCCGGCAGCAATCTGCTCGAACGCCGCGCCGGCCGCTGTGAGGTCGGCGAGGTCGACAGCGCCGACGAGCACATGCGGTGAGGCGAAAGCCTCTCGGGCCCAGGCCGGCGCTGCGGCGCGATCAATGAGTCCGAGTCGGGCTCCCTGTGCGAGGAAGCGGCGGGCGACCGCCGAGCCGAGCGCGCCGAAGGCGCCGGTGATCACGACCGTGCGCGGCGCCGGCGAGCTCACGATGACATACCCGTGCCGGGCCCAAGCGCGGCTCGGGTCAGCCGCGCGCGCCCTGGCGCGCGCGCCCGCACCACTTCGTCCTGCTTGCCCGCGGTGCGCTCCATGGTCACTCCGGTCTCCATGCTACTACCCGAGGCGCTCAGTGTGATGCCCGGCACTCCACAAGGTGCGCGAGGTAGAGCGAAGCGCTCCCCTCGCCCGCCCCGACCGCCGCGGCGGCGAGGTCCAGGCGCGTCACGTCCCCGATCAGGGCCGCATCGAGTGGTGCCAACTGGACGTCACTCGCGGCGGTGCGCACCGTCAGCGCCGAGAGCGCCACGATCACGGTCGTGCCGCTATCGAGATGCAGGGTAGTTCGGCCAGAGAGCCTGTGACGCGTGAGCTGTGCAGTGAAGCGACCGCGGCGCGTCATGACATTGAGGTCGGTGACGGCGGCCCCGAGTGGTTCGGCGAAAGCCACGACATCTCCCGCGAAGCTCACCGGGGGCGACTCGGGTGTCAGCTCCACGTTGTCCTGACCCTGGATGGCGAGCCGCAGGCGTCCCTCGAGCACGGCCATGTGGCGGTCGACGCCGCTGAAGGAGGAGAAGGGAGCGGCGCAGCGCACCTCGGCGATGCTCATGCGCCAGAGGAAGCTGCCGAGGTCGCTCCCGGGCGGATGCGCTGCGACCTCCCGTGTCAGCCCGCCACCGTTCTTCCAGGGCACGGTGCTGCGATCGCGGGTGCGCAGGATCGTCACCACGGCACCGAGAACTCGCCGTCGCGGATCTGCGGTGCCGAGTCGGTGATTTCGTAGTAATGACCCTTGTCGGCGACGAAGATGTGGCACGCGATGGACAGGCCGCTCGCATCGTCGAGCGTCCCGGCGGCGATGCTCAGGTAATCGCGCCCGCCGCATTCCCAGAAGAGCGTCGATCCGCAACGTGCGCAAAATCCGCGCCGCGCCTCGGGAGACGAGGCGTACCAGGCGAGCTCCCCCGACGATACGAGGCGAAAATCGGCGCGCCGTGCGGCGGTCGCCGCCATCACGTGTCCGGTCATGCGCCGGCACTGCGTGCAGTGGCACATGACGACCGGCCGCAGCGGCCCGCGCACCTCGTAACGCACCGCCCCGCACAGGCAGCCGCCGCTTCTTTGCATCGCTTCGCTCATGACTCTCCCGCTCGCGGCGCTGCCAGTTTCTGCTTCAGATACACAAAGCTCAGCGCCCACATCTCGGCCGCCTGGCGGTGGTCCGCGGCGGCGGCGTGTCCGCCATCGGTGTTCTCGTAGAACAGCACCTCATGTCCCTGCTCCTCCATGCGTGCCGCCATCTTGCGCGCGTGCACCGGGGTCACGCGATCATCGCTCGTGGCGGTGACGAAGAACACCGGTGGGTAGCGCCCTGCGGGGCTCACGTTCTGGTAAGGCGAGTACTCGAGGATCCATGCGCGGTCCGCCGCCCGAGCCGGGTCGCCGTACTCAGCCTCCCAGGAAGCGCCGGCGCCGATCTGCGTGTAGCGCAGCATGTCGATCACCGGCACCTGGCACACCACCGCGCCAAAGAGCTCCGGGCGCTGCACCATGCAGGTGCAGACCAGCAGCCCGCCATTGGATCCGCCCATGATGCCGAGCTGCTTTGGCGTGGTGAATCCGCGCTCGACGATATCCTGCGCCACGGCCTCGAAGTCGTCGTACGCCTTCTGCCGGTTTCCGCGCAAGGCCGCCTGATGCCACGCCGGTCCGTACTCGCCGCCGCCGCGGATGTTGGCCAGCACGAATACTCCACCGCGGCTCAGCCACAGCATGCCGAAGTTCGCCGAATAGCTCGGGGTCTCGGAGATCTCGAAACCGCCGTAGCCATAGAGCACCGTCGGCGCGGGGCCGGTGAGCGCCTTCGGGCGCGTGACGAAGTACGGAATCCTCGTGCCATCGCGTGATGTGGCAAAGAACTGCTCGGTAACGAGGTTCGTGGCGTCAAAGCGCGCAGGCAGCGATTTGATCGCCTTGGGCAAGCGGTCGCCGGCATCGGCGTAGAGCGTACTGGGAGTGGTGAAGCTCTCGTAGCGCAGGTACGCCTCCGGTCCCCAGGCGTTCACCGACACGACGTGAGTCGAGCCGCCGGCCGGTAGCGGCAGGATGGCCTCATTCCAGCCGTCGTCCGTGCGGGCGCGAAAAGCGTGGATGCTGCCGGTGACGTTGCGATAGATCGAGGCATAGACGGCATCGCGGCCCGTCATCACCTCATCGACCGTGCTGCTCGCGTCAGGCGTGAAGAGCGCGACGGCCCAGGCTTGCTCCGCCGACGCTGCGCCGGCAACGCGGTACGCGATCAGCGACCCCTTGGCGATCGGCCGGCCGCGCGGCGGACTCCAGTCTTCACGCAACGTGAAAATGAGATGGCCGCGTAACGCGCCTTTGAGATCCGCGCCGAGCGGCAGCGGCAACTGACGCGTGGTGCCTGCGGGCGAGAGCACGTGAAACTCGGCGGAGAAAAAGCTGATGTCCCGCTCGATGAGCGCGAGCGTACCGGCCGGTGTATGGAACACCACGCCGGTGGCGCCGACGTCGGCAACCTTGGCCTCGTAGACGGTGCGCGCACTCGACATCGGCTCGCCACGCTTCCACAGCTTCACGATGCGCGGATAGCCGGAGGTGGTCATGGATCCCGGGCCGAAGTCGGTGCCAAAGAGCACCGTGTCCTCATCGAGCCAGGTAATGTTGGACTTCGCCTCGCTGAGATAGAAGCCGTCCGCGACGAAGGTCTTCGCGAGCGGATCGAACTCCCGCACCACGACGGCATCTCCGCCGCCACGCGATAGTTGCAACAGGCAGCGCTCGAGTGACGGTGTGCAGTCGGCGCCCTTCCACACCCAGTTCTCGCGCTCCTCGGCCGCCAGCTTGTCCAGATCGAGCAGCACCTCCCAGCGCGGCTCCAGATTCGCATAGTCCGCAGTGCCGGTGCGACGCCAGATCCCCTTCGGGTGCGTCGCGTCCTGCCAGAAGTTGAACACATACTGATGATCGAGGTCGCCGTACGGAATGCGATCGCTCGCGTCCATGACGCGCAGAATCGCGTCGTAGTCCTTCGGGTAGTCGCGATCCGCCTGCAGCGTGGCGGTGGCGCGGGCGTTCTGCGCCCTGACCCAGGCCATCGACTTCGCGCCGTGGATGTCCTCCAGCCACAGGTAGGGATCGGCACCGTCGACAGCGGCCTCGCGCAGTTTGCTCACACTGTTGGCTCCCAGCGCCGCTGCGCTCGCAGCGAGCACCATCGTGCACACCAGGGATCGCCCCGCCCGCTCACGCCGTGCTGCATGCCCCTCTATGCGCCGCGGTGCCCGTGCAGTCGCGCTTCGACCACCTCGAACAGCGAGCGCAACCCGAAGGACACGTCCTCGATACGACCGTTCACGAAGAACGTCGGGGTCGCGCGCACCCCACTTTCGATACCGCCCTGCTGCTGCTCGCGCACGCGCTGCAGATAGACCTGATCGTTCATCTCGGCGGTGAAGCGCGCCATGTCGAGGCCGAGCCGCTCGGCGTAGCCGTGCAGATCCTTGGGCTTGAGGTGCATCTGGTTCGCGAACAGCAGGTCGTGCATCTCCCAGAAGCGTCCCTGCCCGCCAGCACCTTCGGCAGCCTGCGCTGCACCGAGTGCGTGCGGATGCACGTCCTCGAGCGGGAAATTGCGAAACACGAAGCGCACGCGTCCGGTAAAACGCTCGAGCAGCAGCTTCACGGCCGGTTGCGCTTGCTTGCAGTTGGGGCACTCGAAGTCACCGTACTCGACGACCGTGACCGGGGCCTGTGGTGCTCCGGTGATGTGATCGATGGCACTGACTGCAACGGCCAGCTCGAACGGTGGGTGCGGGTTCATCAACGGCCTCCGTGCGCGGGGAGCGCTGACTATGCACTGCCCGTCACGATCCCGTCACCTTCCGCCGCGGCACCGACCCGCGGCGTTGGGGCGCTCAGTCATTTCGACCCCCAGGACTCCGTCGGCAGATCCGCCGGGCGCGGCAGGGAGCGAATGTACGTGACGAGCGTCCAGACGCCCTCGATGCCGAGTGCCCCGCCGAAGGCGGGCATCCCCTTGGGGCGACCGTAATAGATCGAATAGAAAACTTCGGCGTCGGCGCCACCGTAGCGCCAGCGCCCGTCGGCGAGGTTGGGGCCAACCCACCCTGACCCCCCGCCGCCGTGACAGCCATCGCAGTTCATCGCAGCAAAGAGCAGCTCGCCGCTCCTGGCTACCGCTGCATCGCCCTCGTGCGGGTTGTGCAGCAGGGCGCCACCTGGCGGGATTCCGCCGGCGGCGAGGTGCGCTTCGTAGCGCACCGCCGGCAACGTTGTCGCGGCGGGTGCTGCGGGGGGTGGCGGAGCCTGCCGAGCGCACGCTGCGAGCGCAGCGCCCGACAGCAGCGCCCGGAGCAGCCTCGATAATCGGTGATTACGCCTGGGCGGCATGCACGGCCTCATAGCGCGAAGATCCAGATGATGCCGCCCTGGCTTGTACGGCGTGCGATGTCCGGGAGGAAATCCGCAGGCGCGCGCACGTCGGTCGGATCGTCCGAGCGCGTGTCTCCGGAGAGCAGCGCCCAGTCGCCGCCGATCCCCGCGTAGACCGCGACGTACTGGCGACCATCCGGAGCGCGATACGTGATCGGATTGCCGACCACGCCCGAGCCGACCTTGAACTTCGACAGCACCTGACCGGTGCGGGCGTCGACCGATTTGAACCACCCGTCGAGAGTGCCGTAGAAGGCAACGTCGCCTGCCGTTACCAGCGCGCCGCTCCAGGTTGGGTACGGCTCGCGGTTTTCCCATATCTTGCGACCGCTCGCGGCATCCCACGCCATGAAGGTGCCGAGATAACCGCCGGGACCCGGACTGTAAGGACTCGTCACGCCCATGTAGGGCGTGCCCTTCAGACGCGTCGCGTGCGAGGCGGCATAGTCCATGCACAGGTTGTTGGTGGACGTATAAAACAGATGGGTACGCGGCGAGTAGGCTGCGGGCGAGGCCGGGCTCACCCCGCCCTCGAGGCTCGGGCAGATGCCCTTGACGTTGCCCCGGGAAACTCCGGTTTGCTTGGAAGGCTCGAGCTCCGGACGACCCGTGTTGAGATCGACGGCCCGTGCCCAGTTCACCGGCGCGAACGCCCGGGCGAGCAGCACCCGACCGCTGGCGCGATCGAGCGTGTAAGCAAAGCCATTCTTGTCGAAGTGCACCAGCGCCTTCACCGGCCGTCCACCGATCGTCAGATCGGCCAGGATCATCGAGCCGGTGGCGTCGTAGTCCCAGTTGTCGTGCGGGGTAAATTGGTAGGCCCACACGAGCGCTCCGTCTGCCGGGCGGCGTGCCAGCACGCTGGCGCTCCACTTGTTGTCTCCGAGCCGCTGCTCAGGGTTGTAAGGCGAGGCGTTGCCGGTGCCGTAATAGAACAGATCGAGCTCGGGGTCGTAGGAGATGAACCCCCAGACCGGAGCGCCCCCGGTGCGCCAGCTGTCGTTGGCCCAGCTGCTCGCACCGAGATCCGCACCGTGATCGTAGGGCGGTTTGAACGTGTCGGGACGCGCGCGCATATCGCTGTCAGGACCGAGATTGCGGGCGGTCCAAACCGTCTGGCCGGTGGACAGGTCGAGCCCCTTGATCCAGCCGTAAATGCCGAATTCACCGCCGGAGGCGCCGACGATGACGCGATCCTTCACTATGAGCGGGGCCATCGTGACAGTCTCGCCTTCGCCGAGATCGGCGACCTGCGTCTTCCACAGCTCGCGTCCGGAGCGCGCATCGACCGCAACCGTGTGACCGTCGAGCAGGTTGTAGACGATCTTGCCGTCGGCGTAGAACGGACCGCGATTGACGATGTCGCAGCACGAAACGCCGATCGCGTTCGCACTCACCTCGGGTCGGTACTTCCACCGGAGAGGATAGCCCTCGCGGCTCAGATCGAAGGCATACAGCACGTTCGGCCACGGCGTCACCACGTACATGGTGTCTCCGACCACGAGCGGCTGACCCTCGTGTCCGCCGAGCACGCCGGTCGAGAATGTCCACACCGGATGGAGCGAGCGGGCGTTCTGCCGCGTGATGTCGGCGAGACGACTGTAGCGCGTCGCGGCGTAGTCCTTCGACGGCATGGTCCACTGCCCGTCGTCGCCCGCCGGACGCTCGGTGGGCGCAGCCCGGACCCGGTCACCGGCGGCGGCACCCAGACAGACGAGCACAGCAAAGAGCGCCGCACGCGACATACCCCATCCCCTGATCTGCGCGGAAAGGGCTAAATGTCGGATCCGGAACCGTCCAGGTCAAGAGCCCGCGATGAGGCGCGGAGTTGGCGCCCGCAGCTCGCGCGGCGGCGTGTAGAGCGTCCGCCACTCGGGAAACGAGCGGCCGAGGAGCCGGCTGAGCTCCTCGGTCTGACGCTGCTGCAAGGGTCGCAGAAGCTCGGCGACCTGCGAGGTGTCGACGTCGAACGGCCTGACGGGGCGCGCAGCAAGATGCGCACCGAGCCGGCACAGCCACCGCGGCAGCCAGGGCCACGCCCGGTGGTAGGTCGCGGTGCGCCTGAGACGATCGAGGAGGCCGAAGCCGCGGACTTGCTCGATGACGTTGGGAAGGACGTTGTCCGGAACACCGAGCGTCGCTGGCTGGAACGACGCATCCACGCCGAGCCATGCGTACAGCCGCTGCAGCTGCACGACGGGATCGGCGAGCAGTGCCTCGAGAGTCAGCGTGTAAACACGCTCGCGCCCGGCACAGTGCAGAAAGACGCTGAGCTGCCGGGCGTAGTGACTGACGTCGGTATAACGTGGATCCGAGCGAATCGCGGACAGCGGGGTGCGGTACTCGCCCCACCAGCGTACGCGGTGCCAGTAGTGACTCACGGTGCGCTCGATCGGGTCGCGCATGATGTAGATGAAGCGGGCCGCCGGGTTGAAGGCGAGAATACGCTCGGGGACATGTGCAAACAGCGGCAGCTGACTGTAGACGGTGCTGGCCTCACCCACGACCGCGGCATCCCCGGCAGCGGCGAACAGGCTGAGGTACCGCTCCGCACTGCGCCAGTAGCCCTGTGCCCAGGCCGACGGCCAGTCACGACGCAGAGCGGACGGGTCCACGAAGTGGCACGGCTCCTTCGGCGAGCTCATGAACACTGACGGGTGCGCAGCGAGCAACCCGCTGAGGTAGCTCGTGCCCGCCTTCATCGCACCGACCAAAAAGAGATTGGGGCGCAGACCGCTCACCCTCGAGCGCCGCGGACCTCCGTGGCGCGCCTGATGCCGCTGCTGCTATGACACACGCCACCACTACATAACCGCCATGACCGGCATCACGTCTGCAGACTGAAGTCTTGTTGGGCGGCAAGCGCGCGGGCACACGACGGCGCGGAGATGACATAACCTCCCCGGGGGAGCGAGATGAGGTCAGGTCGAAGTCAGGTTGGACGGAACTGGTACAGCCAGGTCTCCGACAGCGCGCGTTCGCCGACCTTGAGGAACAGCCGTATGTCGACAGGGTCCGCGCCGGCGGCAGTGAAATCGAACTGCGCGCGCCAGTGTCCCACGACCCCGTCGGGGACGGCTTCGGCAAAGACGTAGGAGAACGTGCCGCTCGCGGCGCTCAGCACCGGCTGCGGCTTGACGCCGAAAGGAAGCGCGGCCAGCGGGCCGCCGAGAAACTCCACCATGAACTTCGTCACTCCCCTGGGCCGCGGCTGACCGGGCTGCCCGCCCCGACCGATCCGCGTGGCGACGCAACGCGCCAGCGCGGTCGGGTGCGGCTCGTCGGCTGCCCAGTACAGACGGTAGCGCATCTGGTAGCTGCTGCCGGCGCGCGCGGGCTCCTTCGGCACCCACATCGCCACGATGTTGTCGTGTATCTCGTCGTCGGTTGGAAGCTCGATCAGCTGTACCGAGCCCTCGCCCCAGTCCTCGAGCGGCTCTACCCAGAGGCTCGGGCGGCGGTCGTAGCGCACCCCGTCGAGATAGTGATCGAACACGCGATCACGCTGCAGCAGACCGAAACCGCGCGGCGAGTGATCGGCAAAGGCCGACGCAGCGATGCGCTCGGGGTTGTTGAGCGGCCGCCAGATATGCTCGCCGCCTCCGGTCCACAACGCCAGGCCGTCCGAGTCGTGTACTTCCGGTCGCCAGTCGATGCCGCCGGGCTTGAACGTCTCCGAGAACCAGAACATCGAGGTCATCGGCGCGATACCCAGCCGGCCGACCTCGCGCCGCAGGAACAGCCGTGCCTCCACCTCCATGAGCACAGCCTTGTCCCTGCGCATGAGGAAACGGTACGCACCGACGATGCTCGGCCCCTCGAGGAACGCGTACACGGTCACCTCGTGCGTACCGTCGACGGGCGGCTCGAAGTAAAAGCGGCTGAAGATCGGAAACTCCTCGGGCCGATCCGCCATGGCCACATCGAGCGCAATGCCGCGCGCCGAGATCCCGTATTGGTACAGCTCGCCGATGGCGCGGAAGTAGGAAGCGCCGAGAAACGCCACCCAGTCGTTGGTGCGCCAGTCGAGTTTCTTCTGGTCGTCGAGGCGGCTCTCCTGGAAGCGAAAGCCCGCGAAGCCGGCGCCGCGCGGCAAGGCCCGCGCCGGGCTCGTCGCGGGCATCGTGAAATAGCTCGGGTCGTAGAGGATCTCGCGGGCGACGGAGCCGTCGCCCTGGGAGGCGAGCACGTACATGTGCACCGGCTGGGGAAAGTAGCGGCCGAGATGGAAGAACGTCGCCGGGTACTCGCCCGGACCGTCACGGAACAGTGCGTAGGCGGTGTTGAACTTGATCTTGCCGTGCGCATCGTAGTCGATGCGCTCGATCAACTGCTGCGGCAGTGCCGCGGGAGCCTGATAGGGTCGCGCGGCTCGTGTGCGCGCCTCCGCCGCGAGCGTATCGAAGGAAAATGGCGTCGACGCGCTGCCGAGCTTCAGCCCCGCGTCGGCGCGCGCCGCCCTCGGCAGCCCGAGGGCTGCTGCAGTGATCGCAGCGACAGTTCCGCGAAGCATGGAACGACGGTCGGGCATCCGGGAAGTCTTCGCTGTGCAACGTGCCGGCGCGAAATACGCGGCACTCGGGCGGTGATGATAGCGCGCACGCGTCGGTCCCCGCGCCGCCCGAGCGGGATATGGGCCCGCCGAAGTCTCGGCGGGGCCCCCAGTTGGCGTCAGCTACGCTTCCGGCCGGCCGCACTCCCTGCAGAGTCGTCGGCGGGTAGCGCAGCGACGCGCGGCCTCTCGCGGGCAGCAGCAGCGCCGCCCGCGGACGTCGCGCCCGCCGCGGTGCGCGAGCGCTTCTGCCGCGCTCTGCGCGCCGGTGTCAGGGCGAGCGCGGCGAGACCGCCCGCGGACGTCGCGCC
>Ga0187782_10003246_pt1 | contig 12118 bp, 8 predicted proteins | sample 0715_SJ02_MP15_2_FD_132454 | JGI IMG/M metagenome (GOLD analysis project Ga0187782, IMG submission 132454) | Tropical peat soil microbial communities from peatlands in Department of Meta, Colombia - 0715_SJ02_MP15_20_MG | ecosystem: Environmental > Terrestrial > Soil > Wetlands > Peat | place...
GCCTCGCATAAGCACGCCCACGGGAAGCGCTACTCGCGCCGGCCGCGCGGTCAGCAAGCCATCGCTCCGGAGCGCGTCCCCCAGATTCAGCAAGCCCTGATCCGCCAGCACTATTTGACCGATGAAGCCACCGGCAAATGGGACGCGGCCACTGTTGCTGCAATGCAGAAATACCAAGCCGACCATGGCTGGCAAACCAAACTGGCGCCGGACCCCCGCGCCCTTAAGAGCCTCGGCCTCGGCCCCGATTACTCCGGCGCAATCAACGCCAAGGGCTCAAGCTTCTCTCCACCACCCGCTCCCTCGAGCGATACTCCGGCCTCGCAGACCGCCGGATTCGCCGCAGCCTCCGGCGTCCATTAATAGCCGAACGCCGCGCTCTGCTGGTAACGCGCGCGCCTGTCGCGGCCTCATACCTATCCTGGAATGATCGCAAAACCGGAGTAAGTTTATCCGGAGCCGCAGCACTCAAGTCCGTCGCGAATAAAGGCGGCGGGATCGATCCTGTAGAAATTGAAACAGGGTAAATACCGCATCTCCGATTTTGCCGTAGAACTGAGGAAGAGCATTCTATGCCGGAGCAATGGAATAACTTTTTCATCATGGTCGGCGGTGGCGCGGCTGCACTTGCAGGTTTAATTTTCGTCGCGATGTCGATCAATCCAGAGATCGTTATCCGAGACACTACACACAAAAACCGCGCAATTAATATGCTAACGGGCTTCACTGCAGTTTTCTTGGCTTGCAGTTTTGCGCTTATCGGAAGCCAATCTCTTCGTGTCCTCGGCTGGGAGTGGCTGGTTCTCTGGATCATTGCGACAGCCATTTTTGTCAGGGGCTATGTTAGAGCCATCGCATCGGGCATGAGTTCTATTGGATTGACCGCGCCGCGGCTTGCGGGCGGCACAATTTGTTACCTCGCTGAAGTTATATCCGCAGTTTTCCTCATCCTCGGATACAGCGCGGGGCTGTCGATCGCAGCTATCGCAACCATTGTTTTGTTCGCATTCCTCATTTCAGGTGCATGGCTCCTTATGATCGGCGCCTACGAAGACCAGCCTAAGTAACCTAGACCATGGTGCTCCGTGACGTCAATCTGCCGGAAGCGTGATCTCCTGCGACATTTCACTTCAACAAGATTCCGAATAATCCCTTTTGATTGAATCGCCGCGAATCCGGGCGAACCGGCTCCGCTTCGCAAACCGCGGTTGCGACGTCGGGATTGCTGCCGCGAAACGACTCGAAGCCCCAGTTGGAATCGATGTCATCGACGACGATGGCGCCCGGCTTCTTCAGCCTCGCCCAAATGCTGTCCAACTCGAAGCGTACGTTGCGCTCGCTGTGCAGGCTGTCGTGAACGAACAAATCGACTGCGTCCACCAGCGAAAGCAACGCCGGAAGCCGCCGCCGGCTCGAGCCGGCCACGTAGGTCCACTTGCCGGCAAACCGGCTGCCTACCGCGATTCCAATTTGCTTCCGCCACGGTCTTTCCAGCGGCGGAAGATCGATGCTCCACAGGTGCCCGTCGTGGTTCCTCTCAAGCGCCTCCAGGATAAATCGGCTCGTGACCCCGTGAGCCACCCCTGTTTCAATCACATTCCGCGCCTTGCCGTGACGGATGAGGCACCAGATTGCCCTTACGAATCCGGCATCCCCGTCGTTCCAACTCTTGTAGCTTTCCGGGCCGGGCTCAATGCCCTTCGACCGCAGCTCGCTCATGATCTCGTCCCATAAAGCCCAAAATTCCGGCGCGAGTTTACATGGCCAGCACTCGCCGATTCCCCGGTGCAACCACTCTTCCCAGTTGTTGTCGTGTTTGTAGTCGCAACGTGTTCTTCGTTGTTCTCTCGCGTAATCGCTATGATCGATGATCCTCGACCAAATGTCCGCGGGATCGGTAACAATGTCTTTGATTGCGATTGCAGGATTTTGCGCCCAATAGCGCATGGGAAGTCCTAACATCTCTCGCCTCCTCGGCGGTCAGCAGTGCCAAGTTAGACCGCACTCGCTGCGCTTCGGACGGGGAAAACACGGTGAACGAGAAGTAATTAGAATATTGCCGCACGGAGCAGATTCGCTTCCTCTTGTCAGCAGAAAGATTTCTGCGTTGGCAATGCAAGACATGCGCCAGGAATTCAGGAGTTTATGCTCTGCAAAGCCCAGGGCGGGTTCTGCCGTTGCTGTTAATCTCTTCTTTCAGTGCCCAGACGAAAAGTCGATAATTTACCGGGCATTCACACCTTCGAGCGCGCACCGCAGCGCTTTCTCATCGTTCATCGGCGCCAAACACGCGCGCCCGCGGCACACCAGAGCCCACGCCCCGGCCCCCGCAGGCCGCGGAACCTCGAGCAGCGTCTCTTCAAGCGCCTCGGGAATTCCCCCTTGAACCAGTTCCTCTGCCGCAATGCGCAACACCGTCTTGTTCACCGCAAATCCTGCCAAGGCCGCTGCCTCAAGCCGTTCCGCTTCTGGTCCCGAGCCCACAATCGCCACCTGCACTGGATCGTGCAGCAACCGTTCCGCCGCCAACCCATAGGCCCCCACAAACAGCCCAAAGTGCTCCACGATCCCCGCAAACGAGGCTAGCGTCTCTTCGGCAATCTCGCGAAATTCCTTTCGCCCGCTCAGCGCCTCAAGCCTCAACAACGCCGCAGCAGCAGTTGGATTCCCCGCCGCCGTCGGCGCATCCTGCAGCGGCTTTCGCCTCGCTGTCAACGCGCCAAGCCGAACCTCCGATTGCCCTTCCTCCGCTGTGGGTGCGTCATAGAACCCGCCAAATTCCGCGTCGCGAAAGCCGGCAATCATCGCGTCGGCCAGCGTCACCGCCGCCCTGTAATACTTCATCTCGCCGCTCGCAATCCATGCATCGACTGAGGCATGCACCGTGAAAGCATAGTCGTCCAGCGTGCCTGGCGCGCTCTCCTGCGGCTGAGCTACGTCGGGATACGCAATCACGTGCTGCAACTCGCCTTCGCCGTCCCACGCCTCGTTCAGCAGCCTATCGAGCGTGCGCAGCGCAAACTCCCGCGCTCGATTGATGTGCAGAACCCGCGCCGTCTCCAGATACGCCGTCACCGCCATCGCATTCCAGCCCGTGTAAACCGTGCGATCGATAAATGGCGTTGGCCGTTCGGTCCGGCGCGCAAGCAGCTTCTCCCGCGCCGAATCGCGCAGCTTGCGCAGCCGCTCCGCCGCCGTTCCACACGACATGGCCATCTCTTCGAGCGAAGCCTTCGCGTGCAGCACATTCTTCGCCGGGTTGTGGTGCATATCGCCCAACTCGCCAATGTCCCAGTATTTCGCCGCAAACTCCAGTTCCTCGCCGCCGAGCACCTCGCGAGCCTCGTCGAGCGTCCACGTAAAGTAGTCGCCGTCGTCGTCCAAGCCAACGTCGGCATCCTGCGACGCGTAGAACCCTCCGCGCTCTCTATCCGTCATCGTCGTGTCGAGCCACTCGACAATCTCGCGCGCAACCTCGGCAAAGCCTTCCCGGCCGAAACTCTGGTAGCCGTGCACATAATTGCGCAATAGCTCCGTGTTGTCGTAAAGCATTTTCTCGAAGTGCGGCACCACCCACCGCTCGTCCACGCTGTAGCGGTGGAACCCTCCGGCGAGCTGGTCGTAAACGCCCCCGCGCGCCATCTTCTCCAGCGTAGTCGCGAATGCCTCGCCCGCCCGCGTGTCGCCGCGACTCCCAGCAACCTCAAGCAGCAAGTCCAGCGCCGCGGGATGAGGAAACTTGGGCTGCGAGCCGAATCCTCCATGGTGCGGATCGAACTGCCCCATGATCGATCCCGCGATCCTGTCCACCAGCGCTGCGCTCACCTGGTCGCTTCGGCCTTGAAAGCTCTCGTTGTGCTCGATCGCGGCCATCACGCTGCCGGCAGTCTCCAGCGCCTCGTCGCGCCGCTCCTGCCACACTTGGGCCATCGCCAGCAGCACGCGACCTATGCCCGGCCGTCCGTAACGATCGTCGCGTGGAATATACGTCCCGCCGAAGTACGGCCGGCCATCCGGCGTCAGAAACGCTGTCAGCGGCCATCCCCCCTGTCCGCTGATGGCCGACACAGCCGCCTGATAACGCGCATCCACATCCGGCCGTTCGTCCCGATCCACCTTGACCGCTACAAAATGCTCGTTGATCAGCGCCGCAATCTCGCGATCTTCGTACGATTCCCGGTCCATTACGTGGCACCAGTGACACCACACCGCGCCTATGTCTAGCAGGATCGGCTTATCCTCTGCTTGCGCTCGCGCAAACGCTGCTTCGCCCCAAGCATGCCAATTCACCGGCTGGTGACGCGCCGAGCGCAGATACGATGAAGCTGCGCGTTCGAGCTGGTTGCCGGCGGCTGGGGAAACGGCCTCGTGCATGGTCTGAGCATACATGGGTCCATCGGCTCGCCGCTACAGCAGCCGCATTCCTCGTTATCATGATATTCAGGGGAATCATGGCAGCCGCAGCAAACCATTCAGCACCGTCGGGCGCTGCAAATACCGCTCCTGTCACTATTGGCGTGCTCGCCTTACAGGGGGACTACCAGGCCCACGCCCGCGCCTTCTCAACCCTCGGCGCGCACACCCTCCTGGTGCGCAACGCCGCCGAGCTTACCGCTGTCGACGGCCTCGTGATCCCCGGCGGCGAATCCACCACTATGCTCAAGTTCCTCGAGCAGAACGGATTCTTTGACGCGCTGGCAAAATTCGTTTTCACAACTCCCTGCTTCGCCACCTGCGCCGGGGCCATTCTGCTGGCGCGCGAAGTGAAGCACCCCGCACAGCGCAGCCTTGGAGCTTTCGACGCCACGGTTGAGCGCAACGCCTATGGCCGCCAGATCGACTCGACCATCCTCACTCTTCCTACCGAACTCCCCGGCGGCCCGCTCGAGATGGTCTTCATCCGCTCACCCCGCATCGTCCGTGTTGGCGAAAAGGGCCAAGTCCTTGCCCGTCGCGATGGCTTTCCAACCCTGGTGCGCCAGGGTCATCTGCTCGTCGCAACCTTCCATCCCGAATTGACCTCCGATACCCGCGTCCAGCAGTTGTTCCTCTCGATCGTCCGCGACAATAAGTCACACTGACCGTGGCCTGTTTTCGGCAGCCGCGCTCAACCGCGCCGGACTGTGCTAATCGAGCATTGAACCGCGGACGCGAAAGTCAAGCAAGTTGCGAGCAAGAGAATACGGATGGAGCGCTCTTGCGCAGAGTGCGGCGCGGTCGGGCAGCCGGGCTCATTGACATCGCGAAGGAGGTTAGCGCAAGCCTGTCTCGGACGCGGCGCGAATCACGGCGTAATAGGCCGGCTTCGGCTGGCCCCTTCGATCGAAAAGCAAGGGGTAATTCGTTCGCCCATTGACCGGCCAGTCATTCAGCCAGGAATCCGCATCCGTGACATCCCAGAACGTTACCCGCGCCACGGTATCGCGATGCTTCAAGAAGACACGAAACAGATCGGCATAGCGCTTGGCAAGTTGCTGCTCGATTGCGTCCGGAAGCCCGTTGACGTAGGGGTTTAACGCCGGATTTTGCTCGATTCGCAGCGTCACTTCCGCGCCATGCTCCTTGTCGGGAGTCGGCAACACGTTGATATCGAGCTCGCTGATTGCGACCTTAACGCCCAAAGCCGCAAATTCCGAAATCGCGGTATCCTCCTGCCCAAGCGTCGGCCAACTGAGATCGTTATGGCTCTGTATCCCGACCGACGAAATCGGGAGTCCATCCGCCCTGAGCTTCTTGATGAGCGCAATCGCTCCCTTGCGCTTGGACTCGTTCTCCAAAGCGTAGTCGTTATAAATCAGCTCCGCCTGCGGGTCGGCTTCGTGCGCGTATTGGAACGCCTTTTCGATGTAGTCCGGCCCCACGATCTTGTACCACAGACTCTCGCGCAGCGTTCCGTCGGCGTTGAATGCTTCATTTACAACGTCCCAAGCATTGATCTTGCCCTTGTAACGGCCCACCACCGTTGCGATATGGTCGTGCATGCGTTGGAGCAGCGCATTGCGGTCGAGAAGGTTGCCTTTATCGTCGCGAAACACCCACGCCGGGACCTGGTTGTGCCACACCAGAGCGTGTCCCACGATGAACATGCGGTGCTTCCGGCCGAACGCAACATACTTATCAGCCAGATGGAAATCGTATTTGTCCGGTAGCGGATGAATCTTCTCCCACTTCAGCGCATTTTCCGGCGTGATGCTATTGAATTGTGATTCGATTAGGGCGTCGCCGCGCTTATCCTGACCGGTAATTTGTGCCTCGTTCACGGCTGCGCCGATAAGGAAGTCGCCTTGATAGGCCTCCTTCAGAGAAGTGGGGGTCTGAGACGCAGACCAAGCGCTCGCGACGATGAGCACCACCAACACCTCCGGGTGCATGCTTGTCCATGACCGGCTTCGCACTATTTTTTCCTTCCGGCAACCTGCCCAAATTCAATGGTATATCTATACGGCATTCGTCGAGGCAAACCCCTTGCGGCGCGCAGCCAACTCGGTCGCGATTTTCTGGTTCTCCGCCCGGGAAACCGGATAGAAGATGAAGCAGGCAGCCGCGCCGAAGAACGCCAGCGCCGTGTAGATGCTTGCCGTGAGCACGATGCCGGCCTGCGCATGCGCCGTCTGAGTGGTCGCTTCGGAAGCAAAGCCGTACCCGGCGAGAATCCATCCGGCGATGGCGCCGCCCAGCGCCAGACCCGCCCACAGTCCGAAGACCACGGCAGCCGTCACCGTGCCGCTCGCGCGCCTGCCCGTCTTCCACTCACCGTAGTCGGCAACGTCGCCCATCATCGCCCAAATAACTCCACCTGACAATCCGTAAGAGAATTGGCGAAGCACTTCCACCGCGACGATCGTCGCGGTCGCGTGCGGCGAGATCGTGTACAGCGCCGCGCTCAGACTGCCGGTCAGCAGCATACTGCCTATGAAGATGTGACGCTTGTCCAGACGCGCGTTTAAGGCCGCCGAGCACGCCACGCCCAGGATCAAGGAGCCAAGGCCGAATCCATTGAACCAGGAAAAAGTGTTCACGTTAAGAGCGACATAGCGGAAGTAAGGCAGCATCACGTTGCCGCGCACTACGATGGCGCCGAAGTAGAACACCGTGGCCAAAAACAGCACCACCCAGGGGCGATTCTGGAAAAGGTCGGCAAGATCCCGGCCAAGTGATGTCTTCTGTTGCGGGTCGGGCTGAATGCGCTCTTTGGTGGCAAAAAAGGCCGCCACGAACAAGATCATGCTCAGCACCAACAGCAGTCCCATGGTGAGCTGGTAGCCACGTGCATCGTTGCCGCGCCCCAGGAAACCCACCATGGGGATGGCCAAGCTGCCGATGATAAAGCCTGCGGAGTTGGCCGCGATCTGGCGGTAGACCGCAATGCTTAGCCGCTCGTCGGGGTCCGTAGTGATTACCGCGTTCAGCGAGGCATATGGCACGTTATTCATGGTGTAGATCACGCGCAACAAACCATAAGTCACCCAAGCATAGACGATTTTTGCGCCCGGATTCAGATTGGGCGTAGTGAACGTCAGCACCCCCACGATGCCGAAAGGCAACGCGGTCCACAAGAGCCATGGCCGGAATTTGCCCCATTTCGTGTGCGTGCGGTCTGCGATCACGCCCATCACCGGATTGAGGCAAGCCACGCTCAGACCGACAACCAGGAACAGCGTTCCCGCTTGCGCCGCCGTGAGGCCGAATGTATGGGTGTAGAAATCCAATTGCAGGGCAAGCATGGCCTGAAAAATGACGTTAGCCGCCAGATCGCCCAGGCTGTAGCCGAATTTCTCGCCAAAGGTAAGTTTCTCGATCATACCCACCTCATCTTTCACCGGCGTCCCAAAACGGGCTCTTTCGATTTAGAACCTGCAACCATTGCGCCCTTAAACAGGACCCTTGTCCCCGCTCAGGCGCAACTAAGATGCTTCTCCTGTAACCGCTTGTGAACGTCCGCGAGCGTTCCCTTGAACGGTCCGGGGGTTTCCATTTTAATCGAAACCAAGGCCGCAGCAAACTTCAAGGAATCCCGAACGTCGTGATCCAATCGCCAGCCAAGGTACGCCGCGAACGTCGTGTCGCCGCGGCCTGTCCGGCCGGAGACGTTGCTATTAGAGAACTTCTCGTAGTAAGTCACTCCCTTTACTCGTGCCAGAACCCCCTGCGCATGAGTAATAACCGTCTCAGGGCAACCCCATGACTCGACAATAATCCCGGCTTTCTCTAGATCCTCGGTGCCGGTAAGAATCCGCGCTTCGACCACGTCCAGCTTGAGCTTGTCCATCATCGCCGCGATTTCCTTCTTGTTGGCTACGTCGCTGAACTCGATGTCGTGAGTCACTGGGGTAACGTGGCGAACAAAATTCTGCATGTCGGCCGACAAGCTGTAGCCGCGGGACTTCAAGCCCTTCATCAACGGCATGTCGAATTCGGTGTCGGAAATCCCCGCCAAGTGAACGCAGGTCGAGCTCAACTCCGGAACGTCGCTTATGGAAATCAGGCCGGCGGATTTGACGAGCGTAAGTTTGCGCTCATCCACATTCTCCGATTCGTGCAAGACTCTCGAATAAGTGGTCTCTGCGCTCGGGATAAGATAGGTCTCAACGCCGGCATCCTTCATCGGTTGCAGGATGTCTTCATCCTTTTTCGCCATCTTCACCACCGCGGCAACTTGCTTTCCGATGCGGGCGGCTACCATCGCGCCGCACAGCACAGCGCTTCCTGGAGCAACGTGTGGCTCTCCTCCAAAAGGGATAATCTCGTCGTAGCACATGTGGCCGACGAAAGTGATGTCGTACTTCTTAGGCATCGATCGGTTCCTTAGTTGAAGTTCGAGTTCTTCGCCGCAGAACGGCGCGAAATGAACGCGTAAGAGCCCGGAAAACGCGCTCTAAGTGATTTCCCGGCCCATCCCACATATTCCCGCCACTCCTATCCGTGTCCATCATCTGTATCTGGCGATCGATTCTATTTCCCGTTGCCTGAGCCCTTCAGCAGTTCAGGAAAGAACGGTATCAAGTCCTTCGACTCGATGATCCCGGATCTCCTTGTCTTCTGCAGGTCCTTAATGTAACTCAGCACCAAATGTGTCCAGACAGCCCCTGGCCGCGGATAGGCTGCAACTATATAGTGCGGGCCAGGAGACTTCTCTCCCATCTCTTTTTCCAGCTCCGCCCGCAGATTATCGGGAGTAATCATGGAATTGGCGTAATCGAAGACCACGCGGTCCATGTACTTATAAACCTCCTTACTCTCTTTAACCATGCCGTAATAGTCGAGTAACTCGGCAAAGACGTAGTTAGACGTCGTATACACGTCTTTACCCTGATCGGACTTCACCGGCTTGCCGTCCTGGGTCTTGCACATGGCCCAGCCCATAAAGGAACGATTGTTCTTGTAGATTGTTTTGAGTATCTTTTTGGCTCGATCTTCCGGGATGAAAGGCTCTTCGCCGATCGAGATCAGATACCACAGTGCGTCGAGCTGGTTGGTCCAGACGTCGAGGTTCTTCTTTCCGGTCTCGGGATCGTAACAGGTGATGTAATACTGCAGCTTCTCGCCTTTTTTATTCTTACCGTCCCGCCACAATTCCTCGAGACTCTTCCAGCCTTTGTCGAATACCGCTTGTATGTGCTCCTCTCCGGCTTTGTCCTTGAGGATGCGAGCCATCTTGATCATGGCCTGGCAACCGCCCAGAAACTGCGTGGCGTCGTAGGCGTCGGCGCCGAACAGTACCAGGTTGTCGAAGGTATTTTTTACGTCGTCGGGATAGCCTTCGGGAATGCCGTCGTCGTCGAAATCGAGCTTCAAAGCCGCATCCAGGCCGAATTTGAGGGTTTCCCAGTTCTTCTTCAGAAAATCGATATCGCCGGTGAACTTCACGTTGCGCAGCACGCGCATCATGAGTTTGGGGAACAGGTCGACCCAATAATTGTTGTTGTACCAGGCATAATCGCTCACGTTGCGCAAAGGGTGGCCCTTGGGCATGGCGCCCAAATCGTGAGCCACGCTTCCCTTGGTCTTAAAGGCATCGCGGATTTGCGTCAGCCTCATGCCTTCGTATTCTTCCGGGTGCGCTTCGAAGTGCAGTCGCGCTTCAACAAATGAGGCATGATGGTGATACCAGCGCAGCTTCGGGTCCTCGGCCTGAATCGAATCGATGAAACCCTGGCACAGATCCTTTTCGACGCGAGGGAACAGCATCAAAAGCACCATCGAATACCAGTCGACGTCGGAAGGGTCGATGTAGGCGTAATCGAAGCATTCCAGGAACCGCGCCCGCTCATTTCCCTTTTCGTCCTCGACCCACACGATAGCGTTCGAAAGCGGAAAATGCAGCTCGTTCAGGATCAGCCGGGTCAAACGCAATGCGCCTGCGCGATCGCCCTTGTAGCTGGGGCTGGACTGGATGCGATCGAAAATCCGCTTTTGAATGGTTACGGTCCGGTCCCACCACTGTTGGTAGCTGTTCAGTGCCAGCTTCGCCAAGGCGACCGGCCGCGCTTGAGCATCCTTGAAGCTCTTCAAGTACTTTCGCGGAAATGTTGCGCCGTCGATGTAAGCCTGCTCTGGAAAATCAAGCACAATGGCCACCGGGATCTTGATGGTGGCTTTTGCATCGAGAGTAAAGGTAAGGCTGATTGCCGCCCCGTAGTCGCTGCGCAGGACCGGTTGCCGTTTCTCGTAGAAACTGCCGTCTGCGTTGAGGAGCAGGTCGCCGGTATACCGGTTCAGGCAAAAGTATGGCTGAACGTCAATCGCAACTCCAGGCAGTTCGGGAACGGCCAGCAACATGCGATTTTGGCTTTCCGTGCTGCCCATGATCGCGCCGCGAACACCGGCGAAGCGAAATTCCTCGTGCTTCTGGCCGCGGACCGCCGCCGATGCCACGTAGACGCTGTCCTGATCCGTCGGCTTCAGCTCCTTCTCCTGTAAGTTCACTAACGATGGCCGCGGCACTACGATCGAGATCTCCTGCGCCTCGTTCGTCGTGTTCTCGACTTCGAATTCTTCTACCCCGAACGGCATCAGCACCTGGTCCCCGCCCGACAGCAGCGGAGAGATCAGCCGCCGGATCACATTCACCGTCTTCAGCTTGTAGGCAATTTCCAGCGACGGTGTGGCGATGGTGAGGGAAACGCTGCTTTCCGGCACCGTCGGATAGTAATAGTTCTTCAGCGCCGGGATGTCGTCGGATTGATCTTCTTCTCTCGGCTCCTTCTGGGTAAGCATGGTGCTCTTTTCGTCGATGCGAATGAAGGGCGCGGATGCGAACTGGACCGCTTTCTGGTTGAGCAGGATTAGCCGGCCGGCGTCGTTCAGGCGGTTGTAGAGCCCGTAGGGAGAAATGCCGATCGAGCACGTCGGCGCGCCCTGCAAGGCCACTGTCTGCGGGAACTGCAAGGTCTTGGACATGCCCTGGAAGTGGACCGACATGTTGTTTTTTTCGTAAATGGCGGCGATCTTCGGTCCCGCGATGGTATAAATATCGCGCACGTTAAACGCACTGGATTTCGGCATCTTGCTTTCCCTCATTGTCGTTTGTGTTCCGGCCGCGTTGGCCGGAACGTTGTATGCCTTGTTTCCGGCTGCTGTCCCAGACGCCGGCCGGAAGTTTTAGCTTCTTCGCCGGCGCCCGGAACAATCGGGCCTTGGTTAGCGCAGATCGCTCCGGCTTAGCACTTCCCCGCCCATGCATTCACTTGTTTCCCCGCCTTCTTTGCGGGCTTCTTCACGGTAGCTGCGGCCGGCTCGTCGGGAAGGTTCTTCTCGGCGCTCAGATCGATCGGCATCTTGGTTGACGGATACGCCTTGATCGCTCCGAAGACAAGATCCACGGCCGCGCGAATCGAATCGGGCGAGCCTGAGAAATTGCAGATCACCGCGTCGGCTTCCTTGGTCACGCCTTTGCGATACGGGAAATTGGTCACCACGATGACCTTGTGTCCCGCTTTTTTCAAGGCCTTCACCAGATGCCAGTTATTGCCCCGCTTCTCGATGCGCGCGTAGTAGTTCGTCATCACCACCAGGTCTGCTTCCTTGGCCAGCTTCAGCGCTTCCTCTACATCCTCGTCGCTGCCGTGGAAGGCCGTGTCATCCAGGATGAGGTTGGTCGAATGCTTAACCATCTGCA
>Ga0187782_10003247_pt1 | contig 12116 bp, 10 predicted proteins | sample 0715_SJ02_MP15_2_FD_132454 | JGI IMG/M metagenome (GOLD analysis project Ga0187782, IMG submission 132454) | Tropical peat soil microbial communities from peatlands in Department of Meta, Colombia - 0715_SJ02_MP15_20_MG | ecosystem: Environmental > Terrestrial > Soil > Wetlands > Peat | place...
ACGAAACTTGTTCGACCTACGACGTGCCGCCGCCATCCAAAACCTCGAGAGCATCCATCGCTTCGCCTGCGCCGCGTAACCACAGGCAATCACAGCGAAGTCATCATGTTCGGCGCTCTAGCCGCTGCGCGGGGCATGCACCCACTGCAGCCCGGGCCTTGCGTGGGGTACGTTGAGCGCTGCGCGGTACGCGGTCATGAGCAGCTTACGTCATGCCATTCTCCCCACATTCCTGGCGCTATTCGTGAGCATCGAGTCGGCGGCGTGTTTGAGGCCACCGCCCGAGCCGCCCCTGCTGAACGCCTTGCCGTCGAGCTCCCGACCGGTGGAGAGGATGACCGAGCTCGACGCCTGGGAGGCGGTCTCACGGATGACGCCCGGGATCAACATTGGCAACACCTTCGACAACACGAGCAGCTGGGAAACGGGTTGGGGCAACCCGCCCATCACGAAAGGGTACGTCGAGAGTGTGGCTCGACTCGGGTTCAAGCTTGTGCGTCTGCCCGTCGCGTGGGACACGTATGCCGTCGACGGGCTCATCCAACCCGACAAGCTGGCGCGGGTCGCCGAAGTCGTGGACTGGGTCACCGGGGCCGGCATGTTCTGCGTCGTCGACATTCACTGGGACGGAGGTTGGATCGACTCGGGCTCCAAGGAGCGCTTTCCGGACACGTATGCCACCTTCAGCCCGGCGGCCGAGCGCAAGTACCGCTCCTACTGGACGCAAATTGCGAGTTTCTTCTCCGGCAAGAACGAAAAGCTCATTTTCGAGGCGCTCAACGAAGAAACGAAATTCGACAACGCCGGATCTCCGCAAAATGCCTACGCCACGCTGGCTCACGTCAACCAGCTGTTCATCGACACGGTGCGAGGGACGGGAGGCAACAACGCGAAGCGCCTCCTCATCGTCGCCGGTTATGCGACCGACATCGTGAAGACCTGCAACAGCGACTATGTGCTGCCGAAGGACACCCTTCCGCATCGGCTCTTCATCTCCGTGCACTACTACACACCCTGGCAGTTCTGCGGAATGACCGAGGACGCGGACTGGGGGAAGATGTCGCCGACGTGGGGGAGCCCCGGTGACGTCGCCGAGCTCGAGCGCCTCTTCGACAGGATGGCGGACTTCTGCGCTCGAAACGACATCCCGGCTTTCGTCGGCGAGTTCGGGGTCGTTGCCAGCAAGGAGCCCGCATCACGCGTCCGCTGGATGTTGTCCGTCATCCGCGCCGCGCGCTCGCGAAAGATGGTGCCGGTGCTCTGGGACACCGGCGGTGAGATTTCGCGCCGTCCACCGTACGGGCCGACCCCCGACCTCGTGCATGTGCTCGAGGACCTGCCGGGCGGCGCCTCCGGCGGCCCGCCGACCGGTTGAGGCCCTTCCTGGTGGTGCCGTCGGGCAAGACGAGGGTCTCCTCACTGCACGAGTTTGTGACGGATCTCGTAATAGACAACGATGCGTCCGGCCACGGACGGGCCCGGTGGGCGACGCGCGGTCGCAGCGGTCGCCACGGCTTGGCGACAGCGGTTTTGCGACATCGTCACCCGGCGGAGCTTGCAGCTCTGCTAAGAGCGGCCACCGATGCGCGGGAGCTCGCGCCCGAACGCCCTGCTGCGTGGTGGCACTCTTGTGGGCGCCCTGGTGCTCCTCGGTGCCGTCTCGGGAGGCGTTCGAGCTGCTTTCTCTGCGCACTCGCCGACCACTCCGACAGTGGCCCCGACGCAGACATCGAGCAATTACGGTCGGGCTTCATCGCCGCCCGCAGTCTCGGCCAGCGGCACTGCGACGAATCCGGCTCAGGGTAGTGACGCACGCGTGTCTCTGGGGCGGACCATCTTTTTCGATCCGCGCCTTTCGGTTCCGGCGGGAACCAGCTGCGCGAGCTGCCACGATCCCACGCGGGCCTTCGCGGGCAACCACGCTTCGACCAACGGTGTGGCCCTGGGGAGTCGGCCGAATCACTTCGCCAAGCGAAACACGCCCTCGGTCTTGTATCTCCGATTCGTCCGCAAGTTCCACCTGCACTGGGAGGAGGACGCTCCGCTCGTCAACGCCTATGCCGGGTTCTTCTGGGACGGACGGGTCGACTCCATCGTCGAACTGGTCAAGCAGCCGCTACTGAACCCCGACGAGATGAACGGTGGAGACGCGGGCCGCATTGCCGCGACAATCGCCTCGGGCCCCTATGCCGCGGACTTTCACAAGGAGTTCGGTGCGGCGGCGGACGATCCGAACGGCACTCTCGGAGCTCTCGGAGAGGCGCTGAACGCCTACCTCTTGAGTCCCGAGATGTCGCCCTTTTCGTCTCGATACGACGATTACATTCGCGGCAAGGCGCAGCTGACGGACATCGAGGCAAGCGGGCTCAAGCTCTTCAAGGATCCCGCCAAGGGCGGATGCTCCGGGTGTCACAAGCTCAACGATCGGTCGCCCGATCCGAAGAACTCCTTGTTCACGGACTTCGAATTCGACGCCTTGGGGGCGCCGCGGAACCGCGCGCTGCCGGCCACGCGAAACCCGGACTACTTCGACCTGGGACTCTGCGAGCGCAAGGACGAGGATTACAAGGCCAAGACCGAAGAATTTTGCGGCAAGTTCCGGACACCCTCGCTGCGCAACGTGGCAGTCCGGCAACGTTTCATGCACAACGGCGTCTTTGCCAGCCTTCGCGACGTCGTTGCGTTCTATGCGACCAGGGATACTCGCCCCGAGCGCTGGTACAAGTCAGGCACGTTCGACGACATACCAACGAAGTATCGAGACAACGTCAACGTTGACAAACCGCCATACAACCGCCGCCGAGGTGGAACCCCGGCGCTGGATGATCAGGAGATCGACGCAATCGTCGCGTTTCTCGGGACGCTGACGGATGCGCAGTTTCGCTGAAGCAGCAGTTTCCTTCGATTTCGAAATTCGGAAACAGGCATCTGAAATTCAGATGCTTTCACCCGTGTGCTTCGAAGTTCTGGAATCACCAGTCAATATGATTTCAATAGATAATCCAGCGCGCGCCACCCACTGGCACGACGAGTGCCTCTCGCGCCGAAGCGTCGCTGCCGATCGAAAAAGAGAATCGCTCCCGTTGGTTACAACTACTTGAGAGGAGACAATTCAACAATGCGCAAGCACACACGTTTGTGGCAATGGATTGGCCTGTCGGGGATGGTGGCTGCTGCCGCCTACACGACATCATCGTCGGCGACGCCGCCCTCTCAGAAGGGTAGGAACGACGACAAGACCAAGACGCCGATCAAGCACGTCCTGGTCATCATCGGTGAGAATCGCTCGTTCGACCACGTCTTCGCCACGTACAAGGCGAAGAACGGGCAGCATGTCGACAACATTCTCTCGAAGGGGATCGTCAACGAGGATGGTTCGCCGGGACCGAACTTCGCGCGCGCCGTGCAGAACAGCGCGGTCGACTCGCCTCCCGACACCTTCGAGCTCAGCCCGCCGCAGCAGACGCCATACACGGTTCTGCCGCCGGTCACGGCGGGCGGCCCGAAAACACCGTACGTCACGTCGCTCGCGGAGGCCACCACGGACGAGAGCCTCGCGCTCCCGGCGGCGGACCTCATCAAGCTCACGACGGGCGCCACGGGCATGACGAGCGGCACGGCGGATACGCGCCTCGCCCAGAACCCGCTGACGGTTCCGCCGGGGCCGTTCCAGCTCTCCCCAGGCATCACGGACGATGACTACTCGGCGAGCCCCGTTCACCGTTTCTACCAGATGTGGCAGCAGCTCGACTGCAGCGTCGATCACTCCACCGTTCGGAACCCGTCCGGCTGCACCGCGCACCTCTTCCCCTGGGTGGAGGTCACCGTCGGGGCGGGGGCCAACGGCTCGCCGCCGCCCTCGCTCCTCACCGACTTCACCACCAAAGAGGGCTCGGCATCGATGGGCTTCTACAACGTCGCGAAGGGTGACGTGGCGTACTTCAAGTACCTCGCGGACACCTACGCGATCAGCGACAACTTCCACCAGTCGATCATGGGCGGCACGATGGCCAATCACATCGGGCTCGGCACCGGCGACGCCGACTGGTACAGCGACGGCAACGGCAACGCGATCGTTCCCCCCACGCTGGACATCGAAGATCCGGATCCGCAGCCGGGCACCAACAACTGGTACACGCAGGACGGCTACTCGGGCGGCTCTTACACCAACTGCGCCGACGAGACGCAGCCGGGCGTGAAGGAAGTGACCGGGTACCTGAAGCTGCTCGGCGTCAAGCCGAACTGCGACCCGGGCCACTATTACATCGTCAACAACTACAACCCCGGGTACTTCGGCGACGGTACGCTCGACACGGTGGACTCGTTCACCATGTCGCCGGCCACCACGCCCACCATCGGCAACGAGTTGTCGGCTCACGATATCTCCTGGCGCTACTACGGCGAGGACTTCAACGCCTATCTCGCGGACCCGGAAGGCTATGCGCCGGGCAACGAGTACTGCAACATCTGCAATCCGTTCCAGTACAACCAGGAAATCATGACCACGCCGGCCCTTCGTGCGAACCTGAAGGACCTGGCAGACCTGTACTCGGATATCTCGAACGGGTTCCTCCCGGCCTTCGCGATCACCAAGCCGGACGGTCTACTCGACGGCCACCCGGCCTCGTCGAAGATCGACCTCTTCGAGTTCTTTACCCAGAACATCATCGAGGCCATCAAGGCGCAGCCCAAGCTCTGGAGCGAGACCGCCATCTTCATCACGTTCGACGAGGGCGGCGGCTACTGGGACTCCGGCTACGTGGCGCCGCTCGACTTCTTCGGTGACGGCACCCGCATCCCGCTCATCACGGTGTCCCCGTTCGCGACGGGCGGTCATGTCAGCCACGACTACGCGGACCACGTGTCCATCCTGAAGTTCGTGGAGAAAAACTGGGGCTTGCCGCCGATCACGAAACGCAGCCGCGACAACCTGCCGGACCCGATTGCAAGCGAGGACCTGCCGTATGTCCCGCGCAACGGGCCCTCGCTCGACGACCTGGCCGACGAGTTCGATTTCGGTCATCACCCGGCCGACCGGGAATTCCACTGGTGAGCGTGTAACTGCCCCGTCGCAGAGTTCTCCGGCGCCGGCCTCTCGTGATGGGAGGTCGGCGCTGGCCTATTTCGCAGTGTGCGAACCGATGGGGATCGATCGCACCCGCGGCATACCGTCATTGTCCGGTGGGAAGAAGCCCCCGTAGCTCGCCGAGCCACGGCTCGTAGTTCCGCCAACGTTCGACCGAGGTCCGATAGATTGGCTGCCGCGCCTGCCACCGACTGGCCGTTCGCACGGCGTCGGCGTTGGCCTCGGGAGTGAGGCACGCAGGGTCCCATTCGAGGCCGCAGAACGCGATGACCCGCCGCGCCGTCTCCTCGGGCGCGACGATCGCCCGCTCGTAGTCGACGTCGATCATCCGATCGGCGGGCAGGACCGCTCGCCAGTGGTCCGTCAGCCGCAGGTACTGGCGGTAGTAGGCAGCGAGGTCCCCCCGATCGCTCGCGAAACCCCAATGCTGTGCGAAGTAGGTGGAGTAGATCGAGAGGCAGGTGTCGACCGGGTTGCGCCGGCAATGAACGAAGCGCGCCTTGGGTAGAAGCACGTGCACCAAGCCCATCCACAAGAAGTTGAATGGCATCTTATCGGTGACGCGGAGAGCGTCAGGAGCGATGGTACGGAGCAGGCGGAGGTAGTTCCCACGGAGCTCCTCCGCTCGTGCGGCGAGCTTGCGCCTTCCGGCGCTGACCCAGGTCGGGGCGTTCTCGTTCCAGAAGCTCCGCTCTCCCCCTCCCGCGATCTTCGCATGACTCGAGATGACGCGCTCGATGAGGGTCGTTCCGGAGCGCGGCATGCCGAGGACGAACACGGGCGTCTCGTCGTCGTCACCGAGGGCGGTGTTCTCGACGAAGAAGCTGCGAGTGAACCGCGCAACGAGCCCATCGACACCACGCGCGAATTCGTCCCGGTCGAAATGAGCGATCTTGTGGCGGATCCGGTTGGCGCCGTCGAAGTGCTCCATCGCCGCGCCGTAGTCGCGTAGATCGTCGAGCGCCTTGCCTGCAGCGAAGTGGAGCATCATCCGCTGGCGTTGCGTGAGGTCGTCACCCTCGAGGCGCTCGAGGACCCGCTCCACGATGGCCGTGTCGTCTTCGGTAATCCTCTTCGAGGTGATGAGTCCGAGGTGCGCCGTCGCTTGCCACGGGGCAAGCTCGATCGACCGTTCGAAGGCCGCCCGGGCCTCGTCGAAGCGACCGGCCTCGAGAAGCAAATGGCCGAGCATCAGCTCGGCTTCGACGCGCCAGCCTGTGTCGGAGCCGTCCGACGAAGCGCGAGCGATGACCTCCTTCAGGTGCGCCTCGGCTTCGCCCGCTCGACCTCGAGCGGTCAGCGCCTTTCCTCTGCAGAGCAGGCCGTACACGCTGGCTGGTGACGAATGAAAGGCTTGCTCGTAGGACGACGCGGCATCGTCCAGACGATTCTTGCGGCGCAAGATATCGCCCGCTTGACCATGAGCCTCGGCCAGCGCTGGATCGAGCGCCGTTGCCGTGCGCAGGGCCGCCAGAGCACCGTCCTCGTTCCCAGCCTGCAGCAGCGCGAGGCCGAGCTCGAAATGCACGCGCGCAACCGTCGGCTCGAGCTCGATCGCGCGGCGCAGCCAGCGCGCAGCTTCCGGCGCACGCTGCGCGAACAGGCAAGCGACGCCGAGCTGGTGGAGCGTCGCGGGGTCGTCCGGCGCGAGGAGCGCTGCTTGCTCGAGCGGCGCAATCGCATCGGCGTACCGGCGTCCCTCGAGGTGGTCTCGCGCAATGCGCAAGGCGTTCGTGACGGCGTCCGACGGCGGAGGGCTCGACACGCTCACGCGCTGGCCATACCACGCGAGGGTCTCTCCGCAACGCGACGCGAACGCCGCGAGGCCGCAAAGCGGCCTGGGGGTCGGACGCCGACTAGCCCCCCGCGATGCCGCCGGTCAGCAGTCCGCGCCCGCTCAAAACGGCGAAGATTTTCTCCACCGAGATCGGGATCAGCTCGTCGTCCGTGCAAATCGTGAGGTCGGCGGCAGTCGGCGGCTCGTAGGGGTCCGAGATGCCTGTGAAGTTGGGCAGCTCTCCGGAGAGGGCGCGGCGGTACAGCCCTTTCGAGTCTCGCAGTGTCAGCGTTTCCAGTGCTGCGGTCACGCCGACTTCGACGAATGGGGTGCCGTCGACCTCGGCCAATCGGCGCGCCTCGCCCCGCGCCTCGGCATACGGCGAGATGGCGGCCACGATCGTGGCGATGCCATTGCGCGCCAGGAGCGCAGCGACGAAGCCGATTCTCCGTACGTGGGCATCGCGGTCCGCCTTCGAGAATCCATGGCCGGCCGACAGGTATCGACGGACCTCGTCGCCGTCGAGGATCTCGGTTCTGCGGTGCCGGCGAAGCACCGAATCGACGGCGTTTGCCAGGGTCGTCTTGCCGGCACCAGATACCCCGGTGAACCACAGAACGAATCCTTGGGCATCCTGGGGAGGATCAGCCACAGAATACCTCCCGGGCCCATCCCCGTCGGAGAGGCGAACGAACGATTGGCCGTACGCCGCGCAATTCCTCCGGTCTTTCCGGCCGTGGACGCGGCGTCGCGCTCCGGCGATCGCCGAGGCTGAGGGCTCGAGCGTCCAAAATAAAAGATCGTGCGTCTCTTACTATGGACATAAGGAGTGGACGTATGGACATCAGGTCCTTGCCGGCCGGGCGTTCGTCGTAGCACCGCACGTCCGCGAGGTCCGGGCTCTCGAGCGAGCTGTGCGGGCACACGCGAAATTCGCTCCGGCTGAGGGCTCCGCGCGCATTGACCACTGCTGGGCTTGTAGCGAAACTACGCGGCGAGATGGCCGGGTGGCGAGGGCCGACTCTCCTCTGGCTGGTGAGTGGTTGTCAGCTCGCGGCCTATCTTGAAGGCTGTTTACCTGCTTACCCGAACGGAACTGCGGATGCAGGGGCGTCCCGGCCCTCCAGCTCGGTCGGCGGAGTTTCGGCGTCCACGAGCTCCAGCAGCGCAGGTTCAACCAGCGGTTCGTCCGGTTCGAGCTCCCTCGCGGGCGGCAGCTCCTCCAGCGTGACCGGCACGGGGTCGGCGACCTCTGGCAGCGCGTCGAGCTCGAGCAACTCCGGGTCCAGCAGCAGCGCCGCCTGTCAGAATGGCGCCACGCAATGCGTGTTCGACGGCGTCCAAACGTGCGCGAACGGAGCGTGGGGGAGCCTGATGCAATGCCCGGCCAACGCACCGGATTGCGACGGCGGCGTCTGCGGCCCGCCGCCGAGCTGTCAGGTCGCAAGCGGCGCCGCGAGCGGAGCGGGACAGATCGACTGCGGCATCTCGGGCGAGAATTGCTGTACTAGCCTCGAGGTGGACGGCGGCATCTATTACCGTACCTACTCGAACAGCGGAACGGGCGCCACGGGTGAGGCGGATCCAGCGACCCTAAGCGGGTTCCGCCTGGACAAGTATCTCGTAACGGTCGGCAGGTTCCGGCAGTTCGTCGATGCGTGGAACGGCGGGTCCGGTTACTTGCCTGTGGAGGGATCAGGCAAACACACCCATTTGAACGGGGGCAATGGACTGGTCAATAGCGCCACGCAGCTGCCCGACGGCGCTGCCAATGGATACGAAACGGGATGGGATGCGACCGACTGGAACAACACGACGGACATCGACCCCACGAGTGCGAATCTGGGGTCGTGCGCGCCGTACTCGACATGGACCGCGACGGCCGGCAGCCAGGAGAACCTGCCGATCAACTGCGTGACCTGGTACGAGGCCTACGCGTTTTGCATCTGGGACGGGGGGTTTTTGCCGAGCGAAGCGGAATGGGAGTACGTGGCGGCCGGAGGGAGCCAACAGCGCGAGTACCCATGGGGATCGACGGCGCCGGGAACAGGCAACCAGTATGCAATTTACGATTGCTACTATCCGTCGGGATCGGGCGGCGCGTGCTCCGGGGTGGCGAACATTGCTCCTGTGGGCACGGCGACCCTGGGGGCGGCGTCTTACGGCCAACTGGATATGGTAGGAGAGGTGTTTGAGTGGAACCTTGATTGGTATAACCCTTACGTGGATCCATGCACCGATTGTGCGTATCTAGGAGCAGCCTCCGACCGGTTGATTCAGGGTGGCGACGTGAACGACGACGCGGCGGACTTGCTTCTTCCCAACCGCGACAGCTTCACCCCGGCGCTCCGCAGCGGCGGCAACGGGGTCCGGTGCGCCAGGACGCCCTGAACGCGATCGATGTGTTCTCTCCAGTGCTGTCGGCCTCGTTCGGCGTACAGCCGCGTTGGGCAACGCCGCCGCTCCTGACGAACCGCCTCATGACCAAGCAGCGAAATCGACGCTGTCAATTGTAGGGTATGGGGCACCAGTTCGTATTAAACAGAGTGACTGTTGTCACCTTGCCCAAAATCCGCCCACTTGAGGGGCCGCCGCGCTGTGGCCAACTTGGTTAATGTTGGAACTGTTCGTGGGGCCGATTCCGGTGCCGTTCCAGTTCTATGGGCTGTCATTGCACACGTACACGTAGCCGTATGGGCCTGCGATCCAGAAACGACCTGGGTCCAGCATCCCGTTTCCGTTTCCGTTTCGGTTGTCGTTCCCGTTCCGGTCTGAGCTCGGGCGGGGCAGACGGGAGTGTCGTGGCGGCGAGCGTGAGAACGAAGGACGACGTCCAAGACGATGTTCGGTTCGCGAACAATGCCAACGGTAGTGAAAGCTTGCATTTCATGGAGAGCCTCCATCTGCGGCGACACTGCGGATGATTCGCGCGGGCGATGTCAATTCGAGCCCGAAGCACGGGCGTTCGGTCTTTCCGGAGCAAAAGCGCGGACGTGTTCGGCGCGGGGGGGGTCGCGCGGGGATGCGCCCGGTGGGGTTGGCGGAGATCGTTGCCATGGCAATGATCGCCCTCTCCCAGCCGCTTGCGCCGCACCCCCGCCACGGCGAGCGCTCGCGCGAGGCGACGACGGCGACAGCTCGTCAACCGCAGTCGAGCGGCGAAGGGCCCAAACTTGACGCGCGACAGCCGCGGACCCGACGAAACGCACATCGTCGCCGCGATCGGGGACGGTCACGTCCGCGATTGGACCTCGCGGTACTCTTGGTTGGGTGCTTTCTCAGCGTCTCGCTTCGGTCGCGCCGCTGATCCTCGGCCCGATCGCGTGGCTCGCGGCCACACATCCCGCGAGGCCGTTGTCCGACGCTCTCCGGACTGCGGTCGCCCCGCCCGAGGCGCAGCCGGTCGAGAGATCCGACAAGGGCCTGGGTTGCACGATGGACGCCCGCGCCGGCCTCATCGTCATCGTCGCCTCAGCCGCGGGCGCCCCGATTTGCAACGCGCAGGTGCGGGCCACGCGCAATGGCCAGCCGGAGAGCCTCGAAAAGTCACGGTGTAAATTCATGTCGTTCGAGAGACCAGGAACTTTCGCCCTCGCCGTCTCGGCGCCTGGTTTTCAATCAGCCAACGTGGACGGGATCGTCGTGGAGCATGACCAATGCCATGTCATCGCACGCCCCCTTATCGTGACCTTGCATTCCCCTGGCTGGTGGCCGGAGGGAGACTGGGCCGACACATCGACCTGGTGACTTCAAGGGCTCGGCGGCTCGGCTCGGGTGGCAGACCTGCGCGCGAGACCGGCGCCACACGTGGCTCGCCGTCGAGGGCGCGAACCCGATCCTAAAGTCGCGCGCCGGGATTTTCGGCGACGAGAATCTCTGTCGGGGAGGCGGGATCTGCGAGACCCCTTTGAAAGGGCGGCGCTTCACGAGCGATTTGCAGAAAACCTCGGGGAACTCGCAGATCGACGCAACACGGTGCAACGCGAAGGAACGCAGGGTGCCATTGCGGGAGGCAACTGGGAGGCAACGAAACTCGGTGCCTCGCGTAGGAACCCCCGCCCCGCTTGCGGCCTTGCCCGGATCTCTTGACGTCCTATGCGGCCGTTCGCTTCGAGCTGCGGGACGAACGCTTCGTCTTTGCAGGATGCTTCACGGTGTCGGCGGCTTCGAGCACCGCGCGAAGCGCATTGTTCACGGCCTCCGAGCTACCAAACCGCGCGAACAGCTCGGGCTCGACGATCGCGACCGCGAAGGACCGGCGCGCCTTCGCGACGTACTTGCCACGTGGGAGCCGCTGCGCCTTGGAGAAGTCGACCTCGGGGATCTCCTGCAGCGAGCGCTTGGTCGGTTCAGTCTCCTTCCGCATAGGCTCTCCGTTCGCGCTTGGTGGCTCGTCGGGCGCTGATAATTCGAATGATACCGCTCGCGACGCGCTCCGTGAAGACGACGAGGATCGTTCGGCGCAGCTGCGACTCGCCGACCAAGACCAGCCGATCGGGATGCTCGCCCTCCTCGAAAGGGACGGCCAGCTCGTCCAGGAAGACGGTCATCGCTTCCTCGAACGTGACGTCGTGCTTCCGAACGTTCGAGCGAGCCTTCGCGTCGTCCCACTCGAACTCTCCGACGCGGACCGTACCCATCGCGGCGACGCTACCATGGGTCGACTGCGCTCAGCCTGCAGGGACAGCCCCGGCTGGCAGGCACCCCGGCCACGACCCTCGGAACGCTCTCGTCGACCCCGACTGCGGCGACCTGGCAGCCGGCCGCGGGGGGCGCAGGAGCCGCCGGAGGTCCCGGACAGGGAGGCGGCGGCGGGGCCGGCCTCGACCCGACGGGCAACCCCTCCCTCGGCGGAGGCGGGGGCGCGCGCAGCTGCGGCGGGACGGGAGGGGGCGGGGGCGCGGGCGGCGGAGCGAGCGTCGCCCTCCTCTCCATTCAGAGCTCCGTCTCGTTCACCGGGTGCACGGTGATGACCGGCGGCGGCGGCACCGGCGGACAGGGAGGCGCGGGTCAAGACGGGCAGGCCGGCGGCCTTGGCGGCAGCGGTTTGGACAATAACCCCGGCGGAAGCGGGGGAAACGGCGCCGGAGGCTCGGGAGGCGCAGGCGGCACGGGCGGAATCTCCGCCTCTCCGCCGGCATCGTGTTTCAGGGCTCGGCACCCACCCACGACCGAGAGCTGCACGTTCCTCGTCGGCGACCCCGGCCACGGCGGCGCGGGCGGCCCGCCGGGCAGCGCGTCCGAGCCCTGGTC
>Ga0187782_10003248_pt1 | contig 12115 bp, 10 predicted proteins | sample 0715_SJ02_MP15_2_FD_132454 | JGI IMG/M metagenome (GOLD analysis project Ga0187782, IMG submission 132454) | Tropical peat soil microbial communities from peatlands in Department of Meta, Colombia - 0715_SJ02_MP15_20_MG | ecosystem: Environmental > Terrestrial > Soil > Wetlands > Peat | place...
ATCCAACTGCTTCGTCACGGCTGGAAGCCCACCAGCGTGAAGCCCGGAGACAAGATCACAGTGGTCGTTAATCCATTGCGCGATGGCCGACCCGCGGGTCAGATCGTGTCTGCAATCGGCGCGGACGGCAAGCCGATCGGCGCGGTGCCGGAAACAAGCAGCAAATAGGCGAGGCTGGAGAGAGTCCCTGATGATTCGCCGAGCGGTTTTCATAATCGCGACCCTGCTCGTGGCAGGCTGTGTCCATTTCGCGCAGGGGCAAACATCTTCGAAAGCGCGCCTCGAGGCTTTAGCGAAACTGCCGGATTGGTCCGGATTATGGGAGTTTGACGCCTACATGGATGAATCCGTCGGGCAGGAACTGGGTCCCGAGGGATTGCGTAGGGCGAGGGCCTATGCAGCCGCCATGCAGCCTACTTTCACCCTCGAATGGCAGCCAAAGGTTGACGAGGCGCGGAAGGCTCAGGCTGTTGCCCTAGCTGCTGACCCTAGTCAACCACCGGTACGCCTGTCGCCATGTGCCGAGTCTCCTTTTCCCGCGACGATGATGCCCGGATTTTATGAGTGGCGGGTGACGCCCGAGGAGACCACGCTCATTAGCAGCCAAAATAACTCGGTGCGGCACATCTACACCGATGGCCGGGGGCATCCGCCGACCGATGAACTGTGGCCCACGACCATGGGTGATTCCATCGGACACTGGGAGGGCGACACGCTGGTGGTCGACACGGTAGCGATGAGATATCCATCTATATTTCTAGCAGCAGAACAGGCTTCATTCGCTGTGTGGCCGTTGAGCGACCGACTGCACGCTACCGAGCGCATCCGCATGGTGAATCACAACGAGATGCAAATTGACCTCACCGCGGACGATCCGATCGCGCTTGCCAAGCCCATTCGCATCACGATCACTCACGAGCGTGTTAGAGGTTTTGACCGTATGGAGGACACTCGAGACGCTGATTGCGATGCAGTAACCGACCGAAATCCGGTCGTCAACGGCCGGTTTACGACGGTCGTGAAGCCAGCGTCTGCGACGCCAGCCGAGCCACCGAAATAACATGATCCGTCGAACAATATTGATGGCAGCGCTGCTGGGAGGGTGTCTGTGCCTCACGCAGGCACAAACGTCTTCGAAAGCGCGTCTCAAAGCTTTTGCCAAGCTGCCGGACTGGTCTGGTCTTTGGGAGCTTGATATCTGGACTGACGAATTGGACGGACAGGAGATGGGGCCGAAGGGGATGCTCAGGGCGAAGGCCTATGCCGCACAGATGCAAACGACATTTACTCCTGCTTGGCAGGCGAAGCTCGACCAGCTTAAGAGAACAGCGCATGCTGAAGAGGCTACCGACGCCAACAACCCACCCGCATTCGAAGAATTCGGACGACTCGGAGGTTGCGGCTGGACGCCTGGTTTTCCCGCCACGATGTTGCCCGGGACTTATGAGTGGCGGGTGACTCCTGAAGAAACCACTCTCATCAGCCTCCTTGGTTCGGTGCGGCACATCTACACGGATGGGCGGTCACATCCGCCAAGCGATGAGCTATGGCCGATGAGCCAGGGCGATTCCATCGGACACTGGGAGGGCGACACGCTGGTGGTGGAGACCGTCTCGATCAGGTCGCCCGTCTATTTTGCGGGACTAGCGCGAGGCGCAGGAGTGCCTGCCGTGCCGATGAGCAATGAACTGCATAGCATCGAGCGAATTCGCATGGTGAACAAAGATCAGATGCAGATTGATTTCACGCTGGAAGATCCGATTGCGCTGGTCAAGCCTCTTCACGTGATCTTCAATTGGAATCGCGTCAAAGACATCGACCGCATGGAACAAAATGCCGATGATTGCGATAGCGCAGCGAGCGAGCGGAATCCAATTGTGAACGGCCGCTACGAGACCATCATAAAGCCAGCTCCGGCAACGCCAGCCAGACCAACCAGATAGCTCAAGACTACTTCTCTTCGGCGGGGGTCATTGTCGCCGGGCCTTCGCCGACGATTTCGATGATGGCCGCCTCGTCTTTCGCGCCGTCGAAGTGCGGCTGCTTCGCGAGATCGACCACGTAGCTGCCCGCCGGCATCGGAACTGTAGCATCCGGGTCGAACTTCGTCCCGCTGCCGACCCACCACGTGCCGGAGAGAACCATCGCGTATCGATCGTTGGGGTGCGTGTGCGGGTGGCTGAAATTATGCGGGTACCATTTCACGAGGACGACATACATGCCGGGCTTCGTGGGATCGCCCATCAGAACGGCCTGCTGAGCAACTGAGGGATTGCCCGTCCACTTGATCTGGTCGGGATGAAGGTAAGTGACCATCGCAGGATTCAGGTCGGCCGGTCGCGGCGCGGGCGGCTGCGCGGAACCCAGGCGGCGAACCAAGACGAGCGAAAGCACAATCGCCACTGTTGCTACTGCTCCATGGCGGCGAAAACTCCGAGATATACGCATGGTTCCTCCTGTATCTGGCGGATAGCTAGAACACGTTACGGCGAGGATAGACGTCCACCCACTCGCCGGCCTCCAGTTCCGGGCGCGACTCATGGACTACCAAAAAGCAGTTTCCGCGGACAACGGCTCCGATGTCGCCAGAACCTTCCCAGAGGAGAATCTCGACCTTCGGATCCCCACCGGTTTCTCCGGTAGGCCATGAGACGCGCGCGGGAAGAAAGTGCGTGACGGTTCCCTTTTCGCTGACCGGATGCGCCAGCTTCGCTTTGAAGAATGGCAACGGCCGAGGAGGATGGCCGCTCATGGCCTCGATGGCGGGCACCACAAAGAGCTCGAATGTGACCATCGTCGAGACGGGATTGCCCGGCAGCCCGAAGACCGGCTTGCCGCGACACCATGCGAAAACCGCCGGCTTTCCGGGGCGAATTGCCACGGCGTCGAAAAGGATCTCCGCGCCGATATCCTGCAGGACCTGCTCGACCAGATCGTACTTTCCCGCGGAGACGCCGCCGCTCATGACCAGCATATCCGACTCCAAAGCGCGCTCGATGCATGCGCGGAGTTCAGCTTCGTCGTCGCGAGCATTTCCGGCCAGAATCGGCTCGCCGCGCGCAACCTCAACTTGTGCAGCAAGTGAAATGCTATTGCTGTTGCGAATCTGAAACAGACCCGGCTTCTCGGTGAGGCCGACGAGTTCGTCACCCGTCGAGAGAATCGCGACGCGCGGACGGCGGCTCACCTGGAGCTGGGCGCGCCCCACTTCGGCAGCCATGGCAAGCTCGGAGTAGCTCAAACGCGCGCCGCGCGGGATGACGATTTCGCCGACGCGAGACTCAGCCCCCGCAAGAACGTAGTGCTGGCCCGCATGGGCGGTCCGTTCCGGCACGACGAAATCGCCGTCCATGCGGGTGTATTCGTGCATCAGGACCGCGTTTGCGCCCTTGGGCACTGGCGCGCCGGTGAGGATGCGGACACATTCGCCTTCGCCTACGGGGCCGTCGAAAGCGACGCCAGCGCGGCTTTCGCCGATCACGCGCAGGCGCGCGCCGGGCGTGGCCGTATCGGCAGCGCGCAACGCAAACCCATCGCGGATCGAGCGATTGAACGGAGGATAGTTGCGATCGGCGATCACGTCTTCGGCAAGGATACGGCCGACAGCCTCAGAGGGATTGCGGCTGATGTCGATGGTTTCTGTTGCAAGGGCCTTCGTCTTCGGCGCGCCCAAGCGCTCGAGGATGACTTCGAGTATCTTGGCGCGGGCGGCTTCGAAAGAAAGCATGGCGGGCTATAGCCACGCGGCGAGCTTCGTTCCGCGCGGGACGATCGTCGAGTCGCGCTCGGGGCCGGTCGAGATCATGCCGATTTCAACCTCGAGCTGATCGGAGATGAAATTCAGGTAGTCGCGGGCCGCCGTGGGCAGATCGCGGACGTCACGGATTCCCGGCGTCGGTTTCTTCCAACCCGGGAGCGTCTTGTACTCCGGCTCGATCTGCGCGAGCGTTTCGACGTCGGGCGGCATTTCCGTGATGGGCTGGCCCCTGAGCTTGTAGCCGACGCAGACCTTGATTTCAGGCTGCTCGTCGAAGACGTCGAGCTTGGTGACGACGAGCGAGTCGATTCCGTTGAGCATTTTCGCGTAGCGCAGGACGACGAGATCGAGCCAGCCGCAGCGGCGGGGGCGCCCAGTAACAGCGCCAAATTCGTTGCCGCGTGCGCGAACCTCCTGCGCATCGAAATCGGGCATCTCCGTGGGAAACGGACCGCTGCCGACGCGCGTGGTGTAAGCCTTCGTGACGCCGACGACACCGGTGATACGGGTGGGAGCCACGCCGAGGCCGGTGGCAGCGCCGCCAGAAATCGCGTTCGACGAGGTGACGTAGGGATAAGTGCCGTGGTCGATATCGAGCATCGTGCCCTGCGCGCCTTCGAAGAGGACCGCTTCGCCGCGGTCGAGCGCGTCGTTGAGAAGCACGGCGGTGTCCGCGACCAGCCCGCGAATGTGCGCGGCGAGTTCGAGATACTGCTCGAGCAGCCCCGCTGTCTCGAGTGGATGGCCGTACGTGGCCTGGCTGATCGCGTTCTTTTCCGCGATCACGCGCTCGAGCTTCACGCGAAAGCATTCGGGCTCGAGCATCTCGCAGACGCGAATTCCGCGCCGCGCCATCTTGTCTTCGTAAGCAGGGCCGATGCCGCGCGAAGTGGTCCCAATCTTGGCTTCGCCGCGAGCGGCTTCCGCGGCTTTATCGACTTCGCGATGGTACGGGAAAATGACGTGCGCGCGATTGCTCAGGAAAAGCCGGCCGCGAACTTCGACACCGGAGCGCTTGAGGTTTTCCAGTTCGCCGACAAGAGCGGCCGGATCGACGACAGTGCCAGGACCGATGATCGCTTTCTTGCCCGGCCGCAAAATACCGCTCGGAACGAGCTGCAGGATGTAACGATGGCCGTTGAAGATGACCGTGTGGCCGGCGTTGTGGCCTCCCGCGTAGCGCGCTGTGAAGTCAAAAGAAGCGGCGAGATAATCGACGACCTTGCCTTTTCCCTCGTCGCCCCACTGGGCGCCGACCACAGCAATCGCTTTTGTCCGGGCCTTCTCTGCCACCGCTGCCACTCCACGCCCACACGAGTCGCACTTGGGCCGCTCCAGCTGACAACTGAAACGCTACAGGAGGGCTGACGCGACAGGCACCAGTTCACAATCCTACGCTGCGCGCGGCGCGAAACGCAAGCGCGATGGCGGCGGGTGCCGATGCGAGGGAAGCGACAGGGGGCCGTCTAGAATTTGCCGAAGATTTTTTCTGCGATGTCGGCGACGATCGGCACGCGAAAGCGCTGACCCTGATACGCCTTAATCATGAGCACGATCCACAGCACGAACACGACGAGATCGAGCAGCCAAACCAGCAGCCACGCAAAGCCAAGCCCGCCGAAGCCGCCTGTGAGGAAGCTGAACCCGAAGAACGCTCCCATCAAGAACCAAAGGATGTGTAGGCCGCCAAACAGAGTGATCGATTGGGTCGCATGGAAGCGGACGTACGGACGTTTGTCGACGAAGTAGAAGATCAGCCCTGTAATCCAGCCGACAACGTAGCAGAGCAAGCCCGCGATGTTCTCGGCCATCTGCTGCGGCGCAGCGGCAGTCCCAGAAGGTGGCGCAGTGGGTGCCCCAGACAGGCTTGCGGCAGGCGCGGTTTGAGGCGCGCCACAACCGGCGCAGAAGGCTGCGTTCTCAGGCAGCGCGGCACCGCATTTCGTGCAATGTGCCATGACGACCTCCGGAGGAGCGATTGCGGCGGAGCCTATCAAAACTGAGTCGAGCGGGGCAAGCGCAATCGAGGGAAGCGGCGCGGGCCGATGATATACTGAAGTTCCAATGCGGAAGTGGCGGAATTGGCAGACGCGCCAGCCTTAGGAGCTGGTGGCCGCAAGGCCGTAGGGGTTCGAGTCCCTTCTTCCGCACCAGAATTTCCGGCTGCGAAGTGCGGTTGACGCGCACAAGCGGATTCCCTATACTGACTTTTCTGTTACGGTGATGCGCGGCTGCTCTCCCCTGCTCTCCTCCTTGTCGGATTCCGAAGATACGAAAGGTGGGTTGGAACCGGGGCCGCCTGGGCATTTGCCCGCCAGAGAACATTTCCAATGACCGAAGCTACGTGCAGGCGCGAAATCGATCTCGAAATTCCCGCTGAAAACGTCCAGAAAGCGACGGAAAAAGTCGCGCGCGATATCGCGCGCATCGCCCGGATTCCCGGCTTTCGCCCCGGCAAGGCGCCGGTCACGCTGGTGCGACGGCGCTTCGCGGAAGATATTCAGGGTGAAGTCGTGCAGTCGCTCGTGCCGGAATATCTCGAAAAGGCGCTCGACGAAAAGAAGCTCGTCCCGGTGACGCGCCCCGAGGTCGACAAGATCGACTTCAAGGACGGCGAGCCGCTGCGGGTCCACGCCGTGTTCGAGGTGCTGCCCGAATTCGAGCTCGGCGATTACAAGAATTTGCAAATTCAAATCGACGAGATCGAACTGGGCGACGCTCAGGTGGATAAGACGCTCGAAGAAATGCGCGAGCGCGCGGCGACGTTCGTTCCTGTCGAAGGACGCCCGGCAAAGGACGGTGATTCCGTCCTGGTGAAACTGATGGGAACACCGAAGGGCGGCGGCGAACCCGTGCAAGCGGAGAACGTGATGGTCCCGTTGGGCGGGGAAGAAACGCTTGCGAGCTTCAACGAGAATCTACGCGGTGCTTCCGCAGGCGAAACGAAGCGGTTCGAGGTCGCCTATCCGGACGACTATCCGGATCCGAAGCTGGCGGGTAAGACTTACGATTATTCCGCCGAGGTACAGGGTATCAAGGAAAAGAAGCTGCCTGAACTGAACGACGAATTCGCCAAGGACATGTCGGGCGAAAAGGGCGGCGTGACGACGCTCGAAGAGCTTCGCAAGAAAATCCGCGAAAGCCTGGATGCCGCCAAGGAAGAGCGGCAGAAGTCTCAAGCGCACGACAAGATTCTTGAGGCGCTCGTAAAGCAGCACGAGTTTCCCGTGCCGGAAGCGCTGGTTGAGAGCCAAATGGACACGCGGTTGGAGCGCGCGGTGCGTTCGCTGGCCGCGCAGGGAGTCGATCCGCGCGCCGTGAATGTCGATTGGCCCGCGCTTCGCCGGCAGCAGCGCGACCGCGCGATCGCCGACGTGAAGGCCGAGCTGATTCTCGACCGGATCGCGACCGCGGAGAAGATCGACGCGAGCGACGAAGACCTCGAAAAAGAGATTGCGACGCTGGCGGAACGCAGTGGCGAGTCTGCAACGGCGCTGCGGGCTCGCTTGACAAAGCAGGGAGCGCTCGATAGGATGAAATCGAAGCTGCGCAGCGACAAAACGATCGAGATGCTCTACCGCACGGCCCGAATCGAGAAGACAGCCAAAGGCGGAAAGTAATTCCGATTCGGGATTCCTCAGCGCGCAAGATATTTTCCAGATGAGACAAACTGACGACGCGAGTCCGCGTGCCACCACTCTGGTTCCCATGGTCGTTGAACAGACGAACCGTGGCGAGCGGGCCTATGACATCTATTCCCGGCTGCTGAAGGATCACATAATCTTTATCGGCACGCCGATCGACGACCATGTGGCCAACCTGGTGACTGCGCAATTGCTTTTTCTCGAGTCGGAAGATCCGGAAAAGGACATTTCGCTGTACATCAATTCGCCGGGCGGCTCGATTTCGGCTGGCATGGCGATTTACGACACGATGCAGTTCGTGCGGCCCGATGTGGTTACCTATTGCATCGGTCAATGCGCCTCGATTGCGGCTGTCTTGCTGGCGGCCGGCACCGCTAAGAAGCGTTACGCTCTGCCCAACTCCCGCGTACTCATTCATCAGCCCTGGATGTCGGGCCTCTCAGGGCAGGCTACCGACATCGATATTCATGCCAAGGAAATCATACGCACCCGCGCTGCGCTCAACGCCCTGCTGGCGAAACACACGGGGCAACCGATCGAAAAGATCGAGAAGGATGTCGAGCGCGATTTCATCATGACGCCCGAGCAGGCCAAGGCGTACGGCATCGTGGACGAGATCATTACGAAGCATCGGTAGCGGCGTTCCAATTGGTTAGTAGTGAAAGCGACGAAACGCGGGACGGCAAACAGTTTCTGTCCTACAATGAGTTTCAGATTCATGGTGGGGCTGGCTTCGAGCGAAAGGGGCATTGCCGGTGAAACGGTTCACCCCAGAAGAGCCGTTGCGCTGTTCCTTCTGCCATAAAACGCAGGAGCAGGTGGAGAAGCTGATCAGCTCTCCATCGGAGTATCCGCGCTCGTACATCTGCAACGAATGTGTTGGCGTCTGCCAGCAGATTCTCGAGGACGAAAAGCGCGAGCAATCCTCTCCGGCGAACCGGCGCTTGCCTCGCCCTCCCGAGATCAAGGCGTTTCTCGACGGGTACGTGATCGGCCAGGATAAGACGAAAAAGAAGCTGGCTGTGGCGGTTTACAACCACTACAAGCGGATCTTTCTGAACCGCCAGCCCGGCGACGTCGAGCTGACGAAGTCGAACATTCTGCTGATCGGTCCGACGGGCACGGGCAAGACCCTGCTGGCGCAGACGCTCTCAAGAATGCTGGACGTGCCATTCGCCATCGTGGACGCCACCACGCTGACGGAGGCAGTCTACGTCGGCGAGGACGTGGAGAATATCATTCTCAAGTTGCTGCAGGCCGCAGATGGCGACGTCCAAAAGGCTCAGCAAGGCATCATATATATAGACGAGATCGACAAGATTTCGAAGAAAGACGAGAACCCCTCGATTACCCGGGACGTTTCGGGCGAGGGCGTGCAGCAGGCGCTGCTGAAGATTCTGGAAGGCACGGTTGCCAACGTTCCGCCGCAGGGCGGGCGCAAGCACCCCCACCAGGAGTTCACGCCAGTCGATACGACGAACATTCTGTTCATCTGCGGCGGGGCTTTTGTGGGGCTAGAGAAGATCATCGAGCGCCGGGTGGGGCAGAAATCGCTGGGCTTCCATGCCGATGCCCAGCCGACGACGGCGACGCGCCGAAACATCGAAGTGCTCGAGCAGGCGCAGCCGACGGACCTGATCCGCTACGGCCTGATACCGGAATTTGTGGGCCGGCTGCCGGTGGTGGGCGTTTTGAGCGACCTCGATAAGGGCGCGCTCGTGCGAATTCTGACGGAACCGAAGAACGCGCTGGTGCGTCAATATCAGCGACTCTTCGAATTCGAGAACGTCCGCCTGCGCTTCACGGATGATGCCCTTGAGACGGTTGCGGACCTGGCGCTTCAGCGCAAGGTCGGTGCACGCGGCCTGCGCATGATCCTGGAAGATCTGATGTTGGAAATGATGTACCACATGCCGGCGCAGCGGAAACTTCGCGATTTCGTTGTCACCGCAGACATGGTCAAGGGCCACGAGATCAACTGGAGCCTGCTGGAAAAGGCGGGCTAGCGCTTCAGGATACGGTTTTGCAGTCCGGCGTTTCGCTGGCGAAACAAGTGTTCCGAACCTAAGGATTGAATGTTCAACAGGGAAAAAGTCGAAGTAAAGCGCGTGCCGATGATGCCGGTGCGGGACATGGTCATCTTCCCGGAGATGATGCACCCGTTCATCGTGGGACGCGAAGCGTCCGTGCGCGCGCTGGAAGAAGCGCTGGCCGGCGACAAAAAGATTTTTCTTGTCACGCAGCACGATGCGTCAGTGGATGATCCGAAACCCGAGGAAATCTATCAGGTTGGAACGATCGCCAACATCGTTCAGAGCGTGAAACTGCCTGACGGCAATATCAAAGTGCTGGTCGAAGGCACTGAGCGAGCTCGAATCGTTCAGGTCACGAACGATGAAGGCTTCTTCCGCGCCACGATTCGGTTGGTTCCCGTGAAGGCCGAAGGCGGAGCGCAGATCGAACAGGCTTCGAACCGCGTCACGAATCTCTTCGAGCAATACGTGAAGCTCTCGCAGAGTCTGAACTACGACACGATGATCGCCGCCGTGCGCGTCGAAGACCCCGGCAAGCTTTCCGACGCGATTGCGGCCAACTTGCAGATTCCCGTGGAGCAGAAGCAGGAATTGCTCGAAATCTTCGAGCCGGTCGAGCGCCTGAACCGCATCGCCGACATTCTTGAAGTGGAAACCGAGAAACTGAATGTCGACCGCTCGATCAACACGCGCGTGAAGCGCCAGATGGAGCGCGCGCAGAAAGAGTACTACCTCAACGAGAAGCTCAAGGCGATTCAGAAGGAACTCGGCCGCGGCGAAGCGAACGAAATCGAGCAGCTCAAGAAAAAGATCGAGACGTCGGGCATGCCCGAGGGTCCGATGGAAAAGGCCATGCAGGAGCTGAAGCGGCTCGAAATGATGCCGCCGATGTCGGCCGAGTCCACGGTGTCTCGCAACTATCTCGATTGGCTGCTGGCAGTGCCGTGGAAGAAGCGGTCCAAGGAAATCCGCGACATCAAGCGCGCCGAGCAGATTCTGAGCGAAGATCACTACGGGCTCGAGAAGATCAAAGAGCGCATACTCGAATATCTCGCCGTGCGCCAGCTCGTGAAGAATCCGAAAGGCTCGATTCTCTGCTTCCTCGGACCTCCGGGAGTCGGCAAGACGTCGCTGGCCATGTCGATCGGGCGCGCGACCGGAAGGAAATTTGTTCGTGTGTCGCTCGGCGGCGTGCGTGACGAGGCCGAAATTCGCGGTCATCGCCGCACGTACATCGGCGCGCTGCCCGGCCAGATCGTTCAGATGATGCGCAAGGCCGGCACGACGAATCCCGTCTTTGTTCTCGACGAAGTCGACAAGATGTCGATGGATTTTCGCGGGGACCCGTCCGCAGCGCTGATGGAAGTGCTCGATCCCGAGCTCAACCACGCGTTCACGGATCATTACCTCGACGTCGAATACGATCTTTCGAAGGTGATGTTCATCTGCACGGCCAACGTGCTGCACACGATTCCGCAACCCCTGCAGGACCGTATGGAAGTCCTGCGATTGCCTGGTTACACCGAGCAGGAAAAGCATCAGATCGCCAAGCGTTTCTTGATTCCGCGGCAGCTCGAAAAAACGGGCGTGAACAAGGAGAACGTGCAGTTCACCGACGAGGCGATCACGCACATCATCCGCCACTACACGCACGAGGCGGGCGTGCGCAATCTCGACCGCGAAATTGCAAACGTATGCCGCAAGGTGGCGCGCAAGGTGGTGGCCGAGGGCAAGAGCTTCCGCACCGAAGTGACGGTTGCGAACATCAACGATTACCTCGGCATCCTGAAGTACCGCGACTTTTTCGCCGAAAAGAAGAACGAAGTCGGGCTGACCACCGGCCTCGCGTGGACCGAAGTCGGCGGCCAGGTGCTGACGACCGAGGCAACTTTGATGCAGGGCAAGGGCCGCTTGACGCTCACCGGCAAACTGGGCGACGTGATGCAGGAGTCGGCGCAGGCCGGCATGAGTTACGTCCGCTCGCGCAGCCATCTCTTCGGCCTGCCCAAGGATTTCTATCGCCACCTCGATATTCACGTGCACGTGCCTGAAGGCGCCATCCCGAAGGACGGCCCTTCGGCCGGGATCACGATCTGCACGTCGATCGTGAGCGCGCTGACGCGTATTGCGGTCCGCTGCGACGTCGCCATGACAGGCGAGATCACGCTGCGCGGCAAGGTGCTGCCGATCGGCGGCGTGAAGGAGAAGCTGCTCGCCGCGCACCGGCTTGGCCTGCGCACGATCATTCTTCCGAAAGACAATGAAAAGGATCTGGCGGATATTCCGCCGGAAATCCAGGCGCAGTTGTCCATCCATTTCGTTGAGTCGATGGATGAAGTCCTGCAACTGGCTTTGGAGCAGCCGTTGCCGGTCTCCGGACACCCCCCGGTGGCCAGCGTAGAGCCGCAGTACGGCTCGGATGTTACGCAGGATAATGAACTGACGAACTAAAGCCTTCGGTCCCCCTACATCCTGCTCGGCAGGTTCGGCCCGCGACCGAAGCCAACGAGTTTTCGGTAAGTAAACCCGTTTCAAATCTGGGATAGAGTGCCTCGAACGAACGCGCCCGCCCCGGATCGATCTCACAAAACTGTCGTGCCTGAATTTCGGGCTTGAGAAGGAAAGAACTACATGAGTGTTAGCCTTGCAGAACTGAAAGACAAAAACATCACCGATCTGGC
>Ga0187782_10003249_pt1 | contig 12115 bp, 12 predicted proteins | sample 0715_SJ02_MP15_2_FD_132454 | JGI IMG/M metagenome (GOLD analysis project Ga0187782, IMG submission 132454) | Tropical peat soil microbial communities from peatlands in Department of Meta, Colombia - 0715_SJ02_MP15_20_MG | ecosystem: Environmental > Terrestrial > Soil > Wetlands > Peat | place...
CCGCCAGGCCCCGGCTCGCCGTCGCGAGGATTTCAGATCGCGTCATGTCATGTCTCCGTGTGTCGGTTGCGAGGTCTCGGTCGCGCGAGGCGATTGTGTTTCGTCCCCAAGCGCATTTCCTTATCGCGCTAGCCGCCCATCGCTCTCGAGAGGCCCGCGCGCAGGTCGTCGGCGTTCATCACTGGCGTGAATTCGATCGACGCATTGAGATTGAGGAACAGCGGTTCGCAAGTCTCGACGATCTGTGAGGGGTCGGCCATGTCGAAAAAGATCAAGGCCGCGCGCTTTCCCTCGATTGCCGCGAAATAGGCAGCCTCGGGTTTCAGTTTGGCCATGATCGCATCGAGTGTCCTGACGACCGTGCCGTCCTTGATCGCTGTGTTCGAGCTTTCGACGGGCAACGTGAATTTCAGCATCATGCGCATGGTTCGCTCCGCGGGCGTTGGGGTTAAGGGAGGGCGTGCGCCCTATTGGGCGAGCCCCTCGACGGCGAACACCCGGAAGTCGCCGTACTTCCGGCCAATCTCATAGGCCTCTTTCCGTCCCGGCGAGTCCCACCAAGCTTGCGCGGCTTCGAGGTTTTCAAACTGGAAGACCGACACCCGGGAGCGTGGAGGCGCCCCGACGAACGTCGCGGTCTTTCCGCCGCGCGTAAGGAATTTGCCGCCGGCCGATTCGATGTCTTTGCCGGCGATCGGCACGAATTCTTTCGTGAAGGCGTCGGCGTTCGCGACGTCGATCTCGGCGATGACGAAGGCCGGCGGCTTCGTGTCGGCGCGAAGGGCCTCGACAGCGCCGGCGCCAAGCGCGGCGCCGACAACGAGCGCAACAAGTATCGAGGCGAGCGGCTTCACGGCGTTCCTCCGGTCAAGTCATCCGAAAAGTCAATGCAACGGATTTCGCGGGACTAAAGAAGCCGTTAGCAAGGGTCTGCAAGGCTTTCGCGACATCCTAGCCCGGCCCTGCTCGGCCAGGGCGGAAAACATTGCGTCCACTTTGGCGGCGCCGCAGACTGGCTGCCCAAGCTGGGGTTTTTTCGATGGAGCAACGGGAGATCGAGCGTCTGCTTGGCGGTCCGCCGCGCCTTGCTTACCGTGACATCGTCGCCCATCCGCGCCTCGCTTTGGCGCGCCGCGCCTATCTCGGGCAATTCCTGAAAGTTTACGGCGACGATCCGTTCCACGCCCGCTTGCTCATCGAGACGGGCCGATTTCTGGTCTATCTCGTCGTCGTCACGCTAGAGGCGATGCAGGATCCGGCGCGCCGCGAGACATGGCTCACCATCCGGCGCCTGAAAGAGGGCATGGCGCTGTTCGGACTGGCGAGCGACCGTCACATCGACGCCCTGGTCGCGCGGCTCTGTTCGGTCGGCTACATGCGCCGCCGGCGCGCCGAAGAAGACCGTCGCGTCCAGATCCTCGAGCCGACCGAGCGGCTGCGCGTCCATGATTGTGAGTGGATCGCCGCCCATTTCGCGCCGCTCGCCGCGCTCTACCCTGGCTACGACTATGCGCCGGCGCTCAAGCGCGACCCGGCCTTTCAGGCCGTCTTTCGCCGGGTGAGCCCGCCTTTTATGCCGTTGGGCGCCAAGCTCATGGTCGCCGTTCCGGAAATGCTGCTCTTTCTCAACCATGCGGGCGGCTACTTGGTGATCGCCACGCTCTTACAAGCGGCGATGGAGGAGGGAGGCGATGCGTCCCTCGTCGCCGTCCCATATTCGGCAGTCGGCGACCGGTTCGGCGTCTCGCGCACGCAGGTTCGCAACATGCTGAGAGAGGCCGAAGCCATGGGGCTCGTGAAGCTTCATGCACGCGGCGGCCGCAAGGTGGAAATCCTGCCGCGGCTCATCGATTGTCACGATCGAGGCATGGCCTGCGGGATGTATATCCACGACATGCTGTTCGTCGCGGCGCGCCGCGCCGAAGGCGCGCCTTGGCGGGCGAACGAGCGCCTTGAAAGCGCTGCCGAACCGGCCTAGCTACGAAATGCGCCCTTCGCCTTGAACGAAGGAGCGCGGAGAAAAGCCATGTTCATCGAAACCGAGCCGACGCCGAACCCGGCGACGCTGAAATTCCTGCCTGGCCGCCAAGTCATGCCCGAGGGCACGTTCGAGGCGCGCGACACGAGCGAGGCCGAGGGGTCGCCGCTCGCCAAGGCGCTGATGGAGATACCGGGGGTCAAAGGCGTTTTTTTCGCCCCCGACTTCATTTCGGTGACGAAGGCCGAGGCCGACGAATGGCGCCATCTGCGCCCGTCGATCCTCGGCGTGGTGACCGAGTTCTACCTGTCGGGCCAGCCGATCCTGTTCAGTGAGGCGGCGCCGACGGCGCCGGGGGAAGAATTCTTCGATGCGGCGGACGCCGAGACGGTCGACGCCATTAAGGAGCTCTTGGAGACGCGTGTGCGCCCTGCGGTCGCCGGCGACGGCGGCGACATCACCTTCAAAGGCTTTCGCGACGGCGTCGTCTATCTCAACATGAAAGGCGCCTGCTCGGGCTGTCCGTCGTCGACCGCCACGCTGAAACACGGCATCGAGAACCTGTTTCGGCATTACCTGCCGGATGTGAGGGGCGTCGAGCAGGTTTGACGCGGCCTCGCCTGCCGGGGCAGGGCGTCGACTAAGACGCCTCGGCGACGTCGACGACCCTGAGCTGCGCCCGCTCGCGCCCGCCATAGCGGTTCAAGGTCAGCGCACCGGCGAGATGGGCGTTTGCGCCTTTCAGCGCTCGCAACGCCTCGCCGAGCGGCTTGTCGGCGGCGCGGAAGGCGATGGCGTCGAGCGTCCCTCCGCCGACGGCGCTCATCCGCACCTTCACGTGATTGGATCCAACGGGAAAGACATCGGCGATCCGGCAGCGCGGCAGCGCAAAAATCGGCTCCGGGCTGCCGGCGCCGAACGGCCCCGCGGCCTCGACGGCGCGGACGAGATCGGGCGTCGCGGCGGCGGGCGCGAGCGCCGCATCGATCGCCAGCGCCGCGCCCGCCCGCGCCGCCGCGACCGCGGTCTCAAGTCGCTCCTCGAGAAACGCGCGAAACTCGCCAAGGCGCGCGCGGGCCAGCGTGACCCCTGCCGCCATCGCATGGCCGCCGCCTTTGACGACGAGGCCAAGCTCGACGCCCGCGCGGACGGCTTTCCCGAGATCGACGCCGGGAATCGAGCGCCCGGAGCCGACCGCCTCGCCGCCTTGCAGCGCCAGGGCGAAAGCGGGCCGATCGAAGCGATCTTTGAGCCGCGAGGCGATCAGGCCGACGATTCCCGCCGGCCAGCGCTCGCTGGCGACGACGATGCTGGCGCCGCGTTCCTCCAAGCCCAGCGCATGCAGCGCCTCGGCTTCGGCCTCGGCGAGCGCATGCGTCTCGATCTCCTGGCGGGCGCGGTTCAGCCGATCGAGCTCGGCGGCGATCTCGCGGGCTTTCAGCGGATCGCGGGTCGTCAAGAGCCGCGCCCCTAGCCCCGCGTCGCCGATGCGTCCGCCGGCGTTGATGCGGGGCCCGAGCAGGAAGCCGAGATGATAGGGCGTCGGGGGCCCGTCGGCGCCCGCGACGTCGAACAGCGCCGCAAGGCCGATGCGGCGGCGCTCGCGCATGACGGCGAGCCCCTGCGCGACGAACGCGCGGTTGAGGCCGATGAGCGGCACGACGTCGGCGACCGTCGCCAGCGCCACGAGATCAAGGCCGGCGAGCAAGTCCGGCGCCGGACGATTGGCGAAAAAGCCGCTCGCCCGCAGCGCGCGGTTCAGCGCCACGAGGCCCATATAGACGACGCCCGAGGCCGATAACGCGCCGAGCCCAGAGAGATCGTCGAGCCGGTTCGGATCGACGATCGCCTGCGCCTCGGGCAAGGTTTCCGGGGCCTGATGATGATCGAAGGCGACGACGTCGAGGCCGAGGCGTTTTGCGTGCGCAAAGGCTTCCACGCTCGACACGCCGCAATCGACCGTCACGACGAGCGTCGCGCCCTTGGCCCGAAAAGCCTCCATCGCCTCCTTGTTCGGGCCGTACCCCTCGAGGACGCGGTCGGGGATGTGGATCAGCGTCTCGAGGCCGCTGTCGCCGAGATATTCGGCGAGCAGCGCCGTGCTGGCCGCGCCGTCGACATCGTAGTCGCCGAAAATGGCGATGGTCTCGCCCTTGAGAACCGCGCGCTGCAGGCGATCGACGGCCGCCTCCATGTCGCGAAGCGTGAGGGGATCGGGCATGAGATCGCGCAACCGCGGCTGCAGGTAGCCCTCGACCGCCTCGACCTCGACGCCGCGGGCGGCGAGCACCCGCGCCAACAGCTCGTCGCGGCCGCTAACTTGAGCAATCGCCAGCGCGCGCGCTTCGCCGGCCGCATCGAGCCGCGCCCGCCAGGGTTTGCCGGTCGCCGAGCGGGCGACGTCGAGGAAGAAGCGAGGGGGCGTCATCGCGCCCAGGGGCCTAGCACGAGTCGGGGCGGGCGATCAGAAGTCGCCGGCGCAGGCGCGTAACCGCGACGATGCGCCCCTCATACCCTCACGCCCATTCCTTGCGCGTTAACGCATTGCGCTACCAACAAAATTTCTTTCGTGAAGCGCGGAAGCGCCGTCTGCCACATGCGACAGGATCTTCACTATTGGGTCGAAATGGCGAGTCCAACGCTTTGCAAAGCGGCCCGAAAGCATCCGGTGGGGTCGAAGAGATCGGGAAGGGATCGCCGGGCGCCTCAGGGCTTTCGCCCGACCTGTCGCAGAACGTCCTCCATCTGATGAATGATCTTGCAACCTTCGAGGGTCTCCCCGGTCTTGTCGTCCGGGTCAGCCTCGAACAGCGCTCGCATTTGATCGGACATGCGGATCAGTTTCTGGTAACGTTCCTCTCCGAGCGTTTGCCGGTTAAAACTAAGTCCTTCGTTTAATTGCCGAAAGGTGTAATCCAGATTCTTGAACGGAAAATAACCGGTTTTATCCAGAAATCTTGGCGCCGAGAGCAACATCGACGTTGTGACTTCCAATAGTTCAACGATATTTTGCGGGACTCGAATCGTGAACGCCTTCACGGGTCATCTCCACAATAAATCGTCAGCAGGTCGAGGTATCAGGTATGTGCTGTCTGACCCAAATTCCCTCGGCCGAACTATGACAACCGCACGCGGCTCGGAATCAGCGCGGAAGAAGCCGCGGATTTGCGGGAAGCTGATCGTCTTCGAAACGAGCGTCCAGTCAAAAGAAACATCCCCGATTCTGGCGTCAGGAAGTCTATAGCTTTCGTCACCACCCGAGGTTTCGTAATCGCGATTGTTGATCCTTATGTCCGCGCTCGCGCCATAGGGAATACCATAATACGCGAATATATCCCTGAGTTCGCCGCGAACTTCGAAATCGATCCAGTTGCCGATCGCCTCCTCGCGCGATAGTCGCGGCTGAAGTCGGCCGGCGTCGGCGGCGCTGACGGCGTCTGTATAGGCGGCGTCGACAGCGCTTTGCAGGAATCTGAGCGTTTCGACCTGGAGCGGCCCAACATCGCCGAGAATCTTGTAATTGGCGGCGGCCCGCTGCATGCGCAGACTATTGATCAAGTTGGTGCGGCCCTGCCAGGAGAGGCCGGCGATCCCGCCGGGCGGCAGCAGTTCCTCGTCGACGAACGACGGGTCGACCTGCTTTATCTCCGCGACAAGCTGGCGATACTGGGCCAGGGTTGCCTCGAGATTGGCCTCATCCGCGAGGGCGCTGACGCCGAAAAAGCCGTCGATGGGCGCCAGCGGAATCGCCAGGCCGGGCGCATCGCTGAGACCGGGGAACACGTCTTCGAGGCGAGTGAAGTCGTCCGGCGGTCCGTTTGATCGGCGCGACGGCTCTTCTTCCTCGGCGCCGCCGGTCAAAATGACGTGCGAGTCGTCAGTCTCGGGCTGATAGACGCCATCGTCCAGCGTGAGCGCCGGATTTTGTTCGGAGGTTGACGCGGAAGGAGATGCCTGTGTCCCAGGCACGAGGGCGGGCGGCGGGGCGCTTCCGTCGGTGGTCCATTGGCCTCCGCCCGCTTGACCAGCAGGCACGCGTGGCTGGTCTTGCCACGCTGATCCCCATTTCTCGAGCTTCGCGATCTCGGCGAGTTTCGCCAACGCCGAGGGCATCGGATCCGGCAAGCCGAGCAGGACACTCTCGATGCCCGCAAGACAGAGATCGTCCGCCTCCAGCGCCGCGGCCGCGCGGTTTAGCCCACGGTGAACGCGGAGTACGGCGGCTTGAGGCAGACGCCCATAGGCCGCATTCAGGACGCACTCGACGGCACGAAGCGGCGCGATCTCGCTCCCTCGCCGTCCCATCGCGTCGGCGCCGACGCGCACGAGTTCTGCCGCCCCCAGTGCGACACCCGCCTTGTCGCAGGCGAGCCCGGCGCCGCGGGGGTGAAGCCGAAACGTCTGGATCAATCGCAGGCCCATTCGGAAGTGACCCTAGCCCCAATCTCATCATGTTCGATGTTTGTTCTTTTGTCAAGAATTTCAGTATTAGAGAGGAGTAGATCATCCGAAAATCTGGATAACCGGACTTCGAGGGCCGGTCGACGACGGGCCCGCGAGTTCGAGGAAGGAGCGGGGGGTCATCGGGCGAGCAGGCTCAAGCCATAGACCGCCCCCGACAGCGTCGCGATCCAAAAGCTCGTCGGCCAGTCCGTATAGTAGGCAAGCGTCAAGCCGCCCCAGGCTTCGGCGACCGCGAGCGCCGCGGAGAGGGCGATCGCCGGCGCGATGCGGCGCGAGAAGTTCAAGGCCGACGCGCCCGGCCCGACCATCAGCGTGAAGACGAGCAGCACGCCGACGATCTGCGCAGCTTCCGCGACCGCCGCGGCGACGAGGCCCAGAAACAGAATCGCGACCAGCCGCACCGGCACGCCGCGCGCTTCCGCAAGCTCGCTCTGCAACGAAGCAAACAGCAACGGCCGGCCGAAGAAGGCCAGCGCTAGAAGCGACAACGGCGTCAGGATGGCGAGCGTCGTCAGCGCCGCGTCGTCGACGCCAAGCACGTTGCCGAACAAGAGCGCCGCGGCCTGCGTCGCCGCCGCGGTGTAGAAGTGGAGGAACAGCAGGCCGAGCCCTAACGAGAGCGACAGGATCATGCCGATGGCGACGTCGCGCTCGCTGAGCTTTTCGCCCAAGAACCCCATGCCGACGCCCGCGACAAGCGTCAACGCCAGAAGGCCAAAGACTGGCGAAACGCCAAACAGAAGCGCGCCCGTCGCGCCAGCGAAGCCGACATGCGAGAGCGCATGGCCCGCAAAAGTCTGGCCGCGCAGCACCAGGAAGAAGCCAACCGTGCCGGCGAGCACGGCGGCAAGCCCGGAGGCTGCGAAGGCGGAACGCATGAAGTCATAGTTAAGCATGCGCGTCCGGTCCGTGGGCGTGCGCGTGGGTCTCATGATCGTGCGAGGCGCCAGCGTCGTCGTGGCGATGGGCCTCGCTCTCGACTTCGACCTCGCCGGCCATGACAAACACCCGCGAGCCGACGCGCAAAACTTCGATCTCCGCGCCATAGAGGCGCGAAAGCACTTCGCCCGTCACCACCTCGTCGACCGGCCCGATCACCGCTTGACCTCGCCCGAGATAAAGGACGCGATCGATGGCGTTGACGAGCGGGTTCAATTCGTGCGCGCTGAACAGGATCGCGATCTTGAGCTCCGCGGAGAGGCGCTTGGCGATGCTCACCACGCCGACCTGGTAGGCAGGGTCAAGGGAGATCAGCGGCTCGTCGAGGAGAAGCAATTTGGGCCGGCCGAGCAGCGCTTGGCTTAAGAGCAGCCGCTGCCGCTCGCCGCCCGACATTTCGGCGATCGATCGATTGGCGAGGTTAAGCGAGTCGACTTGATCGAGCGCCCAATCGATGTCGCGCCGGGTCTTGGCGTCGAGCCGAGTGATGCCGAAGCGGGCCCCAAGCGCGGCGGTGGCGACGACGTCGCGGCCCGTCAAGCGGAGATTGAAGAGCGCGCCGCGGTTTTGCGGCATGTAGCCGATCGCCTTATGGCCGCGCTTGACCGGGCCGCCGAACACTTTGATGGCGCCCTTAGCCGCCGGCAGGAGGCCGAGCGCGCCGCGCATCAGCGTGGTCTTGCCGGACCCGTTGGCGCCGAGCAGGCCGACGAACTCGCCGTCTCGAATTGCGAAAGTCGCGTCAGAAAAAATGTCGCGCCCGCCGAGGCGGATCGCGACATTCTCGAAGACGAGGGCGGGAACTGCGCCGCTCAATGGCTCTGACCGGAGAGCGCCGCGTCGAGCGCGTCGAGCTGGGAGAGCATCCATTGCTGGTAGTTTTGGCCCGGCGGCTCGGTCTCTGAGACGCCGACCACGGGGACGCCGTTGTCTTTGGCGATGCCCACAAGCCGTTCGACCGTCGGCTCGCTCGCCTGCGCGTTAAAGAGCATCGCCTTGACCTTGTGGCCCTTCAAGTCCGCCTCGAATCCGGCAACGTCGGACGCCGAAGGCTCCGCATTGTTCATGACGGCGAGCGCGAATTTTTCATTGTGGACCTTCAGGCCGATCAGCGCCGCCATGTAGCCGAAGACCGGCTCCGAGGCTGAAACCGGGACGCCGGCATATTTCTTGTGCATCTCGGCGATCTTGTCCTCGAGGGCTTTAAGCGATTCGTTGAAGTCGGCGTCGCCCTTCTCATAGTCCGCCTTGTGGGGCGGGTCGATTGCGGCGAGCGCGGCGGCGATCGCCTTGGCGGCGGCGCGCATCGTCGCCGGATCGTACCAAAGATGCGGGTTGTCGCCGGCTTTGCGCCCAACGAGGGCCGCGACGAGGATCTGCTTGCGCCCCGGCGCCTTGTGCGCCGCCAGAAGCTTCTCCATCCACGGATCGTAGTCGGCGCCGTTGACGACCGCGACGTCAGCGTCGGCCAGCGCCTTCGCGGTCTCGGCGCTCGCTTCGAACAGGTGCGGATCTTGGTCAGGATTGGTCAATATGCTGGTGACCGTCACGTCGGCGCCACCGACTTGAGCGGCGACGTCGCCATAAAAGTTCTCCGCCGCGACGACGTGCGGGGAGCGAGCAAGAGCGGGTTCGCTGAGCCCGCCGAGCGCCAGAAAGGCGACGAAGGTTAAAATGCGCATGATCGTGATCCCTGATTCATCCGCTTCGCGGACTCGAAGCGGATTGGACTGTTATGTTATAACATCGTCCAATGCAACCGACGGAACCCATCCTCTAAGGGGACCCTAAGCGCCGAAGGTGTGATAGATGGCCTTTGCAACGTGGAGCTTCGCTTGAGCGCTGAGACGATCCTGACCCGAGGCGCGGCGTGGGCGGAAGCGGTCAAGGCGGCCTGCAATCGACGCGGCCTTCACCTGACGCCCTCTCGTGAGCGCGTGCTTGCCGTGCTATCCGACGCCGCGCATCCGCTCGGCGCCTACGCGATCCTTGAGGCTTTGACGAAGCGCGAGGCGAGGCCAGTGGCGCCGCCGACCGTCTATCGGGCCCTCGAGTTCTTCCAGGAAAACGGCTTTCTTCACAAGATTGAGAGCAAGAACCTTTATGCGCCGTGTGAGCATGTCGGCCACGCGCACGAGGGTGTTTTGCTGCTCTGCGATTCTTGTGGACGGAGCGAAGAGGTGGAAGATGAGAGCGTCGCCAACCAGGTCCAGGCGACGGCGGCGCGGGCCGGGTTTCTGGCGCGGCGTCAAATGATCGAGGTGCAGGGCGTCTGCCGAGATTGCGCCGCCAAGGCGGCGTGAGCGGCGAAGACTGTTAGGCAGCCGCTGGGAAGCGCCAGTTGAGCGGCGCGCAGCTGCCGCGCCTCAATAGGCGTTGGCGCCTCGCAACAGCGAGATCGGCGTCATCGCCAGGATGTAGAGGTCGAGCCAGATCGACCAGTTCTCGATGTAGTAGAGGTCGTGCTCGACGCGCGCCTGGATCTTTTCCTCCGTGTCGGTCTCGCCGCGCCAGCCGTGAATTTGCGCCCAGCCGGTAAGGCCCGGCTTCACGCGATGGCGCGCAAAGTAGCCGTCGACCGCCTCGTCATATTGGCGGTTGGCGGCCTTGGCGTAGATGGCGTGCGGGCGCGGGCCGACCAGCGACAGATCGCCCTTGAAGACGACGTTGAAGAGCTGCGGCAGTTCGTCGATCGAGGTCCGCCGAATGAACCGGCCGACCTTGGTCACGCGCTTGTCGTCGCGGGTGACGAGCCGGCTCGCGTTCGGGTCGAGCTGGTCGAGATACATCGAGCGGAACTTATAGATTTCGATAAGCTCGTTGTTGAAGCCGTAGCGTTGCTGCTTGAAGAGCGCGGCCCCTTTGGACTCAAGCCGAACAGCGGCGGCGGTCAGCGCCATGACGGGTGAGAGCGCGAGAAGCGCGAGCGCGCCGATGGCGCGGTCGAAGACGAGTTTGATGACGATGTCCCAATCGGCGATCGGCTTGTCGAGCAGGTCGAGGACCGGCACCGCGCCGACATAGGAATAAGATCGCGGCCGGAAGCGCAGACGCTGCGCGTGCGCGGCGAGCCGCACGTCGATCGGCAGCACCGAGATCTTTCTCAACATGTCGGTGATGCGCTGTTCAGCGGTGACCGGCAGCGCGAAAATGACGAGGTCGACGCGCGTCGTCCGGACGAACTCAATGAGGTCGTCGACCGAGCCGAGCTTCGGGTAGCCCTCGACGTCGGCCGGCGCGCGCAAGTCGTCGCGATCGTCGAAGACGCCGAGAAGGCGCACCTCGCCGGGGCCGGTGTCGGCAAGCTGGCGGATTAGGTCTCGGCCGATCTCGCCGCCGCCGACGACGACTGTCCGGCGTTGCAGCCGGCCGCTGCGCGCCAAGGACGCCATAATGCTTGAGAGGACGACGCGCTCGATCGCCAGCGCAACGAGCCCGAGAAGAAACCAGCTTGCGATCCAAACCCGCGATAGGGCGCCGTCGATCTTCAGGAAGAACATTGCGGCGAAGATCGCCAGAAACACCAGCGACCATCCGCCCGAGACCCGAAAGAGCTGGCTGACCGGGCTGCGAAAGGCGTGCAGCGAATAGGATTGCAGCGTCTGGAAACTGACGATCGAGAGCACGCCGACGATCGCCATCGTCGCCAGGTAAAGACCGTGCGCGCCGTCCTTGTTGACGTAAACGCGGTAGACGAATTCGCCGACGCCGCAGATCAGCGCGAATTCGAACAGGCGCACGAGCCCGGCAAGCACGACCGGCGAGAGCGCGCTCTGCGGCCCTTCGGCGGCGAGGCGGCGCTGAACGTCCTCACGTGCGTTCAAAGCCTCGTTCGCCGCCGACGAGTCCGGCTGCGACGCGTCGCGCGTGTCTTTCAGTTGGGGCTGAAACATCAGCGCGGCCTCGGCGACGACGTTGCAGATTTCGGGGTCATGGCGACGCTGCGTTGAGCGCCGCGGGCGCTGATCGCCTCGCGATAGCCCTCGAGCACATTGTCGACCATCGCCTTGATCGAGAATCGCCCGGCGACATAGAGCGAGAGATCGGCGCCGTCGTCGACGAGGCCGGTCGGGTCCGCCTCCAACATTTCGAGCATCCGGCGCGCCAGGTCTTGCGGGTCGTCCGGGGGACAGAGCCGATCGGCGAACGGGCCGAAGATTTCGGGGATGCCGCCGACCTTGGTCGCGATCATGGGCACGCGCGCCGCGGCGGCCTCGAGAACGACATAGGGCAGGGATTCCGCTCTTGAGGGCACGACGAGGATGCGGCCGTGCGTGAAGGCGGCGCGGATCGGCATCGGCCCAGGGAAGGAAACGGTCTCGGCAAGCCCCAAGCGGCGCGCCGTCGCCTCAAGCATCTCGCGGTCGGGTCCTGATCCGACAAGCGTCGCGTGCGGCGGGGCGCCGCGGCGTTTGGCGACGATCGCCAAGGCCTGAAGGAGCGTGTCGACGCCTTTGGCTGCGCGCAGCTCTCCGACGTAAAGGAAATCGGCCGGGCGCTCGCCGAGAATGACGGGGCGGAACTCGGCGTCGGAAAGGCCGTTATAAACGATCCGCCGCCGCACGTTGGCGGCGCCGACATAGGCGTCGAAGCACGAGGCGATGTAACCGCTCTCAAAGAGAAAGATGTCGGTTGCGCGCGCAAGGACCCGCTCAACCCCCATGTAAAGCCGGTGAAGCGCCGTGCCCGGGGCGTAATTGAAGCTGCCGCCGTGCGGCGTGTAGGCGCGGATCG
>Ga0187782_10003250_pt1 | contig 12114 bp, 19 predicted proteins | sample 0715_SJ02_MP15_2_FD_132454 | JGI IMG/M metagenome (GOLD analysis project Ga0187782, IMG submission 132454) | Tropical peat soil microbial communities from peatlands in Department of Meta, Colombia - 0715_SJ02_MP15_20_MG | ecosystem: Environmental > Terrestrial > Soil > Wetlands > Peat | place...
AGTTCACATTCAGCCCGTGCAATAGCCAGGCGGGAAGGTTGGCGTCAAACCACGCTCCCCCCAACCAAACAGGCAAGTGGTTGACACGCAGGCCCGCAAGCATGATTTCCGGGATCAATGCGACCAAGGCCAAATATAGCCCCCCCACCCAGGTAATCTTCGTGAGAATATCATCCAGATGATCGGCGGTGCGCTTGCCCGGGCGAATGCCGGGAATGAAACCGCCTTGCTTACGGACGTTATCGGCCACCTCATCCGGGTTGTAAACAATGGAAAGATAAAAGTGGGCAAAAAACATGATCAAAAGCACATAGCTGACCGTATAGAGAGGCTCTCCCCAGGCGAACAGGCTGACGAATTTCTGGATTAGATGCCCCAGAATACTGCTCTTGGCCAGGAATAACCCCACTGTTTGAGGGAAGGTCAAAATCGAGACGGCAAAGATGATGGGCATCACACCGCCGCTGTTCACTTTCAGCGGAAGGTGGGTTGACACACCCCCCATTACTTTTCGGCCCACGATGCGCTTCGCGTACTGTATCGGAACGCGCCGTTCACCACGTTCTACCAGGACGATAAAGGCAACAATCGACACCATGAACACCAAGAGGGCGAGGAGGACTGGAAAACTCCAAACGTGCGTGACGAAAACCTTTTCGTAAAGGTCAGCTACGCCGCGCGGCAGACCCGCCACAATGCCCGCAAAGATGAGCAGCGACATGCCGTTACCGATTCCCCGCGAGGTGATCTGCTCTCCCAGCCACATGATAAAGACTGCGCCTGTGGTGAGCGTCAAAACCGTGGAAAGAATGAATCCAGGTCCAGGGTTCGCCACCAACTGAGAGCCCTGCCTCTGGAGGGCGGCCGCAATACCGAATCCCTGAAACGCGCTCAGTCCAACGGTGAGCCAGCGCGTGTACTCCGTAATCTTTCGCCGGCCCAGTTCGCCTTCCTTCTTCAGCTTTTCCAGGGTCGGCGAAACAACACCCAACAACTGGAGGATGATCGACGCGGTAATATACGGCATAATTCCTAGCGCAAAAACCGTCATGCGTTTCAGGCTGCCGCCGGAAAACATGGCCAGCAATCCAAAAAGGCCGCCTCCCAACGACTGATTAAACAGTTGCTCGAAGGCCTCGGCATTGATGCCGGGCGTCGGTATAACGGCGCCCAGGCGATACACTGCCAGCATGCCGAGAGTAAAAAGGATCCGCCGGCGAAGGTCCGGAATCTCAGTGATGCTTTTAATGGACTCGATCATGCGGAAATAACCTCCGCCGTACCGCCCGCCTTTTGGATCTTTTCCCGTGCAGACTTGGAAAAGTGGTGAGCGGTAATTTTCAGCCCGGCCTTCAACTCACCGTCACCCAGGATCTTCAAGCCGTCCCGAAGTTCCTTGATGTAGCCACGTTGAATGAGCAGTTCAGGAGTAATCGTCTCCTCCGGGGTGAAGTCCTTCAGATCCCTCAAGTTCACAAGCGCGAAATGCTTTTTGAAAATGTTCGTAAAGCCGCGTTTGGGAAGCCGCCGATGCAGGGGCATCTGCCCGCCTTCAAACCCAGGGCGCATCCGCGCTCCGCTTCTCGACCGCTGCCCCTTAGACCCGCGAGTAGCGGTCTTGCCATGCCCTGAGCCCGTCCCCTGTCCAATCCGTTTACGCCGTTTCCTGGCGCCCCGAGGTGGGCGAAGTGTTCCGATGTGCGTTGCCATAGAGTTGTTGCCTGCTTCGTTCAATCTCTGGACTGATCCTCACTTGGCGAAGCCCCTTCAGCCTTCGAAGTGCGCCCCTCTCCACTGGGGGTTGCTGACTGACTTACTTTTGAGTGAGCCAGATCCCCGGAAGCATCCGCCGCAGCTCCAGCAGGCGGAGCTGTGGTTTCAATCGCAGGAGCCTCGCGGGCCGTTTCGGCCGGCTTCGACGATACAGCTTCCGGCGGGTAAATGGTGTACTCCGGGACTGAGGTCCAGGCCGGTTTCGAAACTGCTTCCACAATCTTGACTAGATGGGGAACCTTCGCCACCAAGCCGCGAATCTGAGGCGTGTCTGGCCTTTCTACCTCCTGATTCAACTTCTTTAACCCCAGACTTCGAACAATACGCTTCTGCTGATAGCTAAAGCCTATCCCGCTGCGAACCCATTTGATACGGACAGTTCTTTGAGCTTTATCTGACACGGTTGCTTGACCTCTGAAAGCGTTGGGCTTGTCCCACCCTGTCTCTGAATGCCGCGCCGCCAGGGCACGGCAAGCCATTCCCCTACAACACCTAAAGTTCTTGCGCGGTCTTGCCCCGCATGGCAGCCACTTCCTCCGCGCCACGGAGCTGCAGGAGGCCATCCATGGTCGCCTTTACGACATTGTAAGGGTTGGTAGTCCCCAGCGACTTCGTCAGTACATTCTGGATCCCCGCTGCCTCCACCACGGCCCGCACCGCCCCACCCGCGATCACCCCGGTTCCAGCCGCGGCCGGCTTCAGCAGCACTTTGCCCGCGCCGTAGTGACCAATTACCGTATGCGGGATCGAGGTCGTCGTGACATGAATCTTGACCAACGCCTTCTTGGCCGCTTCGATGCCTTTGCGAATGGCCATCGGCACCTCGCGGGCCTTTCCCGACCCATATCCCACCGTCCCTGCCCCGTCGCCCACCACCACCAGCGCTGAAAAGCTCAGGTTCTTGCCACCCTTTACCACTTTGGTGACACGATTGATAGAGACCACCTGATCCTTGAGTTGCAGCGTGTTCGGATCAATCCGATTTGCCAACGCTTCCCTCCTCGCCGTGCGCTTACCCGACTCTAGCGGCGCTCTCCGAGCGCCGAAACTGCATTTGAATTCAAGATCGGCGGCCAGAGACCGCCGCTACAAACGTCGCTCGTTCTAAAACTTAAGTCCCGCTTCGCGCGCCGCATCCGCCAGGGCCTTTACCCGCCCGTGGTAGGCATACCCGCCACGGTCGAACACCACGCGCGAGATTCCCGCGGCACTGGCGCGCTTCGCTAGAGCCTGCCCCACTACTTTTGCCGCGGCAACATTTCCACCGGTCTTCAGCGTTGTCCGGACTTCCTTGTCACGAGTGGAAGCGGACACCAGCGTCTGCCCCCGTGCGTCATCAACAATCTGTGCATAGATATGATTGATGGAGCGGAATACACTAAGCCGTGGCAGTTGCGCCCGGCCATACAAACGCGTCCGGATTCGGACGTGAATCCGCCTGCGCGCCGCGTCCTTGGAAACGATTTGCAACATATTGCGCTCTCTACTTAGCCAGTCTTCGCAGCTCCCCCAGCCGCCGCTGCTGCTGCTGCCTTGCCCACTTTCTTCTTCAGCCGCTCGCCAGTGTAGCGAACACCCTTGTTCTTGTACGGATCGGGGGGGCGCAAGCTGCGGATCTCGGCTGCCGTCTGTCCTACTCGCTGTTTGTCTGCTCCCCTGACCACCAAATGAGTTTGCTTGTCGACGGTGATGGTCAGTCCCTCGGGAATTGGCATCTCGATGGGATGTGAATAACCGAGCGTAAACACAACAGACTTGCCTTTCACCTCCGCCCGGTATCCGATCCCCACAATGTCCAAGTGCCTTTCAAAGCCTTGGACAACGCCACGTACCGCGTTGGCCAGGAGGCTGCGGACCAACCCGTGCAAGGCCGCCTGCTCCTTGTGCTCACGTTTAACCACGTAGTGGCCGTCTTGCTTCTCAATGTGCACGCCCGGCGGTATGGGCACTCTGAGAGTCCCTTTCGGCCCCTTGACCACCATCGCTTCCTTCTCCGCCTCCACCGTTACTGCGGAAGGTACCTGCACCGGCTTGGTTCCTATTCTTGACATATGCTCTATTCCATTGTACCGCCGCCCCCAGGCTTAGCTGCTATCCTGATGAGCCGCAGGCAAGCAAGGATCCTTCCAGTTGCTCGATTTTGAATCTGCCGAGATTCTTCGCTTCGCTCAGAATGACAGCCACTATGGCTACGCCACACTAAGATACGATACCCAGAATCTCGCCGCCTACGCCGGATCGACGAGCTTGTTTTCCGGTCATCACCCCACGGGGGGTCGTGAGGATGTTCACGCCCAAACCTCCCTGCACCTTGGGAATGTCTCGCGCCCCGGTATAAGCCCGCCGCCCGGGCCTCGAGACGCGATCCAGCGTGGTGATGACGTTCTCGCCGTCGGCCCCGTAACGGAGGACGATCCTCAGGACTTTCTTCTTGCCCTCGTCATTGACCTTATAACTGCTGATGTAACCCTCGTCTTTCAAGATGCGCGCCACTTCCACTTTTAATTTTGAGGAGGGCATGTCCACTCGCTGGTGCCGGGCTTGAATCCCGTTTCGAATCCGTGTAAACATGTCCGCAATAGGATCTGTCACAGCTGCCATGTTGCTCCCGTACCTCTTATGGCGGTCGTCTCCGGCCGCCGCTGGCGCTAATAGAGCGCCGCTCCAGACTACCAGCTTGACTTCACCACCCCGGGGATGTCGCCCCTGAGCGCCAATTGCCGGAAACACAACCGGCACATCTTGAATTTGCCCAGGTAACCGCGAGGCCGACCACAAATCAGGCAGCGATTCCGATGCCGGATCTTGAATTTCGGCTTCCTGCGCAATTTAGCCATCATTGAGGATCGAGCCACGGATTACCCCCTACTTGTCACTCGTCGCTGCTTTGCGCCGCTGGGCCTCCGTCCGGAAGGGCATCCCCAACTGCCGGAGTAATGCCAGAGCTTCGGCGTCGGACCGAGCATCAGTCACGATTGAAATGTTCAATCCCTTCACCTTTTCCACTTTTGCATAGTCAACCTCAGGAAAAACCAACTGGTCGCGAAGACCCAGCGTGTAGTTGCCACGGCCGTCGAAAGCGCGAGTCGAAAGCCCTCTGAAATCGCGTACGCGAGGCAGCGCAACGCTGGTGAGACGGTCGAAGAACTCATACATGTGGTCGCCCCGCAATGTTACCATGGCCCCAATCGGCATATTCTTGCGTAGTTTGAAATTCGCTATCGATTTTCTCGCCCGCGTGATTACCGGCTTTTGCCCGCTAATCAGACCCAGCTCCGCGCTGCCGGAGTCCAGCAGCTTGGCGTTCTGTATGGCTTCGCCCAATCCCATGTTCAACACGATCTTCCTGAGGCGCGGGGCGGCCATTCTGTTAGGGTACTTGAATTCCTTCACCAAGGCCGGCACGACTTCATTCTTGTACTTTTCTTTCAACCGCGGCGCCATGTTCCCTCTACATTCTCCCAGCAGAGCCGCGGACCTTAAAGGAGGAGGTCCGCGCAATCTCACCATTAAAAGCCGCAGACCTGAAAAGCAGGTCTACGCTGCGCTTACTTATCCAGGGACTTCTCGCACTTCGCACAAATCCGAACCTTCTTGCCCCCCGCCATTTCCCGGTGCTGGATGCGAGTAGGTCCACATTCGCTGCAAACCAAAGCCACGTTGGAAACGTGGATCGGCCCTTCCTTTTCCAAGATCCCGCCACGAATTTGCTTGCCCGGATTGGGGCGCGTGTGGCGTTTGATCATGTTAACGTGCTCGACGTAGAGGCGCTGCTGGCGGGGCTCGACTTCCAGAACCCTGCCCACCTTGCCCTTGTCCCGGCCAGCAATCACCTTCACTTCGTCGTTCTTCCGGATATCCAATCCAAATCCCATCACAAAACCTCTGGGGCGAGCGAAACTATTTTCAAAAACTTCTTCTCGCGGAGTTCCCTCGCCACCGGCCCAAAGACGCGGGTCCCCACCGGCTCGTTAGCCTCGTTGATGAGCACGGCAGCATTTTCATCGAAGCGAATGTAGCTGCCGTCTCGCCGCCTCTGCTCCTTGCGCATCCTCACTATCACGCACTTGACCACCTTGCCCTTGGGAATGGCGCTATCGGGCGCCGCCTCCTTTACCGAAGCGGTCACCACATCACCCAGCCCCGCTTGCAATCCCATGTCCCCTCCCACGGGCAAAATGCACGACAACCTGCGCGCTCCCGAGTTGTCGGCAACATGGAGAATGGTCCTCATCCCGATCATACCGTCGCCTCCGGAAGCGGAGCTACTTCCACGGCCTTGTTGACGATCTCCACCACCCGCCAGCGCTTTCTCCGGCTGAGTGGCCGCGTCTCCTGAATTCGAACCCTATCACCCGGCCGGCACTCGTTCTTTTCATCGTGGGCCAGGAACCTTTTCGAATGCCGAACCACGCGTTTGTAGAACGGTTGAATGATCTGTCGCTCTACGGTGACAACAATGGTCTTTTGCATTTTGCTACTAGTCACAATCCCCACTTTTTCCTGCCGCTTTTTCTGCATAATTCCCCAGCCAACTTTCGGCTTTCAGCCCCCAGCTCTCAGCCAACGGATGCCAGCTTGCTAAGAGCTGACGGCTGATAGCTTGAGCGTTCGCTACGTCGCCTTTAGTTGTCGCTCGCGTACAATTGTCTTCACCTTGGCGATCCCTTTCCGCAACGCGCGCAGGGTCTCCAAGCTCTCCGCCTGCCCACTGGCCATTCGGAACTTCAACCGGCCCAGTTGACCTACGAACTCGCGTTCCCGCGCCGAGAGTTCGTCATCCGTCCATTCACGCATTTTCTCGGCCGGCCACTTCCACTTCTTGTCCTTTTCCAACTTCATAACGCCCTCTTCCACCGACAAGTCGGGTAGCGTACACCCCCGGTTTTGGGGTCCGCGGCTTGTGGAGGCGTCTAAGGAAAGCCGCGGACCCCAAAACCGGGGTCCGCGCTACCCTGCGAGTTTACGAGTAACAAATTGCGTGGCCAAAGCCAGCTTATGGCCGGCCAAACGCAGCGCTTCACGCGCCTCCGCTTCCGGAACACCTTCCATCTCGAACAGGATTCGTCCCGGCTTCACCACGGCGACCCAAAACTCAGGAGCGCCCTTGCCCTTCCCCATGCGAGTTTCCGCCGGCTTCTTGGTCACCGGCTTGTCCGGGAAAATGCGAATCCAGAGCTTGCCGCCTCGCTTAATGAAGCGCATGATGGCCACGCGACTAGCTTCGATCTGCCGGTCCGTGATCCATCCCGGTTCGAGCACCTTTAGGCCGTAGTCACCGAACGACAGGCGAGATCCCCGCCACGCCTTGCCACGCGTACGCCCTCGCTGCTGCTTGCGGTACTTCACCTTGCTCGGCATCAACATGAGTCAACCCATCGCGTAGCGCTGACCTTTAGGTCAGCACCATGAATGCCGACCTGAAGGTCGGCGCTATTTGTTCCTAAACGGCCGGCGCTGCCTCCACGGGCGGGGGAGCCTCCACCGACTTTTCCGGCGGTCGCCGTTTCTGTTCCAAGATCTCGCCGTTATAAACCCAGCACTTCACACCAATCACGCCATAGGTGGTCATGGCTTCCGCCATTCCATAATCAATGTCTGCGCGCAAAGTGTGTAGCGGCAAGCGTCCCTGAAGGTACCATTCCGATCGGGCAATCTCCGCTCCGTTCAACCGCCCTCCGCAGCGAATCTTGATTCCCTTGCAGCCGAAACGTAAGGCGGAATCGACCGCTTTTCTCATCGCCCGCCGAAATGCCACGCGCTTTTCAAGCTGAAGGCAAATTGCCTCCGCCACCAATTGGGCATTCAACTCGGGACGGTGAACCTCTTGGATGTTGATGGGCAGAACCTCGCGTCCTGTGCGCTTCTGGATCTCCTGCCGAAGACGATCAATCTCTGCCCCCTTGCGCCCGATGATGATCCCCGGCCGCGCGGTGTGGATCGTGATCTTCAACTTGTTCCCTGGCCGTTCCACTTCGATGGCCGCCACTCCCGCAGCCTGGAGTTGATCCTTCAGCCGCTTCTTGAGCTTGAGGTCCTCGTGGAGGAAATCGGAGTAGTCCTTCTTCGCAAACCAGCGCGACCTCCAGGTCTTGTTGTAACCAAGACGGAACCCGTAAGGATGTACTTTCTGACCCATCCATTCCTCCTTTGACTATTCCCTATCTTCGGGCGACTCGACCACGATGGTGAGATGGCTAGTACGCCGCTGGTAACGGTAAGCACGCCCCATGGGCGCGGGACGAATTCGCTTCGAGCGTGGTCCATCATCAACGTAGGCCTTCGACACCACCAACTGGTCCACATCCACGTGCTCGGCTTTCTCCTCCGCATTGGCGATGGCCGAACGCAAAACCTTCTCTACGGCCTGCGTCACCCGCTTCTTGGTGTAAGTTAGGGTACTCAGCGCATCGCCTACGTTCTTGCCGCGAATCAGATCCACCACCAAGCGTGCCTTCTGCGGTGAAACTCGAATATATTTCTGCGTGGCTCGTGCTTCCATAGCTTCGTCCAGGCCCTCAATACCACTCGTCATTCCCGCCTAAGCGGGAATCCGCTGCTTCTTAACTTACGTGGGCACCCACTCTCACGGGGGTGACGAACGCAGTGCTCTTCGTTCCCCCGCGACCCACGCCTAGCTAGCGGCGCCAGTCACTGGGGTCGCCGGCGGTCTTGCAGCTCCCACGGGGGGTGGAGCGGCAACGGCGGCTTTTTCCGTCGCAACCTTCATACTGTGCCCCTTGAAGGTGCGCGTCGGTGAGAATTCGCCCAATTTATGGCCAACCATGTTCTCCGTGATGTACACAGGTATAAACTTCTTGCCGTTGTGAACCGCAATCGTATGCCCTACCATCTCGGGAATAATGGTGGAACGTCGCGACCAGGTTTTCACCACTTTCTTTTCGAACCGCCGGTTGAGCAGCTCGATCTTCTTGATCAAGTGGTGATCCACAAAGGGACCCTTCTTCAACGACCTCGCCAAGGCTTCCTCCGTCTATTTCTTCTCTCGGTGCTTCACAATAAAGCGCTCCGTTAACTTGTTATTACGCGTCTTGTAGCCGCGCGTGGGTTGACCCCAGGGGGTTACGGGGTGCCGCCCTCCGGATGTCTTCCCTTCACCGCCCCCCAGCGGATGATCGACAGGATTCATGGCCACGCCACGCACGGTCGGTCGAATCCCCATCCACCGCTTGCGGCCTGCCTTCCCGATCGAAATGTTTTCGTGCTCGAGATTCCCCACTTGCCCGATAGTGGCCACGCAATCCATGAGAACCTTGCGCACCTCACCGGAGGGGAGACGAATCTGAGCGTATTCCCCCTCTTTGGCCAGCAACTGAGCGGAGCTTCCGGCGCTGCGCACCATCTGCCCGCCCTTCCCCGGTCGCAATTCGATGTTGTGGATGAGCGTACCGGCCGGAATACTCTTGAGCGGCAAAGCATTGCCCGTGACAATATCCGCCTCAGGTCCGGAAACGACCTTGTCCCCAACCTTCAGACCGGAGGGGGCAAGGATGTAACGTTTTTCTCCGTCGGCGTAATGCAAGAGGGCGACAAAAGCGGAGCGATTAGGGTCGTACTCAATGGTCGCCACACGGGCCGGAACGCCCATTTTATCCCGTTTGAAATCGACCACGCGATAATGCCGTTTGTGGCCGCCGCCACGGTGCCAAATCGTCAATTCACCGTGGTTGTTGCGCCCTGAGATGCGGGTTTTGGGCTCCAAAAGCGGTTTGTACGGCCTCGCGCTGCTAATTTCCTGGAAGGTCAAGCCAGTTTGAAACCTTCGTGTCTCGGTGTAGGGTCTGTAGGTTTTGATTCCCATAGCCTTCATCTTCCGCAGCGATCCACTCCGCCGCTCGAACTCATCTATTCACTCTCGACATACTCCGGAACTTTCTCCCCGGCCTTCAACTTTACATACGCCTTTTTCCAGTCGGGTCGGTACCCCAAGGTCCTGCCCCGGCGCCGCATCTTGCCCAAGTAACCGGAGGTGTGTACGGAGGCCACCTTGACTTTAAATAACGTCTGCACCGCCTCCTTGATTTCGATCTTGGAGGCCTCTGGGTCCACCCGAAAGCATAGCGTCTGATAACGTTCTTTAATGTCCAGGCTCTTCTCGGTAACGATCGGCTTTTGCAGGATCTGGTAGGGGCTCTTCATAGCAGTGACTCCTGGAGCCGGGTGAGCGCACCTTCCGAGATCAGCACCTGGTCGTGGCTCAAAACCTGGTAGGGATGCAAACTGTGGTGGCGAACAAGGTCACATCCCTCAACATTTCGGGAAGAAAGCTCAAGGTTGCGGTCCGCCGCATCATGCACGACGAGCACGGTCTTTTCCACGCCCAACTTCTTGAGCGCCCCGGCAAACAATTTGGTTTTCGCTTCACCCAGGCTGAATTGGTCAACCACCGTCAGCTTGTGTTCCAGGAATTTCGCTGCCAGAGCGGAACGTAGCGCCCCTCGGAGCATCTTTTCCGGAATCGCGTAGGAGTAATTGCGGGGCGTGGGCCCATGGGCTATCGACCCGTGGCGCCACAACGAACTCCGAATACTCCCGACACGCGCTCTTCCCGTGCCCTTCTGCCTCCAAGGCTTCTTGCCCCCGCCGCGAACCTCCCCCCGGCTCCTAGTGGAATGTGTGCCACGACGCTGGCTCGCTCGATATTGCTTCACGGCTTCCCACAGGAGGTTCTGGTTCGGTTTCACCGCGAATACCTCATCCGCCAGCTCGAGCTGCTTCACGGTCGCTCCGTCCATGTTCCTGACTTCGACTGTCGCCATGTTAGTTTTCAGTTCTCAGTTCTCGGTTTCCAGCAGCCGCCCATCTGCAGACTGCCTTCTGCCGACTTTCATTTGTGCGGCGCCTTGGCCTGGTGAACGACTACGTAACCGCCTTGAGGACCCGGCACAGCACCCTCGACTAACAAAGTGTTTTCCTCAGCAAGCACCTGAACCACCCGCAGATTGCGCACCGTCGCCCGCGCATGACCCATATGGCCCGCCGCCTTCATGCCTTTGAGTACCCGAGAGGGCCATGCCGATGCCCCAATCGAGCCAGGGGCACGGTGGAACATAGACCCGTGCGACGCGCCGCCGCCACCGAAATGGTGACGCTTGTGGAAGCCCGCGAAGCCCCGACCTTTAGAAACTCCCATTACATCAACGTAGTCATTTACGGAGAAAACATCCGCCAGGACCTTGTCTCCTACGTTGACTTCCCCGGCGTCCGCGCCCAATCGGACTTCGCGTAGAAAACGAACTGGGTTTGCCCCGGCCTTCTTGAAATGCCCTTCCCGCGGCCGATTGACGTGCTTCGGAGGCGGCAACTCAACCAGCCCCAACTGGGCCGCCTCATAACCTTCCTGCGCGACGGTCTTTCGCTGGATGACAATGCACGGCCCCGCCTTGAGAACAGTCACAGGCGTGACGTCTCCATTCTCTCCGAAGACTTGCGTCATGCCGAGCTTTTTGCCGAGAATTGCTTTTACCATGTTCGCCACTTGTCAGTCGTCAGTTGTCCGTCGTCAGTTGCCGGTTCATGCTTGTCTGTGGCCGATTATCCGCGACAACGGACAACGGGCCACGGACGTCCTTATTTCGTGTGTTCCTTCCCAAACGCTTTGATTTCGATGTCCACGCCTGAAGGCAGATCCAATTTCGTCAAAGCCTCGATGGTGTTGGAAGTCGGCTCCAAAATATCCACCAGTCGCTTGTGCGTGCGGATTTCGAACTGCTCACGCGACTTCTTATCCGTATGCGGAGAGCGCAGCACGCAATACTTGTTCTTGATGGTAGGCAGAGGAATAGGCCCGGCCACCTGTGCGCCCGTGCGCTTGGCAGTCGATACGATCTCCGCCGCAGATTGATCGAGGATCCTGTGATCGTATGCCTTCAACCGAATTCTTATTTTCTGATGCAGCATCGTTCCTCTTCTAGCCTTCAGCTCCAGGCTCCTGCTTCAGTCTCGCCCGTGCCCCCAAGAGCTTGTCATTCCGAGCGGAGATTCCATGATCCTTTGGCTCACCACTGTGCATGAAAATGACGCCGTGATTCCCCTCCTTGCTGAGGAGGGGCCAAGGGTGGTCGATTGTTGGGCCACCACCCCCTACCCCCTCCTCCTTCGGAGGAGGGGAGCTATTTTCATGGCAGCGAGGAATCTCGGTCTGGCTGACGGCTGAGGGCCAACAACGACTCTACTGCAAAATCTCCGTCACACTGCCCGCCCCCACCGTGTGCCCGCCTTCGCGGATGGCGAAGCGCAGCCCCTTCTCCATGGCGATGGGCGTAATCAGCTCGATCTCCAGGTTCACGTTATCTCCCGGCATCACCATCTCTGTCCCCG
>Ga0187782_10003251_pt1 | contig 12109 bp, 15 predicted proteins | sample 0715_SJ02_MP15_2_FD_132454 | JGI IMG/M metagenome (GOLD analysis project Ga0187782, IMG submission 132454) | Tropical peat soil microbial communities from peatlands in Department of Meta, Colombia - 0715_SJ02_MP15_20_MG | ecosystem: Environmental > Terrestrial > Soil > Wetlands > Peat | place...
ATCGCATGCTCCTGCATAAGCTGGCCGCGCCACTTCTCGTTCTTGGGTGTATAGCCGGTATCACAGGATGGCTCTGGTCACATCGCAGACAAGAGAGACCTACGGAAACCAGCGGGGAGTTCCAGCCGAGAAATCCCCTGGAATTACGATCCGCATTTTTGTTTGCCGTACTCTTTCTTGCCGTTCTTGTTATTTCGCGTCTCGTGCTCACGCATTTCGGAAACACCGGAATGTATGGTCTTGCGAGCCTCATCGGTCTTGTCGATGTGGACGCTTTCATCCTGGGGATGACCCAGTCCGCCGGAGCCCTTACGCCAGGTTCTCTGGCGGCCAACAGCATCTTGATTGCTATCGCCAGCAACAACGTGGCCAAGGGCTTTTATGCGTACGCCTTCGCTGATCGAAGAACTGGCTTGCAGAGCCTGACCTTGTTAACCGGTTTGGCGGCGCTAAGTCTCATGCCGTTGCTGCTGTTACGCTGATGTTGCTAGGGCGCGAGACGGCGGGTTGCGTGATCGCTTTCGAGTGGAAGCAGTTCAGAAATCGGCAAACTTCTTGAAATTCGCGAGTTCCATTCTGCCTTTCGGCCAGCTCGATTTTTCCGCTGCTAAGAGAAGACCTTCCGGCGAAGTCCAGATTGTCATCTTGCCTGTGGGATTTGTCGTAAGCTCGTACACCTTTGGCTGAAAGCTCCGACCCGAAGTGCTGAAGACCTCTTGGCTCTGTCCGCGATAACGGATCAGACCATCCGAACGTATGGCGAGCACGGGAAGGGCATAGCTGATCTGCTCTAACTGCACAATCTGAATAGGTGTCGGCTTGTCGAGTTCCGTGGCCGCACGGGTGAGCCCCGCCAATGAGAAAGCTGATAACGGCCAGATCAGTGCGTAAGCGCGATCCAAAGCGACCTGAACGCGGGCCGGATCTTTGCCTCCGGAGTCACAGCGCAATTGTTGAGGAAGAAGCTCACAACTGAGGGGGCCGGAGTCACTTCGAAAAGCCAGCTGAGCAAATTCCTTTATTGAAAGCGGTCGGAGGTCGGCCGACAGTTCTGCGACGAAACGGTTATCGTGGAGTTCGTTTCGAGGCGACTCATAGGTTCTGTAACCCTCAAGCTCGTACCCTGCGCTGGTTTTCCAGAGTGTCCAAGATTCCCGGAAGTGGAAGATCTCGGTTTCCATGGGTCCGAGTCCAAGGTCCCCTTCGATGTTCACTCGATATTCACCCTCGGCTACTTTGGTCCTGCCCGTTTGCTGAGCTACGGTCAATGGCACGCAAATTAACAGACACATGCCAAACAAGACGGTGGCTGCCTCAGGTCTGATCGTAGTGAAACCTCCTACTCGTTCAGGTCGCCTTGCACCTGGGAGTGCACAAACCTTCCATAAAAAATGAGTGTGCTCTGTCGCCTGCCAACGCAATGTAGGGTTGGCCCCATATACCACAGTTAGGGACTGGCTCCTGTCAGCGCTTAAGACTGACGGTCAAGTCAGCTTAGCCCCGCCCAGATCGTGCTGCGTACGACCTGAGACGGAGCTAAAACAGCCTTCTACGACTAATGCTTACCTCTGCTCGTGAATTTGGCCAGCAGAAACTCCTGAGCCAAACCAAGTGCAACGTGGATACCCATGTTAGTCCCGAAATTTCTGGCTACAAGCCCGGGGCCGCGATTCGACGCCGGGTAGTAGGCATTGGAAAGCGAAGCTGAAATCAAAAGGCCACCCATCTGAGAATAATTCGGCTGCCATCTTCCATTGTCTCCTTTACAAACAATTGGAGCTAGGACCGCGTGCCAAGCCCGAGACCCCTTAGTCCCTGAACCTTGATAAAAATAGCGAGGGTCCTGATGCAGGAGCGATGGCAGGATGGCGTTAGAAAACAACATTTCGCTCGCACCGCCGGCAAGGTTAGCCCCGAACCGCTCGCCATATCCTTTAGTATTTTGAGGCCAATTAGGGGTGTTGGCTTCGTACTCGATGCCAGCCCATGCAGCTTCCAGCACAAAGAAACTTGGATGGGTGAGGCCTTTGTACATGAGATGGAACTTCATCTTTGTGGTAAGAGGCTCGGGGTGCGGTTCATAGGTCACATATATATTCGGCAAAAAACGCAAAACGCGCTGCTGCTCTTCCGCTTCGACCTGCTGTTTAGCAACCTCCTTGGAGGAATAACCTACGGTAACGGCCCGTTGCACGGTCGCAGGGCGGAGTGTGACATCGGTCAGAGTTTTGTCCTGCCCGGGTTCAACGGTGACGGTCGACTTCCACTCTCCAAATCCCTTAGCAGTGACGGTCATCTGGTAGGCCATGCCGGGTGTGATGTCGTGGAATGCAAAGGCTCCATCGTCCTTGGTCACAACTGTGAGAGGATTGGCAGCTGGCGCTTGAAGGACTACGGTGGCACCGGGAATGGGATCGCCGCTGACATCGACCACCGTGCCTTGAATATTTGCTGTTTTTGTCTGTGCGGGGTTTGTAGACTGCGCGGACGCCGGTGCAGCCAGGAGCCATCCAGCGGCGAGGACGATCAGCAGGAACGCGTGTGTTACTTTCATTAACCCTCCTAAATGCCGGTTAGGCGCCGCACGTTGTCACGGCAATGTGGTATCCCTGTGCGAGCAAGAAAATCTTTCCGTTGACAAATTCTAGGACGCAACCGACGGTCAAAGTCTGTGACTGCAATCACGTCGAACGATGAAGCGGAATTTCAACGCTGTCTCAGCTGGACAAGGTGAAGTTGATGGTGATGCGGGAATCAACCTCAACCGGTTCCCCATTCAACAGGTACGGCCGGTAGCGCCATTGCTTCACCGCCTCGATGGCGGCTTGGGCGAGGATGGGCAAACCGCTCTCGACGCGCACATCCTGCACGCTGCCATCCTTACCGATCACGGCCAGCAGCACCACCGTCCCTTCAATCCGCGCCCGGCCAGCCTCAGGCGGATAGGTCGGCGCGACGTCGTGGATCAGGTTGGCCTCCTCTACCCGGCCGGCAACACGGACTCTCTTAGTGGCCGCCGGGTCGGCCGCTTTCGCCAAGACGGGCACACTGCGCGTGCTACCCAGCACCTTGCCTAGCACTCCACCGGGAACTCCGCCGATCACTCCACCAGGAACTCCCCCGACCACTCCGCCAATGGTGCCGTCCGAAGTTGGCGGCGGTTCTTGTGTCTCGCGCTCTTGGTTAGGAAGGCTGATACTCGTAGAACTGGGCATGTACGTGGACACAGGCGTTCGCAGCCTGGTGGCGTTCGACGCTGCAGGAGGCGGCGGGGGCGGCGGTGGTGCATACAGCATCGTCAGCATTTCCCGCTTGGGCAGCAGGTCCGTGTGATACAGCGGAATGACAATTACAGCGAATAAGAGCAGGGACTGCAAGGCCAGGGATCCAACTTCCGCCCACAGGTTTCGCGGACGCGATTCGACAAAATAGAAAATGTCGCCGACTTCTTTTCCTTGCAGGTTGGAACGAACGGGAAGCTGTTTTTTCCCTTCCGCCGGAGATGCGGTAGCCCGTGAACTAATTCGTAGCCCTGGCCCTAAATCCGAGAGATTTCCAATATAAGTTGCCATTGCGCGTTCATCCCTTTCGAGGCAGCATCTTTCTCCCTGTCCTGAACCGCCACCGGACTAGGGCTTATTCACACCTTTGCAAAGGCATTTCGTGGGCCAACCGGAACTGCTTGCAGTGGAAGGGATATAGAAATTGGAAAAGCGTTTTGGTGCCCACATGTAGGCATCCGCCTGCGGAAGGTCATGACCAGATTTTGGCTCGGGCACGGATTGGTGGATTTGGTTGCTGTCGGGATGCCCCAGACCGCTTTCTCACTTGCTAGTTTCTGCCCGACGGGAGTTCGACTATTGACTGTTTTGGTGTGCCCGCGACTTGCCCTACCCTTGTTTGGATGACGATCGCACGGGATCATTGGCAACACGTCTCGAGATTGACTGCGGTTGCAGCGTATTTCGCGAAAGTGCAAATGCAAACAGGCTGCGCAGGTCAACTTCGTCGGTTATTGTCCGTGCGAGAGCTTCCCTTGAGATGAAGCGATTATCACGTCGGGAGCTTGCGTGACCTGGTAGTCCTTATAGCTAATGATCAAAACTGCGGTGCCAAAGATGCGCACTTTTGTCTCGCTCTCGTTGGATTCGGGCAGCCAAAACTCGCCGAGCTTTTGATAGCTGCGTTTGAAGTCAGTCCTGACAGTCCACCACGAAGGATTGACCGCCGGCTGACCTTCGACTCGAGTGATGGCAAAATCCTTGGCACTCACCCAAAGGCGGCCCCGAAAGAGGAACTTGTTTTTGGTCCGCGGCTGCGCGTCAAGCACGTAGACTTCATCGGTTTCGGTCTTCTGATAATCCGACAGTTGAAATGTGTAGTTTTCTAAACTAACCGCGGAACGCTGCTGGTTTTCCTCCTGCATGGATTCCTGTTCGGCTTCCATGAGCTTCTTGAAAACCTTGTGGCGCACAGAGCCGGATCCGCTTTCCTCGAGTATGGTGAATTCTTTTTTGTTCGGCGCCTGGTAATCGACGCGAACGACCATATCTGCCTTCTTGTGCGACACGCAGTGGCATTCAAGGTGATAGCTGCGGATACTGGAGTAATTCGTGAGTGCCTTGGCGCGTTGCTCGTTCTTCTCCATTACACGCTGCATGACTTCGTCAGCGCTCAATGGGGTTGCTACCGTGGCCTGCTGCGCGAGCGCGGGAAGGCAAAAAATAAAAAGAGTTAAGCTACGCAGAAAACCGCATCCGCGCGAGTTTATGCATTGCAAAATTCGAGTCATGGTTGCCGCCTTACGGGGAGCCGCCACAAGGAAGCCATGGGGGCGCTCGCCCAGTTTAGGTTATTAATGTCTGTGTGGGCTGAAGGTCGCGACTCTCGCGACCAACTCAGGATCATCTTTGGCTCGCTGCCTTCTTCTACTGGGGCGGAGGGCTGATACAGATAAATCGTGCTCGCCAGAACCGGGCCGACACGGATTTGCTTGTTAGGCATACCGGAATCCCTCAGCATGTCGAAGTATCTTTGCGTCTCAAGGAACCGGCGAGCTGGCTCAAGGACGATTACGTCCCCCCGCCGAGGCACATACGCGGGATCGTAAAGTGCCATGATCTGAATGTCCGAGCGCCCGCAGTTTGCAAGATAGAAGGTCATACTCAGGGGCCGGGAAGTTGCCAAACGCAACCCGGTTGGGGCAGATGGGCAAATCTCTTGCGCGACTTCACGCGTGTCAAATTCTGAAACCTCATCGGGCGCAAAGTAACGGGTGATATTTTTCGTCCCTCCGCCAATGGAGTTCAAGTAAAACGGGTAATAGGGTGTCCAGGCGCGGAGTTCGACGAGCGGCCATGCGAACAGAACGAGCGCCACCATCCCGACCGGCACCAGGGACAGATTTCTTTTCTTCGCGTAATTCCACGCGTGTTGAACCCCGTAACCAGCAGCCATGAACAGAACGGGCATCAGGATCAGGGAGTAGCGCATCCATTTCGCTCCACAAACTGAGAGCGCGATCAGTTGCACCAATCCGAGCGTATAGAAAAAGCACGAAGCAATAGTGTGGCGCTGCCGCAGCAGCAGTATGCTGCCCAGGATGATCGCGACCAGGACCGGAATGGGGGTTTTTACCAGCAGAAGCCAGAAATAAAAGTACCAGGGCACGCCGGAAAACAGGCGTCCCGGAAAGTTTGGATACAGCTTACCAGCAAAATCGTATCCAGTGTGGCGGACGCCGGCATGCTTCAGCCAATGAATTGCGGTAAGGCAGCTCGTTGGTGAGAGAATGAGCGGATTCGCCAGCACCAGTGCCACAACCAGCATGATCAGCAGCCGGCGGTATCCAAGGCGCTTGTGGTCCAACCCTCTTCGTCCAGCTACATGCCACGCCAGTGCATTCAGCCCAAACAGATGAACCATGTACTGCGAGGCCAGCGCTAATCCAAAAGTGATTCCACTCAGGTTAAGCCACCGGCGTGTGCTGGTCTCGGCGCTTGCCTGTTTTGCCCGGCTGTACAAATAACAACCCAGCAGAGTGAAGAATGTGACCGGAGTTTCTTCCTTGGCAAGGCGGTTGATCGCGACGGTTAATGGAGCAACGGCCCAGAAGAAACCAGCTGCAAAGGATCCGGCGATCCCCATCATTTGACGGCAGAATAAGAAAAGAATGACGGCTGTGCCGGTACCGAAAAGTACGTTCGGTAACCGGAGCCAACCCTCGCGATTCATCGATGGCCAGCTATGGAGTGAGGCCAGCCGGTTCCAGCCCTCGCCGATGGTCAGACTTGCCCAGGCAAGCGCTTTCGGCAGCAGCGGGTGCTCGCTATTCACTCCCGCGAAATGGCCATGACGATATTCCTGGATGGCTAGCCACTTCGCCGACTCATCTTCGGACAGACTGTTGAATCCGATGCTATCGATGCGAACGACAAATGCCAGGAGCATCAGCAGGAGTGCAATCACGGCGTCCCAACGCCACGCAAAAGAACGATCTTGAATCTCGCTCAGCACAGATTCACCTACTTAGTCGCCAACAACCGCGTGCGCCTCAAGGACCTCGGATACGGCATAAGGTGTCCGGGCAGATCGATTGAAGTATTGCCAGACTTGCAACTCACTGAGTAGTCCTACCGCCAGTAGTTGAAGCCCTACCAAAATAAGGATTGCGGCAAAGACCATCAGCAATCCATGTTGCTGCACAATGCTGGTTCCATAAATGACCTTCCATGCGAGAAGCCAAAACGCTATCGCTGATCCGGCGGTCATATTTATGAGCCCGAGTCGGCCGAAGAAATGAAGCGGCCGCGTCATGTAACGGAGAAGAAAACGAATCGTGATGAGATCGAACAGTACACGGAAGGTGCGCGACAAATTGTAGTGCGATACACCATTCTTCCGATGGTTGTTCTGAATCGGGATTTCACAGATCGATGCCCCGTACGCCGAAGCTATGGCCGGGATGAACCGGTGCATCTCGCCATAGAGAGGCAACTGGCGGAGCAGTTCGCCGCGGTATGCTTTGAAGGTCGTTCCAAAATCGTGAATGTTCACGCCGCTAAGCTTTGCCATCAGCCAGTTGGCACAGCGAGAAGGAATCTTGCGCAGCCACAAGTTGTCGATGCGGTGTTTGCGCCAGCCGCTCACAATGTCGTAACCCTCTTCTAACTTCTCCAAAAAGAAGGGAATCTCGGCGGGATCATGCTGAAGGTCCCCGTCCATGGCGATGACGTACTCGCCGGTGCTATGCGCAAAGCCAGCAGCCAGCGCTCCGGTCTGTCCGAAATTGCGACGCAACTTGACCACTGTCACACGCGGGTCGATCAGTGCAATTTCCTTCAGCAACTTGTAGGTGCGATCGGCGCTTCCATCATCAACAAACACGAACTGGTAGTCGCGATTGATGGCTTGCATCACCGCGTGTAATCGCGCGTACAGTTCGCCGACGTTGGCCTCCTCATTGTGAAAAGGGACAACGATAGAAACCACCCCTGTGTTCTTAAGATCAGGCATGTTGCACCTTCCCTCTGAAGGCGCCATCTATCGCCTTCAGCCATTTCCGGTCACATTCAGTTAGCAACAGCTCCAGCGGCTGATCCTCCAGCTGGTTAAGTAGTTCACATAACTCGTGTGCAAAATCCCAATCCCGATTCCAGACACTCAAAACATTCCTTCCGTCGTGCTGGATCGCGGGGAGGCCGTTGACTGACTTTGTGGAGTACATATTCATTCCTTTGCTGGTACTGAGTTCCCGCACTGCTCGTTGCAGTGCCGTGTTTCGTTTGTTCGTAATCAGTTCAGTCACTCGGCCGGATCAAAGCATTTGGGTGGCCAAGAAACGAAGCGCAGCAAATCAGTGCATTGCAGCCACATAGGTGATTGTGCGGTTCAAGCATCGATGCCCAAATTGAGGCAGTGCCCTAGAAAGGTCACGATGCTTCCTGCCAAGCCCGACAGAGGGCAAAGTTGGAGCATGCATCTGACCGAAGCGGGGATTGGAAGCGAAACGGCACGAGAGGATACAAATGAGCAGCTTTGCCCTCATTGAGGCAGTGCCCCCACAAGGTCACGACAGAACGCGACAGAGTGTTGAGATTCCTAGAAGGACCAAGAGTTTGGATAAAGCCATCATTGGCAAATGACGTGCATTTTCAACGACGCATTCAGTTCTTGCTAAGGAGTTGCGCTTGTTCGCTGATCTTACAAACGTGCCAGAGAGCGAACTCCTTGAAAGAGCATTAAAGAGGAGAGGCTTATGCCGAAACTCGTAACCGTACTTGATTTCCTGTTCGGTTGCCACCACCTGCACCTGAGCCGTGTTTTCACAATCAGTGGCCAGACCTACCGGGTGTGTTGTGACTGTGGGGCGAGATATGGATATTCGCTGGAAACCATGTCCATAAAGCGCCGTTTGCCGGGCCCCTGTACCGACAAGGTTTCGAATTGCGTGAGGAACCACGATGGCCGCCAACTTTCGCTTCATGCGTAACCGAGATCTCAGTTGCCACAAGCAGCATGGGTGCAGCGGCAGAATGCCCGAAAGACCATCAACGAACCCAGAAACCTACTCGAAAGCCGTTCGAGTCGACGGACAAATATTAACGCTTCGTTGTTGGGCCTGCGGGACTGAACACTGCGTCAATGTTGAGCAGTGCGTCCCTGAAGAACTGGCACTCATGATCTGCAGCCAAAGCAACTGCAGGATGAGTTTATTCCTGATGAATGAGCTAGCAGGCGACGAGCAAACAGGACGAGGAATGGCGGGACGTGAGCGGAACACATTATTTGCTGCTCTTTCGAGGTTGTGGAAATGAAGAAAGACAAACCAAGCACGGATTTTTGGGGCGTGCTAGCTACGGTTAACGTTCTGGCACTGATGTGCCCGATCATGCTTTTGCATCGCGCCGACAGCGCCGATGAAACACTTTTCGCGGTGTTTGCGCTCATGGGTTCCTTGTTCGTGGTGATGGTGATTGATATTGTCACCATCCTGGTTGCGGATGTAATCGGCAATGTCAGACTTTGAGAGAAGTGGCCAAAGATCTCACGACGTGATGAGTTTTGGCGTTACGCGCCAAAAGGTTGAACTGACTGGTATGCGGGAGAAACTCGAATGTCGCGACCCTTTGTACCTGTTTGCTTGTCACTTAGAGTGGCGCAACAGAGGGAACATCGCCGCCTACCAAGAGCTCGTCGCGGCACTGGACGATCCCGACTGTGACATTCGCGTGGTTGCGGAGGTGCTGCTGTATAGAAATGCACCACGCCCTGATCAGCCGAGAGAGATGCCGAAGCGTGGTGATGTAGCGGGCTGAGTTCCCGGAATAGAAAACGATCGGCAAGATGGCAGGTTCATAATGGCAACTACGGCATTAAACTCGCGCGTGCACTCCGCCGCTACCGAATACGGCGTGTTCTGGCAGCTGTGGCCGGAGTTTGACGCGAGGAGCGGCGAGCGCCGGCTCGTCGGCATGGAAGTTGAGTTGATTGGTTCTCACACATCTGACCTCAATCATGTCGATCCCGCGTGTCCCATGTGCCAACGTGTCAGATCCATATTGCACGGCATCGCGGATCTCATGATGAGAGAAGGCATTCCTCCTCGAAATTTCCTGATGTACGACATCGACTCTCACTCGAACTCGATAATGTGTTTGCCTGCACTGGGTAATCGCTCGGCAGTGTCAGTGAGTATTAATTTCTCCTGGAGCCATGCAGATGGCCACGCGTGTGAGGAATTGCTGAGCGAAATGAAAACCTTTCTAGCTCAATGCGGCATTTATCAACGCTGACCCCCGCCTCAGAGGCAAGTTCCAACTTAGAACCTTGTCACATCTGGAAGAGATTCTGACCAGATGCGGACAATGCCCGCATTGCGGCAAGCCATTGTGCGAAAAGCGCGTCGCATGTCATGCATTCTCAGCGAGATAGCTCTGGAGGTGTTGGCAGGCAACTTGCCCAGGTGTGATCAGGCAGGAGATCAGGACAACCTGCCGGTGCATAGGGGAAGAAAGATGTTTCGCGCAGAAATTCATCATTCCACGAATGGTTCAGTTCTAAAGATGGAAGGTAGGCTTGTTGGCGACTGGGCTGAGCAGGCTTTATTTTTGGTTGCGAGGGGTTCAGTCCCCAAAGGACTAATCGTCGATCTCACCGAGGTGACCTACGTCGACTTTGTGGGAGAGCAAGTGCTCAATTGGCTCAGCAGTGTCGGTGCGGCGTTTGTAGCAAACAGCGTTTACACTGCCGGTGTCTGCGAGCGGCTGGATTTGCCGCTGCGAGGACAACCGCCGAGTTCTTCCAAAGAACCAAATCGAAGGGACAGTGGTACCGCCAGTCCGCTGCAGAAACAGTTGAGTTGAGGCTTGCCCAAGCTGCTCGCTCATCAGGCGAAATTCTGCCCGTACAAATGGGGAGGATGCGAGAGTCCCAAAGGGCTAACAAACCAATCACAGCTAACACCGGATGCGAATATGAGAAGCGTTCCCAGGGCACCTGCAATCCTAGATTGATGTCCTGCGGTCAACATTGTGGCGAACCCCAGCAGCAAGCAGCGAGCCTGAAGGACTGCCATGCGGTTACATGTGCTGACTGCGGGAGTTCGCAGTTACTTACCAGCCGCAACCTTCAGGCTCGTGTACGACAAAGCCGAGCGTTACTCGAAATTGCCGTATTGCACATAGGTCGCCACTCCGTATCCTCGTGAGTTGCTATTTCACTCCGCATTTTCTAGCGAGCCCCGATCCCCGAAGTAGAAAATCGCGTGATGTACCAGAAACTGTACCCATATTTGGGCATTGCGCCCGCAAAAGGTCAGAACATACAACCCCAAAGGCCCGGACCGTGACACAGCCAAGGTCTTCCCGCACGGATCAATTTGGCACGTGATCTGCATTCTTGCAGGGTTCAAGATAAAAACCACGAATCCGTCGAATCGGATCAATCATGCCATCCGCTCGAGGCGATTCGATGCAAGACATCTTGGATGATCTATGAAATGGAGAAATGACTTAGGCAGCGAGTTCCTGGTGGCCGCTGTGGCATAGAAGCCTCCAAGCCTTGCCAACATTTGTCCTAGGAACCAGGGCTCGCCCTAGAAGAAGCCATTATGGACGGGCCTCCTTCCATTTCGGCCAAAGACCCCGCTGCGCGGAGGCGAGATGGCGATGGCAATTTAGTCCTTAACAAAATCTTGCTCAAACTGCCGCCCGAGGAATTCAACCTGCTTTCGTCAAGGTTGGAATTTGTACGCTTGAAGCGTTATCAGATCGTGCATGAGGCCGGCGAGACCATGAAGTCCGCCTATTTCTGCAATTCAGGCATGTTCTCGGTTGTGAATATCATGCCGGACGGCAAGAGTGTGGAAGTTTGTCAGGTGGGCACCGAGGGCTTTTCGGGCGTCCCTCTGATTGCTGGCTTCCGAACAAGCTACACCAGAACCGTTGTCCAGGCAGAAGCAACCGCATTCAGAATCGATGCTGCCCGTTTTCGAGCCGCGTTCCGCGAGTTACCCACGCTGGAACGGGAGGGGCAGCGGTTCGCGCAGCTTGCGGCCATGCAGGTGGCGCAGATTGCAGCCTGCAATCGGCTACATGAGGTTGGGGAAAGGCTGGCACGATGGCTGCTCATGTGCCACGACCGCCTCGGTTCGAACTCTCTTCCGCTGACAGAGGATTTCCTCGCCGAGATGCTAGGAAGCCGACGCGCCAGTATTTCCGTCGCCATTAGCGTTCTGACTAAAGCGGGATTCATCGAACACAAACGGGGAAGGGCAATCATTCTCGACAGGGAAGGTTTAGAAAAGGCCTGCTGTGACTGTTACAAGCAACTGCGAGGGCAAACACAGGAATGGCAGAGCCAGAACGATTAGAGTTTGTTTGCTACCGTACATTCGGAAGTCCGCTCTCGTACAGACACAATGACAGATCGAGTCTAATTAAGTACCATCCATCTTACGTGCAATGAGGAACTGTCACGACTGTGGCCACCATCCTCTTTATTGACGACGCCCCTGCCGTCCTCGAGGCCGTGCAGACATTTCTGGAAGGCAAGGGGTATGCGGTTCTGGTTGCGCCTAATGGTGCGACGGGAATTGAGATTAGCCGCA
>Ga0187782_10003252_pt1 | contig 12105 bp, 11 predicted proteins | sample 0715_SJ02_MP15_2_FD_132454 | JGI IMG/M metagenome (GOLD analysis project Ga0187782, IMG submission 132454) | Tropical peat soil microbial communities from peatlands in Department of Meta, Colombia - 0715_SJ02_MP15_20_MG | ecosystem: Environmental > Terrestrial > Soil > Wetlands > Peat | place...
CCGGCTCTCGACGTCCTTCGTACGACCGTCGACCAGGAGACCGAGTCGCTGCTCGAGCTCGCGCATCTCCTTCGCGCGGCGCTGGTCGACCTCCGTGAGCCGGTCCTGGAGGAGGTCGCGCACTCGTCCTTCGATCTCCTCCCGCAGGGCGGTGCCCTGCTCGTGCGCCTCCCGGAGCTCGAGGTCGATCTGGGCGACGAGCGCGGCCCGCATCTCCTCCTCGTCGTGGTTCGCCTGGGCCTTGAGAGCGTCGACGCTCTGGCGGAGCTCCTCCCTCAGCCGGGAGGCCCACATCTCGCCGGAGCCGCGGACCCCCTCCTCGACCTTGGCGGAAAGCACCTGGAACTTCGAGTCGATCGGCCCGAGGAGCTTCTGTTCGGCCTCCGATGCGACGTCGGCCGGGCTTACGACCGGACGTGCCTCGACGACCGCGAGGCGGGAGGTGAGGTCGCTCTGGAGAGCGAGGATCGCGCGCGTCGCCCGGTCTCCGGCCTCCTTGAGCCGGGTGTCGAGGAGGAGGTTCCACTTCGCCTCGAGGTCGGCGGTCGCCCGAGCGATCTGGGGGCCGGGGTCCGGGGCGGGGGGGGCGGGGGCGGAGCGCAACGCGAGCTCGGCGAACCGTCGGTCGATCTCGGACCGCAGGATCGCCTCGAGCTCCTCGTTCGGGGGAGACGGCGCGGCGGCCGGGGGTCCGGCGGAGGGCGTCGGCGGGGTCGCCCCCGCGGGAAGCGTCGAAGGGTCGTCGCTCGTGGAGACCGGCACGGCGACCGGTCCCGGAGGAGGGAGCTCGATATCGGCCGGTCGATGGAGCCACGGAGGATGCTGGCCGGCGAGCGACCCGGGCACGGGGGCGGGGACCGAGGGCGGGATCGCGGGTACCGGCTCCGGCGGGAGGAGGACGGTGTCGCCCGGACGGGCCTGAAGGTACTCGTTCGCCCGCTTCGCGGCCTCTCCCGTCATCGAGACGGACCGGCCCTTCGGACGGGTGAGCAGCAACGCCGCGGTCTCCATCGCGGTGCCGATCCGCCACATCTCCTTTCGACGGTCTCGACCTCCCTGCCGCTCGGCATCGTGGAGATGCGCTTGCATGCGCGGGCCCTCGACGAGGTCGACCCGACGGGTCACCTCGCGGATCTTCGAGTCATGGTGCTCGCGGGCGTACTGGAGGACGAGGGGCAGCGCCTCGCGCCCGCGGCTCGGGCGGGTCAGGTCGCGGAGGGTCACGGGGGCCGACTCCCAGCTCGCGAGGCGCTTCGCGTGCCGGTCGCCCTGCGCTTCGCCGCGGGGGACGCGCATCACGGCGAGAGCGAGCGGGAACTGCTCGGTGAACTCGTGGAGGTTCACCTTCGCTTCGGGGAGGAAGTACGGGAAGATGAGGAAGGCCCCGAGCGCGGTGAGCGAGGTCGGCATCACGCGCACGAGCTCGAGGATCGCTTGGCCCGCGGGTTCCCACGCATCCGAGGCGACGACGACCACCGGTTCGGTGGTGCCGCGGTGGAAGAGGAACCCCTCGCCGACCGTTTGGTAGACCGCCGCGTCCGGTTCCGCGGTCGGCCGTGCCGTGTCCGTGCGCCCGGTCATGGTCGCGTGGGCGCGGAGCACCGCGGGGCCGAACTCGCCGCTCGCGAGCAGCGGAGCGGTCTCGAAGACCAGGGTCTTCATGCCGAGCCGGGGACGGTCCTCCGTCGAGAGGAACATCCGACCGACGCACGTGTACCGGCCGTTCGCGGCCGGGTAGAGGAAGAGGTTCGGGTAGAACGAGAGCGGCTGCGCCGGGTCCGGGTCCCAGTAGTCGTGCGTGTCGGCGATGTTGATCGTGAGGTTGCCGACGACCCGGATCGACTCGAGCGTCTCCCGGCGCCCCGGGAAGTCCTCCGGGATGGTCGTGTACCCCGGGCTCTCCGCCTCGTTATCGACCTGGCGGCACCAGACGACGGCGACCGGGGCGATCGACCCCGAGCTCACGCCGTCGAGCGCTGCCATCACGACTCCTTGGTCGCTCGGCGTTCGAGGATCCGCTCGCACGCTCGGGCGAGCGGGAGGGTCGTGTTGACCATCACGGGCACGCCCATCGTGACCGACCCCGCGCTCGGCGCCTCGTCCCCGGTCTCCCCGATGAAGAGGGGGTGGCCCTCGCCGGTCGAGACCGCGCTCGAGATCAGGAAGACGTCGGATTTCGTGGAGATCCCCCGCCCTTCTTGCGCGACGAGGATCGTGCCCATACCGGCACCGTCCCGGCGCAGGAGGAAGTCGACCGGGTCGAACGAGCTCCGGAACGTTCGCTCCCGGACGGACTGCTCGACCTCCCCGTAGAACTCCTTCAGCTTGTCCGCCTTCGAGATCGCGATCACCAGCGGAAGGTTGCGGGCGTGGGTGTAGCGGAAGACCCCGCGGGCGAGGTTCACCTGCTGCGCCTGGTCGCGCAGCGACGGGAGGCCCGGGGAGAGTAGGAGAATGATCGCGTCCGCCCCGCAGACGAAACGCCCGAGCAGGGTGAGGCCGCGCTTCCAGAGGTCCCGTCGGTCGGGGCGCCAGGAGTCGAAGTGGGGGATCACGCGGCAGGTCTTCTCCGAGACCTCCCCCTCGGCGGAGTCGAGCCAGAGGCGGTCGTAGGTGAAGTAGTCGGCGATGATGCCTCCCGCCTCGTCCACCGTCGAGAGCTCCATCGGCCGAGAGCCCGACTCGCCCTCGGGCGCCGCGTAGCGGAAGCGCATCTTCATCTCGACGAACTGGTTGAACTTGGTGGGCAGGGGGTACTTCGTGAGGATCCCCTGCTCGTCCCGCCCGGCGCTCAGCTCGACCCAGAGCTTCCGGCGGTCCTCCATCGGCCGGTTGACGTAGTAGCGGGTGGTCGTCTCGAGGCTCCCCTCGGGGTCGGTCGGGTCCGTCGTCTCGTAGGTCGTCTCCTCGAGCGCGACGTCGTTCTCGAGGTCCCCGAAGAGCGGCAGGCTTCCGTTGTCCGCCCGAGCGGGGATGTAGAGGATCGGAAGGTTGAGTCCGAAGTGGCCCGATAGGAACCGGAAGTACGTCGTCTTCCCGGACGCCGGGATCCCGACCACGGCGATGCGGGTGGTGTCGACGGACGGCTTCGACTCCTTCTTCGCCGTCGACTTTCGGCGGGTGGTGACTTTGACCTCGGGCATTCAGAGTCCCTTTACCGCATCTCCGCTAAGCATATTTCGATGAAGTCGAGAGCCCCCTCAACGCTGGCGCCCTCGGTCGAGAGGTCGAGGCGGGCGTCCTGGAGGAGGCTGAACACCTCCTCGACGGCGGCCTCGTGCTTGAGCGCCGCATCCTGGAGGTCTCCCTCTCCGGCGAGCCGGGTGAGCTGGTAGGTGCCCCGGAGCTCCATCAGCTTCGCAAAGAGGTCCATCAGTCGCTCGCGCGTCTTGGGGTCGCGGTTCGCCAGGTGGTGCTCCGTCTCGTCGATGAACCGAACGAGCGTCTCGGTCTCCTTGTCGTTCTGCATCCGCGCCTGCAGGACCGCGAGCCGGCGCAGGATGGGGGCTTGGGTGTTGGCGGGGAGCTTCTCGGCCTCGGTCCACGCCTGGAGCAGCGCTCGCGCCGCCTCGACCACCGCGCGGCGGGCGTACTGGATCCGCGCCTCCCAGTAGAGTCGCGTGACCGACGGCAAGAACCCCTGGGTCTTCTGAATGAGCTCGAGAGCGTGGTCGTAGTGGCCCGCCAGGTAGGCCTCGACGACCTCTCCGAGCGGACCGTACCGTTCCTTGAGGTACGCCGGAGGGCCACCGGGGCCGCTCGCGAGGAAGTCGACCTCGATCTCGGGGGCCTCGGAGTACGAGTCCGCTCCCGCCGACCTTCCGGCCGCCTGGGCGTTCTTGATCCGGGAGACGGTCGCGTGCTGCTGGGGCTCCTTGAGGGCCCGCGCCGCGTTGGCGGCATGGTGGGCGAGCTCTTCGGGATGGAGCTCCTCGATCGGACGGTCGTCCTCGTAGCCCACGTCGAGGAACGCGTTCACCATCTGGGCGAACAACTGCGAGCCGGTGGAGACCATCTGGAAGCTGAACGCCGGAGGCAGCCCGAGCTCCACCGCGCGCTGGGTGAGCTGACCCACGAGCTGGTTCATGTGGGCCGCGTCGACCCCCTTGTCGCGCTCGTCGCCGCTGCCGATCCCGATGATCCGCAGGGTGACGCGCGAATGCGCGGGCAGGATGTACGGGGTCAGGTCGACCTTGCCTTCGCTCGCCTTGCCGTTCGGCTCGCCCCGGGTCTCGAACCGCGTGGACGCATTGTCCCAGCCGTCCGTGACGAGCACGAGATTGCCCTGTACGCCGTTCGTCCCCATCCTCAGGAGGTCAGCGCCCACGCCGAGGGCGTCCCAGATGGCCGAGCGCCCGCTCGGGGCGAGGAGCGAAATGAGGTTCTCGATGTACGGTAGGTTCTCCCGGTGGATCTCCCCGAGCGGTACGGGGACCCGGACCGTTTCCGTGAACGTGACGAGCCCGAAGAGGTTCCCGGTCTGAGCCGAGTCCTGGAGGATCCGGAAGACCGCCGTGCGGGCGACCTCGATCTTCTGGCGCTCGGGTCCTCCGCCCTGGGGGTCGGGGAGCGGCGCGAGCATGCTCTTCGAAAGGTCGAGCAGCAGGACGTTGCGTTCCCGGGACGGCAGGGGCGGAGCGGACTCAGCTTCGGTCTGCATGAAGAGGATCGCCCTGCGAGGAGTCGCGGGTCACCCGACTCCACTCTGGTGTCCCGACCGGGCGGCCGCACGCTGAGGCACGGAATAAATTACCTCGGCTAGGGTATTTGTGAGTATCGCCGGTCTCGACATTCGCCGACCGTGCGTCGAGGTTCCCGAACCCGCGTCCCGGGATAGGGTTATAACCGCCACCCGAGTCGGCCCCGCCCGCATGGGCAACATCCGCCAGACGTACATCAAGCGGGTCGCGATCGAGTTGATCCGTCACTACCCGGACGACTTCACCGGCGACTTTGCCCAGAACAAGCAGAAGGTGCTGCAGCTGACGGACCTCGGGGTCACCGTCGAGGGCCACCTCCAGGCGTCCCACAAGAAGCTCGCCAACCGGATCGCGGGCTACGCGACGCGGTACGTCAAGCGAAAGCGCGGAACCTAGCGCCCCTCGCTCGACCGCTCCGGTCCGGGGCTCGTCCGTCAGTCGAGGATCCCCAGGCCTTCTTGGAGATGCACGATCTCGACCGGGGTCGTGGGGCGACCGACGAGGAACCCCTTGGAGTTCGCGATGAGGCACGCTCCCACGATCGGTACTCCGAAGTTCGCCGTCGAACGGTGCACGGGCACGCCGAGCAGGTCGCGCACGACGCCGACTTCCTTCTCGGTCGCCTTCGGGTGAACGACGACGCCCCGGTTCGTGGCGACGCCGGCCATCCCGACCGTTCCGAGACCCTCGATGGTTCCCCGTTCGGCCCGCACCCCGAGGGCACGACCGATCGTCGCGACCGCGGAGTCCGAGAGCTCCGGGTGGACGAGCGCGCCGGAGTCGTTCGCGAGGATGTTGTTGCCCATCGCGTTCTGGCGGTGGGAGACGACCGTGAGGGGGGCCACCTCTTCGAGGGTGCGGCGCTCGTGAGGGTCGACCTCGTTCCCGACCACGACCCCGTTCGAGTTGGCGGCGACGAGCGCACCGACGACCTCGCAATCGAGGACCGTGGTGCGGACGACCCGGACATCGAGCAGCCGACCGATCTCCCGTTCGACAGCGTTCGGTGTGTCCTCCGGCAGGATCGCAAAACCATCGCCGGCCCGAATGTACACGCCGAGGTAGGGGCTGCCGCCGAATAGGGTCCGTCCGACCGGCACGCGAGGGATCTCCCGCGTCCGGGACTATTCGGTCTCGAGGAGGTCGACCTCGATGAGGCCGTCCTCGAACCGGATCGCCTTGACCCGGACCTGGCTCGGTATGTGCTGGATGCCGCGCTCCCAGATGTGCTCGTTCAGTCGAGGGTCGATCCAGACGTCCTCGGGCCGGCCCTTCATGTGACGCACGACGAACCGACGGACCGTCTCGAGAGCGTGGCCCGCCCGTCGCCGACGAGAGGGTTGGTGCATGCTCGCGCGCAGCGGGATCACGTACTCTCGCTCGAGTTCCTCGATGCGGCGGGTGGGGGTCTTCGGAGGCATGCGAACGTTCCTCGGTTACTTGTGGAGGTGGCCCCGCTTCCAGGTGTGACGCTTCGGGTGGCGAGTGACGCGCCGGCTGGTCCGCTGCATCACCCAGGCGGGGACGCGCCGGTTGCCTCGCACGACCCGGAAGAGGCGGACTTTGCGCGCGAGGCTCTTCCTACGATTCGCCAACGTTCCCTCCGTTCAACGCCTCGTGATCTTGATCTCGCGACGCTCGGGAGCGATCCGCTCGAGCAGGGCGCGAAGAGTCGGGTCGTCGATGGCGCGCTGAATCCGTCCGCTCGCCGCGAGCGCGATGAGTTGTTGCTCGACCGCCCCGGCGACGTCCGGCTTCGCGAGGCGGATCCGCGCGAGACGTTCGCGCGCCTCGGGAGTGAGGATCCGGCGAAGGATCTCGCTCCGCTCCTGGTCGCGGCGTGCCATCTCGGCCTCCTGCGCCGCATACGCCTGGGCGTTGGCCGCTTCCGAGGACTGCATGTCCTGGATCTGGCGTGCCCGCCGGCGCCGGAGCTCCTCGAGCTCGGAATCGTCCCCGTATGCCATCCGCCAACTCCTTCGCCTCGGAATACTACCTAGAGGTACTTGGCGAGTTCGGGCCGCTCCGCGGCCAACGCTTTGAGGACGTCGCGCGAGAGGGAGTCGAGAAGTCGCTGTCCCTCGGGGCTGACGCGGCGACCCCGGGTCTTGTACGGTTGAACGAGGCCCGCTTTCTCGAGCTGTTGGACGATCTCCCGAAGGACGGAACGCGAACCGGTCCGGGCGTGGTAGGGCGCGCTGCCTCGGTCGCGCTTTCCTCCGTACTCCGCGCTCAGTCGCTCGATCCCGACGTTTCCCTTGAGGTAGATTTTCCGGAGGACCGAAGCGCTCCGAAGGTACCACCAATCGGTCTGCGTGGGGGCGCGCTGCTTGTGGACCCCCGTCTTCGCGAACGTCGCCCAGGGAGGTGGGGCGACCGCGTTGCGCGTCCGAAGCTCGGTCGCGAGCCGGGGCAGCAGGATGGACGGAGGGACGTCGTTAGGGTGGGTCATGAGGTGGCGCGGCCACCGTGCCCGTCTATTTAAAGTCGTAGGAACGAACGCTCTCGCTCCGGCGGGATTTCGCCGGGTTCCGCCGATTCCGAGGGCCGTCGCCCAAATGCTTCTCCTCCCCGAGCATGGACTTAACTAACCCGGTCGCCGTACGACGCCCCGGAGGCTCCTCCTTCCGCACCATGACCACGGCGGCCCTCCTGTTGAGCGGAGGAGAGTCGAGCCGATTCGGCGGGCTTCCCAAGGCGCTCATGAACGTCGGCGAGACCACCGCGGTGCGGCGCCTCGCAGAAGTTTGCCTCTCCCGCGGATTGGACCCCGTGACGGTCGTGGTCGGACCTCACCGGGGTCCGGTCGCTCACGAGCTGCGGGACCTTCCCGTGTCGCTCGTCGATTCCGAGCTCTGGTACGAGGGACGGACCGCCTCCGTCCATTCGGGCCTCGCGTCGATCCCCGAGGACCGGGACGTGCTGTTCTGGCCGGTCGACCATCCGTTCGTCGCGCCGTCGACGATGGACGCGCTGCTCTCGGCCCGGGACCGAGACGCCCTTGCGGTTTGGTTCATCCCCACGTTCCAGGGGCGGGGCGGTCACCCGGTGCTCTGGCGAGCCTCGGTGCGAGCGGACGTGCTCGACCTTCGCGGCGACGCTCCCCTTCGGTCGTTGCTCCCCGAGTTCGGAGTGCAGGTCCGACGCCTCGAGGTCGGGGACCCCGGAGTCGTGACGAACGTCGACACTCCGGAGGAGTACCGTGCGGCGCTCGAGGAGTGGCGGGCGAGGGGGGAACCCTGATGGACCGGAGGCTCACGAGAGAGGCGCTGCGCCTCCTCGAGTCGCACCAGCCGTTCGTCCGCGCGACGGTCGTCAAGACGGTCGGCTCGGTTCCCGGGAAGCTCGGGGCCACGATGCTGCTTCGGGCCGACGGTTCCACCGTCGGAACGGTCGGGGGGGCCCAGCTCGAAGAGGAGGTGAAGGCGCTGTGCCTTTCTGCGCTCGCGCGCAAGGAAGGGGACCTCCACCACTTCGACCTGCAGGCGTGGAAACCCGGGGGCCTTCAGAGCCTCTGCGGTGGTTCGGTCGAGATCGCGATCGAGTACGTAGCGGCCCGGCCGAACCTGCTCCTTTGGGGGGGCGGTCATGTCGCCCACGCCCTCGCGTCCATCCTGCCCACGCTCGAGTTCGACTATTCCGTCGCCGACGACCGGCCCGAGTGGGTCGAGGTCGATCGATTCCCGACCGCGGAGCGTCGCGAGGTGGTGGCGGCCGAGCGACTGTTCGATGTCGTGGACCCCGCGTCCTACACCCACCTCTATCTGTTGGGATACGACGCGCGGAAGGACCTCGAGGTGCTCGCGCGCGCTCTCGACCGGTTCCCCAACACGATCGGCCTCATCGCGAGCGCGTCGAAACGCGAGCACATGTTCGCCGCGCTGCGGGAGCGCGGGGTGTCGCGCGAAGCGCTCGAGCGGATCCGCTCTCCGGTCGGGCTTCCACTCGGGGCGGAGAGCCCCGCGGAGATCGCGGTGAGCATCGTCGCGGAGCTCGTGAGAGAAATGCACCCCACGACCTTAGGTACTCCGACGAGTGATGCCCGGTCGTCGTTCGCGAACGAGGATGTCGTCCCCCGAGCTCCTTAGGTTCCGCCTGAACGGACACCCGGTCGAGGTTTCGTGCGAAGGAGCCCGAATCCTTCTCGACCTGCTCCGGGAGGACCTGGCGCTCACGGGCACGAAGCGAGGCTGCGACCTCGGCACGTGCGGTTGTTGCACCGTCCTCCTCGACGGCCGGCCGACGCTGAGCTGCCTCACTCTCGCGCGCCTGGTCGAGGGCCGCGAGGTCACCTCGATCGAGGGGATCACTCCGGCCTCCGGGCTCTCCCCGGTGCAACAGGCGTTCGTGGAGCACGGGGCCACTCAGTGCGGCTTCTGTACGCCGGGGTTCATCGTCACCGCGACCGCGCTCCTCAAAGAGGTTCCGCATCCCCGCCGGGAGGAGATCGAGCGCGCGATCGCGGGCAACCTGTGTCGGTGCACTGGCTACACAAAGATCGTCGATGCGATCGAGGCGGCATCGAGGAAGGGGGCGTAATGGCGACCCCTCCGCCGCCGTCGTACCGTCTCTTGGGTACCCGCATTCCGTATGTCGAAGGGCCCCTCAAGGTCACGGGCCGCGCAGAGTACACGGACGACATCCTGCGCCCGGGGATGCTGGTCGGCCGACTGCTGCGGAGCCCCTGGCCCCACGCGCGGCTCAAGTCCATCGACGTGAGCGCCGCTCGAGCGCTGCCCGGCGTCTTTGCTGTCCTGACCGGGGAGCGGTACCCGACGCCGTTCGGGGTCCTGCCGATCACGCATGACGAGACCGCGATCGCCGTCGGGAAGGCGCGGTATATCGGGGACATCGTCGCGGCGGTCGCGGCGGCGGACGAACGGACCGCCGAGCATGCGCTCTCGTTGATCCGGATGGAGGCGGAGCCCCTTCCGGAATACTCCGACCCTCGGGTCGGGACGTCCAAGGTCTCCGAGCCGATTCACTCCCGGGGGTTGCTCGGTTCCAACATCCAGAAGGAGGTCGTCCAGCATTTTGGGAACGTGGACGCGGCGTTCGCTCAGGCCGCCCACACCGCCCGGGTCCGCGGCAATTTTGCCGGAGTGACGCACGCCTTCACCGAACCGATGGCGACGATCGCCGAAGCGACGCCGGACGGTCGGCTCACGGTGTGGAGCGCGACCCAGGTGCCTCACTACCTTCATCGCGCGCTCTCGGAGGTGCTGGGGATTCCGATGCACCGGATCCGGGTCATCAAGCCCGAGGTCGGTGGCGGGTTCGGCGGGAAGTCGGACCCGCTCCCGCACGAGATCGTCTGCGCAGCCCTCTCGCTCGAAACCGGGCGCCCGGTGAAGATCCTCTTCGACCGGGAGGACGTGTTCTACACGAACCACGGTCGCCATCCGACGCAGAACGACGTCCGGGTCGCGACCGACGGAGAGGGCCACATTCTGGCCTACGACATCGAAGCGCTGATCGACGGCGGCGCGTGGAGCTCGTTCGGCACCGTCACGACGTACTACAACGGAGTCCTCGCGATGGGACCGTACCGGGTCCCGAACTTCCGGTATCGGGGCCGCCGGGTCTACACGACCAAGCCGCCGTCCGGCGCGATGCGCGCTCACGGCGGGACCAACATTCGCTACTCGCTCGAGGTGGCGCTCGACATCCTCGCGGAGAGCGCGGGGGTCGACCCGTTCGACCTCCGCTCGCGGAACGCGCTCCCGCCGAACTCGAAGACGGTGAACGAGTTCCGGATCACGTCGACGTCGTTCCTGAAGTGCCTCGCCGCGGCGAAGGAGAGGAGCGGTTGGCGGACGAAGTTCCGGAAGCTCCCGTACGGGCAGGGAGTCGGCCTCGGTTGCGGCTTCTATATCTCGGGGTCGAACAGCCCCATCCACTTCACGCCCAAGATGCCGCAGTCGACCGTCCACCTCAAGGTCGACATGGATGGGGGCATCGCGGTCCACTCGATGCAGGCCGACATCGGCCAGGGCTCGAACACACTGCTCGCGGCGATCGTCGCAGAGGTGCTCGGAGTCGACCTCGAGCGAGTCCACGTTCAGCGGGTCGACTCGGACGTGAGCCCGATCGACATCGGCTCCTACTCGAGCCGAGTGACGTTCATGATGGGGAACGCCGCCCGAGCGGCGGCGGAGCAGCTCCTCGAGAAGCTTCGGAGCGCGGCCGCCTCTCTGCTCGACCGGCCGCCCGAGAGCCTCGAGGTGGTCCACGAACGGATCCAGGAGCGCGGGCATCCCGAGGTCGGGGTCTCGTTCCTGGCCGCGCTCCATCGGGCGATGGAAACCGCCGGCGCGCTCACCGCGAGCGGCTCGTTCGACACGTCCGCCCTCGGCGGGTCGTTCAAGGGAGCGCGCGCCGGGACCGCCCCCGCGTACTCGTTCGCGGCCTACGTCGCCCACGTCGGGGTGGACGTCGACACGGGCGAGTACCGGGTCTCGAAGATCTGGGCCGCGTTCGACTGCGGACGCCCGCTGAACCGCCTCGCGGTCGAGGGCCAGATCGAAGGGTCGATCCACATGGGACTGGGCCAGGTATTGGGCGAATCGATGAACTATCGCGGCTCGCGTCTGTTCAACCCGTCGCTCCTGGAGTACAAGATCCCGATGCCGCAGCAGATGCCCGAGGTCGAGATCCTCCTGGTGGGGGACGACGACCCGGAGGGGCCGTTCGGGGCCAAAGAGGCCGGCGAAGGTCCGCTCATCGCGACGTTGCCCGCGGTCGGGAACGCGCTCTACGACGCGGTCGGGGTACGGTTCACCGACCTACCGATCACCCCGGACAAGGTGCTCAAGGGGATCGACCAGCGGCGCAAGGAAGGCCGGGTCTGGAAGGGGGCCTAGCCGATGCATCTCGACCCCTTCGAGCTGCACCGTCCCTCAACGGTGGAGGAGACCGTCCGACTCGCCGGGGAGTGGGCAGGGAAGTTCGATTATCTCGCGGGGGGAACGGACCTCCTCCCGAACTACAAGATGCACATCAACCTGCGGCCGCACCTCATCTCGCTCGACGCGGTCGCCGAGCTCTCCGGACACACGCTCGACCGCGTCGGAGCCATGGAACGGCTCGCCGACCTCGAACGGGACCCGGCGTTCCTCGCGGCGTACCCGGCGGTCGCGGACGCGGTCCGGGAAGTGGCGACCCCGCTCGTCCGCGCGAGCGCCACCGTCGGCGGGAACCTCCTCGTAGAGACCCGGTGTTTCTTCTTCAACCAGAGTTACTTCTGGCGCGCGAGCCTCGGCTTCTGCTTGAAGGCCGACGGCGACCAGTGCCACGTCGTACCCCAGAAGGAACGCTGCTACGCGACCATCTCGGGGGACCTCGCTCCGACGTTCCTCGTGCTCGACGCCGAGGTCGAGGTCGCGGGACCCGACGGCCGGCGGAG
>Ga0187782_10003253_pt1 | contig 12105 bp, 8 predicted proteins | sample 0715_SJ02_MP15_2_FD_132454 | JGI IMG/M metagenome (GOLD analysis project Ga0187782, IMG submission 132454) | Tropical peat soil microbial communities from peatlands in Department of Meta, Colombia - 0715_SJ02_MP15_20_MG | ecosystem: Environmental > Terrestrial > Soil > Wetlands > Peat | place...
ATTGTGGCCCACCAGCACCACCGCCAACCCCGGCCGCACCCCGGCCTCGGACATGGCCTTCACTTCCGCCGCAACTTCGCCGCGAATCTCCGCGGCAATCTTCGTTCCGTCAAGAATCGTCGCCGTCATGTCAAGTTCACTTCCGAACCTAGCAGTGTACAGGCATTGTTGATTCTTGATTCTTGATTGTTGATTGTTGATTGAAAAGCCTGTCGGTTCGGCGCCGAGCCACACTCAAACCAGGGTTTTCAATCAACAATCAGAAATCAACAATCAACAATTTGTCTTCCAGCGCTGTCGTACAATCGATTCCATGCTCGCCAAAGATCTTCTTGAACTCCTGGTCTGCCCCGCCTGCAAGCAGGAGCTGGAATACCGCCAGAACCCGGAAACCCTGAAGTGTACCGCCTGTCACCGCGTCTATCCCGTCCAGGACGGAATCCCTATCATGCTGGTCGACCAGGCCAAAATCGAGCCCTAGCCCCCTGCATCCAGCAACAGTCTCCGCAGCGAAAACAACGAACCAGCGCCATCCGTTCGGCCCCTCCATGCTCGAATTCCCCCACCTCTGGCTGAAATCAACCGTACCAAACTGACACGCTGTGTCAGTCTATGGGCACTTGCGGACGATCCCCAGGCAAGCTGGGCAAAAATGGGCCCCCCGCGCCCCCTGCAACTTTCCTGATTCACTGGGGTTACTAAATCCAGAAGGGGTTCGGGCTTCGTACTGGGGTTGAACGGACTTGCGGCAACAGAATTGCATGCAACTTTCATAACTGCCGATGAGTCTAATGGGGCAAAGCGGTATCAGGTCGGAGTCGGAGGTGATGACGGCCATGGGTGACACGATCAAAAACGACAGAAAAACGGCTAACAAGCCTACATTCGGCAAAGCAACCAACGATCAGGACCGATTCACGGTGACGGAACTGGCGGCCCTGCGGCAGGACCTGCTCCAGGTGGGCATGGTCGATTCCTACGAGGCAGCCGAACTGCTTCGCGTATTTCTCATGGGACGCGGCTATGGCGTTTCGCCCACCGCTGCCCTGGATGCCGCTGGCCGCGTGGAAATGGCGGGCTGCGCTCTGCCCGTGTTGCAGCATGAACTCGAGAATTTGGCGATGGTGATGTAATCCGATCGTGATCCAGAAGAACTGAAGAAATCCTGGGTCGCCAGCCAGACCCAAGTAACGGAAGACTGACGATTCAGTCCACAAGAAGCCGGGCCAACCAGCCCGGCTTGTGGTTTTCTGGCGCGTCCTTGGCACCATCAGCCGAAAAAGAATGGCGCACCTCAATCGGGATGCGCCATGAGTAAATCCACTCCCAACCGGGCTTCTTGCGTTTACTGGCTTGCAAAATAGCCCAGAAGCAGTCCGTTGTTGACGTCGTTCTCGATGACCACTCCTTGCGTCGTGTCAATCAGGTAGGCGGTCAGCAGCGCCCCTCCGCTTCCCGTTCCCGTCACCAGGACCACACCGTTCGACGGCGTCCCGGTCGGATTGGCATAGGTGTCCGAGAACGTTTGGTCGGGCGCGAGCGTGCCCGCTTTGATCAAGGTCTGGTTCTCGTCCGCGAAACCACTCAGGTTGCTCCCTCCGCTGGCCGTGATCGCACCCACACCGTCTCCCCGTTCCTGAGGGGGACCGATGGAGTACGCCAGCAGGTCGATCGGGTAGTTGCCATTGAGCGAAGAGGCATTGAGCGTCGTGGCGGCCTGCTGATAGATCTGGCCTCTCATCTCATCGGTCGCATCCATCGAAATGATGGTCCCCTTGCCGTTCCCATCCAAATACATCTGCAGGTTGTAGGTAGCGGTTCCGTCGGTGATGCCGTTCAGCGTCACCCGTCCCGTCGCATCCACGCTGTACGTTCCGCCGCTGACGGTCGTCCCGCCCTGCGCATTGTGGACGGTCAGGTCGTTGTAGCTGATCGTACCTGTCACGCTGGTGCCCGTTGAGGGAAATGTGAGCACTCCCGCAACCTGCAACGGACCATTGGGGCCGTGCCCGCTCATGCTGAAAACGTAGTTGGATCCGGCGATCGAGCTGTTGCTAAACGCTCCCGTACCGGTTTGACCATACGCAGCGCCTCCGGTCGAGCCGCCCAGGCTGTCGGAATTGTTCTCCACTAACCGCACATGGTTGGAATCAACGATATAGCCCTCGAGGATCACATTCGTTGACGCTGCGGTCATGTTGAAGGTGACGCGGCCTAGGCTGTCAGGCGTGCTCACTGTCCCTGTCAGCGACTGGCTGGGTGATAACGTGCCATCGAGGTTGATATCGGTCACGCTGCCCGTGCCGTCGATCACGCCATTGGCCTGGTCGATGGTCGCCACTCCTCCCACCACCACACTCTTGCTCGCTCCATACACGCCGCCGAATGAGAACGCATAGCCACACGCGGTCGCCGGGGCGGTTGGACACAGCGCGCTCGTGCTGGTCTGCTGATCCAGCCGTCCGCTCGAAGTCGCAGAACTGTCGTACTCGATGATCAGTCCCTTGAAGCCCGAAATCATCGACGCATCCAGCGTTTGCACTCCGTTCACGCCGATATGCGTATCGTTCGTGGTGAGCGCAATCTCCGAGTTCCCGTCTCCAGTCGCGTTAAGAGTAACGACTCCACTAGTGATCGTAACTGGACCATGGAAGCCCGCGGAATCGACAAAATCCTCCTCCCCGCCAACAATCGCGCCAGAGGAACTGACCGTAAACACTCCGGCAACACTGTAGTAGCTGCTCGCGTCCGCGCCATTCAGCGAGAAAACGTAGTTGCCCTCCGCCAGCCCAGCCGTCGTCAAGTTCGTCAGATTGAAGTTGACCGCCGTCAGACTCCCGCTCGTCGCCTGCACGGTGTAAGTTCCGACCGTTGAATTTGCCGTGAAAGTCGTGGACTTGGCATTTCCGTTCGCGTCAGTCGGGTCAGTTTCCGTGTTACTTCCATTGCTGAAGGTGCCGCCCGCCCCCGCTCCAGCCGCTGGCGCCGTAAATGTCACCTGCTGGTTGCTGACAGGATTGCCGTACGTGTCGGTAACATTCGCCACAAGAGCGTTGAATGTGTTGCCTATGATGGCGCCCTGTCCCGATCCGCTCGACGCGGTGAGCGTCGCGGGCGCTCCAGCCGTGTTGGTGAGATTAAAGCTGACCGGCTGCGTCGCTCCCTCAACCACCGCCGTCACAGTGTACGATCCGGCGATGGTGTTGGCGGTGAACGTCGCGGTAGCGTTACCGTCACTATCGGTCGTCTCCGGGGCGGTGTCCATGTTATTGCTGAACGTGCCGCTCGCACCTGAAGTGGGTGCCTGGAAATTCACCGTCACGCCGCTGAGAGGCGCGCCATTCTTGGTCAACTGCGCCACCAAAGACGAAAACGCCGTCCCCACCGTCGCGTTCTGCTGCGAGCCGCTGACCAGGGTCAGAGTTATCTTGTTCCCAGCGCCGCCCCCGCCGCTGTTGCATCCGCTCAGGCCTGCCATGATCGCCAACGCGATCAGAAGAAAAATCGACTTGCCCTGGCCCCCGGTGCCTCCGCGCGTTCTATCCGAGCACTTCATGGTTTCTCCTTTGCACAGTTCTTATGATCGATGTTGGCGGGCGCAACGATGGGCACCCAGTTCGCGCTCAAATCATAGCCTTGGTTGATGTTTCCGCACCAAGGTTTTTCCGTGCGGCCAAACACAATTCCCGCCGGCTTTGATCATTGGCGAAATGAAAAGGGTGCGCCTGTTCGTGGCGCACCCTGATTGAAACTAGAAAGTTGGGCACCAGCCTTTAGCGCCACAACCGTAGCGCTTGCAGGCCTGCCCAGAAGCTTGAGACACGAACGCCGGTGGGTTCCCTCGATCCCGCCGGCGGTTGTGCTAGCCGCAACCCTCTGCGACAAAACTCCACATCACCATCAGATCTTCTGGCACGTTTCGCTGCGAGGTTTCGCCGGCTACGGCGTACTCTGCAACTTCTGTGAGGTCGCAGAGGCCGGCGTCGGTCGAACCTGCGTTGCCAGCGATCCCCGCATCGCTGGCGGCACTGGCGGTGCTTTGGGTGCTGGCCGGGTCACTGTGCGAGGTTGCGGGCGACTTGGTATGCGTGTCTTCGCGTCAGCCGTAACAAGACCCGGACGGACATTCTTATCGGGACCCGCGCCGTAGAGTTCCGGATGCAGATAGTAGCCGCGCTTGTCGGCGGGCTTCTCCACTTCGTCGGGGACGCGATGCGCATTCGCCCAGGGATCCTGGCGAACGCCGGTGACTTGCCAACTCACCTTCACGTTGGGCTGGCTTGTCTTGATTGTGAATTGGTTCTGGCTGATTTCCTGCGCGACAATCGCCTGGGCGAATTGCCCGATCACGGTAAGCTGGTAGCGGAAGTCGCGGTTCAAGCTTTCGAAGTAGTTCGGCAACTTCACCGTGGCCACGCCATTCCCGTTGGTGGTGATGTTGCCGTTGTAGACATTCATCATGTCCGGCGATTGGACAAAGGAGTGGTAGAGATACTTGTTGGCAGGATCAGCCGGATCGTCCATCTCGGTCTTACAGCCGGAGCAGCTCACGGTACCGGAGAAGTAACCGTCGCCAGAGTTATTTACCGAGAACACAACTCCCGTACTGCTTTGTCCCTCCACGACGTAGCCGCCGGAAGTGCTCGTGTTGATGAAATAGCCGCCGGCCCCGTCAGGACTCGCAGCCTGTCCCTCAACGCCAATCACGGTGCCCGAAGTGGCTTCTTCAAAGCCGAGCACTCCTGCCGAGGCTGTGCCGGCACTGGCAGTGCCACCGCTAACCCCAACCACTGCGCCAGCACCGGTTGTGGCGCCCTCAAAGCCGTACACCGCAGCTGCGCCGGTGGTGACGCTGGCGGTCCATCCTGAAACCCCGTAAACCACTCCTGTTCCGCCGCCCTCATCCCCATACACAGCAGCCGCAGAGCCTCCCTCTTCGCCGATGCTGGCGGTGTATCCATAAACCCCGGCCACCCCTCCGCTTGTGGCGCCCTCATAGCCATACACGCCGGCGGCGCCTGGTGTGGCGCTCCATGTGTCCCCTTGAACGCCGGGAGCTACGCCCGTCCCCGCGCCTGAATAGCCGTTGACGCCTGCGGCGCCTTGCTCGGCGCTGCTGGTTTCTCCGGAAACACCGTAGGTCTCACCGGTGTCCGCACTGGCGAGACCGTAAACGGCGGTCGCATATAAACCAATAGATGACGTTTGCCCCCACACGCCGGGACCAACCGGCGATGTGCCGTACACACCGGTACCGGCAGTGGACGAGCCGAAAACGCCGTAACCTCCGCTGCTATTTGTGGACGTGCCAAACACTCCGTATCCGTCGGAGCCGGCGGAAATGCCATAAACGCCATAGCTGGTCCCCGAGGTATCCGTGGCCTTGCCCTCCACCCCGAAGCCGTTAGGACTGCTCGTTGTGCCGAGTACGCCTACGCCTCCTGAACCTGACCCCGTCGTGTCTGAGTCCAACCCCTCAACCCCGATGCCGGAAGGACTTGCGCTCGTCCCATAAACACCGCCATAAGTATCGGAAGTAGCGCTATTCGCGCCCCAAACTCCCCACGCGGCCGGGCTTACCACGGTGCCATAGACCCCAGAGCCTGGAGTGGTTCCAGTTTCAGTGCTGGTGTTGGTGCCAAGAATCGCCGCCTGCCCCGTGGCCGCGCTGCTGGCTTCGATCGCCGGCTCCGTCGCGGACGAAGTGACTTGTACGTTGAATGTGGAAACGGGAGCAGTGGTTCCTATACCGATATAACTATTCGTCGTGTTCTCATAGAGCGCCGAGCTCCCCAGCTTGGACGAGCTCGTCCACAGCGGCACGTAGTCCTTTGTTCCGCTTCCAGTTACGTCTGATACGGGATGCGAGTCGTTAGGCGTCGATGCGTTGGCTCCTGCCGGTTTCGACACGCCGGCAACCTGGCCCGTCGCGCTCGCGTTAGTACCGGTAGTTGCGCCCGGCGGAGGAGCGGTCACATACGCAGATGCGGGTTTGCCGCCCAAGGTCTCGGCATCACCTGCCTTCAGGGCGAAGGGCACGCTCACTAACATGATGCGCGATTGCTCTGCTTCTCCCGCGGGCCGCAGTCCCAGCCATTGCGCTGCATTCGAAGTGAACAGTTCAACCGGCAGGCCTTCAGCCTGCGTGGAACCGAGCAACACGGTGTAGTGGCCGGTCGAGTCGAGCTCAACATTCTGGCTCTCCTGCCACAGAGCCGTCCCGCCGGTCTCTTCTGCATAGAGAGAGAAAGTAACATTCACCACGCTGCTTCCACTCGGCGAAGGAGGGGTCAAGGTGCCGCTCAACCGGATAAGCCGCGGTACCTGAACCGCAGTGGCGGGAATCGCGCCGCTCACACTTCCGTTAGCGGCAGTTGCGGCGTTTTGCGCGGCCAGCAGTTGAGACAGGAACAACTGGCTCAATAGCGCGCCGACGATCAGTGGCAATGAAATGCTGGTGAAAAACGCCCGTACACGACCTGGTTGATTTTTCTTCCCGACGAAGTCCATATGCTCCTCCTGAGAGTGTCGAATCTGTTGGTTTTGCCTCTTGTGAACTCGTGCTCGTCCCGCCGCAATTGCATTTTGCTCGGACAAAGCCAGCAAAAATCAGTTCACCGTGAACTTCGAACTGCTGGTGACGCTGCCTCCTTGAGTCGTGACCTCGATCTTTCCGGTCGTCGCCCCCGTCGGCACCGTCGCTGTGATTTCCGTGTCGGAAACCACGGTAAAGCTCGCCGACTTGCCGTTGAACTCCACCAGGGTGGTTTGCGTCAGACCCGTGCCGGTAATTGTGACCAGCGTGCCCACTGGACCGCTCGTCGGAGTGAACGTCTTTGCCGTCGGCAGCACGCTGAAGTTCTGCGAACTGGTCAGCGTGGTTGAGCCGGTCGTTACCGTGACGGGTCCCGTCAGCGCATCAGACGGCACGGTCGCCGTCAGATACGTGGTTCCTGACAGCGTCACCTTTGTGGCGGCGGTCCCGCCGAATTCCACCACCGACGACTTGCTGAACCCCTGCCCGAAGATTCCAATCTTCGCGCCTTCTTTGCCTGATGTGGTTCCAAGCCGCGCGAACGCGCTGAGCCCCATGTCGAGGCTGTAGAAAACTCCGCAGCCGTCCCCTGAATTGCATTGACCCGAGACGCCCCCCGTGCTTGTGAAGCCGTAGAACGTGCCATTGGTGTCCTGAATCAGCGGAGTGGAGGGGTCAGAGCCGTCCGTGCAATTTGTGTCCTGACAAAAGCTGTGCAGAATGGTCACCACCCCCGAGGTCGTGAGGCTGTAGATCGGCCCGGCGGTGTTGGAGTAGATTCCGTAAAAATTTCCGTCTGTACCTAGCGTCAGACTGACCCCGGTCGGATTCTCGCCCACTACGCCGCCGTTGATCACGGTGTATGTGCCGCTGTTGGTAAGCCGGAAGAAGGCGCCGGCTCCGTAAGATCCGCCGCGGTAGGTTGTCCCGTACAGGTTCCCGTCGGGGCCCAGCGTCAACGCGGTTTCTATATCTGCTCCATCTCCGCAGTAGGCCTGGCTGCAGAGGTTGTAAAGTACGGTGTAGGTGCCGCTCGGGGTGATCTTGAACAGGACTCCCCAGTTGTTTGCGCCCCCGCCCGACGTCCCGCCATAGAGATTTCCGTCGCTGCCCACGGTCAGCCCCGCGTGCGGATATTCCCCATCCGAACCCCCGAAGGTGTGCAGCACATTAAACGTGCCGCTCGAACTGACGGAGTAGATCGTTCCGTACCCTGGCGAAGAACTCGTCGTAACTCCGTAGAAAAGTCCGTTCGGCGCTTCCACCAGCGTGGGACCCGGGTCATATCCATCTGTTGTCCCGTTGAAGTTGTGGAGGACTGTCTCCACACCGGCAGGCGTCACCTTATAGACGATTCCAGAATTCCCGGTGCCGCCATCTTGATTTGTCCCATAGAGATTTCCGTCGGTGCCAACGGTGGCGCCGCTGTAAGAGAAGCCGTAGACGTTGTACAAAGGGGTCAGGACTCCGCTGGTTGTGGCACTAAACAGCTCCCCAGATAATGGATTGGGAGCGGTCGTGTACAGATCGCCGTTACGGCCCTGGGCGATCGCTTGCGCGCTCGGGCCGTACACGTCAGACGCCTGGTCTGGAATGGCGTAGAGCACGGTATAGGTTTGCGCCATGGTGGCCGCCGAAAGCAGGCAGATTAGCGGGGCGCAGAAAACACAAGCGAAAACGTTGCGGCGGAAGCTTCTAGCCATCGGACTTTCCTCCTAAACTGTTGATTTCAGTCCCCAAGGTCTCTAGCGGCTTGCTCCCCATTGGTGCCCGTGCCGCGCACTTTCAGGCGGGCACGTTGCGCCCCGAATCGCGGTATACTATGCCGATCTTGCTGTCCCCAGGCAAGAGACACGTCATGCCACTTCGGGTCACGACGTGTCATTTCCCTATATGGCTGCTAATCCCGACCCGGCATCGGGCAAACGCCTAGATTCTTGGAAAGAAATCGCCGCTTTTCTCGGGCGCGCTGAGCGCACCGTCAAGCGCTGGGAGACCGAGCGCGGCCTCCCCGTTCATCGCGTCCCCGGCGGCGGCCGCAGCGCTGTCTTCGCCTACACCAGCGAACTGGCAGATTGGCTCAAAGGCAAAGGGCAGGAACTCGACGCCGACGAATCTTCGTTCGGAGAAGCTTCCCCGGCAGCCGCCGCCCCGACGCTATCCCCGTCCACTGCCCACAGAGGCGTGTCTCCCGCCCGCCTCGCCGCCTGGCTGGTTCCTCTCGCCCTCGCCGCCGCACTCATCATCTTTCTATGGCCCGGCCACAGCGAATCGCGCTTCAAAGCCCTCGCCGACCGTCAGCCCACCAACGCCGAAGCCCACGACTTGCACACCGCCGCCGATTCTGTTGCCGTGCTCCCGTTCACCAACGTTCGCGGCGACGCCAGCACCGACTACCTCAGCGACGGCATTACCGAGTCCCTGATCGGCAGCCTCGCTCATATCCCGCAGCTCAAGGTTCGGTCGCGCGACTCAGTTTTCCGCTACAAAGGCAAGGACAAAGATATTGACCTGCAGACCATCGGCAGCAACCTCCGGGTATCGACCATACTCAGCGGACGTGTGATGGTGCAGGGCGACACCATCGACATCAGCGCCGAACTCACCAATGTTGGCGACAACACCGAACTCTGGGGACACCGCTATTCCGGCCGCCGCGTCGACCTGATTTCCCTGCAGCAGCAGATCGCCGGCGATATCGCGGGAAAGTTGCGTTCCACGCTCACCAGCGCCGACCGGCAGCAGGTCACGCACCAGGGCACAGACAACGCCGAAGCCTACGCGCTCTACCTGAAAGGCCGCTACGCCTGGAACAAGCGGACCACGGCAGACCTGGCGACCGCGATCTCGTATTTCAATCAGGCCATCGCCAAAGACCCGGAATACGCTCAGGCCTATGCCGGGCTCGCTGATGTCTACTCCGTGCTGCATTTCTTTGGGGCCAATCCTCGCGATTCTTTCCCCAAGTCGAATGCTGCCGCCCGCAAGGCGTTGGCGTTGGACCCGACCCTCGCTCATCTCCACGCGGTGTTGGGCACCAACGAAATGGAGTACGACTGGGATTTTGCCGGGGGAGAATCCGAACTCAGGAAGGCCATTGAACTCGATCCTAATGACGCCACGGCCCACCAGTGGTATGGCGAAAAACTCAGCGCGCTGGGCAGGCATGAGGAAGCCCTGGCAGAAATCAACCGCGCCCACGAACTCGATCCGCTTTCGCCCGTGATTACGCGGGTGATCGGAGGCACTCTGGCTGACGCAAGGCAATTTGATCAGGGGATCTCCGTTTGCCAGCAATTGGTGCAGGAGAACCCAACGTTCGCGATCGCCCACGACTGCCTGTTCTACGCTTACTGGGGCAAGCGCATGTACCCGCAGGCGGTGGAGGAATGGAAAGCCTATGCTCAACTCAACGGCAGCCGGGAATGCATTGAAAATGCTGCCGCTCTGGAACGCGGATTCCATTCCGGCGGATGGCCCCGGGGCTTGACCGAGGTCATTGCCGTGCTCGAAAACCGCCGCAAGATCGGCTACGCATCATACGCATCACCCTTCGAAATTGCCCGCCTCTACGCCGATCTGGGAGACCGTGATAAAGCTTTCGAGTGGCTCAACACTGCATACCGCGAGCACGACAGCCTGCTCCTCGGGCTCAATGTGGACTCACAGTTCGATGCCATGCACTTCGACCCACGCTACGGCAAACTGGTTGGCAAGATTGGCCTGCCAAAGCCGCAATGATTCCCGGCAGCGCCTACTGCTCCCGCGTCAGCCGAATCCACTGCTCCATCTGATCCAGATATTCCGACAAAGCCCGCCTCCCGGCCGCCGTCAGCCGATACTCCGTCCGCGGCACGCGCCCCTCAAAGAATTTTACGCACGAAATGTACTGCGCTTCCTCCAGCTTGCGCGCATGCACGCTCAAGTTCCCATCAGTCGTCTTCAGCACGCGTTTCAGGTCGTTGAAGCTCAACGAATCGTTGGTCGCCAGCGCGCTCACAATGCCCAGCCGGATGCGCTCATGAATCAGCCGGTCGAGCTCGGGAAGTTCCGGAGCCTCCGCGGGCGCATGTTCCCGCACTCGCGGCCGCCCATGCGAACCGGGTCCAAACTTGACGTGCTTGTGCGACGCCTGCGTTCTACCCACCATGCCTCCTCGCGATCAGCCATCCAAAAACTATATGCAGCCCGCCAAATCCCGCTGCCAGAAACCAGTTCCCCCACGCCACCGGACCCAGTGCTGCCAGTCCTCCCATCAGCATGAAACACAATCCCATCACCGGCAGAATTGGAACCGAGAACGCCCCTCCGGTCATAATGCCCGCGCCATAGAGCAGCAGCCACATCGCGGGAATCGCCGTCTGCATGCCGGAGCGGAAAAGGAGAAACGTCAGAAACGCCCCCGCCACCAGCGGAGGCGCGAGTCCCAACGCCACTTTCCGTGCCGGCCCGGAAAACAAAGGCAGCCCGTTCCGGTTCGCCTTCCACGTGCAGGAGAGCAGTGCCATGGCGATGGCCAGCACGCCCTCGCCCAACCAAACTCGTAACCACGCAAAGGAAGAAACCTGCCGCGCCGCCAGAACCGCGGCCGCCACCGCCGTCGCTCCCAGGACAACCATTCCCCAGCCCGACACCGCCGTAAACGCGGCCGAGCGCTCCATGGTGTCGCGAATAAAGCGCAGATCGTCAGCCGCATTCGGCGCCATATTCGACGCCACTTTGCCGTCCAAAGACCGCCCGGACCGGCGAAATCGCCGAAGCCGATGCCGCTGCGAATCCAGCATGCTTCAACACTACCGTCCATCAATGTAAGATGTCAAGTACTTTGCGATATAAAGATACCGGCGGGCTCGGTATTTTTGGACCAAAGCACAGCCCCTGTGGCGACGCCCGCCGCGGAAGCCTGTCCTGAGCGAAACGAAGGATCCAAGCGACGCGAAGCGAGCGCCTTCCTCCCCAATGCCGAATCCGTCACGGCCCGCGTGCGTCTGAACCTCACTTTGCCGCTAGCAACCCGAACACGCCCACTCCGGTCGTCGTCCCCACATACACCTTCCCATTGGCAATCATGGGCGTGATGAACTTGTTCCCGTTACCAAAATGATCGCGCCCGCCCGCCGCCTGGTTGGTGTTATAGAGTTCCGCCAGCGTCTTGGCGTTATAGGCGTGCAGCACCGCCGGACTGGTGTTCTCCGTTGCCCACACAATCGCATTCTTGCTCCCGTCCGCCGAGATGCTCGGCGTAGCGCCTGGATAAGCAAACGAGGTGGTCGTCTTCACCGCAGTGGCCTGCAGCAGCGCATCCTTGAACTGGAAGTCCAAGATCGGCGAGCCCACCGGCCCGTAATAAATGTTCCCGTCGAACGCCGCCGGCATCGACCAGATTCCGCCCGGCAGCGCCCCCGCCAGCTCCTGATAAATATTGTTATTGTTGGAACTGAACTTGCCCATGTTCGCCCGATTCACCACATACAGATTCGTGTCCTTGCCCGCTCCCACGGCCAGGTCCCACGTCGTGCCGGAAGAATCCTTCTCGCTCACCAGCAGCGTTCCTCCCGATCCCAGATCGG
>Ga0187782_10003255_pt1 | contig 12105 bp, 13 predicted proteins | sample 0715_SJ02_MP15_2_FD_132454 | JGI IMG/M metagenome (GOLD analysis project Ga0187782, IMG submission 132454) | Tropical peat soil microbial communities from peatlands in Department of Meta, Colombia - 0715_SJ02_MP15_20_MG | ecosystem: Environmental > Terrestrial > Soil > Wetlands > Peat | place...
CGATCATGCCGCAGCTGCCGTCGTGCGGGCCTGCTCCCGCGGTGTTCATGATCGGTGAGAAGGCCGCCGACTTGATCAAAGAAGACCGGTCGTCCGGCGCCGTTTCTCTGAAGCCTGAGACCGTTGTCTCCGCTGCAAGTCGTTCGTAGGTCCTCAAATTTCTCTAGGGGGCAAATTCATGCCACGTCTCACAGGTCAAGTTGCGTTTGTCACCGGTGCAGGCCGTGGAATCGGCCAGGCGATGGCCGTGGCGTTCGCCGCGGAGGGCGCGATCGTAGGCGTCGCAGATATCGATTCGGCCACGGCCCGCGGAACTGTGCAAGAAATCGAAAGAAATGCTGGCGTCGCGCGCGCCTTCGCGATCGACGTCAGCAAGCGAGACGAAGTCCTCGGCGCCGTCGATCGGCTCGTTTCGGAATTCGACAGGCTCGACATCATCGCGAATAACGCCATTGTGTTCAAGCGCGAGCCGGTGGCGGAAATTCGCGAGGAGACGGTCGCGCGGATGATGGACGTCGGCCTGAAGGCCATCTTCTGGACCGCGCAAGCTGCTCTGAAGCACATGGACCCCGAGCGCGGCGGTGTCATCATCAACAACACGTCGCCAGCGGCGGAGCTCGGTGTGCCGCGTTCGACCGTCTATTCGGCCATCAAGGGCGGGGTGTCTTCCCTGACGCGCTCCCTAGCGGTGGAATTCGGGCCGCGGCGCATTCGGGTAAATGCCGTTTGTCCTGGCACCGTACCGACGCCTGGTGCGCGAGAGATGAACAATTTCGACGATGCGCTGTATGAATCGCGGAGGCAGAGATGCCCGCTGGGACGGAATGGGACGCCGGAGGATATTGCATCGGCGGCGGTTTTTTTGGCGTCGCCCGAGGCTTCGTATATTTCAGCCGCGATCTTGCGGATTGACGGCGGAACGACGGTCAACGGCGGTGCGTAAGCCTTAGCCAAGACGACGGAAGAACCAGCAAGAGGCTGCCTCTACAGTGTGCTCACGTAGTAGCTGTCCATGTACTCGCGCAACCCAAAGATCTTGTCGTCCTTGATCTCGAGGAAGAAAGCGTAGCGATTGTTGTAGTCCTTCCCGTTCTTGAGTTTTCCGAGTCCTTTTGCTTCCACAGCGGCGTACGGTCCCTGCACCACGAGGTTCTGAATCACGACTTTCGGATCGCCGGGGACAAACAACCCATTGCGAATGGGACCGAGAAAATCGTCAATGATCTCCTTGCGGCCGTGTTTATCGCCAGCGCCTTGAATCCCGGTGCCCATGATTCCCCAGGTGGCGTTCTCGTGAAGCATCAGGCGCAGTTTTTCGAGTTCGCCCGAGCTTAGCGTATTGAAGAATTGCCGCACGATCTGTTCGTTGTGTTTCTCTATGTCGCCCATGCCCCCTCCCATCCCCGCGCGAAAACCGCCGCGCATTATACGCCCATTGTGCCGGCGCATCGCGATTCTCTTGCCCCGCCCGGCGACGCCCAGGAAAGCGAGCAGATGATTCCAAAAGCTGGACGTATCGCAAATTCTGAGTATGATTAGGCCCCCGCAACGTAGAGGAGCGTGCCATGGCAACTCGGAACCGTCCTTCAAGGCTCAGTCCGGCCTTAGTCATGGGCCTGATTGCGATCGCTGTGGTTGGTTCAGCGCTCGCGCAGCACCATCTGCAGAAGGTCAAGAACCTCAGGCTGTACGTTTTCGATTGCGGCGTCATCAAGGGCCTCGATCCCGCACTTTTCAATTTCAAAAAAGAAGAAGTGGCCAGCACGGATTTCGCGGTTCCCTGCTACCTGATTGTTCATCCTAAGGGCACTCTGATGTGGGACGTTGGCGTGATTCCCGATACGGCGTTCAAGGACGACGGTCAGCCGGTGACGCAAGGGGTTTCAACCGCAACCCGCACACTCAAATCGCAGCTCGCGGAGATTGGTTACTCGCCCTCCGACATTACCTACCTCGCGCATTCGCACTATCACGGCGACCACATCGCCAATTCCAACGAATTTGCAGGCTCGACATGGCTTGTGCGTCCCGTCGAGCGCGATGCGATGTTTGCCGATAAGCCACCGGCTCTCGTCGACCCCAAGAATTACGACCTGCTCAAAAATGCAAAAACCGTTTTGCTCACTCAGGATGAGTACGACGTGTTCGGCGATGGCAAAGTGACCATCAAATCGGCGCCGGGCCACACCCCGGGCCATCAGGTCCTGATCCTGCACCTGAAACACACCGGCAATGTGATGCTAGCGGGCGATCTGTACCATTATCCAGAAGAGCGAGGTTCCGGCCGGGTGCCGACGTTCGAGTACAACAAGGAACAGTCGCTCGCCAGCCGCGCCATGATCGAAGACTACTGCAAGAAGACCCACACGCAGCTCTGGATCGAGCACGACTTCATCGCCAACTCAAAGCTCAAGAAATCGCCGCAGTATTACGACTAGTCGCTACGCGATGGCGGCGGTCGCCGTCGTCGCGAGGCCGCCTGACTCGTTTCGCGCCCAGAGCGAAATGGTCCTGGCGTTCGATTCCGGCTTGCCACACACCCAGAACGGCGCCGTATCAAACAGTGCGCTCACGGCGCGAAATGAGAATCGCCTAATTTCCGCCTCCGGGATGTTGTGCCGTAGCAGATCGAGCAACAGGGTGGCAATGAGCGGTCCATGCACGACAAGCCCCGGATATCCCTCGACCGTCGTCGCGTAGCGCCAGTCATAATGGATGCGGTGCGCGTTGAAAGTCAGCGCGGAATAGCGAAACAGCAGCACGTCGTCAGGTCGAACGGCACGTTCCCACTTCGGATCGCTCGGCGCAGGCTGAGGAGCTGGCGTTGCCTCCCCGGGCTTGGGATGATCGCGATAGACGATATCCTGCTCCTCAGTAAGCGCGATTCCTTCGGTACCGCCGATTTCATGTCGCACGAGGACGAAGATGAGCGGTCCGGTGCGGCCCTGCTTGTGCTGCATATCTGCGATCTGTGATTTTCGCGTGTAGGTCTCGCCAACCCGCAGCGGTCTATAAAACTCCAAGCGCCCGCCGGCCCACATCCGCCGTGGTAGCGCTACCGGCGGAAGGAAGCTGCCCTTGATTGAATGACCCTCGGGTCCCAGTTCGGATTGCCGGCGGATCGAAAGGAAGTAGAGCCAGTGCCAGAGTGGCGGAAGCAGGTCGCCGGCCTTTGGCGCCGGGGCATCCGTGTCTAAAGTCGCCGAAAGGGCGGCCATCGGCACGGGCGTAATCTGGTCCGTGACCGTTTCCGTCTTTCCGATCCACTTTTGAAGCTCGGTGATTTCCAACGCGTCAATCTCCGCGGGGACGCGCTGCGGAATGCAGGCTATCTCATGACAAACGGATTCGGTGCATTCCCAATCGTGTCGATCCATACGCTTTTGGTCTGAAGATACTCGCGAATTGCGTCGATCCCGCTCTCGCGACCGATTCCCGACCGCTTGTAGCCGCCAAAGGGGGACATATAGCTCACCGCGCGATACGTGTTCACCCAGATCGTGCCGGCCTCCAACTTCTCTGACATCACCAGGGCTCTGCGAATGCTTTGCGTCCAGACTCCGGCGGCGAGCCCATATACTGTTCCGTTCGCGATTTGGATTGCGTCTTCTTCCGTGTCAAACGGAATAATCGAGAGCACCGGCCCGAACACTTCCTCCTGCGCGATGCGCATTTCGGGCCTCACGTCCGTGGAGATCGTTGGTTCGACAAACCATCCGGAGCCGCATTCCGGCCTCCGCGCGGGCTCGCCTCCGAGTCGGCAGGCCGCGCCCTCTTCCTTGGCGATCCGGATGTAGTCGAGCACTTTTTCGTACTGCGGCCGCGTCGTGATCGGACCGACCTGGGTGCCTGAGTCAAGCGGATTGCCCATACGCGCGGTTTTTGCGAGCGCAAGCAGCCGCTCCACAAATTCGCCATGAATCGGGCGATGGATCAGAGCGCGTGAGCCGGCGATACAAGTCTGACCAGTCGCCGCAAAGATCCCCGACACGACGCCCTTGATGGCGTCATCGAGCCTGGCGTCATCGAAGACGATGTTTGCGGACTTACCGCCGAGTTCGAGCGTGATGTGCTTGATTCCGCGCGCCGCCAGCCCATAGACGTGCTCGCCAGTTCGGTCGCCGCCCGTAAACGCAATCTTGGCCACGTCTCGATGTGTGATCAGAGGCTCTCCTACTTCGCTGCCGTATCCGGTCACGATATTGACGACTCCGGGTGGAAAACCCGCTTTCTCGAACAGTTCCCCGAACACGAGCGCTGAAACCGAAGAGAATTCCGAAGGCTTCCATACAACCGTGTTTCCTGCCGCCAGCGCAGGAGCGAGCTTCCACGCCGCCAGCAACAGCGGCGAATTCCAAGGCGTGATCGCCGCTACAACACCCAGCGGCTCCTCACGTGTGAAATTGAAGACCCCCGGCTTGTCGATGGGAATCACGCGGCCTTCGATTTTGTCTGCGAGACCGCCGAAATAGCGGAACCATTGCGGAATGTAATTAAGCTGCCCGCGCATTTCCGCGATCAGCTTGCCGTTGTCCGTGCTCTCGATCTCCGCGAGCTTTTCCGCGTCTGCTGCGATCAGATCTGCGAGGCGCATCAAGAGTGCGCCCCGCGCCGTCGCGGTCAGCTTGCGCCAGGGGTCGCCGTAGAACGCAGCCTTCGCCGCAGCCACGGCGCGGTCCACATCGTCCTTGCCTACGCGCGGAACAAGAGCCCACGCCGCAGCCGTGAACGGGTTGATCGACTCAAACCACATCCCTGACGCGGGCTCGACCCATTTACCGCCGATCAGCAGTTGATGCTTCTTCATTCTGGTTACTTTCCACGAAGGATTCGCATCGCAACCACGCGACGCACGCAGCTATGCCTTCGGTTTCGCAGCTTCCAATTCGGCGAACGCCTCGCGCGCGATTCGAAACGAATCCACCGCTGCCGGCACGCCGCAATAGATCGCCACCTGCAGCAATATTTCGCGAATCTCCACGCGCGTCACGCCGTTGACCAGCGCGCCTTTGATGTGCGCTTTCAGCTCGTGCGGCCGGTTGAGCGCGCTGATCATCGCCAGGTTCAACATGCTCCTAGTCTTTTTTGGCAATTCCTCGCGTCCCCAGATCGCTCCCCAACAGTATTCGGTCACGAGCTCCTGCAAGGGGAGATTGAATTCGTCCGCGCTCTTAAAGGCATTATCGACGAACTCCTTCCCCAGCACTGAGCTCCGAATTTCGCGTCCGCGCTCAAACCTCTTTTGGTCCATGTCGTTGATCCTCTCTTGGAATTGAAAGCTTGAAACCCTTGCTGAGAGCGAGACCGTTCGATCAGGCGCCTGATTTCTGTCCGATTTGAACTCCCGCCCACGCCTCCACGGTCTTGGCCAAATCCGTCATGTCCGCATCCGCGCCTTCGGTGGCCGTCGAAATCGAAAGCAGTTGCCTGACAGCGCTCCCGACGATCATCGGCACGCCCAGCGCGTCGGCTTCGGCCATGCACAGACGAATATCTTTGTTCAGCAGCGCGAGTCCGAACCCGTAGCTGAACGACCGCGAAATCACGTGCTGCTTCATTTTGTCCTGGGTGGCGCTGTTGCGCGCAGTGCCGGCGTTGAACACGTCGATGATCAGCGACGGATCGAGACCGGCCTTTACCCCCATCGCGAGGGCTTCGGAAGTAATCGCCATCGCGGACGCGGACAAAAGATTGTTCAGCAGCTTCATTGTTTGGCCTTGCCCCGGTTGCGTACCTACGATAAACAGCTTTCCGAGTACCTCGAGAATCGGCTTCACGGTAGGCAGAATCTTCTCAGGGCAGGACACCATCACCGCGAGCGTCCCCTTCTCCGCGCCAGTGATTCCGCCGCTGACCGGCGCGTCCACCGCGACGATTCCCTTCACCGCCAGCCCCTCCGCGACCATTTTGGCAACCGTCGCGCCCGTTGTGGAGACGTCGATGAAAATCTTCGCCCGTTTTCCTTCGACAATGCCGCTCGGTCCCAAGGCCACGCTCTGCACAATCGGCGGTGTCGGCAGGCTCACCACAACGATCTCGACCGCCGAGGCGACTGCCGCGGGCGAATCAGCCGTCTTCGCGCCCATCTCAACAAGCGGCGCCATCGCGGCTTTGTTCGTGTCGTAGATGGTGAGCGGGTAGCCCGCCTTGATCAGCCGGGCCACCATCCGCGCGCCCATTCTCCCGACGCCGACAAAACCGATGTCCTGCTGCGCCATTCGCTTTGCCTCCCAAACCCGCCGCCTCAGAGTGGCAAACAGCGTTTTTCCGACGCCGCATTATGCCCTATGATAGCGCGCGTCACAATTCACGCTCTGGCCGTGAGGTGTCCCGTGCCGGTCGAACCTTTCGAAATCTTTGCCATTCGCTACGCGCATCTTGGCAAGCGCCATCCAGGCGAGAATTTCGTCCTCGCTGATCCGCATGAATTCGCCTCTGATCTGGACTACTTCGTGTGGGTAGTGCGGCGGGGCGATTGCACGTTTGTGGTCGACACGGGTTTCGGCAAAGAAGCGGCAACCCGCCGAAAGCGCGAATGGTTACGCTGCCCCGCTGAATCTCTCGGCTTACTCGGGTTGGACGCCGCGCAGGTGAGCGATGTCATCCTGACGCACCTGCATTACGATCACGCGGGAAATCTCGACCGTTTCCCGCGCGCCCGTTTCCATCTACAGGACCGCGAGATGGCTTTTGCGACAGGCCGGTGTATGTGCCACCAAACACTCCGCGCGCCCTTCGACCTGGATAACACGCTCGAAATGGTCCGTCTCGTTTACTCGGAAAAGGCGATATTCCACGAAGGCGACGCCGAGCTCGTTCCAGGTCTCACGCTTCATCACGTCGGCGGCCACTCCGCCGGTCTTCAGATCTTGCGGGTATGGACGCGACGCGGCTGGGTTGTCGTCGCGTCCGATGCTTCTCACCTGTACGCAAATTTCGAGCAGCGGCGCCCGTTTCCGGTCGTTTTCAACATGGGAGAAATGCTGGAAGGCTTCAAGCTGCTCTACCGACTCGCCGACTCGCCCGAGCACATCGTGCCCGGACACGATCCGCTCGTGATGAAGTACTATCCGGCTGCGAGACCGGATTTGGATGGAATTGTCGTGCGGCTCGACGTTGCGCCCTCGCGGCGTTAGTCGCCGCCGGGCGATCGCTCCGTCAGTCGTTGAGGATTCCAACGGCGGTTCCGCCATGCGGCCACTGTCTTCGTCGCTTTTCGGTAAGTTCGCTGGCCCAAAGCAGGATGTCCAACAGCCGCGCTCGCTCCATGTTCGTGAAGCCGCTTCCGGCGATCAGAACGCTCGCAATCTTCGAATGGCATTCTTCCAGGAATGCCTCGAGCGAAACTTGCATTCCGGTCTCTCCTGCAGATCGGTCGAAACCTTCTCCTTGTTCGCATTCCTGCAGCCGGGAGTAGCAGTGCGAAACCAGGTGTTCCAGGCAGAGTGCGCGAAAGTCGAGTGCCAGTATCGCGCGCCCGGAGCAACCGCTCAAATTGCATTTTGCCGCTGCTGAGTGACCTGGAGACGGACCGCTAGGCTTCGCCGGAGACTGTGGGGAATCCATTGTCTATTTGTGCCTCTTCTTCTTTCCTGACTCCTGATGAATGTCTAGACCCTGGCAGAATGCGAAACCGTGCCAGCTCGCCGGGCCCCTTCCACTTCCCTACTCACTGAACCCCGGGGTGCTGCTGAAGTTGCGGCGCGAAATGTTTGCACCCTGGTGTAGACATCGACCATCGACGACAGTGTGTTTCGCACGGAGCTGACCTCTTCCCAGCAGCTCGTCGCTGCTTGCTTCTCCGTTTCCCAGAAGGTGAGCACGAGCAGGTTCCGCCCGTCGCTGCCCGAGTGCAATACGATGAGGCCGCCGAAGCCGGGCATCTGTCGCAAAAGATCCGTCACGGGCCCCTCGATGCATGCCGCCAGATGCTGGGCCCTCTCTGGCTTTGCGACCAACCCGACTGTGCGCACGTTCCACTCTGGCCTCGCAGCAGTCTCCGGCTCAGTCGTTCTCGTCAGAGGAAATGGAGCCGGATGTGCACGACCTGGTTCTGCCATTCGCTTAGCCCCAAATTCAACCTGCATTTCCCGCCTCTCCTCGACCCTACGTGGCCCGGCCCGTTCAGGAAAACTCAGTAGAGACCGACAGACCATCCGTTGTCTTTGGGGACATTGGGGGAGGCGGATGGCCTGCCGCGTGGGTTCAGGCGCTATCGTCGGCTTGTCAGCTAAGTAGTGCATCTGAGACCCAAATCGTTTCATTCTGGGAACGAGCTCCGCAAGAACCGCGGGAGTCACTAAGGATTCGCCGCAAATTCCCGCCTCTTGCTCGACTCAACCGAGCCAGCAGGTTCGTTGCACCCACCCCAGTGGATGGCTATACTTCTGCCCTCCCTGAGAGGACTGCGTGGATTTCTTCGACTTCGATGAGGCATACTTCCGCCGTCTCCAAGGCCGTGATCCGCTCACGGAGAGCCACTTCGTCGCCTATTTCAGCGATCTTCTTCAAATAAAACTGAGGTCGCGCCTCCGTTCATCCCAGGCAATCGAAGATATCAAGCAGGAGACCTTTGTCCGGGTGCTGGCTGCCGTGCGAAGCGAAGCGGGGATTCGCTCGCCCGAACGCCTCGGAGCGTTCGTTAATTCCGTGTGCAACAACGTCTTAATGGAGTTTTACAGGTCCTCCTCTCGAACCGAGCAGGCGAGCGAAGCCGCTCCTGATCCGCCGGACAAGCCCATCGATCTCGATGGCCTCCTCGTCACCGAGCAAACGTGCCAGCAGGTGCGGCGGGTCCTCGACCAGCTCCCTGAGAAGGACAAGCGGCTGCTTCGTGCCCTATTCCTGGAAGAAAAGGAAAAAGACCAGGTTTGCCGGGACTTCGGAGTGGACCGGAACTACCTGCGTGTCCTGGTTCACAGGGCCAAACAAAGCTTTAAGGCGCTCTACGAGCGGAGCGAACGATCCTCGGGAGGGCATGCAGTACCATGAAAAGTACGCAAGTGGCGCGAAATCAAGGCGAAACGATTTTCAGCTTCGCCTCACTATAGGACAGACGGCATATGGACCATTCCGAAGCAATCCGCCTGGGAGCCGCTGAACGCTATCTTCTCGGTGAGCTCGCCGGAGACGTCCGCGAACAGTTCGAGGAACACTTCATGTCGTGTTCCGAATGCGCCCGCGATCTCCGCGCGGGAGCGGCGTTCGTCGAAAGTGCTAGGGAGGTGTTGAGCACCGAAGCACCGGAAAGAGCGCGCCCGGAAACAAGCCGGGACCCTAGTCGAGGCTGGCTTGCAGCGCTGTTCCGGCCTGCCATCGTCGCCCCTGCTTTCGCGATCCTATTGGCGGCTCTTGGATACTTGGCCGGCGTGACCATCCCTCGACTGGAGAGTTCGCTTTCCAAGGCGAACTCTCCCAGGGCTTTGGCGTCGTTCTCGCTCATAAGTGACAATTCTCGGGGTGGCGCCACCACTGTGTTTACGGTGCAGCGCGATGAGCCTTTTTCTCTCTACGTGGACGTGCCGCCCCAGCCCTCATTCTCGGAATATACTTTGGCAGTTGAGAATCCAAGTGGTAATATCCGCCTCGCTTTGCCGCTGTCGGCCGCGGAGGTCAAGAGCACGGTTCAGGTCTTGATTCCTGCGTCCCGTCTGGGCCCCGGCCGGTATGTTCTCGTTGTTCGGGGGACATCCGGGAGCGGTGACGTGCGCAACACCGAAGTAGCGCGATACAGCTTCGCGCTCGAATACGGCCAACCTACAAACTCCCCCAATCAGTAAGTGGAAGGACAATCTCCGATGACCGAGAAAACACGCAAGGAAACGTACTTCTACGACGTGCACGGCAGCGCTCTAGGCGGCCAGATCACCGGCCCATTTGAAGAATTCATCGAGGTGCAGGCGGCCGCATCTCTGCCGACGATTGGCGGATATGGGTCGTCGCGCGCCGCTGATTTCCGCTTCAAGGAGACTATCTCGTTCCAGTCAGCTTACACCGAGGTCATGGGGGCGTACGACCGAGAGGACGGCGGTTACCACTCCCTCGCCACGTCGGTGGTTGAAGGCTTGAACATTCTCGGCGTCGTCACCGCCGACCGCATCGTGGCGAGAGCGTCGTCCGCTTGGAAGCCCGGTGAAGAGGAATCACGCATCGTATCGCTCGGCAGTCAATTCGAGAACTTGCGAATCGGCGGAGGCCCCATAGACGTAGAGCTCAACGCGGATGTGCTGGTGAAGGCGAGAACCTTCGCATCTCTGAAAAATGAGTTCCAAACAAATGCTGCATTCCGCACAATAGCGGAGAATCCGCTTCAGACGGGTCAGTTACAGAACCCGTCGGACAAGACGCGGGTATTCCTGTGTTCCCTCGTGAAGGACATCAAGGGAATCCCTCCCGGCGTGGAGCGCCGCGGCAACATGCTCCACGTGCGGGATTTTGGCCGCATCTTCCTGGCCGAAGTCGTCGCCGAGCCGGGCAGGCGAGCTCTGACGATGCTGCGTTTGGAGCTCGGCTGCACGGTGGGCGGCAGCGCAAGTGCGGCAACGGTGATGGGTGGCGGGTCCACCTGGCCATAGCAGGCGGGTGGACCTGCCTCGGGCTGTGCCTCACGATTGGAGCGTGCAAGGGGACCATCCCGTTCCCTCCGGACGCTACCTATCAAAAGTCGTGGGTTGATCTCAAACGCGGTGACCTAACAGGTGCGTCCGCAGGAGCGGACGCGGGCCTCCGAAACTTCCCAACAGCTAACTCTGATTGGCACTGGCGGTTTGTCGAGCTCAAAGCTGAAGTCCTAGTGCGGCAGCGCCAAAATAAAGAGGCGCTGGCCTTGCTCGCGCCAGACCTCCCGGCGTCTCTTGCAAAGAGCGATGTGGCTGTTTGGCGAGAAATGACTCAGGGAGCGGCGTACACCCTGCTACTGCAGTTTCCCGAAGCAGAGCGGCATTTGGCTTCAGCCGAGGACATCGCGAGAGCGTCGAGCCCAGACTTGCTGGGTGAGGTGGCGCTTAGAAAGGGCACTCTTGCCTTCTGGCACGATGACAGCAAGTCCGCCGAGTCGGCCTACCGCGACACGCTCCAGATTGCGCGTACTCAAGGCGATCCCTTTTTGGAGATGGCGGCGTTGGGAAGCCTCGGTTTGGTTACCACCAAAGAGCAACACTACGACGAGTCGATCGACTGGAATCATGCTGCGTTGACGCTAGCGGAGTCTCTACGAAACAAGGGGTCAGCAGCGAAGATCCTGGGCAACACAGGCTGGGCCTATTTTGAACTGGGGGACAACGAGAGCGCCTTGGACCTGTTCGGAAGAGCGGCAAGGGCTTCGGCAGAAGCAGGTTCGACAGACGACGTCCTGAAGTGGCGTCTCGACACGGGCGACGCGTATTTCGTGGAGCACAATTTTGACGCGGCCAGAGATGCGTACCGCGACGCTCTCCGACTTGCCAGAAGCCTCGATGACCAGGGGGCAATCGCGGAATGTTTAGGGAATCTCGCCTTCGTTGATCTGGAGCATGGTAATTTCGAGTCCGCTAGTCGCTATCACGCTGAAATCGGTCAGCTTCTGAGCGCTCATCCGGATCACTACGTCTCCCTGCATGCCCTTATGATCGCCGCGAGGATTGAAAAGGGCCGGGGTCGTTTCACTCAGGCCGAGCAACTCCTGAAGAGTGTACTTCGAGACCCAGAAGCAGAGGCTTCGCTGCGCTGGGAGGCGCAGGCACAGCTTGCGACTCTTTACGCAGATGCGCACAGGCCGTCCGACGCGGATCGGGAATTCCGCAAGTCAGTCAACACTGTGGAAGCGGCGAGATCTTCCGTTCGAAACGAAGAACTTCGAATTTCCTTTCTGACCAACGCGTCCGAACTGTACGACGACTATCTCGATTTCTTGGTGGCGCGGAACAACACCCAAGATGCCCTGCGCGTCGCCGCGCAGACCCGCGCGCGAACACTCCTCGAAGGCTTAGGCATCGATCCGGCGAAGGAGTCTTCTCCGATCGCCGAAACGAATTGGAATCAAGTCGCACGGCGCGAGAATGCGACCATCCTTTGCTACTGGCTCGGCTCGCGTCACTCGTACTTGTGGGCGATTGCGCCATCGGGCCA
>Ga0187782_10003256_pt1 | contig 12103 bp, 10 predicted proteins | sample 0715_SJ02_MP15_2_FD_132454 | JGI IMG/M metagenome (GOLD analysis project Ga0187782, IMG submission 132454) | Tropical peat soil microbial communities from peatlands in Department of Meta, Colombia - 0715_SJ02_MP15_20_MG | ecosystem: Environmental > Terrestrial > Soil > Wetlands > Peat | place...
AATCCTGGTGCGCGCCTGCGGCCCGAATTCGGCGCGGGCGAACGCGTCGAGCGTTCCACGCAGGTGAGCCATCGTCAGACCGCGATCCACGGCCAGTCCCTCCACCTGATGGAAGACCGGCGTGTGGGTGGAGTCGAGTTCGTCGGTGCGGAACGTGCGGCCGATCGAGACGATATAGACCGGTAGCTCGCGCTCGAGCAGAGTCCGCACCTGCACAGGCGACGTGTGGGTGCGTAGCAACTGCCGAGAGTCCTCCGGAGCGATATAGAAGGTGTCCTGCTCGCTGCGCGCCGGGTGATCGGCCGGGAAGTTCAGTGCATCGAAGTTGAATTGCTCGGTTTCCACCTCCGGCCCGTCGGCAACTTCCCACCCCATCGCGATGAAGGTGTCGGCGACGTGTTCGGCCAGAATCGTGATCGGATGTCGTGCGCCGGTCGGCTGGCGGGTCGACGGCAAGGTCACGTCGATGCGCTCGGCGATCAACACGGCGGCATCTCGTTCAGCGCGCAACACTTCCAGTCGTTCGTCGTAACTGCGTTGCACGTCGCCGCGGGAACTGTTCACGAGCCGACCGGCGTCGGCACGGTCGGCCTTGGGCACCGTCGCCAACGACTGACGGGCCAGCGCCAGCGGCGAGCGATCACCGAGGTGCTCGGTCTTGGCGCGTGCCAATGCGTCGAGATCGGCCGCGCCTGCGAAAGCTTGCCGGGCAGCGTTGACCGTTACGGTCAACGCCTCCAGCGACAGGTCGACGGGTTGGTCACCCACGCGGCGACACTCTCCTTGTGATGGGGCTTTTGGGCGGGTTCGCGGCACGGTGTGACGCGCAAGTGCCGATCATATGTGGTCACGTCACTGGCGATCGGCAGCCGCCAGCCCCTTGGGTCCGGCTGCCGGGTGACGACGTTTGGTTCAGCGCGCGATCAGCCGCTGCTTCAGCTGGATGAATTCGTCGTCGGTCAAGACTTTGGAGTCGTGCAGTTCGGCGAGCTTCTGCAACTCGGCGGCGATACTCGTGACCAGTCCGCCCGGCGGCGGCGGGGCCGGCCGCACAGCTTGAGTGTTAACGGCCTCGGCACACGGCTGGCGGCCCAGGCCGGAGGTGGCGCCCACGGCACGCCCGGCCATCCCGGCCAAGGCCATCTCGCTGAACAGGGTTCCGGACGAACCCGTGAACACCGCCGGAGAAGCCGTAACGCCGTTCATCGGCAACGCCTTGGCGACCGTTCGGACTTCTGGAGCGGCCACTGCCCAGCCGGGCGGCACCGACAGCCTCCCGACCACATTGGCCTGTCCCGTGCCGGCGCTCACCGCAGACCCGCCTAGCCCGGCCGGTCCAGCCGAAACCAACGTGCCAGGGCCCGCACCGGCTTCGCCTGCCAGGGCGTAGCCCGGAGCCTCCGTGACGGGGGCGCGCGACAGGGCGGCCGTGTTGAGCCCCAGGTTGGTAGTCGCCAAGCTCGCCGTATATGGGGCGACTAGGCCGAATAAGGCCAGAAACGACTGCGGCGAAGTGAAGCCGAGCGCGTCCAGGATTCCCGAGAACCCCGACTGCGCTGGCTGTGCGAGCGCCTGCAGCGCGCTGGGCACCGCGGAGAGCAGCTGTGGGCCCGTCGACACGATGCTCTGAGCACCGGTGCCGGCGGAGGTGGCGGTGCTATGGGCGATCGCGGCGGCTTGGCCCACCAGACCGGCAGGGTTGGTGGTGTTCGGTGCGGGAGCAAACGGCGTCAACGCCGACGCGGTGGCCGATTGGCCCGCATAGCCGTACATCGCGGCGGCATCCTGGGCCCACATTTCCGTGTATTGGGCCTCGGTCGCCGCGATCGCCGCGGTGTTCTGCCCCAATAAGTTGGTCGCGATCAGTGACATCAGCAGGCTGCGGTTGGCGGCGATCATCGGCGGCGGCACCGTCATCGCGAACACCGCTTCATATGCGCCGGCGGCCATCTTGGCTTGAGTAGCCGACTGCGCGGCCTGCGCCGCGACAGTTCGCATCCAGGTCACGTACGGCATGGCCGCCGCCGCCATCGACGCGGACGACGGCCCCAGCCACGGTCCACTGGTCAGTGCTGCGATTGCGGACTGGTAGGACGCTGCGGTGGACTCTAAGTCGGCAGCCAGCCCGTCCCAGGCCGCCGAGGCGGCCAGCATCGGACCCGAGCCTGCTCCGGCATAGATCCTGGCCGAGTTGACTTCTGGCGGTAGCAATGCGAAGTCCATGTCGTTTACCCCGCCGCTCAGCCGGCAGCGATAGCGTTGGCGGCTTCGGTGGCGGCATACGACGCAGCGCTGGCGGAAAGCGTGGCAACGAACTGCTGATGAGTGGCAGCGGCCTGCGCGCTGATCGCCTGGTACATTGCCGCATGCACGGCGAACTGCGTTGCGGTCAGCGCTGAGACCTCGTCGGCGGCCGCGGGGACCACCCCGGTGGTCGGCACGTCCGCGGCCGAATTGCTGGCGGCCATCGCAGAACCAATCGTCTGTAGGTTGCCAGCAGTCGCCGCGAGGATTTCAGGCTGGGTCGTTACGAACATGAACTTTCCTTTCTTTCAGCGGTGCCCTGCGAGATGCAGATCACCACACAACCGACAAATAGACTGCGGCAGAAAGGTCGTCCATAAGCCTCAATGCAGAATTACCGGCTAATTCAATCGGACAACTTGCGCTGTAGTCCCGAGTAGGGACGCAAGCCCCTGTTTGGGTGAGTCGTTGGTCATTCGGACCTAGCTACGGCCGCGCCAAAATCGCGCCGAGCTGCAGAAACGCTAGAGCGCCGACGGGAAGGCGTCAGCCGTTGAGTACCGGCTCCGCAGCCGCCAACGCGGCCACCGGCAGCTGGCGGCGCACCATGCGCGACCGGCCGATCCCGGTAGCCGCCACCGCGCCCAAGAGGCCGCCGGCGGCCCCGATCAGCGACGTCCATTCTCCGTGCGCCATCATCAGGAATCCGAAGCTTGCACCAACGGCCAGCACCGCGTATCGCACCCGGGTCCATCGGGCCGGGCCAGCCAACCGGGTCGAGACCAGCATGCCCAGCACCAACGCGACCGAGTGTCCGACATCGGTGAAGTCGGTGCTCAACGCTGCTGACGCGATGCCGACCGGGAGCCACCAACCGATCCACGCCGGCCGCCACCGGCGAGGGATGGCCGCGGTCAGCGCGCCCAGCACCGCAACGGCGCCATAGCTCACGCCGACATCACTGGCACGCGAGATCGACAGCGGCAACCAGCCGAATTCGATCGCCGCGGTGAGCCCGGCAGCGACCAGCAGCGTGGCACCGACGTGGCCGGTGACAAACACCAAAGCCATCCGCCCACTGCGCCAGATCAGCTCGGCGAGGGCCAGCAGGCAGACCAAGCCGGGTAGCCAGAACCACATCGGGCCGGCGTCGGTGACGAATGCGCTGCCGAACAGGGTCCCCAAGTGACCGTGCGCCAGATTGTGCAGGTTGGTGCTGGCCAGCCCAATGACGTGCTCGCGCACCCGCGGACCGAGAGCCACCAGCGCGACGCTGACCGCGACCAACGCGAGCGCGTAGCCCAGCGTGATCCGGACACGCGCCAGCCGCTCCAACATGCCGAATATCATCGCCATCCACTATGCCTGGGGATTTTCGTCATCTGCGTTATCCAAACCTGACAAATCCCTGACAGTTTCCGCGGCGGCCTTGAGCCGATAGATGGCCAGATCGGTCGGCAGACCTGGGGTTTTCCCTGCGAACACCGGTCGGTGTACCCGCTTGGCGGTGACGCCCAACGCGTCCAAGTCCGCCTGCGAAAGCTCGTCCAGTGTGGTGCCCGACACCATCACCCCGCCCCTGGTGGCGCGCTCCATGACCCGGGCGGCGACGTTGACGTCGACACCGAGCCAATCGGAGGCCAGGCGCTGCGGGCGCCCGGTGTGGATGCCGACCCGCATCCGCGGTTTGTAGCCGTCGACGTCAACCGATCTCAATGCCCGCCTAGCGTCGAGCACCGCGCCCACGGCGACGAGCGGGTCAGCGAACACGGCCATGATGCCGTCGCCCATCCGCTTGACGATGTGACCGCCGGCATCTAGCAGCGGCGGTTCCACCGCCTGCGCCACCCGCCGCAGCAGCTTGAGGGTCGCGTCGTCACCGGCTTGCAGCGACCACGTCGAGAAACCCACCAGATCGGTGAAAACCAACGTGACCTCCGGGTTTGCCGGGCGTTGGGAGACCGCCTCGGTCAATGCCTGCCACACCTGCAACGCGCCGAGACTGACTTCGCGGGATGCGCCGCCGCGCTCGCCCAGCAGCCGGCCCGCGACCCGCGCGGCAGCACGCGGCCCGCCTTCGCCTGCTGTTGACAGCGGATCGCCGAATTCCGGATCGCCCGGCAGCACGCGTCGAGCTCGACGGATCAGTTCAATGACGGCCGGGTTCTGGTTTCTGCTGCGCAGCCACTCAGCTGCCCCGTGTAGGGACACCGAGCGTTGCTGTCGTGAACCAGGCGAATCCGGCGCGGTTGCCATTTGCTCGGGCTCGCCGGACGCCGGGTAGGGCCCGAGTTCCACATCGCCCAGGGTAGGTGGTTTCTTGACCGACCGGCAACGACCGCCGTGGTGGTGTACGCCACGATCGTTATCAAACCGCCTGATCACGCACGTACGACGCAGGGGTCGAGAGTCGATAACGGCGTGTCGCGGCGCGCGCGGAAATCGTAGACAACGTGCGTTGTCAACATTATCGTGAGTCCCATCGCTCGTCAGGACCAGGAGGGCGTGATGACTACGACATGGGTGCCATCGACGACGCCTGCAAGACCCGTGACGGGTGAGCAGCGCGACGAGAAACCGGTCCGGTTCGCTCCGCTGGGGCCGGACTCGCTGACCTGGAAGTATTTCGGTGACCTGCGCACCGGAATGATGGGCGTATGGATCGGCGCGATCCAAAACATGTATCCGGAATTGGGCGCCGGCGTCGAGGAGCATTCGATCCTGTTGCGCGAGCCGCTGCAACGGGTCGCGCGCTCGGTGTATCCGATCATGGGCGTCGTCTATGACGGGAACCGGGCGGCCCAGACTGGCGAGCAGATCAAGCAGTACCACCACACCATCAAGGGAGTCGACGCGACCGGCCGCCGCTACCACGCGCTGAACCCGGAGACGTTCTACTGGGCGCACGCGACGTTCTTCATGCTTGTGATCAAGGTGGCCGAGCACTTCTGTGGCGGGTTGACCGAAGCCGAGAAGCGCCAGCTGTTCGATGAGCATGTGCAGTGGTACCGGATGTACGGGATGAGCATGCGGCCGGTGCCCAAGTCGTGGGAGCACTTCCAGGAGTACTGGCAGCGTGTCTGCCGCGATGAGCTGGAGATCAATCAGGCCACCCTGGACATCTTTCGAATACGTATTCCCAAGCCGAAATTCGTGCTGATGCCCACCCCGGTGTGGGACCAGCTGTTCAGGCCGCTAGTGGCGGGCCAGCGCTGGATCGCGGCCGGGCTGTTCGAGCCGTCAGTTCGCGAGAAGGCCGGCATGCGGTGGACGCCGGGCGACGAAGTGGTGCTGCGGCTATTCGGCAAAATGGTCGAGCTGGCATTCCTGGCGGTACCCGACGAGATCCGGTTACATCCGCGTGCGCTGGCCGCCTATCGGCGGACCGAGGGCCGGGCTGCGGTGGACGCCCCGCTGGTAGAGGCACCGAGCTTCATGGCGCCGCCGCGGGACCGCCGCGGGCTGCCGATGCATTACTTCCCTCCCCGGAGCCCGCTGTCCAGAAGCATCATCGAGCGTGCCGGGTCGCTGGTGCACACCACTTTCTCGCTGGCCGGGCTGCGGCCGGCGCGGGGTCGCGGCAAGGCCGCCTAGGGGTTCGGGTTCGCCCGCTGAGCTCGTGCGCTCTGGTAGAGACAAATCGCCGCCGCCGCAGCGACATTGAGGCTTTGCGCACCGCCGGACATCGGAATAGCCACCCGGTTGTCGGCTTGTTGGGCCAGCTGAGGTGACAGGCCGTGAGCCTCGGCCCCGAACAGCCACGCCGTCGGTCCAGCGAGGTCAACATCGTCAAGGGACAACTCACCGTCCACCGTGGTGGCCAGTACCCGCAGCCCGGCAGCCTGCAGCGCGGTGACAGCCGCGCCGGTATCCGGCGCGACGACGACCGGTAGGGAGAAGACACTGCCAGCCGACGCGCGTAGGCATTTGCCGTTGTACGGGTCGACGCTATGCCCGCCGAAGATCACCACCGCGGCGCCCATCGCGTCTGCGATGCGGATCAATGTGCCCGCGTTGCCTGGCTCACCGATTTCCACCCCCACCACGACGAGCCGGGGCTGCTCGACCAGCACACCGTCCAAGCTGAGCTCGGGCAGCTCGCAGACGGCCACCAAACCGGCCGGAGTCACGGTGTCGGACAAGGCTTTTGCGGCGCGCTCAGTCACCAGGTTGACTGTGGCGTCTTGCCGGCCGACCAGAGCGGCGTACCGCTGTGCAGCCGCCTCGGTTACGAAAACTTCGCGGATCAGTCCGTGGCTGGACGCGGACTCGACCAGGTGCGCGCCCTCCACCAGGAAGCGCCGCGATCGGCGCCGGGCGACCTGCCGGTGAAGTTTGACCGCAGCGACTACCCGGGTCGATCGTTCGGTGAGCACCGGGTGCTAAATCTTCAACCGCCGGGCGGAGTTAGGCAGCCTCTCCGGAGGGCGCGTTGACATCGTCGGGCAGTGCGGCCCGCGCAACACCGACCAGCGCGGTGAACGCCACCGGATCGCTGACGGCGATTTCGGCAAGGTTTTTGCGATCGACCTCCACACCGGCGGCCTTCAGGCCCTGGATAAGCCGGTTGTACGTGATGTCGTTGGCACGTGCCGCCGCGTTGATCCGCGAGATCCACAGCTTGCGGAACTCGCCCTTACGTGCACGGCGGTCGCGGTAGGCGTAGTTCAGTGAATGCAGTTGCTGCTCTTTGGCTTTGCGGTAGAGACGGGATCGCTGGCCCCGATAGCCTTTTGAGGCCTTCAGAATGGTGCGCCGCTTCTTCTGGGCGTTGACTGCCCGCTTTACGCGTGCCATTAGGTGTTCCTATCGTCGTCTGGACGTAATGGTGGTTACGCCGCTGTCTTCTTTACGGGCGTGGGTCAGCCGTTCAGCAACTTGTTGACCCGTTTGATGTCGTTGGCGGACACAGCGGTACGGCCGTCCAGTCGTCGCGTTCGGGTGCTCGGCTTGTGCTCGAGCAGGTGCCTGCGATTGGCCTTCTGACGCACGATCTTCCCGGTGCCGGTGCGCCGGAATCGTTTTGACGCGCCACTGTGGGTCTTGGTCTTGGGCATATGTCCTCAGTTCTGCTGTATCAGTTCGGCGATGGTTCGGTTTCGCTGTTGGGTGCCGCCTGGGGCGTGGGGCCACCAGCCTGTTGGGCTGCACGCGCACGAGTTTTCGCGCCGCGGTGCGGTGCCAACACCATCGTCATGTTGCGTCCGTCCTGCTTGGCCGACGTCTCGACGAATCCGTAGTCGGCGACGTCGGAGCCCAGGCGCTGCAGCAGCCGGTAGCCCAGCTCGGGCCGCGACTGCTCACGTCCGCGGAACATGATGGTCACCTTGACTTTCGATCCCGCCTCCAGAAACCGGATCACGTGGCCCTTCTTGGTTTCGTAGTCGTGATCATCGATCTTGGGTCGCAACTTCTGCTCTTTGACGACGGTCTGCTGCTGGTTCTTGCGAGACTCGCGCGCCTTTTGCGCCGCCTCATACTTGAACTTGCCGTAGTCCATGATCTTGCAGACTGGTGGCCTGGCGTTTGGCGCAACCTCGACGAGGTCGAGATCGGCATCCGCGGCGACGCGGAGAGCATCCTCGATACGCACGATGCCTACCTGCTCCCCTCCTGGGCCGATCAAACGGACCTCAGGTACGCGGATGCGTTCGTTGACGCGGGTCTCAGTGCTGATGGGGCCTCCTGGGCTCGATGATGTTTTCCTATTGCCACCGCCACCTGATCCGTCCGGATTCAGCGGTGAAAACACCACACCATCAGCAAAAAAGCCCTGCGTAAGCAGGGCCCGGTGCCGACCGGTCACGGCCGAAGCCGCCTGCGTCACGCAGAACCGGCACAGCTGGTGTGCCAGTGACCGGACCGCTGAGCCTGGTAAACGATTTCGTGGCCAACGGTGGGAGTGGGACTCCACTTGCTGTCTCTGGCCTCCGCCGGAGACGGTCGCGCAGGCAAGTCTAGCAGTCAGGACGCGCGAGTCGGCCACCGAGCGCCGCCGAGCAGCCGACACGTGCAATTCCGTGCCTTCCGGACATAGGCATTCCATAGCTTGACCGAATATCCTCGCGGTCTGTGACCCTAACCGCGTCTCGCCCGCGGAGCCGCTCGACTTCCCGGCTCCGCTGGGTGCCCGTAGCCGCCGGGTGGACCGTTGGCGTCATCGCCACGCTGTCGCTGATCGCCAGCGTGTCGCCGGTGATCCGCTGGGTCATCAAGGTGCCACGCGAATTCATCAACGACTACCTGTTCAACTTTCCGGACACCAGTTTCGCGTGGTCGTTCGTGCTGGCCTTGTTGGCCGGCGCGCTCACTGCGCGCAAGCGCATCGCCTGGTGGCTATTGGTCCTCAACCTGGTGCTGGCTGCCGGGTTGAACATCGCCGGTCTAGCGGCCGACGGCATCACCCCGCTGAAGAGGGTCGGCGAGACCCTGGGGCTCGGTTTCCATCTGGCCGCGTTAGTTGTGCTGGTTTTGGCCTACCGAGAGTTTTGGGCCAAGGTCCGCTCAGGTGCGCTCTTCAAGGCGGCCGCCGTGCTGGTCACCGGCTGGGCGATCGGAATCCTGCTGTCCTGGGCACTGGTCGAGACGTTTCCCCGCACGCTGGCACGGGACGACCGGCTGTTCTACGTGGTGAACCGGGTGGTCGGATTCGCCGTCGTAGACCCTGGCTCGTTTGAGGGCAGGCCACCCGTCTTCCTCAACGCACTCTTCGGACTGTTCGGCGCGATGGCGCTGATCGCCGCGGCGATCGTCCTTTTCCAATCCCAGCGCGCGGAAAACGCGCTCACCGGCGAGGACGAATCCGCTATCCGCGGGCTGCTCGAGCTGTACGGCAAGAACGACTCCCTGGGTTACTTCGCCACCCGCCGAGACAAGTCGGTGATTTTCGCGCCGAGCGGTCGTGCCGCGATCACTTACCGCGTCGAGGTCGGAGTCTGTCTGGCCAGCGGAGACCCGATCGGCGACCCACGCGCGTGGCCGCAGGCGATCGACGCCTGGCTGGCGCTGTGCCAGACCTACGGCTGGGCGCCCGGGAATATGGGTGCCAGTTCGGCAGGGGCTAAGGCGTTTCGCGAGGCCGGCCTGAACGCGCTGGAACTGGGCGACGAGGCCATTCTGCACACGGCCGAGTTCAGGCTCTCCGGCCGAGAGATGCGCGGGGTACGCCAGGCCGTGATGCGGGCGCGCCGAGCCGAGCTGGCGGTACGCATCCGCCGCCACCGCGACATCGAGCCTGCCGAGATGATGCGGGTGCTCGCCCGTGCGGATGCATGGCGGGACACCGAAACCGAGCGTGGGTTCTCGATGGCGCTGGGCCGGCTCGGCGACCCGGCCGACGGTGACTGCCTTCTGGTTGAAGCCGTCAAACCCGACAACACCGTGGTCGCGATGCTTTCGCTGGTGCCCTGGGGCCGCAACGGCGTTTCGCTCGATCTCATGCGCCGGTCACCGGATTCTCCCAACGGGACCATCGAGCTAATGGTCACCGAGCTGGCTCTGCACGCTGAGCGCATCGGCATCAGCCGTATTTCGCTGAACTTCGCGATGTTCCGGTCGGCGTTCGAACAGGGTGCCCAACTGGGTGCAGGCCCGGTGGCGCGATTGTGGCGCGGATTTTTGGTGTTCTTCTCGCGGTGGTGGCAGTTAGAGACGCTGTACCGCTCGAACATGAAGTATCAACCCGACTGGGTACCGCGCTACGCCTGCTACGAGGATGCTCGGCTGATTCCCCGCGTGGGCGTCGCATCGGTGATCGCGGAGGGGTTCCTCGTGCTGCCGTTCACCCGGCGCAACAAGCAGCACACGGGCCATCACTCGTCCGTGCCGCCAACGCTGTTGGCAACCGGGCTTTTGCGCCACGACGGCTCGGCACCAGACGTCTCCGCGTTGCAGCAGACCGACCTCGGTGGGGGTGAAGACGGCGACCGCCGGCTGCCAGAGCAGATGCGCGTCCGGCTGTCCAAGCTGAAGAAGCTGAAGGACAGCGGTATTGACGCCTACCCAGTGGGTCAGGCGCCGAGTCACACGGTCGCCCAGGCATTAGGCGGCGATGACGACCGGGCGGCGGTCTCGGTGTCGGGGCGCGTGCTCCGGATCCGGGACTTCGGCGGTGTGCTGTTCGCCCAACTGCGCGACTGGTCAGCGGAAGTGCAGCTGCTGCTGGAGAATTCAGTTCTGCAGCACGGGCGCACCGCAGACTTCACCAAGGCCATCGATCTCGGCGACTTGGTCGAAGTGACCGGGGAGATGGGATACAGCAAGACCGGGACCCGATCACTCATCGTTCGCAGCTGGCGACTGATCGGCAAGTGCCTGCGGCCGCTGCCCAACAAGTGGAAGGGGCTGACCGATCCCGAAGCGCGCGTGCGTAGCCGCTATGTCGACCTGGCGGTCAACGCCGAGTCGCGCGAGCTGATCGTGGCTCGCAGCCGCGTGCTGCGTGCCATCCGAGAAACGTTGGACGCCAGGGGTTTTCTGGAAGTCGAGACCCCGATCCTGCAGCAGATTCACGGTGGCGCAACCGCCCGCCCGTTCAATACCCACATCAACAGCTACGACCTCGACCTCTACCTTCGGATTGCGCCGGAGCTATATCTGAAGCGGCTGTGCGTCGGCGGAGTGGAGCGGGTCTTCGAACTCGGCCGGGCGTTCCGTAACGAGGGGGTCGACTTCAGCCACAACCCGGAGTTCACCCTGCTGGAGGCCTATCAGGCGCACGCCGACTACACCGACTGGATCGACGGCTGCCGCGAGTTGATCCAGAACGCCGCCGAGGCGGCGAACGGCGCGCAGGTGGTGCTGCGGCCCCGCCCGGGCACCGCCGATGACAGCTTCGAAGCGGTCGACATCTCCGGTGTGTGGCCGGTAAAGACGGTGCACGACGCGGTATCCGAGGCGCTCGGTGAGCACATAGACGGTGAGACCAGTTTGGCCAAGCTGCACGAGCTGTCCGATGCCGCGCACATCCCGTATCTGGCGCGGTGGGACGCCGGCGCGGTGGTGCTGGAGCTCTACGAGCATCTGGTCGAGGAGCGAACCGAGCAACCGACCTTCTACATCGACTTCCCCCTATCGGTGTCGCCGCTGACCCGACCGCATCGCAGCAAGCCCGGCATTGCCGAGCGCTGGGACTTGGTGGCGTGGGGCGTCGAGCTGGGCACCGCCTACAGCGAGCTCACCGACCCGGTGGAGCAGCGGCGCCGCCTGGAGGAGCAGTCCCTGCTGGCCGCCGGTGGTGACCCCGAAGCCATGGAGCTCGATGAGGATTTTCTGCATGCGATGGAATACGCGATGCCGCCCACCGGAGGTCTGGGGATGGGCGTCGACCGCGTCGTCATGCTCATCACGGGCCGCAGCATCCGCGAGACGCTGCCCTTCCCCCTGGCGAAGCCGCGATAGCGACGCCGGGTAACGCGCCGAATACCGCTTGACCAACCGATCGGTGAAACTCGTGCTCAAAGCCCGCAATCCGTACCACAATGAACTATGTGACGGGTTCAACGACGAGCCTTGCGTTCTCGGTGCTGGCCGAGCACCACACCTCATTGATGCACGGCTGGCTACCCGGCACGATCCAGGCCGTCGCCGTGACAGTGCTGCTGCTGGCGGTCGGGTGGCGGTCGCGCCGTTGGCGGCTGATGTGGCTACCGGCGGCTGCAGCCGTAGGAGCCGGGGTGGTTGCTTGGGCTCACTGGTACATCACCACCGACGGCCTTGCCGACGACCCCGCGCCGCACCTGTTGTGGTGGTGGATCGCTTTCAGCGGCGCAGCCATAGCGATCTTGGTCCTGGGCTGGCCCAGCGCAGCCTGGTGGCGGCGTGGCGCATCGCTGCTGGCCGTGCCGCTGTGTCTGCTCAG
>Ga0187782_10003257_pt1 | contig 12098 bp, 11 predicted proteins | sample 0715_SJ02_MP15_2_FD_132454 | JGI IMG/M metagenome (GOLD analysis project Ga0187782, IMG submission 132454) | Tropical peat soil microbial communities from peatlands in Department of Meta, Colombia - 0715_SJ02_MP15_20_MG | ecosystem: Environmental > Terrestrial > Soil > Wetlands > Peat | place...
GAGCGCCTCGGTGACGGCGCGGTCTCCGATCGCATGCACGTGAACGAGCAATCCTTGTTTATCTGCCGCAATCGCAATCTTCGCGAATTCCGCCGGATCGAACAGGAGCTCGCCATTCCTTCCCGTATTCCGATATGGCTTGGAAAGAACTGCGGTTTGCGACGGATATTCCACAACGCCATCCGCAAACACCTTGATGCCGGGAATATTGACGCCGGGAACATGACTGAACTGCTCCCGCCACTCGAGCGCCTTTGCCAGCTGTTGTTCCGTGTGGCCGCTCTTGAAGTCAATCACTGGAAGCGCCGCAATATGAACGTTTAATTCACCGCGCTCCGCCAGATGCCGGTAAGTAGCCAGGATGTCTTCGCTCGCCGCTGCGTCCAGCCACGCCGTGATTCCTTGCTCATGCATGTACTGAACCGCGGCTCGTCCGGCCGCAAGCATCTGCTCCTCGCTCGGCTTCGGCACCACCGACCTCGCCTTGTCCGACCCTACATCGACCAGGAAACCGTTCGGCTCAAAATCCGGGCCGTAACCGTAATATCCGCGGCCAACCGAATCGAGGCTGCGAATGAATTCCCGAGTAATGCCGGCTCGTTTCAACAGCGCTCGGTTTGCCCACGCCGTGTGATGGTCCATGCCTTCGAGCAGGACCGGCTGATCCGCGTAGGATCCTGCATTGAAGCGCTCGTTCAGTTCCCTGTTCTTCGACCAGAACGCCAGCGGAACTCCACTCACAATCAGGATGTCGCCATGCATTCCTCGCCCGCTTTTCTTGGCATCGTCGGCGAACGCCGCCAATTGATCCATGGTGCGGGTGTCTTCTCCGACGATGGCCGCGATCAGCAGAAGCCCTCCGCCGATGGCGTGACAGTGGCTGTCGATCAACCCCGGCATGAGGAAATCGCCCTTGAGGTCGATAAACTTCGCATCGCTCGCCACAGCTTTGGAAACGTCTCCCCGGTTGCCAACCGCCACAATCTTGTCGCCATGGATCGCCACCGCCTCGGCGTAAGGATGCTCGGGCTCGCCAGTGAAAATCTTTCCGTGGAACAGAACAACATCATCCGCAGCGCGTACGGGCGACGCAGCCTGCAGGCAAAGGCAAAATAAGAACGCAAACAACCACAGGGGCACTAACGGTTTTTTTCGCGACAAACTGAAGCGCTTGGCGGCGCGGCGCATTGATTCGTACTCCCTTCCGGACGTTTCCCAACCAGCGCGAGATTTGCGGTGGGAGTATAAACCACGGTCGATTGGGATATCTGGTTGGGTTTTCGACTCAGGTTTCGTTAGTGCGGGATTGACACTGTCACCGGACAAGTTCCGCCGGTGCGGCAACGAGCTGATGCGGCTACATCGCGTCAGCGGTCACGACTTCCGCAGTCGGAGTTGTGGAGGTAATCGAATGTCGAGCCGCGATTGCGGCCTCTCACGCCTTGGAACGGCGGCTCCGAGATTTCAGAGTCGTCCCCATCTTCTTTTTCTTCGGATGAGGATGAATCCCGAATCTCGGGTCGTCCCGCTTGATGGCTTCCGCCACTCGTTGCATCGTCGGTTCGAAGTCTTCATGCCGCGAGTCGATGTAGAGCCATTTCTTTAGGATGTCGTGGGGTGCCAGTTGCGGGAACTCTTCGATGATCGCCGTCTGATAGGCACGCTCCGTGCAGATCAGGACGCCATGCCACTTCCAACGGCCGGTCTTGGTCGGTTCCACAAGAACCATCATCTGGCGGCCGAAGAGGTAGACGGCCAGCCCGCCGAACATCCTTTTGGTGAGGAAGCTAGGATGGTCCTCGAAGACTTCACAGATCCATTCGTTGTCGAACGTTTTCACCCAGCACTTCCGCCCGCTCCTTCACAGGATAAACCAATGTGACTTTCGGCCGCGCACACACCGCTGCCGAATCCATTCCTGCAACCTGGATCGAACGGCTTCCATTTTTCGCTTGTTCGCCTACAGTTGAGACTAGCGGCAGCGCGCCCTCGCTCAGTGCTTCGACCCAACCCGCACGATTTCAACCGAACAGCCGGCGTGACGAGCGACGGCGTCTGATACGCTTCCCATCAAAAAATGTTCCAAGCCCTTCCGGCCGTGTGACCCGAGGACGATTAGATCCGCGCGCCACTCCTTGGCAGCCTGCAGGATGGTCGATTTCGCGTCGCCGTCTTGAACCGAGCCAGTTACTTTCATTCCCTTGGAGCGATATAGCTCGGTCGTCTTTTCCACGAGCTCGTGCGCGACTTTCTTTTCCGATTCCCACACCTTCTCGAGTGCCGACCCCTGTCCGCTCATTTCCCGGACCGCCAACAGCGGCGGCGGTTCCAGCACGTGGAGCACACGGATCTCGTCAGTCGGTCGCGCCTGCGCCATCACAAATTGAACCGCTGCATCGGAAAACCGCGAACCATCAACCGCCACTATGATTCTCAATTTCGATCTCCTCGCCGACGTTCAAATTCTCCTTCCGCTCGGCCATGTGCTGCTGTGACATAGCTCACACCTCGAAAGGGTGCAGGCGCTGAAGCCAGACGACGAGACCGCATCGCAGTCCGATCGTCGCTGTCGCGTTGACCGTCACGGCAATCAGCTTTCCCGCGATGTTGTTGCGTCTCGATTCAGCGTGCTACGTTCGCTTGAGGCGTACGTTCTAGGCTAGGCGCGCGCGCCTCTCCGGTTGATCTCTCTTTCGCGCGCAACTCCTGTACTTCAAAAATAACGAATGCGCAAACTCCTCAACGATCTGAGCATTCGCGGGAAGCTGGTGCTCTTGATCAGCGGCTGCGTCTGCGTCCTTACGGCCGCTGTGCTGACCGTCGTTTGGGTTCAGAGCGTGCGCCAGGTGCGCGCGATCGTCCAAGACCAGCTCGATGCAAATCGCCAACTATTTGCCTCCGGCGAACGCAGCCACTATCAGTCTCGGGTTTATAGAGGTACGGCCCTTGCCTCTTCTCCGGCTGTCGTTCACGCGCTGGAACACAACGATCGAGCCGCGGCTTGCGCGTTTCTTTCGCAGCTCCTGGCCTCTCCACGCTTTGGTCCCAACGACGACGACCTCGATTACGTCTCGATCCGTCGTCCCGATGGCTCGATCCTTGCTTTCGCTGTCCAACACCATCCGGTCTGCGACCCGGAGACTCTTTCCTGGCACCTCGCGGACGTACACGAAGCGCTCTCCGGGGCTCCGGAAATTACGACGTGGACCGGGCCCGACAACGGCGTGTATCGCATTTTTGCGTTTCCCGTCCGCGGCCAGGACAAGCCTCTCGGCTTCCTCAACATTGGCTTCGAAGAGGACGACGGCATCGCCGCCAGCGCGAAGCTTCGCTCCGGAGTGGACTTCGTCACGTGGCAGGAAGACGAGAACCACCACGTGCGCATCCTTGGAGTCAGCGATCCGAGCCTGCGCGGGCCTCTGGCGAAAGTTTTCGACCAGAACCCCGATCTCCATCGTCCTTTCGATTTCGGCACTCCCAAGGGCGAATACGAGATCGAAGAAGTGCTGGTATCCGACACCGGAATGATCGAGCACAATCCCGCCGGCGTGCACACGGCCTTTATCGAATCAGTCACGCGCCGCATGAAGCCTTTTCGCATTCTCGAAGAATTCTTGGCGGGACTCGCGCTGGCCGCCTTGCTGCTGGGCGCTGGCCTGGGATTTCTTTTCTCGGGCCTGATCTCCGCCCCTCTTGTAAATCTCGCGGGCGCAGCGCGCGAGATTGAGCAGGGCAAGTACGACGCGATCGAATCCTTTCGTTCCGCGCACGCGGACCGCTTCGAAGCTAGGGATGAAATCGGCGATCTCTCTCGCGCGTTCGTCGAAATGGCCCACGGACTCAAGCAACGCTTGGCCATGTCCAAGTACATGTCGCGAACGACTTACCAGATGCTCGAAGAAAACGGTGCGGCAAATCTCGCGGGCGAACGCAAGTGGCTCGCCCTGGTTTTTTCCGACGTGCGGGGATTCACCGCGTTCTCCGAAAACCGCGATCCGGCGCTGGTCATCGAGCGCCTCAACGAAGTGCTCGGCCTCGAGGCGGATGTTGTGCGGCGCCACGGCGGCGACGTCGATAAATTCGTCGGAGACGCGATGTTCGCTTGGTTTTCCGGTCCCGACCGGTGCCGCCGCGCGGTCGATGCCGCGGCAGAAATTCTTTCCGGGCTCAACGCGCGCTTTGCAGGAAAGGCCGGCACCGAGATCGGCTTCGGTATCCACGTTGGCGAAGTCGTCGTCGGAAGCATGGGCAGCCAGGATCGCCGCGACTATACCGCGATCGGACGCAGCGTGAACCTCGCCGCGCGCCTGTGCTCGGCTGCCAAATCCGGCCAAATTCTGGTTTCGGAGGCCGTCGCGACGGAACTCGAAGAAACTCTTTCCCTGATTCCTCTCCCTGCTATTTCCGCGAAAGGATTTTCGGAGCCGGTGCGCGTGTTCGAGGTCGATCTCGCGAAGCTATCGCCCTCGGCGAACCAAGTTTTGCCTCCGGTCACGAGTCTTTCGTAGTCTCGCTCAGCCAGCGTGAGCGTTAGCCGCGAGCGCTGACGGGCGGCGGGAGCAATCCCTCCGCGAGGCAACAACAAACAGCGAATGGAGCTATGTGGCTTGCCAAAGGCGCGCCCGATCTCATGCAACTACTGCCCGGACTTGCATCGGCCCCAGATCTCAGTTCTCTGCGTGAGAGAAAGTTTCGATCGTTCTTTTTGGCTGATAAACACCATCCTCAAACAGCCCATCTATCCGACGGTGTTGCATCGACTTTCTCCGGTAACCGGGTTAATGCCGATGCGGCCCCCTCCGCAAACCTCCGGCGAACCCAGGCGTGAGGGGATTGCAATTGCCGCCATCGTAAGCCTGCGAAGCTCTTTGCCGTAGCGGTCCACCGCGCGATAATCGACTCACGATATGGCCACACTGGAAATGCCGCAGGCGCGAAAGAGTTCGTTCGCGCCGGACATGAGCTGGACGCAGCAAGTTCCGCCGAGCAAGCGACTCAACTGCATCGCGGCAGCAGAGGAAGTGTTTGTTCAGGCGGAGCAGAAACTGGCGCAGGTCGAGAAGACCGGCCTCGACCGAGGGGAGATCCGCGTCGCGGCGTTCATGCCGCGGCTGCCGGACGTGGAAGTCGACCGCGGCTCGCGCCGGTATGCCAGCTACATGAAGAAAAAGTTTCAGCAGCACGGGCTGGATTTTCGCGTCGAGGAAGCGTTCAGCGCGGACGCGCTCGAATTGCTGCTGATGGGCGCGCAAGTCCACGACAAGATCTACGGAACATTTATCTTTTTCCCCGCACCGTTCGGCAAGACCGAGGACTATTTTTTGCGGCGCGTGCGGCCGGAGAAGGACATCGAGGGGCTCACGGTCGAGAACACCGGCCGCATGGCGCTGAACATCAAGACGGTCGACGAAGAAGAGCGATACGAGGGCGTGGCGCCGTGCACGGCAAAAGCGATCCTTACTCTGCTGCACCAGCACGCGGAGATCAGGAAAATATTTCCGCGCGATGGCCAGCAGAAAGGTCCGACGGTGGTGATTTGCAACAGCTCGCCGCGCATCGGGATTCCCCTGCAAAGCATGTTGATGCGAATTGGGGCCACCGCGCTCATGATCCATCCGCAGACGCGGCCGGAAGATCGCCAGGACTATCTCAAGACCGCTGACATCATCGTGACCGCGTTCCCGGCGCAGTGCGAGGCGGACCTGGTGCGCGACGTGAAAGACGGCGTCGTGATCATCGACTGCTCCACCGAAGGGAACTTGCATGCGGACGTGCTGCGGAAAGCCGCCTACTTATCAACCCACGACAATCATCTGGGGCAGATTACGACCGCGCTTGCGCTCTACAACACCGCGTTGTGCGCGCTCTGGCAGCGCGGAATGATGCGCTAGCGCACGTTGGCGGCGACACAGCTCAAAGTCTTGCATAGCCCGCTATCCAGACAATCTCGCCACGGTAGGGAGCTTGTCCGGTTGCGGCTTTATTCGCTATGAACCTTCCAAAGTTTTCAAGAATATGACGCGCGGTTACCAGCCCATCTGGCGCATCCGTTCGAGGATGAGTCCGCTGTAGCGCTGCATGCGTTCGGGCCGTCGCTTCAGAGGCAACGGCAGAATTGCGGCGAGTTCGGCCGACTCTTGCCGGTCGAGATTCCGAGCCGAGGTTCGGTAGTAGTAGCGACACGCCGACTCCGCGCCATAAACACCAGGGCCCCACTCGACCACGTTGAGGTAGAGCTCCAAAATGCGCCGCTTGCCGAGAGCAAATTCGGCCACCGGGACGAGCGTGAACTCGGCGCCCTTGCGGAGGATCGAGCGGCCGGTTCCGAAGAACAGGTTTTTCACCAGTTGCTGCGTAAGGGTGGACCCTCCTCGAATGCGGCTGCCTTCCACATCGCCTTCCGCAGCGATTTCCATCGCGTGCCAATCGAACCCATGGTGCTGGTAGAAACGCGCGTCTTCCGCGGCGATGACAGCATGCTGGAGGTCCGGTGAGATTTGGCTCAGCGGAACGAATTCATATCGTTCGTGATACGGCGTGTGGTGAATCCACGCCTGCAAGCGGCGCTCCATGTGCACTGCGGTGATCGGTGGGTCGATCCACCGGGCCGCGACAACGATCAGCGCAGCAAGCGACCACAGAAGCGCCAGTCCGAGAAGAAACCATCGAAGGAAGGATCGCAGAGTGAACTGGCGGCGCGGGGCCTCGAGTGTCACGGGCGGCGCGACGGACTCAGACGGCACGGCCAGCGCGGCTGGATTTTCGCTCACATCTCAGAATAATCGTTTGGGCTGAATTGAGATAGTGCCGGACGAGACGGCCAACCGGACAGGCTCCCGGCTAGTGCCGAGCTTGTCTGGCCAATGCGCTCGGTCCGTCTCCTCAGAAACTTGATCGGACGAGCAGGACTGGACTATAGTCTGCGCCATGGCAGCCACACCTGTTCAGAGTCCGCAAAACCGCGCTGAGCTGATTCGAATCGAGGCGGAAGATAAAGCCGCCCTCAATGGTCTCTTTTGGGAGCCGCAGCGGGCCAGCGATTCGCTGGTCATCATGGTGCCCGGAGGCACCACGGGCGCCGCACTGTTTCCCGCGCATGATTACACTCCTCTTGCCAGACTGCTGATCGACGAGGGCTACGCGTTTCTGCTTTCCAACATGCGCGCGTCGTACAACAACGCCTACTCGGAATATGGCGACGCGGTGAAAGACATCGCCGCTTTCGTCGCATACTCGAAATCGAAGGGCTACGCGCGGATCGCGGTTCTGGGCATCAGCCTCGGCGGCGCACGCGTGGCGCAGTACGTGGCTGAGCGAAACGATCCGGCGGTCAAAGCCGTCGGGTTCGTAGCTTCAATCCCATCGCCGTATCTGGAGTTTCAGATTCGGAACAGCGAAGCGGATAGACGGCGCCTCGACGACACGCTGCAGCACGCGCGCGATTTGGTCACTCAAGGCAAGGGGCATCAGCCAGTCAGCTTTGACAACTGGTTTCCCGGCGCCGTGTCAGTGATGGGGACCGCAAAGTCCCTGATCAGCTACTTCGGAGCGCCGAGCGATCCGAGTGCGCCGAGCTCGGTCAAGTACGGCCCGCAGATCAAGGTTCCGGCCTTGGTGATTCACGGCGACTCGGACGAGTTGGCGCTTCCGCCGAACGCTCAGAAAATTTACGACAGCCTCACGGCGTCGCCGCAACGCGATCTAGTGTGGGTGAAGGGCGCGAGCCATTATTTGACGCCCGGGCCGCTCGCGGAGTCTTACGCCAAACTGACTGTCGATTGGCTCGTGAAAAACTTCCCCGTCGCGGCTCGCCGATAGGCAGTTTGCGTTTGGCGCCGTTGCCCGATCGCCGCGGTCAAGTCCTGACAAGTCGGCTCACCGTATAAGCTGAATACTGCCCTGAAACTTTCGCCTGCCAGACGCCGTCTGTAACAGAGTTCGTACCGCTTTGGTCTGATCGCAGCGGTTGCAAATATCGAGCGTCACCTGCTATGCGATTCGAGCCCAAATGTCCGGACGGTGTGCCAGATCCGAGGTTCCACAGGCGGCGCACCGCTTGGGGCGGTCCGCACCGCAGCGCGCCAAAAAAGGGGAGACGACCACATGAATGCCGTTGCTGTTCCACTCGGTGAGGCGAAAGGGAAGCGTTGGCTGTTTTGGATTGGCTGGGTTGTTTCGCTCTGGCCCGTGTTTGTTGTGGGGATGAGCGCTCACTGGAAGCTGAGCCACAACCCCGCTTATGTCCGCGAGTTTGCAAGGATTGGCTGGCCTGAGGCCAGACTGACGCTCCTCGCATGCTTGCAACTGGCCAGCGTCATCCTTTTCCTCATTCCGCCTACTGCCGTTCTCGGTGCAGTGCTTCTCACCGGTTATCTCGGCGGAGCCATTGCCGCCTATACCCGCATCGGACAGGCTTATCCGGTCGTAGTGCCGCTATCGACAAGCATGATCGCCTGGCTGGGAATTTGGCTGCGGGATGCGCGCCTTCGACAGCTGCTGCCGATCCGGCGCGGAGTTTCGCGGGCGGGATCGAGCGACTGAACTTCTGATTCCTCGGCTGATCAGAGAGATTCGTGCCGACGCGAATTCGACGCCTGAGCGGGCACATCAGTCGGTCATGCAACAGGGTCGTGAAACGGAGCCGATTCGTTTCAGGAACTTCGTTCAGGTGAGAAAAAGACGAGAGGCGCTCGACAAGGTTACGAGCGCCTCTCCTACTGCGTCAACGTAAACCGTACCTCACTGGATCACCTCCTTCTCGGCGAGAGCGCCGATATCGACAGGATGTCGAATGCGCCGAGTATAACGCCGAATCCGCGAGATGCCACACCTCGGCCGTCGTCGAAGGAGTATGGGTCATCGTGAAAGCGAAACTTGGGCGGTAAGTCGATTAATCAAGGCCTTTGAAGCGGCCGTCGCGTGCAATCATTCCTGGCTTCGCTTGATGGATAAATGATGGCTCCGCCAGGGCGCCATGCGGCCGAGCATGCCGTCTCGCACGATCAGCGTGTGAAACAGAATGGCTCCGAAGTGCGCGATGAACGCGAGGAACAGGAGGTAAGCCAGAAAGGTGTGCGTCCTCCGCAACACCGCATATAGCATCACGCTATGAGGAAGGATGGGGAAAAGATGCACCGACCCAAACATTACGATTGGATAGCGCGCCGCGGACAACATCCCCCAGCCCACGAGCGGCTCCACGAACAGCAGTGCGTACAACAAGGCCTCCGACGCATGCGCCGCGAAACGCTCCTGGGAGGACATCGTGGCTGGAAATGGAGGCAGGGTGCTGAAAAGCCGGTTTACGAACCGGACCACCACCAGAATCAGAATCAAAATCCCCAGCGGGCGATGGATCGAGACGAGGGTGTGATAGTCGGCGAGCGATGCGACCATCGCAACACCGATGCCGAGCATCGTCAGCACCATCGCGGCCATCAGCCAGTGCAGGAAGCGCATGGAACCTGTGAACTGCTGCCGGTGACCCGTCATCCTCGCGCTCACTTTTGCACCTCCGAAGGCGTGATGGCGCTCGGCTCTTTCGTCTCGCCGGCGCGCCTCGTGAACGATTGCGAGTAAATCGCCGATCGAGCGCTCAGCAATGGATCGTCCGACGGCGCCATGCCGGCCGGCAAAATCAGCGGATCGAAATTGATGTCGCGCGCGGGACTGGTTTCTTCGCTTTCCACAGAGTCAAGAGTCAGGGTTCCGACATCGACCTGCTCCCGCCCTTCCGGCCACGGGATGGTCGCATTGTCGGTCGGATCGCCCGGCTGCGCGAGCGTCACGATCAAATGCCATTGCAGCGGATGCTGGTGGATGCTGGCGATCAAACCGTCGAACAGGAAATTCTTGTCCTGGCTCGTCCCGGCCGCGCTCGCAGCTTCATACGGCTGCACCGGCACCAGCGCCCAACGCACGTAGGTGTCGGCGCCGTCCGCGTTGACGAAGCGGAACGCATTGAGCCCGTAATAAGAGCTGTTGTCGAAACCGGAAGACGGCGCGTGGCTCTTGATGATTGCGAGCGCCCGCGCGGTGTCCGGGTGGCTCGCGAGGAACGCCGCCCCTTTCGCCGGATCGGGTTGATGCGTGTTCGGATCGGGCTGCGACGCCACCAGGTTGTCGTAAAAGGCCTGCGGATCCTTGAACGGGAACACGGGCAGACTGATCATCGCCGTCCGCCACTCCTCGCCGTCAGACAGAGAAAACTGAAGCCCCAGGCCGCGGACGTCGCTCAGATCGTCGGTGGCATGCGGATCGCCGTTGCCAAGAGAAAAACGGCCGATCACCGGCACGCGGTCGATTTGAAACACCACGGCTTTCGAGAGCCGCGCCCCCTGTCCGTTGCTATCGAAAAATCCGCTGACGGGCAGGCCTTTCGCGTGATTCCGCCGGAAACCCGAGTGAGTGCCGTTTACCCGTTCAAGCTCATCGACGAACCGAGCGGGCGTCAGTTTCTGCGGGCTGAACCACCCACCCACGTACAGAAACGCTGCCACGACTCCTAGAAGGAGAACGCCAATACCAGTCAACCGGCCGAGCCCGCTTCCTCCAGTCAGGGGCGTTGGATGCTTCTCCGCGGGCGCAATTTCACTCGGCAACTCGCTGCTCCCGTGCGTAGCTTCAGTGCCCTCGTTGGCCGCCAATGGTGGCATTGCGTCCTCCCTTCCCCGTGCCCGCGGTGTGACACTTCGATGCATGGGCAGGGAAAGAGGGCGCTTTTTTGTGTGCGCTCTTTGGCCGCCAGCGACGCCCGTTTGCCGGAACCACCGGACTGCGCCTTCGGTGCGATCAGCTACCACTTCCACGGCCTCGGAAAGCAGGTGGCTCAACTCCTGATTAGCCGACTAACGGGACAAGTTCAGTACCGAATCAAGGACCTTCTCGGCTGACCGAGGTCGCCTTCCGCCGAGGGAGCCGGATGATAAACTCTGAAAAATGGACGGCTACGACTTTCGGCGAGTCTCGATCACTGCGCTAATACCTGCGTTTGCGCGCGGCGAGTACACGGAAATTCCGTGGGCAAAGCAGATGCTCGCAATTTTGCGCGACCGGGGCGCCACTTTGTCCGATGGTCCGTGGTCGGAAAGCACGGCGCGCGATTACGCTTCATTTTTCGAAGCGCGTTTCCGTGCTGTGAACCACCTACTCGAGGAAAAATGCGCGACTCAAGTACTCGAACTCGCCGCAGGGCTCTCTCCGCGCGGGATGGAATTCGCCCGTCGAGGCGTCGTGTACGTCGAAGCCGATTTGGCGGAATCGATCGCATTGAAGCGTGAGGTTGTGACCGCAATTCTCGGCTCGGTTCCGGAAGGCCTGCATCTCTGCGCCGCCAGCGTAATCGATCGCGCGCAACTGCTGGCATGCTGCTCTCGGTTCGTCACCGAGCGGCCGGTGGCTGTCACGACGGAGGGACTTCTTCGCTACTTGACGTTCGAGGAGAAAACACATCTTGCCGCAAATGTAGGCGAGATTCTTCGACGCTACGGCGGATGGTGGATCACTCCCGACATCCACCTGAGAAGCTGGGCGCAGCGGCAAAGCAAAACCTATCATCAGAGCGAACTTGAAACGTTGGGCCGCAGCCTCGAGTCGAATTATTTCGCCGATCTGGATCATGCGCAGAGATTTTTCGAAGACTCCGGGTTCACTGTGGACTCACGTCCACTCCTGGAAGGCATTCGGGATCAGATTGCGGCTCGGCAGGACGAACCGCTGATTGCTGAGCTGAACGATCGCCGGATATTTGTTCTGACGCTGAAGCGCTAACTCAACCCGCTGACTCCCAATTAGTCGGCTAACCGGGCAAGTTTTCAAACCCCTAGTTCTGAACCTGTCCGGTCATCTGGATGCGGCCCTGCCTAGGAGGACGACACAAATGACCGCGCCGAAATTGCTGCCAGGAAATGGGGCTGCAGCTCAGATTCATCGAGCTGCGGATTCTTAACCGGCGGGTTCTGGCTTGGCATGCGTGGCTCGCCTCTGGACTGAAAATTCCAGCCGCATCTATCCCTGACCGAGTTTTACGCGGACATCCATCTTCTTGCCGTCGCGAATAATCGTCAGCGTAATCTCATCGCCGGGCGCGGCTCGATTCA
>Ga0187782_10003258_pt1 | contig 12096 bp, 9 predicted proteins | sample 0715_SJ02_MP15_2_FD_132454 | JGI IMG/M metagenome (GOLD analysis project Ga0187782, IMG submission 132454) | Tropical peat soil microbial communities from peatlands in Department of Meta, Colombia - 0715_SJ02_MP15_20_MG | ecosystem: Environmental > Terrestrial > Soil > Wetlands > Peat | place...
ATGACCGTGGTCGGGGAATCCGAGTAGTTCGCCGGGTCGCTGCCGGCCGTGTCGTTGGTCGCCCGATCGTTGACACCCCAGAAGAGCGACTGATTGAGGTAGATGATCGGGGCCCCGCTACCGTTCATCGAGGGTTGCGCCGAGGATCTCGCGGTCGGGGCGCCGCTCGGGCCGCCCCCCGGCCCGGCGGAGAGCACGCCCGGTAGCCCGGAGGCGACCACGAGGAGCACGAGAAGGACCGCCCACCCCCTGAAACGACGCATCGGTACCCCGACCTTGCATGCGTCGATCGGGCCACACGGTGCCCCCGGCGCTCGGGCCGGGACCCGGGCCCTCGTCGACTAGCTTCGATAGTACCGCAGTTCCCCCTATAGAAGGGTCTCTATACCGCCGTTCGGCGCCCGCGCGAAAGACCCGGCGTTCCTGGGGCCAATCGCTTTGACCCGAAGGCTCGTGGCTCGTGCGTGGCACGGACGCGCGATCCTCGGAGGTGACCGCGTGTCCGAAACGGTCGCCCCGTACCTGCAGCGGTTCCGCGTGCTCTGGGGCGACGTGGACGGCAACGCCCACATGGCGAACACGGCGTTCCTCGACCGCGCGGCCGACGTGCGCATCCTCTTCTTCGCGGACCACGGGTTGACCGGATCGCGTTTCGCCGAGGGGCGGATCGGACCCGTGATCGTGCGCGACGAGCTGGTCTACCGCCAGGAGCTTCGCCTGCTGGACGAGTTCACCGTCGATCTCCACCTGATCGGGCTCTCGGCCGACGGTACCCGGTTTCGACTCGAGAACACGTTCCGCACGGCGGCCGGCGAGCTCGCGGCGACCGTAACGAGCGAGGGCGTCTGGTTCGATCTCGAGCTGCGCCGACCCCGGGCGCTTCCGCCGGATTGGGATGCGATCCAGCGGACGATGCCCCGGGGCGAGGGGTTCGCCGAGCTGCCCGCGCGCCGGCCCTAGGTCAGCCGGCCGAACCGGCGGGCTCGCCGGCGACGAGCTTGCGCCAGAGGTAGAGCGTCGCGTAGCTCCCCCATCCCGGATAGTGCCGCGCGCCCCACGCCCGGGCGATGCTCTCGGGCGCCGTGCGAGGGAGAACCCCGAACTCCTCGAGTGCGACCCGGAGGCCGAGGTCCCCGGCGACGAAGACGTCCGTGCGTCCCACGCCGCGCATCAGCGCGTTCTCGGCCGTCCAGGGACCCACACCCGGGAGCTCGACGAGCGCGTCGATCGCGGGGCGCACCGGTCCGCCCCCGAGCGTGCGCTCGAGTTGGTCCAGGTGCGTGACGTTCCGCGCGAGCGCGTCAAGGGCGCGCGACTTGGCCCGGCTGATCCCGAGCGAGCGCAGACCGTCCGGTCCGAGAGCGACGATCCGCTCGGGGGCCGGTGGCCGGGGGATCTCAAAACCCTCGGCGCGCACGAACGCCTCCGTCCGTTCGTAGAGGCGACGCTTCAACGAGTTCGCCGCGCTCACGCTCAGCTGCTGGCCCAGGATCGCATGGAGGAGCGATTCGTAGAGGCTCGCGTCGCGCGGCATGCGCAGCCCCCGGAACCGGGATTCGGTGCCCCGCAGGACCGGCTCCCGACGGACGAGACGGTAGAACTCTTCGAGCGGATGGTCGAGCGAGAACATCGCGATCGCCCCCGCGCGGGCCGCGCGCGGTCCGGCGCCCCAGGCCTCGACCCGCCAGCGGTCCCCGCGGGGCTCGACGCTCAGGACCCAGGGGCGGCTCGGAGGCCCCCAGGCGCGGATCATGCGACCGCCGTCCGGCACGAAGACCAGCGAGCGGGAGGAGAATTCGAGCTGGTCGCGCTCCGCCGGCAGCGAGGTCAGCCGGGGCGGAGCGAGCGATGTCACCGTCGGCGCGGTCACGGCTCGGAGCACCGGCGATCCGAGATAGGGTCGTGGGGGAGGCGAGGCATCGTTCGCTCGGGCCGATCCGATTTCGGAACGATTATCCCACCCGAGGGCGCTCCCGTCCCACCCCCCTCCCGGGGCCCGGGGTCCGGGTGCGAGCCATACGCTCCGACCGATCCGCAGTGCGTCGACCCGCGGCCGTGTTGGGGGTGATCGTCGCGCTGATCTGCCTGACGGCGGTCGTCCACGCGCCCTCCCCGGCGGCCTCCTCGTCGAGGCTATCCCTGGCCACATCCGATCCGTGCGGGAGCGCCGCGGCCGCTACGAGCTACGGCGGAGCACTCTCCGTTTCGGGAGGTCCGCTCGCGTCGAGCGCGGCCGCCGGCGTATCGCTCACCTACTCGTATTGGCTCGAGACCTCGACGAGCTACATTCCGGCGAACGGCACGACCACGAGCTGTTCCCTCGCCACCGGTACGTCCACGACGGGTTCCGCCGGAGCGTTCACGTTCTCGATCCCACTTCCGAGCTCCAACTGCTTTCCCGATCCTCCGTACGGAGAGGAGTGCGTGAACTACGCGGGTCCGTACGGGCCCGTCGCCGTGGACCCCACCGACGCGCCGCCCGCGGGCTATGGGCTCTCCACGTCCCAGAACGGCACCGACTTCGATCTCACCTGGGTCGCCGGTCTCGCGAGCGTAGAGCTCACCCCGAGGGCGGGCCCGATCGTCGTCTCGACGGGAGCCCCGACACCGTTCGTCGCGACCCCCCAGATGGCGAACGGGACGACGAGCTCGCTCGATCCCAGTTACTCCTGGAGCGTGCGCGGCGACGGCTGGTCGTTCGCCGGCGCCCCCAGCGTCGGAGCCTCCGTTTCGGTCGTCGCCGCGGCCGGGGCGTCGGGCGGGAGCCTCGCCGTAGCTGCGAACGAAACGCTCGGCGGCAACGCGTTCGTGACTCCGCAGGTGGACATACCGCTCGTCGCCACCCCAACCGCGATCGGTTCCGTCGCTCTCGATGCCACGACGGTCGATGCCGGAGAGCCCCTCGCGCTGACGGCGGATGTCACGGGGGCTCCCGGGTACTTGTACCGCGCCATCGTGACTCCCGGGTTCGGGGCCAACGTCTCCGACGCACCGTGCATCGCGTGGGGAGGCAACACCACGTCGGTGGTGCTCCGGTGTACGGCGACCGTCACCTACCCGGACGCTGGCACTGCGCAGCTCACCGTCCAGGCGACGAACGGCTACTCCTCGGTAAACTGGACGTCGCCCCCGATCACGATCGTACCGGCCGCCGTGCTCGATCTGAACCCTGCCGCGCCGGTGGGTTACGCCGGCGTCCCGATCCCTCTCACGGTCTCCGTCGCCCCCGGTACCGGCGTGGCCCCGTACCGATCCGCGTGCCTGGTCGCGGGAGGGGCGGTATCGGACTGCGCTTCGGGCGTCGGTCCTTCTTGGCCGCTCGCGCCGAACTTCCCGGTGGCCGGGAACTATTCCGCCGTCGCTTCCGTCGTCGACGCCAACGGAGTCAACGCGACCGTGCCCGTGGAGGTACGTGTGGTGGATCCCCTCGCGGTCGGCCCGGTGGCCCCGAGCCTCTCCAACCTGACCGTTGGGAACGCCACCCCCCTGTCCGCCGACCTCGCCGGAGGAGACCTCCCGGTCGAGGTCTGGTGGAACGTCTCGGGTCAACCGATCGCGACGTACTCGGTCGCTTCCGATGGACCGCTCCGTGCCACGTACACCGGGACAGTCCTCGGCCCGATCGAGGTGACCGTCACGGTGCGCGACGCCCTCGGCACTCGGGCGTTCTCCAACCGGACGCTCGCGGTGGTCCTGGGTCCGGCCGCGTCGATCGCCCGCATGGGGCCGCCCCTCGCGAGCTCGGTGGTCGCCGGGACCTCGGTGCCGCTCTCCTGGGAAGCCCTCGACACCGCGGGCGACGCGGTGACCGACTTCGCGCAAGGCGGCTCCCTCACGATCACGACCTCCACGGGCGCCCCCGCCCTCTCCTGGGCGAATGCCTCGGGGGGTGCGTCGCTCTCCAGCGGACCGGAATCGTCGTTCGTCGTGCCGGCCTCCGCGTGGAACGGGGCTCGGTTCTCCCTGAACTGGACCCCCCTCACCGCCGGGGAGCTCACCGTCCGTCTCTCCGGCCCCGGGATCCTCGCGGACGTGCCGGCGATCTCGCTGCTCGTACTCCCGGAGGCGATGCATCTGCGGCTGTTCGACCCGGACGTGGTGATCGCCGGCGACCGCACCAACCGGACGTTCTGGCACGTCGCCGACCGGTACGGCAATGCCGTGCCCGGAGCCTACCTCGTCATCGAGACGACTACCCCGACGACCGTCGTCGATCAGTCGGTGATTGTGGGCGCCCTCGCGTCGGGCGGCAGCGGCGCCTGGGTGAACTTTACGCTCCCGACGTCGGCGGCCAGCGTCCGGGTGCTGGACACCGCGGGCCAAGTGCTGCTCGGACCGTTCTCCTGGGGCACGGTCCCGAGCTCCACGCTGCGCCCGCTCGCCCCGATCGTGCTCGGGGCATCCGCGGCGACCGGCCTCGTCGGCGCCGTCCTGGCGGCTGTTCCGCGCCGACCGGGCCGTCGCGGGCCCCTGCCGGACGACGAGAGCGCGGCGCGCGAGCTGGCGGAGGGCCGTGCGGCGATCGTCGAGATCGTCCGCTCGATGGGGTTCACGCCCCGGGAGACCTTCGAGGAGCTCTGGAGCCCGCCACCGGTTCCGCCGGACCTCTACGATTGGATCGCCTCGCTGGTCGCGGACGGAACGCTCGTCGAACTCCGGGGCGCCTCGGGCGCGCTCGGGTACGCGCTGGCCCCCGAGAGCTCGGGCTTCGAGCGGGTGGTCGTCGACCCCGCGGCGATCGACCGGGCGCTCGAGTGGCGCGATGCGTCGGTGCGCGAACCCGAGGAGCCCGCGCCCTAGGACGGGTCGCGGCCGACGAGGTCGTAGTAGCGGTACGCCGCCTCCCCCGCGCCGAAGCAGTACTTCAGCGTGGTGAACCCGCCCTTGAGCTCGGCCGCGGCCCGGGCGACCTCGTCCGTCGACTTCCCGCGGTGCAGGAGGTCGTCGAACAGCTCGGCGATCCGGACCATCTCCTTCGGCCCCATGCCGACGCGCGTCACCTCGGGCGATCCGAGCCGCACGCCGCCGGGGTGCTTCGGGCTCTTGTCGCCGGGCAGCAGGTTCTTGTTCGTGATGATCCCCGCGTCGGAGAGGCGCCTCGCGCACGCCTCCCCCCCGCCCTCCTTTTCGACGCGCACCGCGATCGTGTGCGAGCGGGTGAACCCGAGGGGCTCGGCGAGGACGTCGAAGCCGCGCTCGTGGAGCGCGGCCGCGAGCGCCTGCGCGTTCTCGATGGTGCGTCGGGCGTACTCGCGCCCGAACTCGAGGTGCTCGGCGAGGCTGACCGCGAGCGCCGCCATCTCGTTGAGGTGGTGGTTCGAGGTGACGCCGGGAAACGCCCCGCTCTGGAGCTTCCGCGCGACCTCGGGGTCCGAAGGTTCGCCGAGGAGGATGCCGTGCTGGGGGCCGGGGAGCGTCTTGTGCGTCGACGCGCTGATCACCGTGCACCCTTCGCGCAGCGGGTCCTGGAACTGCCCGCCCGCGATCAGTCCGAGGACGTGGGCGCCGTCGTACCAGCCGCGGGCCCCGATCTCCTCGAGCGCGGGCCGCAGCTCCTCGATCGGCATCGGGAACAGGAACAGCGAGAGGCCGAAGAGGCACAGCTTCGGGCGGACCGCCCGGAGGATCTCCTTCGTACGGGGGACGTCGACCGTCATCCGCTCGGCGTCCCAGGCATAGTAGACGGGCTTCACCCCGCGCAGGCCGAACGCGCCGAACGCGGCGCTCGAGATGTGCGCCCCGTCGGCCAGGCGGCTCGTTCCGACGAGGTCGCCGGGCTCGGCCAGCGCCTTCAGCACGGCGAGGTTCGCGACCGTCCCTGAGATGGGACGGACGTCCGCGAACGAGCAACGGAAGAGGCGACGGGCCAGGTCGAGGCAGAGGTTCTCGACCTCGTCGACCTGCTCGTTCCCCTCGTAGTACCGCTCACCGGGAAGCCCCTCGGCGTACCGGGAGTGGAGGTCGCTGATCAGGAGCTCCTTCGCGTACGGCGAGAGGAGGTTCTCGCTGGCGATCAGCGGAATCGACCGCTCGAACCGCCGGGAGTGAGTCTTTACCAGGCTCCGCACCCGCTGGACGGTGGCGGCCATCTCCCCCGTCGTCGGAGGGGTGGGGGCCCCCCCCACCCCCCCTTTTCCACTGGAACTCGCCTCGGAGGGGTGCATGGCGACCTTCGGCGCCGCCCGCGCGGCGGTTCGGGTCCAGCCCGTCGGCCCCTATATGGACCGTGGCCGTCCGCCCGGCCCGATGTCCTCCCCTCCGTCGTCTCCGGACCGGCCCTGGCGGGTCCAGCGCCGGTTCTACGTCCCGTACCACGACCTCGACGTGCTCGAGCACCTCAACCACGCCGCGTACTTTCCCTACATGGAAACGCTGCGCTGCGACTACTACCTCCCGCTGGTCGGGACCCCCCTCGATCCCGCCCGCCTCGACATCATCATCGCCGAGGCGACCTGCCGCTACCTGGCCCCGGTCGCCTACGGATCCGAGCTCCTCGGAGAGGTCGCCCCCGCCCGACCGCTCGGCCGGACGAGCTTCACGCTGCTCTACCGCTTTCGACCCGTCGACGACCCGTCCGGATGGGTGGCCCGGGGACGTACGGTCGTGGTCTGCTACGACTACGCGACCGCGGCGAAGAAGGAGATACCGGACGACCGCCGGGCGGTCATGGAACGGGACGCGGTCGACCCGGCGAGCGAAGGCTGGTAGGGAGAAAGTTCCACTGGAAACAGGGGGGTGGGGGTCAGGGAAACCGACCGTCGAACGCCCTAGTAGGCCGGGTGGAGGCGGTCGACGGACGGAAGGGCGGGCCAGACGACCGGCTCGGCGAAGGTAGGCTCTTCTGCGACCGTCTCGACCCGGTAGAAGACCCCCGAGCCCTTCAGGGCGTCATGGATCTTCGCGAGCATCGAGCGGAACTCCTCCTCGGTCTGCCACTCGAAGGCGAGGTCGTGCGGTCCCACGATGAACGGGAGGCCGGCGATGCTGCGCACCCGCTTCGAGATCTCGAGCGGCGACTCGCTGTCCGGCGTGAAGTACAGATCGATGTAACTGTGCATCGGGCGCTGGTAGAGTGAAAACGCGAGGAACCGCTACATAAACCATGCGGCCGAGGGCAGGAACCCCGTGCTAGGCCGGCAGGATTGTCGCCCGACCGAGAGGCACGGAGACCCCGCACGTTCCTCAGCCCCGTCGCCCCGTCAGCGTCCACGGGTCACGGTAAGGCTGCTCCCGTCAGGACCTGACCCGGTGCCCGTGATGGTTAACCGCTAGAGCACTCCTCCGAGCGCCCGTCGCGATACCCGCGACCCAACGGAACAGAGCGTCGACGGAACTATGCGAGACGCGCCTCTCGTTCGAACGTCGCTCCTGCCTGTCACCCCCGCTAAGGACGGTTTCGGTGTGTAAGGGGACGCCCAACCCCCCGGTCTAGCCTAGCGGCGACAAGACGACGGGTCGTCTACATAGCCCTTGGGCCCGCGGGGTCACGCGGCGGCTGGCCGCCGTCGCCGCGGCCGGGACGGCCGGGAAGGCGGGGGCGGAACGTCGAGGTGCCGGAGCAGGCGGCGGTACTCGGCCCGGGTGACCCAGAAGACCTCGAGGTACTTGCGGAGGTAGCTGTCGGGCACCCCGAGCCGTCGCGCCTCGGCCACGGAGAACGCGTATCCCTCGATCTCGGTCGGCCGATCGACGTACGGGACCGTGAGCCCCGGCCACAGCTCCCGCCCGTCCTTGCGCTGGAGGATGTGCAGGAACTCGTGGAGCAGGTCGAGGTAGAGATCGAGCCCGGCGCCCTTCTGGAGATACTGGCGCGAGACGACGATCTCCTCGTCCGGGCTCGTGATCATCTCGAAGCCGGCGGCCCGGATCTCGGCCGGCACCTCGCGGGGGGCGAGGTACATGAACCCGCGCCCGTCGTTGATCCGCGCGAAGCTGCTCCGCGCGATCGCGCGGTTCGTGGCCTCGCGGCCAGGGTAGCGGCGGAACGGGGGCACCTCCGTCAGACCTGGGAAAACGTCGAGGAGCCGGTACTTCCCCGCGGCCACGGTCCGGTCGGGCCGAAAGGGAGCCGGTACTGGGTATCGGGAGGTGGCGGGCATCGAACGAGATTGCCGGCCCGACGCGCCGGGGCGGGTTAGGGTTGCGGGCGGCTCGGCGAGCCCGGGGCGGGGGCTGCGGAAGAGGCCGGGGGTGGCCCGTCGATCTGCGGCTCCACCCCGACCGGGAAGTTCACCGAACTCGCAATGAAGCAGAGCTCGTGGGCGCGGTGGTGCAGCTCGCGGGCGGTCTGGGGGTCCCCCGCGGCGAGACGGATCCGCGGGCGGAGGGTGACGGACGTGAACCGCCCGCCCCCGTCGGCTCCGACCTCCATCGTCCCTTCCGCCTCGTCGACGTACGCGATAACCGCAACGCCGTGCGTCGCGCAGAGGTGGAGGTACCACAGCATGTGGCAGGCGGACAGCGACGCGACGAGGAGGTCCTCGGGGCTGTAGCGGGCGGGGTCGCCGCGAAAGGCCGGATCGGACGAACCGGGGACGTCGGGCTTTCCCGGGGCCCGGAGGACGAGGTCCCGGCGGTACGCCCGGTAGTCGGTCGTTCCGGTGCCCGAGTTGCCCGTCCACTCGATCGTGGTATGGTAGTGGTGGACCGCCATCGACCCGGCTCCGCGCCCGCGAGCGGGCGCGCGGGAGATATCCCTAGCGGATGTGCTCGAGGCTGAACGAGCCCAGGTTGAACGAGCGCTTGTTGAACGTGTAGCCGACCCACGCGCGCGCCTGGACGTCGGTGATCCCGCGGACGGAGAGGAACGTCTTCAGCTGCTCCGTCTTCAGGTTGACCGAGCCGTCGACCATGTGCTCGAGCGTCTCGAGCTCGGACTCGGAGTGCATGCCGCTCTCGAGCTCGTAGTAGCCGACCGCCTGGTCGATCCGGCGGCGGCCGATGAACGGCTGCAGGAAGCGGAACGTCGACGCCGCATCGAGATACGCGGTGATCGTCGACACCGACTCGAAGATGAGGCGGTACGTCGGGAACTTCTCCTTGAGCTCCTCGGCGAACTGGTTGACCGACGTCGCGAGCTGCTCGAGCACGCCCTTGTCGGTCGACGAGAGGAGCCGGACCGACGAGCTCGACTGCGCCGAACCGACGCCCCGCGAGTAGAGGTCGACGTAGCGGATCATCCCCTTGCGCTCCGCGTCGGCGAAGTTGGTGTAGAGCCCCGCGAGGTCGTCGCGGACCTGGCCGAACGTCTTGTCGGTGACGACCCAGATCGACGGGATGCCGGACCTCAGTCCCTCGACGCTGAACAGGCGGGCGAGGACGTCCTTGCCCGTGTGCGCCGGGCCGTTGATCAGGATCTGCACGCCGGCCGGGTACCCACTGTAGAGGAGGTCGTCGAGGCGGCGCACCCCGCTGCGGATCTTGACGTCCTGGGCGGCCGCGACCGAATCCTCGCGCATCTGCTTCGCTTCGGCCTCGGCGGCAACGCCGGCCATCCGCTCGAGCTCCTGCAGGCGCGACGCGAGCAGCGCCTCGCGGCCCCGGAGGTCGTCCTCCTTCTCCGCGAGCTGGTTGTGGAGGTCTTCGAGACGCCGTGCCTCGTCGCCGGGCTTCGCGCCGGACGTGTCGACCTCGCGCCGCAGCTGCTCGAGGCGTCGGGCCTCGATGTCGAGCGCCTGTCGCCGGGTCTGCATCTGCTGGTCGAACGCGGCGAGCTCCTGCTCCTTGAAGTCGAACGCCGAGCGCCGCCGCTCGAGCTCCTCGGAGTTGATCCGGATCTCCTCGAAGCGCGAGCGCAGCTCGTTCTCGCGCTGGACAAGGTCCTTCTCCGCGTCGTCGGCCATCTTGAGCCGGGCCTCGACGTCGGAGGCGAGGGGCGCCTTGTCCTTCGCGAGCAGCTGCTCGCGGTCGCGGATCCTCTCGGTCTCTCCGGTGAGGTTGCGCACCTCGCCTTCGAGCTGGACGATCCGGCGGCGCAGCTCCGTCTCGCGTTCGATGTACTCGTGCTCGCGCTCGGAGAACTCCTCGCGCAGGTGCTGGTCGACCTCCCGCGTGGCCTTCTCGACGGCACCCGCGGTGAGCGCCGCGCTCCCGGCGGCGGCGACGACCTTCGCCCCCGGGGCGGCGGGGACGGAAGGCTTCTCGCCCTCGACCCCCTCGAGGGCCAGGAGGCGGAGCTTCATCTCGGCGATCTCGTCGTCCTTCGTGCGCAGCGCGATCTCGCGGTCCTTCGCCTCGCGCGAACGGACGTACTTGATCACCGCGATCGAGCCGCGCTTGACGTGCTCGACCTCGTCCTCGAGCTGCTTTCGCCGCGCCCGCTCGTCGTAGAGCTGTCGGTGGAGGTCCTGGACCTCCTGGATCATCGTGGTCGGGTCGAACTGGTCGCTCTTGACCCGGTCGAGGAGTCCCGTCAGCCAGCGCACGACCGTCTCCTCGCGCGCCAGGACCTTCGCGTCGGGCGCCGGTGGGGCGGGTCCCCGGGATTCCGTGGAGGGCACCGCGCGCGGCACGGCCTCGAGCGCGGGCGAGGACGCCTCGGACGATCGGATCCAGTCCTCCATGACCCGGTCGTCGCCCTCGACCCACTTGCGGAGGACGTCCGCCGATTCCTTGGGGGGGTTCGCGAGGCGTCGATGCTTCGCCTTCTCGGGCCGCTTGACGGTCCCCATCCAGCGCTCGACGATCCGGTCCGGATCGGCCGCGCCAGCGACGGGCGGCGGGGCGCGGATGCGGGCGATCTCCATCGGGCTCGCTCCGGCCGCCTCGAGCGAGGCGTCCGTGGCGCTGCGGACGGCGTCGGCGCTCACGAGGCCCGCCTTCTGCAGGCGATCCGCGGTCTCGGGGCTGACCCCGAGCGCGCGAGCGAGCTCGCTCGCCGAAGTTGGGGGCGGGGACCCCCCCGCCACCGCCACGCTCTCTGCCGCGCCGTCCATGTCGAGGGGAAAGTACTAGCGCGGGGAGAGGTCTTAATCACTCCCACCGAGAGCGGGAGGAGGCGGCACGGCCGTCCCCCGAGGCGATAAGGGGCCCCGGCACTCCCGCTCACCCATGGACACGGACGCACGGCTCGAGCGGATCGTCCGACACACCGTCGAAGTGGTGACCCCCGAGGAGGTCCGCGAGCTCCTCGCCACGCGCGATCGGCCGAAGGCGTACATCGGCTTCGAGCCGTCGGGCGCGCTCACCGTCGCCCACCTGATCACGGCGCGCAAGATCCTCGATCTGGCCGACGCGGGGTGCGACGTCACGGTCTTCCTCGCGGACTGGCACGCGTGGATCAACGACAAGCTCGGCGGCGACCTCGCGCGGATCGGCGCCGCGGGACGGTACATGCAGGCGGCGTTCACCGCGCTCGGCGCGGACCCGGAGCGCGTGCGGTACCGATGGGCGCACGACCTCACGGGATCGGCCGACTACTGGGCGCGGGTCGTCCGCGTGGGAAAGGCGACGACCCTCGCGCGCACCCGGCGGGCGATGTCGATCATGGGCCGGGCCGACGACGAGGGCGACCTCGACACCTCGCGGTTCTTCTACCCGGCGATGCAGGCCGCGGACATCTTCGAGCTCCCCGTCGAGCTCGCCTACGGCGGGATGGACCAGCGCCGGGCGCACGTCCTCGCCCGCGAGGTGGCGCACCACTACCACTGGCCGGTGCCGGCCGCGATCCACACCCCGCTGCTCTCGTCGCTGAAGGGCTCCGGCCGGATGGACCCGGTGACCGATACCGGCGAGGGGAAGATGTCGAAATCGGACCCCGCGACGGGGATCCGGATCCCCTCCGAGCGCGCGGAGATCGATCAGCGGATCGCGGGCGCGTTCTGCCCGGCCAAGCAGGTCGAGGGCAACCCGATCGTCGAGGTGGTCCGGTACATCGTCTTCCCGTGGGAGGGCCGCCTGCGGGTCGAGCGCACCCCCGCGCACGGCGGACCGATCGAGTTCGCCGAGCCCGCCGCGTTCACGACCGCGTGGACCGAGGGCCACCTCCATCCGCAGGACCTGAAGGCCGCGGTCGCCGCCGCGATCGATCGGCTCCTCGAGCCCGCGCGCCGGTACTTCGCCGCGCACCCCGAGGTCGCGCCGGCGTCGTTCGCCCCC
>Ga0187782_10003259_pt1 | contig 12094 bp, 12 predicted proteins | sample 0715_SJ02_MP15_2_FD_132454 | JGI IMG/M metagenome (GOLD analysis project Ga0187782, IMG submission 132454) | Tropical peat soil microbial communities from peatlands in Department of Meta, Colombia - 0715_SJ02_MP15_20_MG | ecosystem: Environmental > Terrestrial > Soil > Wetlands > Peat | place...
CGAACGTCCTCTGCACTCCCGGTCATGCCGGGAGCCAAGCGGGTCCTGCTGACCACCGATCGCCAAGCAGTGGAGTCAGACACCGAGCGGATCATCGTGGACAGGGCACCGGGTCATGTGGCGTTGATCAACCACCCGGAGGTACTGGCTCGTATCGGCGTCATCAGTGCCTCATCCTTGGGAGCCGGTACCGGCTGAGTCATCCCGCGAGGGCCGTTAGCCCGGGGATGCCGGGGCAGGTAGATCGACATTATTGGGTGGTTCCGTCTATCTGCTCGCAAAGCCGCCTCGCTGGCGCTCCCTATCCGTCGATCTGGCGCGAATAGAACCATCTGGCAGCAGTTCACGGTCTGTTCCAGATGAATCGATCTGTTGCCACCGGGCTTGTGTGGCCGAAAGGCCGAGGTCCTACTCACCATCTGCCGGGGCGTTGCTCAGTCCGCCATGTTGCTCTATGTCAACCGGAGGCAAGTTGGCCACCTCCCCCTTCGCGAGGTTCAGCCGAACGCCGTCGTCGTCGACGCCGGTTACGGCAGTGATAGGGATGGAGACCTCCTTCTTGCCCCAGAGGTGCCCTTCCTCGAGGAGAACGTGGGTTACCTGGTGGTCAGTTGGATCGACGACCAGCCCACGGACGTGTCCAATCGGACCGTCCGAGGCGTGGACGCGCTGGCCACGTCGCACTTCGACTTCACCTGGTGGGACCTTGTCGTAGGTGACCGCCTGCTGCGAGGCACCCATGCCCATGCCGCCCATGCCCATGCCCATCCCCATGCCGCCCATGCCCATCCCCATACCTCGCAGTCCGAAGAAGGGCAGCAACAACATCTGGTTTTGCCGGTAGCCCCACTGACCGCCCGGTGCTTGAACGAACTTCGTCTCTTCGGCGGCTTCAAGTGACTCAAACCTCTCCCGGGAGCAGCGCAGTCGCAGTTCGTGTTCTGTCGCCGTCTCGACGAGGTCGATTGGCACGAGCCGGCCGGCCTCCTGGCCATAGCGCTGCTCTACGACAAGGTGCGTGATAGCGCGCTTGATGGGATCGACGACGACACGCACGAGTTCCCCACAGCCGCCGTCTTCACAGTAGACCTGGGCTCCGATCGCGTACTCCGCTGCTTCGCTCATGGCCGAGCTCCCCTTCCGCAGGTGGCTCTCCAAGCCGCCCTAGGCGGTGGCCACCTGCGTCGCCATTCTGGCACTCGATCTTCGTCTCGCCTCAGCGAGGATCGCCAAACCGGCGCTGGTGACAGGGGCAGGGTCAGGGCCTTGGCACACCCTCAACGCTGTGTTGGCGCGTGGCGGGGCCGTAGAGAACGGTCCGAGTCTGGTCGATGGCGTGCATGAGGTCCCATACGGCACGGCGGATCGTGAGCCACGGCTCCTCGTCGCTGAGCTCCTCGACCACTTGCCGGCCGTCGACGAGGCGGACGTTGGCGTAGAGATCGACGGCCAACCGTTCTTCGGTGCTCATTCCCTCGTAGGCGGGCTGATCGTCTCCACGCACAGCGTCGGCAATCGAACGCAACACCCCCGGTTTGGTGCACGACGCGTCCCACAGGAACGCGGCACGGTGGAGATGGTCGAGGCGGTCAAGAGCAGCCAGAATGTTGCGGGCAGCATCGGCGGCTGCCGATCGAAGGTCCTCGCGGAGGATTCGGTCAGTCATCTGCGCCTAGTGGAGGTCACGGTCGGGGACGCCGAAAGCGGCAAACCTATCGTGAGGCGAAGGCGCTTCGAGTCTTTCCATCGCTTGCCGGTGTTCGCCGATCCATGCCTCTACCTGCGGCGATGTTCTCACAGCTCACCACCATTCTCGGAGATTTGCCGGCAATATATGCCCAGAGATACGCCCGAGATCCGGAGCCCCAAGGGGCCGTTGGGGCCCGATGCTCAGTGCTCGTCACGGGGAAGCAGCCGGGACGGGCAGCGATGCGGAGAGGGATCAACGCCTCGTTGATCTCTCACGACTCGCCGCAAGCAGGCTTTTCAATATCCAGCCAATCAGTCTTCGTGATGGCGTTCATCGATGGCGTCATTGACGGCCGGCTGTCATCGACGGCTAGCGCTCATCGCTGAGTGTTCTGGCGGTAGGAACAGATCGCCCCGATCACGCCGCTCGCGAGCTCGCCTGCCTCGGGGCGGACCCCGTCTCCCGAGGCGAGCATGTGCAGCTCTAACGGGATGAGGGCAAAGCTCTGGAGGGTCCGCAGGTCAGCGTCGTCCTCGGCCACTGCCAGGATCTCCTCGGCGAGGTATCGCAGGGTCGAGCCTCTACGCCCGTCTCCCAACGCGGCGACCTCTTCTCTCGTCCCGTGGGCGAACGTGTTGAGCCAAACCCACACCGGGACCTCGTGCCAACCGCCCAGGACATGATCGACCGGGCGCCCCTTTAGGAACTCCTCGGACTCACTGACAAGGCGCTCTCCGTCGGTGCGACGGCCTTGCAGGCTCTGTCGATGACGCCACCACATCCCTCGACCTACTTTCGAGATCCGGAACTTTCTTCTCACGATCCACCCCAGCGACGGGTTGAGCCAAGTGCCGAAGGTCCCCACCAAATGACGACGGGACCTTCGGCCACGGCCCGGGGGCACGTCCAGAAACGCCGGTGCCAAGCCGTGTCGGCGATCTCCTGCGCCGCTCTCTATGTCGCCAACCATCAGATTCAGGCGCTCGCCTTACCGCCTCCGCCCATGCCGGCGGCGGGACGCTTCTCCCCGGTGGCAAGTTCCCGAAGCGCACTGGTCATCACCCGGGGGTGCTGGCGGGGCTGACACCCGGTCCTGATAGGGCTCGGGAAGGGTTTGCACTGACCAAAAGGGCCGGCGATGGCGACGTTCAGCTCCTACGGCCTTACCTCGACGACGATGTCACCTCCGGCGGGACCTTGGACCCTGGGGGGCGACGAACTCTCCCTGCATCCTCGAAGAAGAGGTCGACTTGGCGCGGCCGCCCACGAGGAGTCAGCCGGTGGTTCACCCGGAGCGAGTGCAACTTCTAGAGGGCCAGGGACTTGGTATTGCCGCCCCTGGCAGCCCGCTGGCCGTGGAGGTGTCCTCGCTCTCCAAGCGCTACGGGGACTTACGGGCCGTGAGGGACATCTCCTTCACCGTCGGTCGGGGCGAAGTCTTCGCCCTGTTGGGGCCGAACGGCGCCGGCAAGACCACGACGATCAAGATGCTGTGCACGCTGGCCGAGCCCACCGCAGGAACGGCGAAGGTGGCTGGCTTCGATGTCCGGCGCCAGCCCAAGTCCGTGCGTCGCCACATCGGGCTGGTGTTCCAGGAGACCACCCTGGACGACCAGCTGACCGCCGAGGAGAACCTGCGCTTCCACGCCGTGCTCTACCACGTCCCCCCTGAGGAGGTGCCGGGCCGCATCGAGCAGGTGCTGCGGCTGGTCGCCCTGGGGGATCGCCGCAAGGACCTGGTGTCCACCTTCTCGGGAGGGATGGCCCGGCGCCTCGAGATCGCCCGGGGGATGCTGCACACCCCGGCCGTGCTGTTCCTCGACGAGCCCACCATCGGGCTCGACCCCCAGACCCGAGCACTCATGTGGGAGGACGTCTTGCGCATGCGCCAGGAAGCGGGGGTGACCATCTTCCTCACCACGCACTACATGGACGAGGCCGAGTACGCCGAGCGCATCGCCATCGTCGACCACGGGGTCATCGTGGCCCTGGACTCGCCCGACGCCCTGAAGCGAGCCGTGGGCGAGGACACGGTGGAGCTCACCACGTCCGACAACCCACTGGCCGAGAAGCGCCTAGCCGGTGCTGGTTTCACCGTGCGCCGAGGAGCGGAGGCGGTGGTGGTGTTCACCGGAGACGGCGAGTCCCAGGTGGCCCGGCTCATCGAGACGGCCGGCGTCCCGGTCAGCAACGTGCATGTTCATCGGCCCACCCTCGACGACGTGTTCCTCCACTACACCGGCCGGGAGATCCGTGAAGACCACGGCGAGCCGGCCATCTCCTCGCGGATGCGGGCGCGCTTCGCCCGCCGGCGATAGAAGCCCCGGTGTCGAGCGTCTCGCTGGGGATCGCCCCCCGGAACCTTGTCGACGAGCGGGGAGACTTCCGCTCCGAGTTGCGCACGGTGGGGATGGTGTGGCAGCGCGAGCTCATCAGATTCGAGCGCACCCGCACCCGCATCCTCTCGAGCTTCGTCCAGCCGGTCCTGTTCCTGTTCGTCCTCGGCTACGGGATGAGCACTCTGGTCCCCACGGTCGGGGGCTTCGACTTCAAGAAGTTCGTCTTCCCCGGGATCGTGGCCATGACGGTTGTGACCACGGCCATCTTCTCGGCCATCTCCATCGTGTGGGACCGGGAGTTCGGCTTTCTCAGGGAGATGCTGGTGGCCCCGGTCAGCCGAGGGGCGCTCGTGGTGGGCAAGGCGCTCGGCGGAGCGAGCATCGCCACCGTGCAGGGGACCATCATGCTGGCCTTGGCCCCGCTCATCGGGGTCCATCTCACAGTGGCCGTTGTCTTCGAAGTGATCGGCTGCGAGCTGCTCATGGCCGTCACCCTCACCGCCTTCGGAGTAGCGGTGGCCAGCCGCATCCAGCGCATGGAGGGCTTCCAGGTGGTGATGCAGCTCCTGCTGTTCCCCATGCTCTTTCTGTCGGGCGCTCTGTTCCCTTTGAAGGGACTGCCGGTGTGGCTGACCGTGATCACCCGGGTCAACCCCCTCACCTACGCCGTGGACCCCCTGCGCCACTTCGTCTTCGCCGTACAGGGCATGACTCCTGCCGCCAGGGCCAAGTTCCCCGTGGGGGTGAGCCTGTTCGGCTACACCCTTCCGGTGGGAGCCGAGATCGGCATCGTGGTCGTCTTGGCCGTGGCCTTCCTCGGCCTGGCCCTGACCGGCTTCGGCAAGGCGGAATGATGAAGTGCCGAACGTGAGGAGGGGCTCGTAATGAAGGTGAGCGACATCATGACGACGGCGGTCGTCACCGCCGGCCCGGACACCGCGCTCAAGGACCTGATCGAGCAGATGCTGCGGGCCAAGGTGAGTGCCCTGCCGGTCACCGACCAACAGGGGCGACTGCTCGGCATCGTGACCGAGGCCGACCTCATCTCCAAGGAGGCCTATGGGGAGTTGCGCCACCGCGGCCTGGCTCTTTTGGCCGACGTGCTGTCGGGCCGCGAACACCACTGGGCGGCGAAGGCCGCCGGCTCGGTGGCGTCGGAGGTGATGACCCAAGTGGTGGTGAGCTGCGGGCCGGACCTGGACGTGGCCGCTGCCGCCCGGCGCATGCTCGAAGCAGGTGTCAAGCGCCTGCCGGTAGTGGAGGACGGCAAGGTGGTCGGCATCGTGAGCCGCGTTGACATCCTGTCCATGTTCGACCGATCCGACGAGGCCATCGCCGCCGACGTGGCCCGGGCCCTGGCTGAGGACCCGTGCATCCCCGAGGAGCACCACGTCCGCTTCTCGGTGGCCTCCGGCGTGGTCAGTGTGTCCGGCGATGTGCGCTAGGCCTGGGATGAGCCAATCGTGATCTCCATCGTGCGCCACGTGCCCGGGGTGCTGGAGGTGACGGGCCATCTCCACCACCGACACCCCAACCCCCTCGGCGACCAGCGCTGGTTCCCAGGCTCGTAGCGGTCGGGACCTCTAGCTGCATCCCCGGGCGAATCTCGGACATCGCCCACCTAGTCCGCGTGACGTTCCCTCACCCTTTCACACCAACGCTCGGTGGGCCCGCGGCCCCTGCAGGCGCGATCGCCTGTGGTGGGGGGACCAGGGCTGCGCCGGATTGCCCGCCTCACGCAGCGGGCAGGAGTCGGCAGCGCCGGCCGCCCGGGCAACCGGCGACGCTCCGGCGGTGGGCGAGGCCCAATCGCACCAGGGCGCACTCGAGGTCGCGCCGGTCGAGCGAGGAAGCTTCGGACAGCGCTCCAAGGCGAGCCAGCTCTCGGACAGCGCCGAGCGGCCTTGGCTCTCCGACCGCGCCGAACAGCCCCAGGTGGTGACCGGCCACGATAGCGAGCTCGCCGAGCGGTGGATCGGCGTGCACCCACAGGCCGCGCAGCTCGCGCAGGAACACGCCCACGGTGACCGGCCCCCATCCGGGCAGGGCATCGAGCTCGGCCTCGAGCTGGGCGGCGGACGAAGCTGCCCGCTCGATGGCGCAGACGTCACCGCCGTAGCGGGCGTCGAGGACCTCCGACAGCTGCTGCAGCCTGGTGGCGGTGCGATAGTCGTAGCGGGTGTAGCCACCTCGGTCCAGCAGCTCGACCAGATCCTCCCAGGCCACATGCCGGGCCCCGGCTGCGCTCACACCGGCCCGGTCGAGCACGGCAAAGGTGCGCTCGGCGACCGCGGCCGAGATCCGGGTGCCGAAGAGCGTCGCCGCCAAGAACCAGCGGGCCACCTCGCCGTCGCCGGCGTTGAGGTCGATGCCGAGCTCGGTCGAGAACATCCCGCCCAGGCGCACCACCCGGCGGGCCGTCGCCATGGCGGAGGGCGCCACCGACCGTCGGCCGCCGATCGTCTTCCCCTCGGTCCGCGCCAAAGAGAGGGCCATGCCCTCCACGGTTGGCCTCTCCCGACAGATCGGCTAGAGGACAGCGAGGGGCCGCAGTGGGGCGAAGGTCCCATCAGCGGTGCCCCGTGACCTTGGCCCCTTGGCCCGGCGGGCAGGAGGGCGAAGATGTGGGTCTCATGGAGTTCAGGGATCGGTCGGAGGCTGGCCGGCTGCTCGGGCGGAGGCTGGCCGAACTCGGCCTCGACCAGCCGGTGGTGCTCGGTCTGACCCGAGGCGGCGTGCCGGTCGCCGCCGAGGTGGCCACCGCCCTCGGAGCCCCCCTCGACGCGCTGGTGGTACGCAAGCTCGGCTATCCGCCCCAACCCGAACTCGGGGTGGGAGCCGTGGCCGAAGCCGACAGCGTGGTGCTCGACGGGCCGCTCATCGCCCGCCTGGGGCTTTCCGACGAAGAGACCGACCGACTGGTCCACAAGGAGACTGCCGAGCTCGAACGCCAGGTGGCCCGGTACCACGGGGACCGTCCGCGCCTGGCGCTCGGGGCCAGGGTGGTCGTGGTGGTCGACGACGGGCTCGCGACCGGCTTCACCGCCCGGGCTGCCGTCGAGGCATGTCGCCGGGCGGGCGCCGCCCGGGTGGTCCTGGCCGTGCCGGTGGGGGCGGCCGAGTCGGTGAGGGCGCTGCGGTCGGTGGCCGACGAGGTGGTCTGTCTCAGCACCTCAGCGGACTTCTTCGCCGTGGGCCAGTTCTACCGGGACTTCGCCCCGGTCTCCGACGACGATGTCCAGGCGCTGCTTCAGGCTTCCCGCGGCGTTGGTGCCGGTGCGGGCGGTGCCGGGGCCAGAGCCGCCATGGCAGCCGACCCCTCGGTCGAGATCCCCGTGGGGTTCCTACGCGTCCAGGGGGACCTCCTGGTCCCCGACGGGGCGCTCGGGGTGGTGGTCTTCGCCCATGGCAGTGGGAGCAGTCGCCTGAGCCCCAGGAATCGGGCGGTGGCGAGTTCCCTCAACGGCGCCGGGCTGGCCACCTTGCTCTTCGACCTCCTGACCGACACCGAAGCGAGCGACCGGCGTCTGGTGTTCGACATCGGGCTGCTCGCCGGTCGCCTCGAAGCGGCGGTGGACTGGGTCGGCAAGCAACCCCTCGTCTCCGGCCTGCCCATCGGGCTCTTCGGGGCCAGCACCGGCGCGGCGGCTGCCCTGGTGGCCGCCGCCGACCTAGGCGAGCGCGTTCGCGCCGTGGTGTCCCGCGGCGGCCGGCCCGACCTCGCCGATGTCCGGCTCTCCGAGGTGACCGCCCCCACCCTGCTCATCGTGGGCGGCCTCGACGACGTCGTCCTCGACCTCAACCGTGACGCCCAACGACAGCTGCCGTGCAAGAACACCTTGGAAGTGGTCCCGGGAGCCACGCATCTGTTCGAAGAGTCCGGCACCCTGGAGGCGGTGGCCCGGCTGACGGCCCAGTGGTTCGTCTCGGCGTTTCAGCCGGCGCACGTCACTCGGTGAGGAGCGGGGTCGCCGCCGGCCACGGTCGGGCGCGGAATGCTGCCAAGACTCCATGGCGGATCCGGTTGGTCCTTGCCGGCGACACCATGCTCGGACGCGGCGTCGCAGAGCACCTGGCCACCCATCCGCCGAGCTCGCTCGTCGCCCCCGAAGTCGTGGCCATCGCCCGAGAGGGGAACGTGGTCCTGCTCAACTTAGAGTGCTGTATCTCCGAGCGCGGCCAGCGCTGGGACGCCCCATTCAAGCCCTTCTTCTTCCGTGCCCCGCCCCAGGCCACCGAGGTCCTCACCACCCTCGGGGCGACGTGCGTGACCCTCGGCAACAACCACGCTCTCGACTACGGCTACGAAGCCCTGGAGGACACCTTCGACTACCTGGACGCCGCCGGCGTCGCCTGGGTCGGCGCCGGTCCGGACCTGCAGCGGGCCCGGGCGCCGGTGGTGCTCGACGTCGGTAGCGTCCACCTGGCCGTGGCCGGAGTGACCGACCACCCGGCCGACTACGCCGCCCAGCCGGCACGGGCCGGCGTCGCCTACGCCGATCTACACCTCGGCGTCCCCCAGTGGCTGCAAGACGTCGCCGGATCAGCCGGCGCCACCGCCACCTCCGACGCGCCTGACGCTGTGGTGCTGCTCCCCCACTGGGGGCCCAACATGGTCGACCAACCCGTGCCTCATGTCCGGCGCGCCGCCGCCAGCCTGGTCGAGGCCGGGGCCACCCTTGTCGCCGGACACTCGGCCCACGTCTTCCACGGAGTGTCGGGCAGGGTTGTCTACGACCTGGGGGACTTCCTCGACGACTACACCACCGACCCGATGCTGCGCAACGACCTCGGCCTGCTGTGGCTCGTCGACATCGACGCTGCAGGGCCTCAGCACCTCGAGGCGGTCCCGCTCGAGCTGGGCTACTGCCACACCGGGCTGGCGTCCGCAGAGGACGCGGCCTGGATCGCCGCGCGCTTCCGCTCGGCCTGCGCCGCTCTGGGCACCGAGGTGAGCACGGAATCGGATCGGCTGGTGATCGACTGGCCTATTCGAGGGTGATGACTCCGTAGTGCCCGTCGTAGCGACGGTAGAGAACGGCGCCCCGCTAGGTCGAGTGTCGGCGAAGAACGGGTAGCGCTCACCTGACGCGTCGATACGCTCCCTGGCGTCGTGGAGCGTGAGCACGGACGCCGGCACAGGCGAAACCGACACCCTGGCGACGCTGGGAACGGCTTCGATCTCGCACCGAGCCATCCTGGTCAGCCGGTAGCCCCTTCCCTCCTCGTCCCGGTCGACCAGGCTGTCGAGGCCCGAGGCCAGGTCGCGGAACAGGTAGAAGTCGTAATCGTCCAGCTGTTCCATGTCGAAGGCTGCCTCGTCGGCGGTGAGTTCCTCGCCAAGCGACACACGAACGACCTGGGAGCACATGCCGGTCACCACGAACATGGTCACAACCGCCCGCCGTAAACCACGACCATGAATCTCATCAAGATTCTGTTGAGGAGCACCTGCGTGAAGCGCACGTCCATGACCAACCCCATCCCACCACGGACTGACCTGAGGAGGTGACGTCTGTGCACGCTGCCGTGGGCGATCGCATCGTGGTGAGGGGGCACCGTGTCGGCGAACCCGACAGAAGCGCCCTCGTCCTTGCTGTCGAAGGTGAGAACGGCGCCCCGCCCTATCTCGTCCGTTGGGACGACGGTCAAGAAGGCATGTTCTTCCTGGGTTCCGACGCCCTTGTAGAGCATTTCCCAACGACCGAGTCACCGAGCTGAGAAAGAGCCAACAAAAGTCGCTGGAGAATTCCTGCGACGAGCCCCTGCGAGGACGACTTCAGAGGACCGTCCCCGCAGGCGCTCGCCCGGAGGGGTAGAGGAGGTTCTGCCCAGGACCCGGCGATCGCCGGTTAGATCATGGGGTGCTCTCCCCTGGTGCTCTTCCCGACGAGGTCCACCAGTGCCGAGGTGACGTTCGACCCTAGGGCGGTGGCGGAGCCGGGGCGTAGCGTTGTTCCTGGTAGAAGCGCACGCGAAGGGTTTTCGACCGGTGCGTTAGGCGCGCCAGCGATGTTCGTCGGCCGAGGCGGAGGTGATGGTGCCAGCAGTCGGGGACATCCTGCGACGATTCCGTTCCTTCGGCGTGCCCGGGGCCCCCGCTCCGGCCGGAGTCCCCCTCGACCGCTCAGCCGCCGTGGCCGCCGAGCTGGCTCCGGTGTTCCGGGCGCTCGAAGGACCCGATCGCCGTGCCGCCGAGCTGGTCGATCGAGCCGCTGGCCAAGCTGTCCGGTTGCGGGCCCGATCCCAGGCCGACGCCACGCGGATCCTCTCCCGGGCGCAGGCCGAGGCGGTGCGGGTCCGGGCTGCAACCTCGGCCGAGGCTCTGGCAGACGCCGACGCGCAATGCGCAGCGCTGCTCGACGAGGCTCGCTTCCAAGTGGAGCGGACAGTGCGCCTGTCCGCCGAGCGCGCTCCGGCGCTGGCGGGCGAGATCACCCGGCGCGTCCTCGCCCTAGGGGCAGAGCCGGAGCGGGATCCGGACAACAAGGTCGGGCGGTGAGCGCCGGCTGGGTCGCTGCCCCCGTGCGCGCTCGCGGACTGATTCGCCGACGCCTGGGCGACACGGCCATCAGGGCCATGGCCGGTTGCCCATCGGTGGCAGACGCGCTCACCATCGCCGCCGCCAGCCCCTACGGGCGCGACATCCGTACCGACATGGATCTGGTCGAGGCCGAGCGCGCTCTCTTCGCCGTGGTGCTCTGGCACCTGCGAGTGCTGGCCGGATGGGGGCCGCCCATGAGCGGCGAGTCGATGCGGGCGCTGGCGGCGGGCTTCGAGATCGCCAACGTACGCGCACACTTGGCCCACCTCGATGGCCGCGCCGCCCCCGAGCCCTACGAGTTGGGCTCGATGTCGACGGCCTGGCCGTCCCTGTCGCGCACCGAGTCCGTTGCCGCCCTCCGTGCCGCCCTCGGCGCCTCGATCTGGGGGGATCCGGGGACCGACGACGCGGCCGGCATCGTCGTCGCCATGCAACTGGTATGGGCCAAGCGTGTGCTCGACGCCGTTCCCGGGGCCGGCGAATGGGCCGCCGCCGGGGCGGCGCTGGTGCTGGCCAAGGTGCTGGCCGCCGGGGCGATCTCGGCGCTGAGCCCACTGGCCCTTCGCCAAGCCGACCGTCTGTTCGGCCCAGCCTGGGCCGAGTCCACGTCGCTCCCCGATCTGCGCCGGCGGCTGCCGCGCCCGGCCCGGCCGGCCCTGGACGAAGTGGAAGGGCCCGAGCACCTCTGGCACGCCGAGGCGCGTTGGTGGACCACCTTGGGCGCCAGTGGCGCCCAGCACGTCAGGGGCGCGGTGACCGACGAGTCCACCTGGGTCGGCGCCGCGGCCGTGTTGGCGGCGGATGCCTGGAGGGCCCGGGCGGCGCTAGAGGTGGCGGACCGAGGCGGACGAGCAGGAGCGCTCGCCAATGCCCTGGCCTGAGATCAGTATTCCAGCCGCCATGCGACGAGTGGCGCTGGTGGTTCCCACCGACCGGCTCCGACCGGTGCTGGTGGCGGTGGCGGAGTCCGGGACCATGCAGCTCGAGCGAGCCAAGGAGACGGCTGGCGGGCAGGCGACCGAGGCACTGGAACGGGTCCGGCGCACGAGGGACGCTGGCGCTGGCGTCGCCGCCGGCGACCCCGCTCGGCCAACGCCCGTCGTCTTGCGAGAGGCACCCGATCTGGCGGCGCTGGAGGCACAGCGGCGATTGGACGAACTGGCCGGCGAAGCCGAGCTCGAGCGCATGGCGGCTGGCGCGCTGCGGCGCGGGTCGGTGGCGGCCTGGGTCGGCTGGAGCCCGGCCGCCGATGCGGAGGTCATGGCCGGTCGCCTGGCGGAGCTGGGCGCAGCAGTCGTGCCGCTACCGGCGCCCAAGGGGGTCGATCCGCCCACCCTCATCCGAGGCAGGGCCGCCACACGAGCCTTCCAGCCGCTCGTCGACACCTACGCCACGGTGAACTACCGGGACCTCAACCCCGCCGCCCTGGCCGGTGTGGCCTACGTCGTGATGTTCGGGATGATGTTCGGCGACGTCGGCCACGGCTTGGTGCTGCTGGCCGGCGGACTTCTGCTGCGGGCC
>Ga0187782_10003260_pt1 | contig 12094 bp, 8 predicted proteins | sample 0715_SJ02_MP15_2_FD_132454 | JGI IMG/M metagenome (GOLD analysis project Ga0187782, IMG submission 132454) | Tropical peat soil microbial communities from peatlands in Department of Meta, Colombia - 0715_SJ02_MP15_20_MG | ecosystem: Environmental > Terrestrial > Soil > Wetlands > Peat | place...
CCCACATAACTGGCCAGAGCCTTGCCATCCGCAAATCGCCGCGGATCGCCCAGGAATACTTCGGTCGCCAGTGCCGTGACCGGTCCCACTCCCGGATGCGTCATCAGCAGCACGGGGAAACCGGACATTACCTACCGCGAGCGCGCTTGACTGCACCACAATTTTGCAAACAGGGCAGTTTCGCTCTCTCCTATCTCCTATCCCGCGACCTCGTTGACTTGCGTTTCGAGCACCCCTAACATCTTCGTTGGATTTCCTTCACCCTTGATCGGTCAAACCATCTCGCACTACCGCATCGTCGAGACTCTCGGTGGCGGCGGTATGGGCGTGGTCTACAAAGCCGAGGACACCGATCTGGGCCGCTTCGTTGCGCTCAAGTTTCTTCCGCCGGGCGCGGCAGGGGATGCGCAGACTCTCGAGCGCTTTCGGCGGGAGGCGCGCGCCGCCTCGGCGTTGAGTCATCCCAACATCTGCACGATTCACGAGATCTCCAATTTCGAGGGCCGGCCGTTTATCGTCATGGAATTTCTCGACGGTACGACCCTGCGTCACCTCATCACCGGACAGCCGTTGGACTTGGAGAGGCTGCTCCACCTGGCCACCGAGATCGCCGACGCGCTTGATGCGGCACACGCAGAAGGCATCGTCCATCGCGATATCAAACCCGCCAATATTTTCGTCACCCGCAGGGGGCATGCAAAGATTCTTGACTTCGGCCTGGCCAAGCTCACCGGCGCCAACTCCTATGCTTCGCTGTCGGAACAAGTGACGCTCGGCGTTGCCTCGGAGCATTTGACGAGCCCCGGCACGGCGTTGGGCACCGTGGCCTACATGTCGCCCGAACAAGCCCTCGGCAAGGAACTGGACCGACGCACCGACCTCTTCTCCTTTGGTGCGGTGCTGTACGAAATGGCAACTGGCAAGATTGCGTTTCGCGGAGACACCTCCGCAGCGATTTTCGACTCGATCCTGCACAAGGCACCGGTCGCGCCGATCCGGTTGAACCCCGATTTGCCTCCGCGCCTGGAGGAGATCATCAACAAAGCCCTGGAGAAAGACAAAACCCTCCGCTATCAGCACGCCGCGGAAATGCGTGCGGACCTCGCTCGCGTCAAGCGGGACACGGATTCCAGCCGACGCATTGTGCCGGCCGAGCTCGACCTGCCCGCGGCCCCCGCAAGTGCCGCAGGACCACCAAATCCTGCTTCGACTCCGCAGGAAGCGCTGCCTGGGCCCGTGGCCTCGAGTGGCCCGGTCTCTGTGGTAATGCCGGCACCTCCTCCCACGAGCGCACCCGTCATCGCCGTGCGGGAGAAGAGGATCGGCCTGCGCGCAGCGATTGTCATCCTCTCCGCTGTGGCGGTCGCCGCGGCTGGGTACGGAATCTATTTCTTCTGGAGCCGGTCGCGACCTGCGCCATTCGCTAGTTTTTCGGTCTCTCGCGCGACCGAGACGGGTCACTCGGGAGAGACAGCCATTTCGCCCGACGGCAAATTCATTGTCAGCGTGCAGACAGACAGCGGACAGCAGAGCCTCTGGCTGCGCAATCTTCCCACGGGCAGCGATACGTCGGTCGTACCGGCGACCGGGCAACGCTTGCAGAATCCCGTGTTTTCGCCCGATGGCAACTACATCTATTTCCGCCAATCGATGGCCAGCTCGACGGGCGCCTTCAATCTGCTTCGCGCACCCGTTCTGGGGGGTACGCCGGAACTCATCGCCAAGGACGTCGATAGCAACCCCACCTTTCGGCCCGACGGCAAAAAGGTCGCCTACGTACGCGCCAATGATCCTGAACTGGGCAAGTGGCGAATCGTCGAAGCCAACGCGGACGGAAGCGACGAAAAAGCCCTGCAGATCGTGCCGGGGCACGTTCTCATCCGGTCGATCGCCTGGTCACCGAACGGGCAGCGCATCGCGCTGGTCAGGGCGACTTCCTCCGGTCAATCCTTGTCCGCCGTCGACGTATTTGACTTTGCGGCGGGCCGGATCGATCCCTTACTGGAGTTCAAGGACAAGGCGTTGTCCTACATCGCCTGGAGCCGCGATGGCCGCTGGCTGTTCTGCATCTATCTGTCTCGCGAGCCGCGTTTGTCTGTCAATTCTCAGATCGGCGCGCTCTCTTATCCCGAGGGAAAGTTTCACGCGATCACCGACGATGCGGCTTCCTACTTGAGCATTTCGCTTTCCGCCGACGGCAAGGCCCTCGCTACGGTGCAGACCCAGGGAGAAAACGAAATCGATCTTCTGCCCGCCAAAGGCCCTCCGGTCCCCTTCGTTCTTCCCGGTATTCCCAAACAGCAGCCGATTCCCAGCTTCGACTGGGCGCTGGATGGCGATCTGCTGATTTCCGAAGGATTTCGTCTGGTAAAAATGCATGCCGACGGGACTCATGAGGTGACGGTTTTAACCGACCCCGGCGCCTGGATGGCCGGCGTCACCCGGTGCGGCGGAGATTCGCTCGCGGTGATGTGGCTTTTACATGGAGCGAACAACGACATGGGGCCGTGGCACGCCCAACTCGATGGTTCTCGAGCGACCCCGTTTCCTCCCCGTTCCGCAGCGGCCCTGTGGGAGTGCTCGCCAGACGGGAAATGGATTTATTCCTTCGATCGAGGGAACCCAGGCGAGCTACTGCGATTGTCCTCGGCAGGGGGGCAGCCAGAGACGATCCCAGGAGTCGTTTTCGCAAACTCTTTGTGGATCGCGTCAGCTCTTTCGCCCGATGGCAAGACGCTGGCAGTGTTTCTCGAGCGGGAATCGCCGGAATCTCAGTCCTACGGAAATGTGATCGCGCTGCTCGACCTTGAAAAAGGCCCGGCACCTCCAGTTCGCTACCTGGCGATCGGCGCTCCTCAGGCGGCCTTTCGATCCGACTTCCCGAACTCCGCTTTCCATTTTCTGCCCGACGGAAAGGCCTTGGCTTTTGTCACCACGGAGAAGGGTGTCGACAACATCTGGATCGAGCCGCTCAATGGCTCGATGGGCCATCCCATCACCCGTTTTAATGCGCAGCAGATTTCGGGTTTCGCGTGGTCGCCCGACGCCAAACAGCTCGCAGTCCTACGCCAAGACACCGAATCCGACGTCATTCTTCTTCACGACAACAGCGGTTCCTCGCCGTAGAGCGTGTTTCAGTGCGGCAGCGATCGGCCTTCCTGGCTGGGCGCGGGCCGCTCCATGATGAAGGCGAAGGGGATCAGGCAGGCCACTACGATCGCCAGAATGGATACGACGTCGCGGAATGCTAAGGCTGCGGCCTGCTGCTGCACCATCATGTCCACCTGCCCGTACGCCTGGTGGGCTGCCTGCGAAGCGCTCGCTCCGTGGCCGTGCATCGTGGCGGAAAGCCCCTGGATCATCTGGCGGAATTTGGGGTTTCCATTGTTCAGGTTTGCTGCCAAATAGTTCTGACGCCGCTGCGTCGCTCGCGTCACCATCGTGCTTACGATGGCGATTCCTGCGCTGCCACCGACATTGCGTACGAAATTCATCATGCTCGAGACCTGATTGTTTTTCTCGCGAGGTACGCCTGCATAGCACAGTACATTCGACGGAATAAAAATGAAGGCCAGCCCCATCACCTGATACAGGCGCAAGGACGACGCGGTCCAAAAATCCATGGTCAAGCTGAGGTTCACGGCCATGTGATACAGGCCGAGCGCGGTCGCGCTGTAGCCGATGGCCATCAAAATTCGCGGATCCATTTTTCCGGAAAGTACCCCGGCAGCCGGCATCGTCACCATCATCACGAAACCGCCCGCCGCCATCGCTTCGCCCGCCAGCACCGCGGGGTAGCCCATCAGGTTTTCGAGGAACTCGGGTACGAGCACGGTTGTGCCGTAGAGGACTGTGCCCAGCAGCAGCATGGCCGCCATGGCGGTGGCAAGATTGCGCCGTTTCAGCAGTTGCAATTCCACGATCGGATGCGGATGCCTCCACTCCCACCAAACCCACGCGCTCAGAACGACGGCTGCAAACACGCAGCCCGCCGTGATCCAGTTTGAACCGAACCAATCTAACTCCTGACCTTTGTCGAGAGTCATCTGTAGCGTGCCGACACCCAAGGCCACCAGGCCGAGCCCGACGTAGTCGATCATGGCCTCCTTCTTCCGAGCCCGCTCGGCGCGGAGATAGGGCGGGTCCTCGACGACGCGATGGCTCATATAGAGCGACACGATGCTGATGGGCACGTTGATGTAGAAAATCCAGCGCCAGCTGAAATTGTCGGTGATCCAGCCGCCGATGGTGGGACCGATCGCCGGGGCCAACACCACGGCCATGGCGTAAATCGAGAACGCCATCCCTCGCTGTTCGGGTGAAAACGTGTCTGCCAAGATCGATTGCTCGCTCGGCTGTAGCCCTCCCCCGCCGATGCCTTGCAGCACGCGAAAGCAGACCAGCGCTCCCAGGCTGGGCGCCAGCCCGCAAAGGAAACTGCTCGCCGCAAACAAGGCCACGCAGGACATGTAGTACCGCTTGCGCCCGAGCCGCGTCGCCAGCCATGCGCTGATCGGCAGCACGATGCCGTTCGAGACCAGATAGCTCGTCAGCACCCAGGTCGATTCGTTGGAGCTCGCGCCAAACGTTCCGGCAATATGCGGCAGCGCGATATTGGCGATCGAAGTATCCAGCACTTCCATGAAGGTTGCGAGCGTCACCGTGAAGGCAACGAGGTAGGGATTGTAGCGAGGGCGCCAGGCGCTATGATCGATGATGGCGGCGGTTGCCGTTGCCATACAAGTTTGTTGTCAATCCACCTGCAACCAAGTAACATACATGCATGTATGTATGATGTAAAGAATCCCTCGTCGGAGCAGATATGAATTCTGCACACGCTCGGAAACGAGTGACGCAGCCACGACCCAAGGTTCGTGTTTCCGGACAGCAGGCCCGCACGCTGGCCACGCGTCGCCGCCTGCTCGCGGCCGCGGAAAAGACCTTCGCGCGCGATGGATTTGAAGCCGCGCGTCTGGAGGATATCGCTGGACTGGCTGGCTACACCCGGGGAGCCTTTTACGCCCATTTTCATGGCAAGGAAGACATTTTCTTTGCTCTACTGGAGGATTGGGTGCGTGCGCGCATCGGCGAGGTTAACGCTTTGTTGGCAGAGCAGGAAAGTCCGGCCAAGCGCCTGCGGGCGGTTCGCCAGCACTATGCGCAGGTTGCCGGGGACCGCCGGCTGGCCCTGCTGGCCCTCGAGTTCAAGCTGTTCGCCATCCGCCACCCCGAGGCCCATGCGCGTCTGCGCGCCCGCCAGCGGCGCATCCGCCACTCCGCAGGCGATTTGCTCTTGCGCATCGCGGCGAGCACCAAACGCACGCTGCCCGTCGCCAGTATGGGAGCCGCCGCCGCCTTGGGCGCGCTCGCCAATGGACTGCTGCTCGAAAATCTCGTGGACGGCGCGACTTTGAGCGACCAGGACGTCCGCTATCTGCTCGGCGTCTTTTTCGACGCCATTCTCGGGCCGCCAGCAACACCGTAATTTCCGCTTGGGGCCGGCCTCGTGCGATTCCGTTTTTTGTGGCAGATTAAACGGTCATGGCCTCTCCCGGGGAGTCTCGGCTGGCGGGCCGCGCTGCCTTCACGTATCCCTCATTTGTGCTTTACCAAACCGCGCGCTTCTTCATCGTTCTGGCCACCGAGATGCAGGCCGTGGCGATGGGATGGCAGGTATATGAAATCACCCGGCGCTCTCTCGATATTGGGCTGATCGGCCTCGCCCAATTTCTTCCCGGAATTCTGCTGTTTCTGGTCTCCGGACACACCGCGGATCGCTACGAGCGGCAGAACGTTCTAACGGTCGGCTACGCCGGTTTCGCGACGTGTTCGGCGCTGCTTTTGGCCATCACCGTCTGGGGCGCCCACTCGGTGTATCCCATCTATGGTGTGAGCGTTCTGGTAGGGGTCGTGCGTTCGTTCAACGCACCCGCGAGCCGGGCCATTCTGCCGGCGCTGGTTCCCGAAGAGCATTTTCACAGCGCGTTTGCTTGGGGCGCGACGATCTTCGAAGCGGCTACGATTTTGGGACCCGCGGTCGGAGGATTGATCTATGCCGCGTTTCGAGGGCCGGCGCCCGTCTATGCCGCCGCGATGACGACCGCCGCGATGGCCTCGATTTCCATGCTCGGCGTGAAGTTGCGCTCGCGCTTGCGGCCGCGAAGCGCCCTGCGCTGGAGGACAGTTCTCGCTGGAATGCACTACGTTTGGCGCGAAAAGCTCGTGCTGGGCTCGATCTCGCTCGACTTGTTCGCCGTGCTGCTAGGAGGAGCTGTCGCACTGCTTCCGGCCTATGCGCACGAGATTTTAAAGACAGGGCCCTGGGGCCTCGGCCTGTTGCGCTGCGCTCCTGCGCTCGGGGCGGCAGTGATGGCCTTGTTGCTCGCCTTCAGGCCGTTGCGCAATCGCATCGGTCAGAAGATGCTATGGTGCGTCGCCGGGTTCGGCGTGTTCACGATCTTCTTCGGCCTTTCGCGCAGTCTCGTGTTTTCTATGCTCGCGCTCGGGATGGTTGGCGCAACCGACATGGTCAGCGTTGTCGTGCGCGGCATTCTGATTCAACTGGCCACGCCGGATGAAATGCGCGGGCGTGTCAATGCGGTCGACATGATTTTCATCGGTGCGTCGAACGAACTGGGCGCGTTTGAATCGGGCCTTACGGCACACTGGTGGGGACTTGTGCCCGCTGCCGTCATCGGCGGGGTTGGTGCGATCGTCGTGACGGCCCTGTGGGCCTGGATGTTTCCGGAACTACGGAACGCCGACGACCTACGGGCCATCGATGGCCGGGTGACTGTCCCGGCGACCGGAAAGTAGAGCGAGGGTCAGTCGGCGCTGGCCTTTTTTTCCGCCGGAGGTGCGATCGCGCCTTCGTACAGATAGCCGCGCCGCCACTCACGAACTGTGGTGTTGCCGCTGACGCGCGCTTGCATCCACGGCTCGTAGAAGTTGTAGGGATGGATGGGCTCGGGCTTTCCGACATCATCCAGCTGCTTGCGCAGTTCCGCGGCAATCGAGAAATCCAGACTGCCCAGATTCTCTGCCAGCTGCGCGGATTTTGTAGCTCCTAGAATGATCGAGGTGACGCCCGGCTGTGTGGCGAGCCAGTTCAATGCGACCTGCGCTGGCGCCCTGCCGATTTTCTTGGAGACCTCGAGAAGGGCATCGAGCACTTTCCAATTGTGCTCGGTGAACTTGTTAAAAATCGGATTCGGTTGTGTCAGACGGCCTTCCCCGACGCCGGTCGCCCCGTGCCTCCGATACTTGCCGCTCAGCAGTCCGCCCGCCAGCGGGCTCCAAGGGCAGAGACCGATACCAAGCTCCTGTGCGGCCGGAATGTGTTCGCGCTCGATATTTCGTTCCGAGAGCGAATACTCCAGCTGCAAGGTGGCGCAGCGCTCCAGGCCGTCTTTCTCGGCTAGGGTCTGCGCACGCGTGAAATACCATGCTGGCGTATCCGACAAACCGTAGTAGCGGATCTTGCCCTCACGGACGAGGTCGGTCAGTGTACAGACAACCTCTTCCACCGGCGTGATCATGTCCCACGCGTGCAGGTAATAGAGATCGATGTAATCGGTACCGAGCCGACGGAGGGAAGCTTCGAGAGCGGTGTAGATGTTTTTCCGGCCATTGCCGCCCGCGTTGGGGTTGCCCGGCTCGACGCCAAACGTGAACTTCGTGGCGATCACAGCTTTGTCGCGCAGCTTGCGGTCGGCGACATATTGTCCAACGATCTGCTCACTTTGGCCCATCTGATAGCCGTTGGCGGTATCAATGAAATTGCCGCCGCCTTGCACGTACAGATCGAGCATCTCAAAGGATTGCTTCGAATCGGCGCCCCAGCCCCATCCGGTGCCAAAGCCCATCGCTCCGAGGCACAGCGGGCTGACGCGCAACCCGGTACGGCCTAGCGTCGTATACTCGTTCAATCTCATAAGATTCCTCCCGTAAGGCTATGCGATGCGGCAAGTGAGTCGAACGACTCGCAGTTTAAAACGGAGACCACAAAATCCTGACTCGACCATAGTACACCGAACCCGAACGGCAGGCCGTCGGTTGGGGCCGATCGGAGCGATCCGCTGCTTCTTGCGCTGCGTTTGGCCGAACGGAATTACTGATTGGGCTCGGGCGCCTTAATCTTCGGTGCATCCTCGGTGGGAGTCGCGGTTCCCGGCACCACGCGTCCGGAGGACCGAAACCGCTTGTAGTCGGAGTAGTGAACCGTCATGCGAATGTGGACGCCCCCCGACTTGAAGTTCAAAACATCGTCGGAGTGTGTATAGGTCGGGAACCAAAAGTGTCCTTCGATGTTCTCGCGGTAGGTTTCGAAGCGAGGGAATACGTTTTCGCTGTTGCCCTTTCGAATGTCCGGCACAGCCTTCCCAAAGGTCTTGACGATTTCCAAATCCTTGTCATCGACCCAGACGCGACCCTGAAAATAGCGCTGATTCTTCTCGATCCTCTTCGGTGCCACATCGAAGACATAAGTGCCGAGCTCGTCCACGTGTTCGCGGCCGACGTAGGTAACGTCGTACTTCGGCAACTCCTCGGTGGTCAGCACGAAGGGCTGAATGTTTCGAAGATCGTCCAGATCTTGCTCGGAGAGCGTAATGCGTTCAAGCGTCGGAGGAGGCGCGTAGGTGACCACATCATAGCGCTTGCCGGTCGGCGTGAAGGTGACGTCGCTCTCCAGGCGGTATTCACCATCGGGCTGTCCGCCGTCATCGATGGTCTGGATGACGAACGTTTGCGTGTAGGTGAAGTTTTCGCGCTCACGCTTAAACTCGGCCTCGCGCTCGGCGAACTGCTGAATGATCTGGTCAGTTGGAATCGACGGCGGCTCCTTTGAAATGTCCGAGGAGTGGTGCTGGGCGACGGGAGCTTTCGGCGCAGCCGCTGCGGGCGCTGGTTCGGGCGGTCTGGCTTCGGACCGCGGAGCCGGTTCCCATTGCGGAGGCGTGGCGGGCAGCGGCCCCGACTCTTGCGCGGCGAGCGGACGAGCGAAAAATGCGCCCGAGAGCACCAGGCAAGCGATCGCTTGTGCTCCGGATTTCCTGAGAGCGGCTACGAGTTCGTTTGGCATCTTCCGACGACCTACGTTGGCACCCCCAAGTATAGAGGTTTTCCGGGGAACGGAGGGTTGCCTTGTTGGCCGAGCCCTTTTTTCGCCGCGGGCGGGCGAGCCGTCCTCCCGTAGCCGGCCTCGCACCTCTCCCGACCATCCCGCAGAATTTCAGGCCTGCAGCCTTTGTTCACTCGCGCGCAGCTTCCAGAGGATCTGACGGAAGATGCCGAGCCAGAGTACGGCGTCGCGCGCGGGCAGATTGAGCCGCCTCACGAGTCGGCGGATGCGCTGCTCGGAGTCGGCTACGCGGCGTAGGTCCAGAAAGCCGCTGGTCTTGAGTGTCTCGAGCAGCACCGCCGTGATGCGTTCGACTTCACCGGCCGAGGCAGGCCGTTCCGGCTCGTGTGGCGTCCTGTTTCCGCTGCGAATCAGTTCGTAGAGGCAGACGGCCACCGCTTGGCCGAGATTCATCGAGATGTTTTCCTCCCGGGTGGGAATGCGCAGCAGCCAGTGGCAGTGGCTGAGGTCGTCGTTCGTGAGGCCGAATTTTTCTGAGCCAAACAGAAGCGCGACGTTGGCGGACCGCAGTCTCGTCCGAATCAGACGGGCAGCCTCTTCCGAGCGTCGCAGCACATGGGAGAGACGGCGATGGCGGACGGCCGTGGTGCCGACGACGAGCGTCGCATCCGCGACGGCCTCGGCAACGGCCGTAAATCGCTCCGCACGCGCGAGCACCGACGAAGCGCCGACGGCCGAGCGTGCCTCTTGAAAAGCCGGCGCGTAAGGATTCACCACTCGAAGGTGACGAAATCCGAAATTGCTCATGGCCCGGGCAGCCGCGCCGATATTGAGCGGATTGCGGGTTGACACCAGAACGACACGCAAGCGATCCGATTGAGCCTCGGTGAGCACGGACGCCAGCGATTCTACTTCGTCAAACGCTCGGTGCAAACCTTCCGAAGCAAGCCAGCCGCGCCGCTCCGCGGCACGACTTGACGGCAGTCCGGCGAACGTGAAAATATGCCCGAACCACCCAGGAGCAGGAACGATGGCGACGGAACTGGCATCTACGTACACGGATTTGACGCTTCTCATCGGCGGCAAATGGTTGGGGTCCGAGGGCCGCAAGACTTCATCTGTGATCAATCCGGCGACCGAGGAGGTGATCGGGCAGGTGCCGCATGCCACCCGAGCGGACTTGGACACCGCGCTCAGCGCGGCCCAGCAAGGATTTAAGACGTGGCGCGCGATTTTTCCGGACGAACGCGGAAGAATTCTGAAGCGCGCGGCGGAACTGTTGCGCGAACGCAAGGAGGAGATTGCGCGCCTGGCGACGACCGAATCCGGCAAGGTGATCCACGAGACACGCATCGAAGTGGTGATGTCGGCGAATATTTTCGAGTGGTACGCCGAAGAAGGACGCCGTACCTACGGACGCGTATTGCCGCAGCGCGCCCCGGGCACGCGTATGACCATCGTGAGGGAACCGGTTGGTCCGGTCGCAGCCTTCGCGCCGTGGAATTTTCCACTGGGTAATCCGGCGCGCAAGATCGGCGCCGCGCTCGGCGCTGGCTGCTCGGTGATTCTCAAGCCGGCCGAGGAAACTCCCGGATCAGGGCTCGCGGTGGCCAAATGCCTTATCGATGCCGGACTGCCCCCCGATGTACTTTCGATTATCTTCGGCGTGCCCGCGGAGATCTCCTCCTATCTCCTGGCTTCGCCCGTGATTCGGGCCATCTCCTTTACCGGATCGATTCCCGTTGGAAAGCATTTGATGAAGCTCGCAGCCGACGGCATGAAGCGGACGACGATGGAGTTGGGCGGTCACGCGCCGGTCGTGGTGTTCGACGACGTGGACCTGGACAAGGTGCTCGACCTGTCGGCGACCGCAAAGTACCGGAACGCCGGTCAGGTATGCGTTTCTCCGACGCGGTATTACGTGCACGAACGAGTCTACCGCCCGTTTGTCGAGGGCTTCGGGAAACGCGCCCAGAGCTGGACTGTCGGAAACGGGCTTGAGGAGAAAAACAAGATGGGGCCGCTGGTGCACGCGCGGCGTCTGGCGGCCATCGAAGCTTTCGTGGAGGACGCCAAGCAACACGGTGCCAAGGTCGAAGCCGGCGGCCGACGCCTCAGGAGTCCGGGCTATTTCTACGCCCCCACGGTCCTGTCCGATGTGCCGAACTCGGCGCGCATCATGAATGAAGAACCGTTCGGCCCGGTCGCGGTGATCAATCCATTTTCCAGTTTCGATAGCGTGATCGAGCAGGCCAACCGGCTGCCCTATGGCCTGGCCGCGTTTGCGTTCACCACTTCCTCCAGAACGGTGAAGCTCTTGGGCGAGCAACTCGAGGCGGGAATGGTGGGGATCAACACGTATCAGATTTCGATTCCGGAATCTCCGTTCGGCGGTGTGAAGGAAAGCGGCCATGGTTCCGAGGAAGGCATCGAAGGTCTCGAAGGGTGCCTGGTCACGAAATTCATCAGCGAAGGCTAGATGACCGCAGAGGAAAGAATCCGGGCGCTCGAGGCGCGTGTCGATGACTTGGCCGACCGGCTGGGGCGCGTCCAAGATGAATTGGCCATCCGCCGACTCCAGCACACCTACGGTTACTTCATCGACAAATGCATGTACGAGGAGGCCGTCGATCTGTTCTCCGATCGCGGCGAGGCCTATTTTCTCGGGGGCGTGTTTCAGGGAAAGGCCGGAGTGCGCCGCCTCTATTGCGGTCGGCTGGGCGCGAAATTCGCGGCGGCTAGGAAGGGGCCCACGCACGGACTGCTGCTCGATCATCTCACCCTGCAGGATGTGATCACGGTCGAGCCGGATCGTCGGTCTGCCAAAGGGCGCTTTCGCTGTTTCATGCAGGGGGGTAGTCATGAAAGCGTGCCGAAGATCGAAGAGCCTTTTTGGGAAGGTGGAGTGTACGAAAATACCTATCTCAAAGAAGACGGTGTCTGGAAGATCGGCGTGCTGAATTACAACGTGGTGTTTTACGCGACCTACGAAAAAGGATGGGGCCGCGTGAA